>VOFI01001283.1_pt1 | contig 78001 bp, 106 predicted proteins | sample 5384131 | NCBI WGS metagenome assembly VOFI01 (sample SAMN12384728, study PRJNA508395) | human gut metagenome | isolation source: healthy gut H | host: Homo sapiens
TGCACCTGCCTTGTCGATACGCTTGCCCTCAATGCGGTTTGAAAGCCTTACAAGCTCCACCACCTCTTTGATACGCTCCTCAGTTACTCCCTCTCTCATTCTTGCATACTGACGGAGATTTTCCATTCCAGAAAGATACTTGTACATCTCAGGGTTTTCAACAATGCCTCCAACGTTCGCCATTGCGCCCTCAAAGTCTTTTCTGATATCCTTTCCGTCAATGGATATCTCCCCTCGTCAAGCTGTAAAAGTCCCACTGCTATCTTTATAGTTGTGGTCTTTCCTGCACCGTTAGGACCGAGAAAGCCGTAGACCTCGCCACTGTAACACTCCATATCTATGCTGTGAAGTATCTGCTTTTTGCCAAGGGTCTTGTTAAGCCCCTTTATCTTTAGAATAGTATCACTCAACGCTGTCTGCCCCCTCGCTGTTGGTATTTTCTGCACTGCTGTCCGGAACTATCTCAGACTCAGCCTTGCTTTCATCAGCCACGCTGTCACTGTTGTTATCATCAAAGCTGTAATCCTCGCCATATCCATAGTTGTTGGACGTTGCTATCTTCCAGCCGTCAGAGGTACGCAAAAGATAAAATTCAGCATATTCATAACTGAAAATCGCCTTGTATGAAGATGTGCTGGGCTTATAGTTGTCGGCGTTTGTGTAATTGCCGCTTGTCATGGTGTTTATGCCGTTGGTTGTGAGAAAAGTCGGGTCGCCCTTTGATACGTCATAGCACACATTGTATATCATAATGACCTTTGCTCCGTCAGCTCCACTCTTGTTTATTGACATCTCTTTTATGTCATACTCAGCCGAGGTGATATCTCCTCCCTGCGCTGCAACTTCAGCCTGGTTTATTTCGTCCAGAAGTCCTGACTTTGACGAAGCGTACTCATTGTCAGAAGTGGTGTAGTCAGTATAATGCTTATCCACAAAATCTGTAAGTTGACTTTTTAACTTATCACTGCTTCCAACGTTTGCACTTGTCAAGTCTGCGATATAATCCCTCATGGTCTGTTCTATCTCAGGCTTGGAAGTCTTGAACTGGTTGTTATCATACGCTGTGTAGCATACAACGCCCAGCGCAAGCACACCGCCAAGAACCAGACCTCTGTTTATGTTTCTTAGTTTCACAGTTTCTCCTCCTTGTGTTTTATCTTTTTCAGACGTATTTTTTAGTGGCATATATAAGTTTATCATAGCCCGTTCCAATTGTCAACCGCTTTAAGAAACGCTTAAGATTTTCATAAGACAACCATACAGACCATAAGATAAAATATGTTTTTTGTTTAAATATTTGTAGTGGCGAACAGTTCGCTCTCCTTATTAGCGTATTTGCAAGCAAAGCAAAAGGCGGTGGAACACGCACGATAACGTATCCCACCGCCTATATGAAATGAGGAAAATTATCCTTTTTATAAAAACAGCTTCAGGTCATTCTCTGCCTTTTTCGGGTCTTTAAGACTTATGCTCCTTACCGCCTTTCTCAGTGGCAGTACCCTTGACGGAACTACCGACAGCATATCATCAAGCTCCAGAAATATCTCTGTGAGCGTTGGGTCGCCTGCTATCTCACCGCAAATGCCTGCTTTTATGCCGTTTGAATGTGCGTTGTCGCAAACCATTTTTATCATTCTAAGCAGTGCCCTGTGATTTTTCGGTGATACCCTGTCATAACATGGATTTTGCCTGTCAAGTGCAAAGGTGAACTGCTCAAGGTCGTTGGTGCCGATGTTGAAAAAGTCCACCTCTTTGGCTATGATATCGCTTGTCATCACCGCCGCAGGGGTCTCTATCATTGCCCCGAGCTTAACATTGTCGGCAAATTTCCTGCCCTCTTTTATAAGCTCTGCCTTGACCTGCACGATAAGTTCTTTCACCCTCAGTATCTCGCTCACGTCTATGACCATAGGCAGAAGTATTGAAAGCTGTCCGTAAACAGACGCTCTGTATAACGCCCTTAGCTGTGTTTTGAATATGCTTTCTCTTTCAAGACAAAATCGTATGCCTCTACAGCCCATAGAGGGATTTCTCTCAGCACTCATGTCTGCACAATCAGGTATCTTGTCTGCACCTATATCATAAGTGCCTATTATGTCCTCTTTACCCTCCATTGCCTCCAATGCCTTGCGGTAAGTGTAAAACTGAAAATCCTCGTCAGGAAAAGCAGGCCTGTCAAAGCACATAAACTCCGTTCTGAAAAAGACCTATCCCTCCTGCATCGTTTTTTACCGCCGATTCAAGCTCCTCAGAGTTGAGTATATTTGCATATATCTTTATCTCATGTCCGTCACGAGTGATGTTTTTGACCTTGTGCAGAAGCCCTTTATCTTCGTCTTGTCCATGAGCAGGGTTTCTGAGGGCATAAGGTCGCCGGTACAGATAATAGCATTCTCTTTAAGTATGGGAAGCTTGTCGGCGCAGTTTAATATGTGTCTTAAAAGTCTGTTTGAAACGTCCTTGACGTCAGCCGCTCTGCTTTGCATATATTCGCTGTCCATTTGTGCCAGCATCTCCGCAAAGCTTCTTGAAGTGCTTGCGACCGCATAATCGGCATTGAAATGCTCGTCAAGTATCTTTGTGCGAATACTGCTGTCGTATTGCTCGTCGGTGATAAGCATTTGGTGTATCACAAATATTTGAGCGTCGCCTTCCCCAACGCTTAACCTTGCACGGTCATAAAGCTCCCCAAGCTCCACCAGGGCAGCGTTTTTAGCCTTGACATATTTCTTGTATTCAAGTTCAGGGTCGGACACTTTTATCTTGTTGATGATAAATTCGTCACGATGATAAAAGGTCAGCTTTCTCTTGCAATGCTTCCGAATACCGATCGTCCTTTTATGCTTGTCATGAGCGCTCACCCCCAAAAACATACCTATCTGATATAATTATATCACCCTTTGATTAACGATAAAAGTAAAATACCGTCTGTTTACAAAACGTTAACAATATTCGTGATTTTAGCAAACAAGACAATCAATATTTCAGCAAGTTTAACAAATCAGAAACATTTTGCGACCTTATGTCAAAATCAGAATAGTACAATCCCTAAAAATCATATGATTAAAAAGCGTATGAGCGATACTTTATATAAGGAGGGACAAATATGTTTTCAGCACTGTTTGAACTGCTTACGGGGAATTTTCTATTTTTCGCACTGCATTTTGACAGCCGCAGCGTATTTCCAAAACCGTTGTCTGCGAAAGAGGAGCGTGAGTGTTTTGAGAGAATGGCGCAGGGTGACAAGGCGGCAAAGGATAAGCTTATCGAACACAATCTCCGTCTTGTGGCACACATTATAAAAAGTATTATTCAAATTCCACAGATCAGGAGGATCTTATCTCTATCGGCACTATCGGTCTAATAAAAGCTGTGTCAACATTTGACCACAAGAAAGGCTGTCGCTTCGCCACCTATGGGAGCAGGTGCGTGGAGAACGAGATACTAATGCACTTTCGCTCCCAGAAAAAGTCTGCCAACGATATCCACTTTGACGAGCCTGTTGACTCCGATAAGGACGGCAATCAGCTTTGCCTTATCGACATAATCGCAGACGGAGAGGACGTTGCCGACAAAATAGAGCTTTCCATTCGCAGTGAACAGCTCTACCGCTATATTGAAAGCTCTCTTGATGAGCGTGAAAGACAGATAGTCACTCTGCGCTATGGTCTTTTCGGTCAGCCGCAGCTGCCGCAGCGAGAAGTCGCAAAACGCCTTGGTATCTCACGTTCCTATGTTTCAAGGATAGAAAAGAAAGCCTTGAAGCTTCTTAAAGACCGCTTCGATAAGCAGTGATAGGCGTTGACGCAGTAGGGGCGAACAGTGTTCGCCCGCTGATTATCATATCATGTCATTGTTTTAGCACTCGTAAAACTATATGCTAGCACTCGCATATTGAGAGTGCTAAAATTCAGCTAATGTTCACAATATCTTCACACAATGAACACATAGCAGGGGTATCATAAAGACAATGAAGAAAGGAAATGATACCAATGGAAGAGCAGAATAAATTATAAAAGCTTACAAGATAAATTAAGATATAACACATCAAGGAGGAATTTATATGTTTGGACTTACACCATTTGAAAGAAAGAGCTACGACCTGTTTAACGCATTCCATGATTTTGAGAATGATTTCTTTGGAGAAAATGCACTCCAGAGCTTCAAGACCGATATCAAGGACGAGGGCGACAAATATGTAATGGAAGCAGAGCTTCCGGGCTTTGATAAGGACGATATCAAGCTTGACATCTCAGGCAACGATCTTGTTCTTACCGCTGAGCATAAGGCAGAGACAGAGGATAAGAAAGACAAGTATATCCGCCGTGAGAGGACATACGGTTCTTATCAGAGAAGCTTTGACCTTACAGGTGCCGACCCTTTAAGTATTATCTTTATCCTGCCTTTTTGAAGTTCTTTCAGCTCCTCTTTTTTTGTTTTCCACCTTTTCGTCTATAACACCGTTCAATGCAAGCTCCAGCCCGATGCCGATATCCTTTCCGCCAAAGCCCATTTGTAAAAGATCCTTGCCGTTTATGTCAAGGTCGCAAATGTGGATACACTCGTTGTCCTCTTTTATCTCCATTGCAAGCTCTGCGATATGGTCAAGTTCTGCAAGCTTTTCCTGCCGTTTGTAGTCCGACTGGGCATATGTGTCAGCCCTGCGCACCTCCAGATAATCCATAACAAAGTCAAAGTCATGCTGAGCCATAAATCTCCGCACCGACTTTTTCGTGGCAGATATCCTGTTGTCATGCTCCCATATAAGCTCATAAATATATTTCGACGAAGCGTTGTCTATCCTGAGCCTTTTTAATATCTTCTCCGCCATGTAAGCACCCTGGAACTGGTGCTTTTTAAAGTGCGAAATGCCGTTCTCGTCAACAGTGTGCATTCTCGGCTTGCCGATATCGTGAAGAAGCATAGTAAGCCTCATCTGCCACTGTGGTCTGACGTTCTCAACGCTCAAACAAATGTGACCGTAAACATCAAGAAAATGGTGGGGATTGTTCTGCCTGAAATCAAAGCTTTCCCGAAGCTCAGGTATGAACACCGCTATGACCTCACGATAGTCAAGCAATATCTTCCTTACACCCTTTCCACAGAGAAGCTTTTTTAAGCTCCGACGCAATGCGTTCGGCGGAAATGCTTTTTAAAAGCTCACGTTGTTCAAGTATAGCCTTTGAGGTCTTTTCCTCGATCTCAAACCCAAGGCATGAAGAAAATCTCAGCCCTCTTAATATCCTCAGAGCGTCCTCGTCAAAACGCTTTTCAGGTTCGCCAACGCATTTTATAATGCCCTTTTCAAGGTCGCCTTGTCCACCATAAAGGTCAATAAGCCCCTCTTTTTTGGTGAGTATGCCATAGCGTTCACAGTAAAGTCACGACGTTTTAAGTCCTCCTCCAGCGAGCTTTCAAATGTCACCTGAGCAGGCTTTCTATGCCCTATATACTCTCCGTCACTGCGATAACAGGTTATCTCCACCGGCTCGCCCTCTATCAAAACAGTGAGCGTGCCATGCTTCAGCCCGGTTTCAATAGTGCGGAAATTTGCGAAAACTTCAAGCATTTTGTCAGGGGTGCAGTTTGTGCAGACATCGTAATCATGAGGCTTTTTGCCAAGCAAACTATCTCTTACACAGCCACCGACTATATATCCCTCGTAGCCGCACTCATTCAGCCTGTCAAGAGCCGTCCTGACAAACTGCGGAATAAAGATCTCCAATTTACTGCCTCCCTTTATAGTTTTATGAATTATGTGGGACTTTCGGGTCATAATATTTACATGAATATCTCGAAAATAATTGACCCCAAAATCTCACGGAGAGCGTTCCTCGCCCTCACGGGTATAGTGAGCGCACTTATGCAATCTATCTTGAATTTGCCGTGGCTTGCTTTTTTTATATTTGCGCCAATGGTGCATTGCCTGTCAGTCTGCCATGAAAAAAAGGCTTTCAGGCTTGATTTTCTGTGCTTTTTTGTACCATATTATCTTTTTCAGCTCACTTTTATGCTCACCATATGGAAAATATGTCCTCTGCCGTCCTTTGCCTCTATACCTCTTGCTACTTTAGCGTGGTTAGGTCTGACCTTGTGGGAGTGTATCCTTATGTATCTTCCACTGAGCCTTTTTTCTGCCCCCTGCGACCGCATCTCAAACACCGTTTGTCTGAGATAGTTTTGCTCTGCCTGCTTTTGACAGCAGGAGAGTGGCTTCAAGAGAAAGTTCCGATTTTGGCGTTTCCGTGGTCTGCGGCATGGCTATCTGTAACAAGCTCGCCACTGCTTTTGCAATCCGCCACGCTCATAAGCTGCCGACTTACAAGCTTTATAATTTTCCTGCTCAACGGTCTGCATGGGGAGATATATACAAGCAAAAAGCGTTTTGCCTACACCGCCTTTGCACTGCTTTTGCAGGGGGCAAATTTAAGCTACGGACTTTATTCCGTAAACCTCGACAAAAAGCTTGATAACATCTACCCTCAGATAGACGTTATCTGCGCACAGGATAGTCTGGAGGGCAGGGAAAAATCACACCGTAAAGCCCTTGACTCAGCACGCTCCTATCTTTCTATAATGGAAAGCTGTTGGCGGTGGGGTACTGACCTTGTTCTGCTTCCTGAAACTGCCGTGTCGAAAGACTATGACGAACAGCTGAAAGAATTTTCCCTTATATCAGACTTTGCCGCCACCCATGGGTGTACCCTTGTGACAGGCTCGTTCTATCTTGAAAACGGCAAGGATTACAACGCCCTTTTCGCCTATGATAAAAACGGCATTGCGTCTTCGCCTTACCTGAAACAAGTGCTTGTGCCTTTCGGTGAAAAGACACCTTTTGCAGGCATTTTCCACCTTGACACTATGAGCGAATGTGCAGACGAAAGACACACCAAGCCCATCGCCTCAGACGGCATGACCATAGGCTCTGTTATCTGTATAGAGTCCATTTTCCCAAGCCTTGTGAGCCGACAGAAAGAGCAGGGCGCACAGATAATTTGCGTTTCCACCAACGATTCATGGTTTGGCAAAAGCTCCGCCCGTGAACAGCATTACCGCCACTGCATAATGCGAGCCGTTGAGAACAGAAGATATGTCCTCCGTGCAGGAAACTGCGGAATATCAGCGATAATATCTCCCACAGGCGAGCAACTGTCCGTAAAATCGGACAAATCAAAAGGTGCGGTGTGGGGGAAAGTTACCCTTATTGGCAGGTAACTTTTTTACCACTCTATCTCAAAAAAGTCTAGCTATATAAGGTTTGTCAAACTTAACGGAAACATTGCCTGTCGCCTTTGAAAACTCCACAGGGGTCTCGCTGAAATCAGGATAAATGCACTTCACCCTTGCGTCAACACCCTTGAGGAAGTCGATAGGCAAAACGCAGGTGTCGCTCTTGCCCTCTCTCCTCCATACGGCAAGATAAGCCTTGTTGCCGTTTCTCAGACCGAGAGATACCCAATCGTCCGAAAACTTGGACAGACCCAACAGAACGGCACTGCTTCCTTTATGTCCGCCCTTATCTTCTTGTAAACGCTGATAGCTTCCTTGACAAGTGCCTTGCGTTCAGGGTCGATGTTGCCAAGGTGACCGCTCTGGTGGATACGCAGAAGCATTGCGTTAATCATGTTGAAAACAACTTCTTCTCTGTCACCTGATGTGATAGGATAAGCCCATATAGCCGATTGCTCAGGGCAAAGGGCAGTAGGGGAGTTCGCCGCAATGGTGCAGTATTTTTTGTAATCGTCCTGATCTGATGTGGACTGAATGGAGTATCTTGAAAGCATCGCATAGTCCATTCTGAGTCCACCGCTGGAGCAGTTTTCTATAATAAGGTCAGGATGACGAGCAAAAACACCGTCAAGCCATTCAAGGTAAGCTTTTTCATGACCCCACAGACCCTCGCCAAAGCTGTCGCAGTTCTGCTCAGTGCCTATACCAGGCTCTATGTTGTAATCCATTTTTATATAGCCTATGCCGTATCAGAAACGAGCCTGTCTATTACCTCGTCAGCGTGTGCACGGACTTTCGGGTTTCTGAAATCGAGCTGATAACGGCTGCGGTCATAGACCCTCTTGCCGTGGCGTGTGAAAAACCAGCTGTCATCGCATACCGTGTCCACAAGCGGACACTTTATTCCCATGACCTCTATTTCAAGCCAAAGCCCAGGTATCATGCCCTTTTTGCGGATATAGTCTGCAACTTCCTTTACGCCGTTAGGGAAACGCTTTCTGCTCTCTTTCCATTCGCCGACCTCGTCCCACCAAAATCCGTCAGCATACCAGCCTGCGTCAATGCAGAAATATTCACAGCCTGCTTCTGCCGCAGCGTCTACAAGGGGAAACTCCTTTTCAGCCGTAGGGTCGCCCCACAGACAGTTCATGTAGTCGTTGAATATTACCGCAAGCCTCTGATTGTCCTTGTTGCGACGACGTATCTTTCTGCGGTATTTCGTCAGCTCGCCCATAGCTTTGTCAAAGCTTCCTGTCACCGAGCCTACCGCACATTTCACGCTTTCTATGCTCTCATTAGGCACAAGGTTTTTGTACCAGTGGGACTCTATCTCCGACGGGCCTGAAAGCTGTAAATAGAAGTGTCCTCCCACGTCCGAAAGCTCCCAGTGCCAAGAGCCGTTTTGCTCTATCTGCCAAAACAGCACTGAGCCTGCTTCGGTGTTTTCAAGCACACCCATTGGTATGTATTCCTTTGCCGACCAGTTTCCAACGTTTGTGCAGGCAAATACCTTTGATGAACGCTGTTCCATAGGCTTTGCAGATGAAGCAAGCCCCACCTGTTCAAGGGTGTAGTCCTGCCATTGCAATTCACGCTGCCATGAGTTGTGGCATACCCATATCTTCATCTTGTCCTCAGGCTTTTTAAGCCCCTCTTTTTTCTACGCCCGTCAGCGCAAAGGAGGACATATATTCAATGGTCTGTACCTCGCTGCCCTTGTTTGTAAGGGTAGTCCAACAGCGTACAACAGATGTGCCGGTGTAAAACTGATAGTGGGACACAGCTTCAAGACCTGTGCCCTCATCAAATGTCACAAGCTCAAGCTTTCTGCCGTAATCATTGTTCACATCACGGAAATCCTTGAACTTCATTCTCCAGCCCGGAGCGGTCACGATATATTTGTTGCCGTGACGCTCGTCAGGACGGTCGATACCGCTTGCCTGTATCTCTACAGGTCTGAAAGTTTTCAGTCCCATGTATGAAGCCGTCTTGGCTTCATCAAAAGGCAGAGCAGAGAAGTGCAGAAGCTTCGCCTCGTTCTCGTCTGTTATCTCAAATACTATATTAATGCCGTTTTCATATATTTCAATACGTTTCATATGGCGTATTTCCCTTCGTGATCTGTTTATCTGTACATATTATCGTACACTTATATCATTTTCGCAAGCTCGTCAAGTATCCTGTGAGCGGCTTGCTCTTTGGTCATAATAGGCAGCTCCACAGCACCGCCCTCAGTGATAAGGGTGATAACTTAGTGTCCGTCTTGAAGCCTGCGCCAGCGGTCTTTAGTGAGTTTGCGCATATCATATCGCAGTTTTTGTTGGTGAGCTTTTTCTCAGAGTTCTTGATAACGTCCTGCGTTTCCATGGAAAAACCGCATGTGACCTGACCGTCACGTTTGTGCTGACCTAGATAGCCAAGAATATCCTTCGTGCGTTTTAGCTCTATCTTCATGTCGTCGTCAGACTTCTTTATCTTATTGTCAGCCACCGCAACAGGCGTGTAGTCAGCCACAGCCGCCGCCTTTACGATAATATCCTGCTCAGGAGCAAGCTTTGTGACAGCCTCAAACATATCCGCCGCAGACTTTACGTTCACAACGTCCACGAACATAGGCGGCAAAACCTCCATGTGACCTGCCACCAACGTCACCTTTGCACCTCTTTTGCATAGCCGCTTTAGCCACCGCACAGCCCATTTTTCCGCTTGAATGATTAGTGATGTACCTCACAGGGTCGATAGCCTCCATGGTCGCACCAGCCGTAACAAGCACCTTTTTGCCTGCAAGATCCTTCTCAAAAGCAAGCTCCCGAAGAATGTATTCAAACAACACCTCAGGCTCAGGCATTCTGCCGTCGCCGTCATCACCGTTTGCAAGCATACCTCTGTCAGGAGCGATCATCTCGTAGCCGAAACGCTCAAGCTTCCGGATATTGTCCTGCACAATAGGATTGTGATACATATTGTGATTCATGGCAGGGGATATCATTTTCTTGCAAGGGCAAGCCATGACAGTGGTGGTGAGCATATCGTCAGCAATGCCATATGCTATCTTTCCGATAACATTAGCGGAAGCAGGAGCGACCATAACAAGGTCAGCCTGCTTTGCAAGAGCAACGTGTTCAACACTGTATTGAAAATTTCTGTCAAAAGTATCTATAAGGCACTTGTTGCCTGTGAGGGATTCAAAAGTGATAGGGTTTATAAATTGAGTGGCGTTCTGTGTCATGAGTACCTGAACATTGCAGCCTGCTTTTTAAGCAGTCTTGCTAAAGTTGGGATCTTGTAAGCCGCAATACTGCCGCTGACGCCGAGAACGACCGTCTTACCTGAAAGAAGCATAGAGATGACCTCCTTAGTGGAAATATATAAGGCAACACCGCACAAAGCCCGCCTGACGGCTTTGCACGCCATCTGCTTGCAGATTTTCCGTCATATCACACAAAAATCTGACTACGCATCTGACGCACAATCTTTGTGCGGTATTGCCTTAAATATAGTATAACACAGATCATATTGAAATGCAAGATTTCAAGTGATAAGTGAGCATGGAAAATAACAGAAAACCGCTGCCCACAGATGCCCGTGAACAGCGGTCTGAACCATATGTCAATCCTTGTATTGCGAAGTTATCCCGAAGTATTCTTCAAGAGAAAGTCCGCTGTTGGTTATGTTTTGCGCTAAAGGCGTGCCTACATATCTTATATGCCAAGGCTCGTACTGATAACCGGTGTAAGCCTCCTTGCCCTTTGGATAACGAATTATAAACCATATTTCGCACAGTTGTTGGCAAGCCACTTGGCTTCTCTTGTGCCGCCAAATGAGTCGCTGGCGTTGTTTACGTCTATTGCCATGCCCGTCTGATGGTCGCTGTAGCCGGGTCTTGCGGAGTATTTGTCTGCCGCAGCCTTGCCGTCACGGTTGCAGTACATATCATAAAGGTACTTCTGATCGTAATAAGAGCGGTAGCCTGAGCATACCCACAGGCTTATGCCGTCTTTATATGCAGCGGTCTGCATCTTTTTGAATGCCGCTGATGTTTCTTTGGTCAGACCCTTTGGGTCGTAGCTTGCAGGGAGGGAATATGTTTTGTTCGCCAAAAAGAAGTCCGTCAACATAGCTCATGCCGTTTATGACCTCGACAGTGTGGTCTGGGGTCTTGACGGTTATCTCCTCGGAATATGCTCCATAGTGATTTGACCCTTTATCGTCCGTCTTGCAGGCTCTTACCTTGAATCTGTATGTAGTCTTTGCGTAAAGTCCGTTTATTGCGCAGGAATTTACCGTAGATGAAGCTATGTTCTTCCACTTGCCGTTTGTGTATATAAACACCTTGTAGCTTGTGCAGCCTACAGACTTCCAGTTAAGGTCAAGTGTAGAAGCGGTGATGTCAGAAGCTTTTACTCCTGTTACCTTCCTTGGATTTGTGGCGGAATTGTAGTTTTCACAATAGTCGCTGTATATCTTAACTCCGTCTACTATCTTATATGCTCTTACCTTGAAATTCTCCCTTGTTGCCGCAGGCAGACCCTTGACAGTGTAGGTCGTGCCTTTCACGTCAGCTATCTCAGGATATTTACCCTTTGAACGCATTCCCACAGAATAGCCGTCCGCACCGCTCACAGCGTTCCAGCTAAGCTTTATAGAGCTTGTGTTAGGGGTCTTAGATGTCAGACCAGTGACCTTGTTCACCATGACAGCCTGTGCCGTTATCTCCTGCGAATATTTGCCGTAGTGATTTGCGCCCTTATCGTCACGCTTGCAGGCTCTTACTTTAAATTTATAGCTTCCTGCGTCAAGTCCTATGACAGTGTAGCTGTTTGTATTCGTCTGCGCTATCTGTTTCCACTTGCCGTTTTTCAGCATAAACACACGATAGTTTGAACAGCCTACTTTTTTCCATGAAAGGCTGACAGAAGCATTGCCCGTCTGAGCTTTAAGACCGCTTATAGGGCGGGGATTTGTGGCGGAATTGTAGTTCACTGAATAGTCGCCATAGACCTTTTGACCGTTCACTATCTTATAGGCTCTTACCTTGAAGTTCTCCCTCGTTGCCGCAGGCAGACCTGTAACAAGATATGTAGTGTCCGTAACATCTGCTATCTCAGGATACTGACCCTTTGAACGCATTCCAACAGAATAGCCGTCCGCACCATTCACGGCGTTCCAGCTAAGTCTTATGGAGCTTATATCAGGCGTTTTAGATGTCAGCCCTGTGACCTGAGGCAGACTTGTCTGCTCCACAGCTTCTGCCGCCTGCACAGGGTCAGGCACAGCACCTGCCGCACATATCATCATAGCGGCACAAGCCACTGCCGCTGCATTTTTTTCTGTTTATTATCTTTTTCATTTTTCAGACCTCCTTTGATGAAATTCTTTTGCACTTTAAGTATAACACATTTTTACCAGTTTGTAAACACGCAATTCCGAATTATTTTTGTTCACATTTTGTTTTTTTTATGTTTACTTATACTCAGTTGCAAAACCTCTCTTTGGGTTGCTGAAAGAATGTATAAAAAACAAAGACCGCAGAAAAAATCTACGGTCTTTTGTGTGCTACTGGAACAAAAAAGATGACATTAAATTCACCTGATTTTGCGGCTTATGAGATATCTTTTAAAATCACATAACCTGTCATTAAATTTATTATATCATATGCATCAAAAAATGTCAAGAGATTTTTTTAATATGTACGGGGCTGTACTCGATTATACAACGCATATCTAAAAGAATTATCTCATATCGCGGTATAAAATTTAATAATGCTCCCGCTGCCTGTTCCAGCAAATATTCATATAATTCTTCTGAGCTCGTTATGAGGTAAATCTCAATAACACCGTTTCGCTGCGGAATGCCAAAGAATAATTCGCCGTTCTCATCGCGCTTATAAATAAAATCACGGATAATACCGTAGCGATCGAGCATAACCGTTTCAAGCATTTTCAGCAAATCATTCTGCAAATTACCGCCGTGTATGAACTCATTTGTTTCTTCTAAAGATAAATTATTAACCTCGCAGAATTGCCTGCATTTGCAAATACCGAAATCCAAAGCATTAACTATTGTCATAAAAGTCTTTTTTGTGATCATAATTTACTTCCACGTTAATTTTTATTAAACTCGTCAATCATCCTGCAATACTCTTTTTTCCTCGCAGTCGATATAATCCATAGCAAACTGCTACGCTTCTTCAAGACTGTCTTTCAGCAGTTCAAAATCAACTGCCACTGAAAAAACATCGATTTCGAGTTTTTCGGATTCATCCGCAAAAACTTCAATAGTGAAGCCCTCACAGCGAATATCATTTCCGTCCTTGTCCTCCCGATGCAGATCAGTATCGGGAGTAATCTTCACATAAAATCCTTTGTATTTCATTCAACCACTCTCCTTAAAATCTCATCTGCATATCGTCGTCAAGGTCGTAATCTTCAAATTCGTCCTCATACAACTCGTCATTTACGGAATGTTCAAGAAACAGCGAATTTTCCAAAGCTGTTTGAAGATATTTTTCATCCAGACCGTTCTCTCTGTAACCCTGTAAAATCGTATTGTAGTACTGCTGACTTGGCGGAGAAAGTTCCCCATAATTCATCAGATATGCCATGCCTAAGACTTCTTTGCCATCCAAATCAAAAGACATTTTTTTTTCCTGTCTGTAAAGCCTCGGATAGCCCTCATAACGGTTTAGGGTAGGCAAATCTCTTTCATCAAGCTCCCAGATAAGAACAGGAACACTTGTACCCTTGCTAGGCACAATGGTAGCAACGCCTCTGAACTCCAATTCATAATCCTTGATCTCCGATGTTCCCACAACCTTTGAATGCGGACACCGATATGCCATTTGCTCAAGATTGATGTTGCTGCCATAGGCAATGTATAGCTGTTTATTTTTCATTTTTACCTCCGATCACATAGACATTTCCATGCCCATTTCTTCATCTTCTTCAAAGTCCTCACATTCGCTCTCTGACGGCTCGAAATTTTCATCGGGTACATTTTCGTTTAACTGCTGAACCTCGCTTACAGGCTCGACACGCTGCTCACGGGCGGCTTGTCGTTCTGCTTTCAGCCTTTCACGTTGTTTAACGGCATCTTCGGGATGAAGCCACGCAATATTACCCTCAAGATGTGAAAGCAAGTGCTTGCGGCAGTTTTTAAACTCCTGCCCGTTCAGACCTATTCGGATAAGCCATGTACGGAACGTATAGCGAGGATTTTCACTCTGCGTCACACGAGGACTTGCGGATTTTTGCGTTAATGCCTGATTGCTTACCGCCAGAACCAGTGAAATATATGCCCTGAGCACGCCTGCGTTCAGGCAGCTGTTGAACGCTCTTACCTCGATATTGTTGTCGGTAAACACCGGATGTAAGTTTAAACATCGATACCGTGAAGGATCGTAATGTGAGTGGTAATCCGCATCATCCCTGTACCACAGCCTTTTTATCGTCTGCAAGTCAGTTGGTTTTCTTCGGTTAAGTTCTTCAAGAAAACGCTTGTCCACTTTTTTGCAATAATGCTGCTCACGATCCGAATTTACTTGCAAAGCCTGATAGAGCATATCCTCTTTACTTGCAAAAATGTTTACCAGATTTCTAAGTTTTTGTGCGTCATAAGGCTCAAAATCAATATGAATATGGATTCCTGTTGTTTCGTTGCAAACGCCTCCGCTTCGGCGAATAGAACGAACCACTTCCTGAAGTGTTGCCATATCCTCGTATTCCAGAATAGGAGTTACAAGCTCGACGGAATACAGCTTGGAAGCCGGATTCCCGTTTTTATTCGTACATCTGATACTTGCGTCGGACATGATTTTCCAACGCCTGTTTTTGCCGTCGTAAACATCGTATCTGTCATAACTGCCGCCGTAATGCTCGGTCAAGCCGCCTAAAACCTTTGCGACCGCTTTTGCCGCTGCCGACCTTGTTAAGCCTGTGCATTCTACTTCCACACCGAAACGCTGAGTTTTTATCCCCTCAAAATTGCCTGCCAAATAACCAGCTCCCAACAAAAAAAACAGCTTGCAGATTTTCTCCGCAAGCCGTAAATTTTAATCGTTATTCAATTTCCGTTCTGACCTCGTAACCGCCTTTGAAAATAACCAGTATTTCGGTCTTGCTCAGTATTTTTACGCACTCGATCAGCTTTCTTATCAGTACATTATCAAAGGTTTCCAACTCAAATTTCTCATGCTCTATCATATCCATAATTTTATCAAGCTTTGCCTGAGTTTCTTCTGAAGTCTTGTTCTGTGATTTCAGCATTGTAAGCCGCTCACTTAAGCCTTGTTCTTCAGCATACAGTTTTGCAAACTCGCTGTCAAGCTTGTCCTCGTCGCAGCCGCCCGAAGCTATTAAGTTGACTAAATCAGTCCTTGCTTGATCGATCTCTTTCAGCCGCTTTTCTACGGAAAGGATTTCTTCCTGTCCCTGACATTCCAAAACCGAACCGATATTTGCTTTCAAAATCCTCACAATATCGTTACGGCAGGAATAGTAATTGTTGATCGCCCTGAGTATTCCTCTATGCAGCTGTTCTTCCTTTATAGTGGGTGAATCTGGACAATATTTTTTGCCATGCTCCAATCGGCTCAGACATCTCCAAACGATTTGCTTTTTTCCTCGAGCCGCCCAAGTGGTTCTTCTGTAAGGCGTACCGCAGTGTCCGCAGATAAGAAGCTCAGACAAGGCATATTTGCTGCTGTACTTGCCTTGTTCCGTAACCGTTTTATCCGAAATCTTCCGTTTGGAATTGCGTCTTGCAAGCTCCTGCTGGACTCGGTTGTAGGTGTCTCGGTCAATTATCGGATCGTGATGGTTGGTCACAAGATACATCGGACGTTCGCCGTGATTTTTCACAACTTTGTGAGTGATACAGTCGGAGGTAAACGTTTTTTGAAGGAGCGCGTCGCCTACATACTTTTCGTTCTGTAAAATCCTCGTTATTGTATTGGTCCGCCATTCCGTGCTGCCTGTTTTGGTATGTTTGCCTTTGACGTGCAATATCAATGCGATATTTTTCATCGAATGACCGTCCAGAAACATGGTGTAGATCAGTTTTACCGTTTCGGCTTCTTCGGGGATTATTTCCGGCTTGCCGTCCGCTCCTTTTTTGTAGCCAAGCAAATGCTTGTACTGAAATTGTACCTTACCCTCACGATAAGCTTTTTCTTTTCCCCAGCTTACATTTTTACTTATCGATTCACTCTCAGCCTGAGCAAAACTTCCGTACAGAGCAATCATAAATTCTGAGGTCATTGTCAGCGTGTTTATGTTCTCTTTTTCAAAAATAACTCCGATTCCCAAGTCTTTAAGCTGTCTGACATATTCAAGGCAATCCACGGTATTTCTTGCGAATCGGCTTATGGATTTTGTGATCACAAGGTCGATTTTCTTGTTTCTGCACATACGGATCATGCGGTTAAACTCGGTACGCTTTTTTGTCTGGGTGCCTGAAATTCCTTCGTCGGCAAAAATTCCTGCCAGAGTCCATTCTTTCTTTTTGTTAATAAGATCTGTGTAGTATGCAATCTGAACCTGATAGCTGTTCTGCTGTTCCTCCAGTTCGGTTGACACTCGGCAGTATGCGGCAACTCTTAATTGGTGGTATTTATCACGACTTTCCGCTGTCTGCACTTTCGCAGGAATTACTGTTACATTCGGCGCTGTGCTCATTTTCGATCTTCCTTTCCGTTATATTTTTAATTCTCACTCCGTTGATAAGCTCAACCTCTACGGTACAAAAATGGCTTATACAAATTCGTGAAACACACGCTTTGAATAAGCCAATATCCAACGTATTTAATTGTTCGTGATTTTCAAGCAGAGCCTTGATTTTATCTGTTTTCTGAGGGCTGTCATTGTAAGTGCAGCAGTCGTATTTCATCTCAGCAAGTTTATAAATCTCTGCTTTAGCTCTGTCAAAATCTACTTGGATTGAATCGGTCATACGGTTGATTTCATTTTGCTGACGGACTATATCGGCAGTAGGTGAATAAATGCTGATCTCGCCGCCGGACTCCAATAAACTTGGATTAGCTATTGCAGAATTCAGAACAGTCAGCACTGCTCCGATTATCATCTGATCAGTCAGCTGATATTCAAATTTGCAGCAATCGGGATTTCTGCAATCCCAATGTTCATATTTCGAATTGCCGCCAATTCTTGAAAGTCTGTGACCACATTCGGCACAGTATGTACGATTTCTGATTTCCTGTAAATCATCGGATATCAGATTAAACGTAGTTGCTTTCCGTATCCGCTTTTCATTTGCTCGTCTGAAAATATCCTCGGCGATCAACTGCGGATATTTGTCGGTACCGAGATACTTCTCATTTTCGATTATCCGCTTGACCATATTTTTGTTCCACTTATCTGAATCTGTATTGTAGCGAATTTTCTCACTTTCCATTAGCTTGGCAATTTGCAGTAGGCTTTTGCCTGAAAGATATTCACTGAAAATCGTCGCAACAGCGCATACCTCTTTGGGATCAGTTGTTATCACTCCGTTCTTCATGCAGTAACCAAACGGTATTACTCTGTTTTTTGCCATATTAATGTCACCTCCGCTTATAACAATACCACAAAGCCTTTGAAATAGCTATATCCAAAGGCACTAAATCTATGATAATGAATTTGTCTATTTTCTTTTCTTTAAATTTCAATCCGCCGATCAAGTGAAATTCCAACTCATGTTGATTGATTACAACGATCCTCTCAACTATACTCTCAAATGCTGATTCTTCAAACTCGGTTATTGGCTTATCGCGCATTTCAAAAAAGTCGATTAACATTTCGATCTGATTCAGAGTTTCGTCCTCGTCATCGGAGCGTGTAAGCTTTTTCAGATCTGTTTGCAGCTTATTGATTTTTGCCGTAAGCTCCGTAGTCTGCTCAATGTATTTAGCCTCGTCCAGAAATCCTTTTGTTTTCAGCCTTGCGAGGACGTGAGTTTGTTCACGAAGCTTGGCGATTTCTTTGTGAATGTCCATCACCTGAGTTTTGCCGCTGAATTTTCTGAGCTTCAAATCCTGCAATGCTGTTTGCAGCGGTATAAGAACAGTTTTGTAATTGTACAGCAGTTTATTGCATAATCTCACAAATGCTGCATAAATTTTGATATCGGCGATTCGTCCATTGGAACAATCGCTTGCTTTGTTATTATGGGTCCAGCATGTCCAAAATACAGAGTTTTTACTGCTAACACATTTATATGTTGCACCGCATTTACTGCATAAAATTCTTTTTAGATAAAAATGATTGTTATTGATATACTCTCTGTGTCTTTTATTCAACAACTCCTGTACTGAATAAAATATATCTTTATCAATGATTGGCGTATTTACGGACTTAACATAATACTTGTGCTTTTCTCCACGATTACGTTTTTGCATGGTTGGAAGCGTCTCAGTTCTGTATTTTTTCTGAAAAAGCGCATCACCAATATATCTTTCATTAGAAAGAACATACTTTTACACTTGATGCGTGCCACCGTTCAGCTGTTTGACTGCTCGGAACAGCCATGCTATTAAGCGTATCAGCAATTGCTTGCAAACCATAGCCCTCATTGTACCAGTTAAAAATTTGTTTTACAATTTTAGCCTGTTCCTCATTTACAACAAGCGTGTCATTTTGAACGGTATATCCAAATGGGGGACATGAGTTTCTATATGTTCCATTTTGCATTTCTCTTTTTAATACTCCACCGCATATTCTGTGAAATCGAAGTGGATTCCTCCTGCGCCAGACCGCCCATAATGGTGATCATCATTTCATCGGTCAGATTAGCGGTATCGATATTTTCTTTCTCGAAAAATATTGTAATGCCAAGCGATTTAAGCTCTCTGACGCTTTTCAGACAATCCCTTGTATTTCGGGAAAATCGGCTGATGGACTTAGTGTAAATCCTATCGATCTTACCTCTGCGGCAATCCTTTAGCATACGCTGAAACTCGTCGCGCTTGTCCTCTCGGGTTCGGTGATACCCTCGTCGGCATATATGTCGATCAGTTCTTCAGTTTCTGAGTTCTCAAAAACTTGGCTGTAGTACCTTGTTTGTGCCATAAAGGAATTAAGCTGATCGTTGGAATCGCTTGATACTCGGCAATAGGCGGCACAACGGATTTTTATATTTTGTTCTTCTGTTATTGTCGGCTGTATCACCGTTACTGTAGGCATTTCCTCACACTCCTTTACTTTTTTACCAACAAGGATACCACAAATTTTTTAGAATGGTATCACCAAACCCAACGAAATTATTCGTCCGAACCTGTGCAGTTTTCATGCTTATCCGCTTGTCCGGTTGCTGTGCAGAGACACATTGTGATTACTCCACCTGTACCGCCTACAAGCAAGCCAATTAAAAATCCTACTAACATCCCAATCCCTCCTACGCTGCATCCCTTTTGAAGACGGAACTGACTGTATATATCTTCAGTATTCTTGTTATTGAAATTCTGTTTTTCGGCAGTTTCAAGAATTTCATCAAGCTTATCTGCAAATACTTTTGCCATAAAATCGCTGTATTCTGCCTGTCCGAATTTAGTCATCAAAATCCACTCCTATGCTTATTTTCATTGCTTTTTCTACTTTTTCCATAAGTTCAAGATCAACCGAACCCATGTAACTTTTCAGTCGGTACCTGTCTATCGTCCTTATCTGTTCCGCAAGAACCACCGAGTCTTTTGGCAATGTTTTTGAACCGCAGATATGAATATGAGTGGGAAGATAGTGCTTTTTAGCCGTTGAAATAACTACCAGAGTAGGACTATACTTGTTTCCCACATTATTCTGCACTACCAGTACGGGACGAACACCGCCTTGCTCCGAACCGACAACCGGATTTAGATCTGCATAAAAAATATCACCTCGTTTGATCAGCATTTTCCTTCACCTTTTTCTTTGGGACTTCAAAGCCTTTCTTATTCCTCACGCAGTTATGAAGCGGACAGAACAGCACGTCTGTATCCCTGACATACCACACACAGCCGTAGCATGGATGGTATGTAGGCAGAATGCAGATAGCAGGAGGGACCTTGACTCCGTAATATCCTTTTATATGCCTTGGTTTTTCTTTTATATTTTCCATTATTTTTTCACCTCAAAAATTAGTTTAAGTATTATGTAAAACGGCGGTCTGCATTTTACGCAAACCGCCGTAATAATTCGTTTTGCCTTTGCGTGATATTTATCCCCGATACCCGTCACGCACGGAACTCTGCAAGCTGCGGTCAGCTTAACGGTCATCAGAAGTATCATTACAACTCTGGTAATATTGCAGTTGTTAGGATATCCCGCTGCTATTTCTCCGCAGTTCGGACAATGCCAGCGTTGAAGACGAGCGAATACGTTCATACCGCCCGGTTCATCTTCCCCTGCAGTTTTATATATTTTCATTCTTATCTCCATATTCTTATTAAAGATTTTTTATGACATTTACAGCGACGCCCTGAATGATACAGTTATCCACGTAGATATCATCCATTTCGCTGTTTTCGGGATGAAGACGTATTCTGTGATTTTCCGGGTAAAAACGCTTAAGCGTAGCTTCATCATCAATAAGAGCGACCACTATATCGCCGGGTTCAGCACAGTTCTGCTGTCGGATAAGCACCAGATCACCGTAATCTATCCCTGCCTCAATCATGGAATCGCCGTTGGCTCTGAGAAGAAAAAAGTCGCCTCTGCCAAACAAAGAAACCGGAAGTCTTACGTATTCTTCGATATTTTCTTCTGCGAACTTCGGAAGGCCGCAGGAGATGAACCAAGAACAGGAATTTCTACAGTTTCGGAAAGCGTTTGCTTCCGGCGTTTTGTAACAATACTGCGATGGCCGCCATAGTCCAGTTCTCCGTTTGCTTTCATTTCCTGCATATAGCGGCAAATGGTAGCGTCAGACAGTTCTGTACCGACTGATATTTCCTTTATGCTTGGCGATGAGCCGTAATTTGCCGTATAATCGTCTATAAAAGCTATAATTCTTTTGAAATATTCGGGATTCTTGTGACGCATTTTTATATGCCTCTCTAACTGTAATATTCATTTCGTTATGCATATATTATAACTCCTATTGAATTTGATGTCAATAGATAAAAAAAGAGGTGCACAATTACTTATGCACCTTGAACACACTTTCTCCCATTTGCACAAATCGGTCAAGTTTTTATCACAGCTATGTGTTTCTATATCATCGCCGAACTTATCTATTATTGCTTTCATATGTTTGTTTTTACATTTCAGCGTAACGGTCTCAAGTTCTCCGCTGAACATTTTAAAGGTTTGAGCTATAAAGTCTTTCAGCACAAAATCTTTCGGACACGGTATTGCAATGCTTTCCATAATGGATATATTCGCTAATCTGTCTATTCGGAAAACCGTTATATCCTTATGCTTTTCACAATACCCCACCAAATAATACCTGTCATCATTCCACACGGCGGCATAAGGACTGACCGTATATGTATATCCGTTATGCTTTAAAACCTTTTTCTTTTTTCGTTATATTCGTAATATTGAAACCGGATTTTCCTGCACTGTGTAATAGCTGTATTTATAGCGTCGGCATAATATATGCTTTTATTGTCCGCTTTATTTTCGTTCGGCTGCTGAATTAAACTCTTTATCTCATTCTTTTGATAAACACTTAACTGTGAAAACAGCTTGTCTATAAGCTCTGCTGATTTTTCTTCCGAAATAAACTGTGCTGCGTTTGCGGCGTCGCAGAGCATTTTTATTTCTGCGGACTCCAATCCTCTGCTTCCGATAAAATATTTATTCTGTGTACTTTTATCGCAGATAACATCATAGCCTGCGTTTCTTAACCTTTCGATATCCGCAGGAATAGTATTTCTGTGAGCTGCCACGCCTTGCTCTGCAAGTTTTTCAATAAGCTGATTTGTTGTCAACTTATGATTTTCGTCTGTTTGTTTTATGAGGATTTGGAGCAAAGCCAGAAGCTTATTCATATTTCACCTACTCAAAAGTATTCCGTAAATGTCGTCGATATTAATTCTTTTTCCGCTGACAAACACTATCGTGCGTTCATATTCGTCAATTATTCTGACCCTGTCGTTCAGAGTCACATAAGCGCCTCCGGATTTCTTTTCGTCCGAAATAAAATATTCTACCGTGATTTCGGGCTTAACGTCAATATTATCTTTTATTGAAGTTTTGCGTTAATATCATATATTCTATCTTCATCAAGTTCAATCTTTTCATCTGTAAGCCTTGCAGTTTCCTTTGATCTCGGAATCATAGCCTGTAAGAGCCGCAAACGGGGAGAACTGGGATGCACGGTTTTCCCGAGACATTCTCGGATGTTTGCTTGAGGTATGGTGAGGAAGATTGATTATATCCGCATAGCGGCTATCTTTTTTCATTATTATCATGCATATTTTTCATCTCTAAAATCAGATTTTGATGTTCTTTTTAAGCCCTTGTTTTAATAATTCATCTTGAACTTTTAATACTTTTTTCTCAATATCTTTAATCTGCCTATCACTGGTATCTAATTGAGTTAGCGGTTTATTGTCCTTAATAGCACCTAATTCTAATTCTTTATATTGCCCACATCCCAGAACACTTTTCTTATCGTCAATCGTTTCTACGACACTAAACTTCAGAATAAAATCATCATTTTCTATATCATCTTTTCCAATCCAAAGTAACTTGGATTCTCATAGAGAGAGTATAAATGCACGCCGCATCTTGATGCGATCCATACGGATTCACCTATATATAGGCAAACTTTATTTTTGGTTATTCTATTTTCAAGCTCAATCATATATACGCCTGCACCGACAGCGCGTGTATCCATTCCATTATTTGTTTCAAAAAAATCTATTCTCATTTTGTATTTATCCAGCACCTTTCATAATATAACTCTTCAAATCCTGAATTTACTACTTAAATATTTTCACGCCTTATGCCCTCCGACCTGACCGTTGCGCTCGATCGTCGTAGCGCCCTCCTCAAAGTTCATACCTTTCAGAATAGCGTTCTTGCCGTACTTCTTTTTGATTTTCAGCATGGCTTTCTGCATATTCTCCTCACGTTCAAGCCGCTTACTTTCTTCTTCCCTCTGTTTTTCAAGAGCCGCATAATCCGTAAACAGGTCAAGCTGTTCATAGCTTTCTTCGTCAGCTATGGATTGTTCGGGGACAACATGATTTGCAACCACATACATTCTCCGCACCATAAGACTTTTGTCAACTATTTTGTCATACAACTCCGAAACCTTACCAAGAATTAATTTAGTAGACGAAGTGAACCTTCCGATATTTATTGAGCCGTGAGCCGATTTCGGAATTTTCCGTCCGTAACGGTCTTTACTTACCGTACCCTTGTAGTTGTCGGGAACGCCCTCGTGATCGTAACCAACCGTCAGAACCATCTGATCTGTCACCAGCCCCTTGTCCACCAGATCAAGCACAAGCAGATCGGTCATTTCACGGACGATAAGCCTGCCTTTTTCAAAGCTGTATGGGCATTGAAGTACCTGTCCTGAACTGATACTGTTGTTTTCGGGCTTGTACGCTTTGATGTCTGCAATGGTACAAGGCTCCCAGCCCCATGCGTGATCTATAAGCAGCTCGGCGTTTACTCCGAACAGCTTGTACAGCAGATCCTCGTTGTATATTGAACACTCAGCAATATCGCCCATTGTGAACATATATCGTTCCTCAAGCTTTTTGGCATATCCTTGTCCAACCCGCCAGAAATCAGTCAGAGGACGGTGCGACCATAGCTGCGGTAGGACATTTCGTCAAGCTCTGCGATTCTTACTCCGTTTTCGTCGGCAGGGTTATGCTTTGCCACAATGTCCATTGCGATTTTTGCAAGATACATATTTGTTCCTATTCCTGCGGTGGCGGTTATTCCCGTTTCCTGAAGCACCTCCCGTATCAGCTTCATTGTCAGCTCTCTTGCCGTCATATCGTAAGTGCTCAGATAACCTGTTGTGTCAATGAAAACTTCGTCTATTGAATAAACGTGGATATCTTCTGGAGCAATATATCGCAGATAGATGTTGTATATCTGCGTACTGACTTCCATATAGTGTGCCATCTGCGGAGGTGCGACGATATATGAAACCGCAAGTGACTTATCCCGTTTCAGTTCGTTATCGTCATAGGATTCACCTAACAGAAATCCTCTGCATTCCCTTTGGCGCTGATTATTTACTTGCTTGACTCTCTGCACTACCTCGAAAAGTCTTGCACGTCTGGGTATGCCGTATGCTTTCAGCGACGGCGAAACGGCAAGGCATATTGTTTTTTCGGTACGGCTTTCATCGGCTACCACGAGGTTTGTGATCATGGGGTCAAGTCCACGTTCTGTACATTCTACCGAAGCGTAGAACGATTTTAGATCTATGGCGATGTAGGTTTTTTCAGACATTTTTGTTCTCCGTAAGTTCGTTTAGCAATGCGGAACAGCCCTCGTAAATATCCGCAAACGCAACATCAAACCGTCTGCTGTACCAAGGGTCTGAAACATCATCGTTTCTGCCTGCATATTCAAGCAGCTTGTGTATTTTGTTTTCGGGATCGTCTTTAAAAAATACGTCTGATATTTCTCACATTATTAGAGTCCATAACCACAAACAGATCGTATCTATCGTAGTCGCTCTTTTTTAGCTGAATGGCATATTTTCCGTCGTCGCAATACACATTATGACATTTGAGTTCTGCTCTTGCAGGAGGATAAACAGGATTGCCGATCTCCTCCGTACTTGTTGCGCTTGATGCGATCACAAACTGCGATGTAAGATTTTCTTTTCTCACAAGGTCTTTCATGATAAACTCTGCCATTGGCGAACGACAGATGTTGCCATGACAGACAAACATTATTCTAATCATATTATTCTCCGCTGTTACTTTTTAATGCCGATAACATTCATTGAATTTAATTGTATCCATTATATCATGTTTTCAACGATTTGTAAAGAAATACTGGCTTCAAGCCGCTATGTCATATCTAACTGTCAGTTGTTATAAATTCCTTTTTAGTTTGTGTAAATTACCGAACAAATAATATATACTATTAGTCAGAGAATACAACTGTTAGTGAGGTAATATTATGGATTTGAAAACTGTCGGACAAAATATAAAGAAATACAGAATCGAAAAGGGAATAAAACAGGAAGCACTTGCTGAAATGGCTGATCTGACTCCGAATTATATCGGAATGCTTGAGAGAGGCGATAAAACTCCGTCGCTTAATACTTTGGTCAATATTGCAAATGCGCTTGGAATCACATCAGATATGCTTTTATGCGACGTTCTTAATGCAAGCTATGAAATAAAAAAGCTCTCTTGTCCTGGATAAAATAAACAATCTTCCGCCAAAAGAACAAAAGCGTATTTACGCTGTGATAGAAACTCTGCTTGAATTTGCAGAATAATAAGCGTTTTTTACAAAGTCTGTGCAAAACCACAGACTTTGTCTTATTTTTATTGACTTATTACTGTTTTCATGATATAATAACTAACAGTCATATAGATTACCATTAGTTATATAAAAGGAGCAGCATATTATGAATGTAATAAAACAGGTAGCCAAAATACATAACGTATCAGAGGAAGAGGTCAGACGTGAAATACAAGCTGTAATTCACGCTGCAATGCAGTCAAAAGATCCCCAGGTACAAAAACGCTGGGCAGAAATTTGTAAAAACGGAAAAGAACCTACTCCTGAGAAATTGATACGTTATTTAAGCCGCAAAGTATGCAGTAATTTAAATCAATAACAGAAAAATCCGCCTGAAAACAGACGGATTTTTTTATTTATCCGAATACCATATCCTGTATTCGATCATTTTCTGTTCCAGCTCCAGCTGACTTGCCGTACATTTTTGGTATATAGACATAGAGAGGCGCCGTCTGCCGAAGAAAAGCAGACGGCATTTATTTATATGAAAAATGCAACCGTATATGCGGTATGCACTTATTGATTTCTGAGTTTATCTCTTATGCTTATTTTCTATTTCTTTATTTTGCTCTATATCGTCATTTTGCTTGGCTGCCAAACATAATGCTGACGTAAAAAGCGTTATTGTTCCGCCAAATATACTGCCCAAGATAAACCAAAGCATTTACATTCCTCCCGGTCTATATTCAAATAAAATCCAGATATACACTGAGCAGTTCCGCATATTTTTCTGATTCATGCAATTTAATCAATGCTCTCTTTTCCGTAGCATATATACTTTGCTTCGATAAATTGAATTTCTGTGCAATTTGCTTTATTGCGCATTTACGGCGGTTTTTACTGCGGACATATCTCCGCCTTTAAGTCTGTCGACGGTATTTTTTATTTCTTTATTTGAAGAAGAAATATTACGTACATATTCAATTACGCTTTGCATTTCCGGGCAGATAGCTTTGCAATGATCATAAATTTCTTCATAATTTATTTTATCCAAGCTGCGTCACCCTTACTTGCAGATTTCTACAGTAAAATTACCGTCGTTATCAACTCTGAGCCTTAACGTCTTTATATATCTGTCGTAGAAGTTTTCCATTTCCTTTTCGCTTGCGCTGATCCTTGCTTCTTCATAAATTTTCCTTACCAGTTCCTTTCCGTTTAGGCTGATGATTTCGGGCAGATATTTTTCAAGACAGCTGAACAATACCGCTTTTTTCAGTTCTTCAATATTACCCGAACAGAAGTCGTCTATGGAGCAGTAGTAAATATTATGCTCCGACAACGCTCGTTTGATAGCCTGTCCGCATTTGGAATGTTCATACATTACCAAGAACTCCGCTTTTGTAAGGGTTGATATGAGTCCCCAGTAATCGGAATCGCTCGATACTAAAATAAAGGACGTTATATTATTTTCATAGTAATCGGTACACACTCCCGCCGTCATCTTTATATCTACCAATGATTTCTGATCGGTGACCCGGTTGACTTCTATGTGTTCTATCGGTATTTTAGTGAATTTTTCAAGCCAGTCCCATCCGCTTGTCGTATGATAATCGTCATATAAAACTATTTTTTCTATTTTCGATAATTCATCCTGATTGAGATTTTTCAGAACGCTGTACAGCTTATATACGTCCGAATTTTCGCAGTCGACTGCAATTGCCGTTTTGTAATCATATATATTATTTTTTGTTTCGCTGTGAGCGTCCTTGTATTTTGTAAAATCGGTAAAAATATCGTTATGCTGCCTATATATTATACCTAAAAAATTTACCGTCCGTATAAAGTATGCTGCCGTGATCTTCGGGTTTCCAATGAATATACATCTGAAACGGATAGTATTCTATATTTTTCATATATATGTTGAATTCACTTTTAAGAACGCCTTTTTTCGTATACTGAGGTATTACAAATAAATCCTTAATGTAGTTCCAGTTTACCCAATCGGGGAACAACTCGAAGCAGTTATCAATATTTGCGCTAATAAGCCCTGCAAGGTCAAGCATATATTTTTCAGAGCGGTAATTTGGTTTTATTATCTCAAATCCCCATTTTTCAAGCTGCTTTATATTATCCTGATCGTAAAAGTCCATACTGTTGAGATTTTTTCAGATTAAACCTCATTTCATCGTCGGTCTTTTTGAATTTCTGCATAAGCGTTGTACGAAGCTTACACAAATACCTGATTATCGAAGTTTCCTTATTGACGTACAAAGTCTGCAAAAGTTCGTGATACTCTTCGCCGAAGCATTGCTCCAATATATTCTTTTTTTCACACCGATCATATATCCGATAGTTGTTACTATTTCTTTGGTGTCTACTGTCATATGCACCGCTCCTTTCTGTTAATTATTATATCAAAAAAATTATATGATTACAACTCCCATAGTTTTCTTATTTCCTCGTTACGTTTTAATTTTCTGAGGGCTTTTTCTTCGATGCTTATTATTCGTTCTTTATCTACATAAAACATATCAGCAATTTCCTTAACCGAATGCTTTCCGCAAAGGCTTAATCCATATTTCAGCCGAATCACTTTCTGTTCTCTTTCGGTCAAGGCGCTTATAACGTTTTTAAATGTTTCCTTGACATTCTTCCAATAAATACGATCAATAATATATTTTTCTCCGTTATAAGCAATGTTATGCCTGTGTTTACAGTAGTCCTCGTAGGAAATGGGCGGTTCGGTATAGTAAAGAGCCAATTCCACCTCTTTCAGCTTGAGCCCTGTTACCTCGCTTATTTTTTTAGACATATAGTAATATGAGTCCGAACTGTATTTTTCCTTTTCGGCTTTTACTATCTCTACGGTTTGGGCAAACTGCGCAGGCAAGGGGATATAACTGCTGTTCTGACGGATATATGCGTTAATACCTTGATGGATTCCCGAAATAATATAGCTTGAAAACAATCTATTCTTTTTTTGAAGATCGTATCGTTGGACATATTCAGCAAGTCCTATCACTGCCTCGGAAAATATTTCGTCCAACGGCAAAGAGGTTTTCTCGGCTGCATCGAGTGAAAATCTCAACGCTGTACGCAAATACATTTCAATCATTCTGTTTGTGGCTTTGGAATCACCGTTTTGTTTTCGCAGATACAATTCCTTATATTCGTTTGCTCTTGGCGGATTTATATGACTTATTTGTTCTACCAAATTCCTCATATCGGGACACAATTCTATACATCGTTTATATACTTCATTGTAACGCTCATCAATTCTTTTAAACGCTTTCACTTCCTTTTTAGCTGAGTCAATATTCATCAAATTACTTCCTTGATATGCATTTTCATTTATTTTCGGGTATAATATTTATGGTTGAAGTACTTTTTCGCATATTCAGTTACTATCAGCAAAAGGCAAGAAAACCCACGCAAATACGCAGGTTTTCTATTGTTTTGACTGTAAATTTGACGGTTTAAATCATGCCGAAAAATTCAGACGGCTCACGTATTTCCTCTTAATTTCGGCAGAAGAATGCACATAGCGGTTCATGGTAATTGAAACGTCAGCGTGACCGAGCAGCTCGCTTAATGCTTTTGGATCAAACCCCTTTTCAACGCACATAGTTGCATAGGTATGTCTGAGCGAATGGAAATTCATATCACGAATTCCGCATTGTTTAAGAACTGACTTGAACCTGTTCTCATAGTTCTCGGTTCAACAGGTGTTCCGTATCCGGATAAAATATATGAATGCGCCGAACCTTTGAATTTAATCAGCTCCTTACATACAAATTCAGGTATTGGCACATCACGAACGGATGTGACGCTTTTTGGTGAACCTACAACGATCTCCGTCGTACCGTCATCATAAGAGATACGCTGAATCGTCTTGGTTACGCTGATCTGTTCATTTTGGAAATCGATATCCTGCCATTTTAAGGCGCAGAGTTCTCCAATACGAAGTCCGGTATACAGGCAAAGCAAGATACCTATATTGGTTCTATCCGGATTATACATAAGATACTGTTTAAGTCTTATTCTTTCGTATTTGTCCAAAACAGCCTGCTCGTCGCTGTTTTTCTCTATTCTTGGCAGCTTAATGTTCTCGGCAGGATTTGAAAAGTTATACTCATTATGAGCATAGCTGCATACCGATTTCAGAACAACGATCACATCTCTTACAGTCTTAACCGAAAGTCCTCCGCTGCCGTCCTCTCTGCCCGATACGAGCAGTTCGGACATATATCTGTTTAACATTTGCTTGGTAAGCGCGGTATACCGAATTCCCCCAAACTCCGGATAAATATGATTATTGAGCAGATTACGGTAACTTGTATAGCTTGCCGCTTTGACCGTCAGCTTTTTCTCAGCAAGCCATTGCTCTGCGATATCCCTGACAATCATTTTATTTTTAGACTGTTCCTGTGTATTCTTTCCCGAATAGACCTGTGCCATTTTCTCCTTGACCTCGGCAAGGCTGTGACCGTAAACGTAGCGGTATTTCGTCTTTCCGTTTTCTTTATATCCAACAGATACCCTGCCTTCAAAGCGGTACCGTCCTTGCGTTTATAGATATTACTTCCTCTTTTAGCCATTAACATTCCTCCAATCTGACTGATTTTCTGACGGTTTATTTTTTTAGTTTTCAGTATTTTTTGCGCATTTTATGATTTTTTCTTCGAAAAAGGTTTACATTAATTTGAATTGTGATATAATAGTATCTAAATCAGCATAAAAACAAGCTAAAATATGTTTCGCATAGTAACTGAATATGCGAAATAAAGGCGCGTACCTCCGAAAGTACGCGCCTTTTAAGCTATATATACTTGGTATTTTTTAGTCTGACGGTTTAATTTCTTATTTGTATAAAAAAGCGACTTCACCGATGAAGCCGCTTTTTTATATTTAAGCTTATTTAATTCGCTGGATTAATCTTCTAAGATGGTCTGCGTAAACTCAGCTGTATCAGCATTTACAGTTCCGATAATTCCGTCAGCAAATTCAAATGCAAATAACTCAGAATTAAAGTTCTTGATTGTAAGAACGTCCTCGCTGTCATTGATAGAAATTATCAGATAACCGTTTTCATTAATACTGAATGTTATCATATCCAACGTAATCTCGTTGAGAACGATCTTGTTTTCACCGTCATTATCTTCAACAATATCTGATCCGTATCCTATTCCGAATATGTATGTGTCGTTTCCGTTGCCGCCATATAGATAGTCGCTGCCAACACCTCCGTCCAGAACATCGTTTCCTTCTCCGCCGTTAAGCGTATCATTTCCTCCGTCACCGTGAATGACAACACCGTTATCACTCCATGCGGACATCCAGTCGTCATATTCTGTTGCGTGTACCTGTTTCAGCGGATTTTCTTCACTGTCATATGCATATCTTGTTCCGTCTGCAAAGTTCACATTGAAATTTCTACTATCCACAAATCTGAACTAACCATGAATGATCAGCTTCTCCTCAATACCTTCGAATGTAATGGTAAGATCATTCCAGTTTGTTCTGTAAACTGTTATCATATCCGCCGAAATACCGCTGCCGAATGAGATCGTGTTGACGCCCTCGCTGTCGCTGATGGTATCTGTGCCGTAACCGATATTAAAGATGTATGTATCATTTCCTGATCCGCCATATAGATAATCGCTGCCTTCGCCTCCGTCAAGAATATCGTTTCCGCCGCTTCCGTAAAGGATCGTCTCCGATACCTCCGTACAGCTTATCTGCGCCGTTTCCTCCGTTAAGGCTGTCGCTGCCGTTTTCTCCGATAAGAGTTACACCCCTGTCGTCCATAGCTGCGATGTAATCGCTGTTTTCAGTTCCGTAAATAGTCCTCAGAGGACTGTTGGACGCGGTTGCGTGAAGCTTAGAACCGCCGTTAAACGTAAGATAGAAATTTCTGTTTGCCTCGGAAGTGAAGAATCCCTCGATCACAAGCTTATCATCAGAACCCTCAAAGGTAACGGTAATATCGTTCCAGTTTGTACGGTAAGCCTTTATCTGATTTGCTGAATATCCGTAAATCTCAATAGTATTCGTCCCTTCGCCGTCGTCGATAGTATCTGTACCGTAGCCTTTTTTGAAAATATATGTGTCGTTGCCTGCGCCTCCGTAAAGGAAGTCATTGCCTTCACCGCCGTCAAGAACATCGTTTCCTGCGTTGCCTGTAAGTCTGTCGCTGCCCTTATCTCCGTAGAGAAAGTCGTTTCCGTTGCTGCCTACAAGCTGATCGTCGCCGTCCTGACCGAGTTTTGTAATGCCATCCTCATAAATGGAGATCATATACTCGCTGCCGTCAGTGCCGTAAATAGTTCTGAGAGGACTGTTCTGATCTGCTGCTTCTGCGACAGTTCCGTCGGCAAATACAAGTGTGAAGTTTCTTGCCTCCTTGCTGATGCAGTAATTCTTAATGGTAAGAGTATCCTCAAAGCCGTCAAAGGTAATGAGAATATCGTTCCAATTGGAACGGTATGCCTTGATGCCTCCGGCGATGAAACCGTCTCCGAACATAACAGTGTTAACACCCTCACTGTCCATAATGGAGTCGGCGCCGTATCCCGGCTTGAAGATATATATGTCGTTTCCGCTGCCGCCGTCAATGAAGTCATTGCCTGTTCCTGCGTCAATTATATCGTCTCCGTCTCCGCCGTTAATGTAGTCGTCTCCCGAACCTCCGAAAATCACGTCGTTTCCGCCGCCTGCAAGAAGTTGATCGCTGTCTGAATCTCCGAGTATATACTCGTCCATGCCGGAACCGATTATTCTGTCTCCGCTTTCTCCGCCTGCGATAACCGTTTTATTCTCATTAACGATATAGTCGTAGTTTTCCGAACCCGAAAGGAACTCTTTTTCTTCTGCTGTAATGTTATCCTTAACGGAGATTTCCTCATCTCCTATACGAAGAACATAGTTATCGGGATTTTGCTTAAAGTCTGTGATTATGAGTTTATCGTCGGTATCCCTTATACTGATAACAACATCTTCGCCCACCGAATCGATACGAAGGTCTGCAAGAGAAACTTCGTTCGTGAGCTTGATAACAGAAGTACCCTCGGTATCGTTTATTACATCTGTACCGCAATTTTTGCCGAAAATATATGTATCGTCTCCGAAACCTCCATAGAGTAAGTCGTTTCCCTCGCCCCCGTCAATAATATCGTTTCCTGCACCGCCGTAAACAAAGTCGTTTCCTCCTGCATAAATGGTATCGCTGCCCTCGTTACCATAGATAATGTCGTCACCCTTGCTGCCGTAAACGGTATCGTCACCGCCGAAAGCGTGCATAACCGAATCATCTACAACTGCCTTGAGGACATCGTCGCCGTTACCGCCGTAGATATGTCTGAACGGACTGCCCTTATCGGTAACGTGCATTTTAACTCCGTTAAATTCAAGATCGTAATTACGGTATTCCTCACCTTTGCGGAAATCCTTGATAACAAGAGTATCGTTTGTACCCTTTATTGTTATAGCTGCATCGTATTCATCTGTGCCGTTTACAAGAATATCGCTTGGTTTAAGTCCAATGAAATCAATTTTGCTTGTACCGCTATACGAATCATTAGCTTCTGTGCCAAGATATGTGTTACCTGATATTGTTGATTCAACAATATCCGCATAATTCTCTGAATAGTGATTACTGTAATCAGTAAAGCATGATGTTCCGTTGATCTTATCGTACGACTTGAGATAAACGCCAAGGTCATATACTAAGTAATCAATATTTTCTCCCTCAGCAGCTTTTTCATCAAATATATAATTTAAGAACTCTAAGTTTAGATTCTTGTTGCCATTCTCGTCCTCGTATTCGTAAACTGCATTCAGATAGCCGCCAAGACCACAGTACATATTAAGAATATTGTAATACTGATTTTCTATGTTTGTATATATATCCTTTAATATTGAAGCTGCATTAGAGTTCGGATTTGAACCTCCTACACCCTCAAAATCACGTCCCATGAACTGCTCGATCACGTGCAGATCTCTTGCGTCGATATTGCCGCCTCGGCTGTTGATTGAAATACTTTCAGAATCTGTTCGTAGATTCGCTGAATCGATAGCAAAGTTCAAGTAATTCTCCGCTTTCATCATCATTGATAGCCTGAATTATATTTGGGACATTACCCGCTGTAACCACGCCGTCCTGAGTTGTATCAGATGAATTTACAGGGAACCAGAACTCGCTGATATCCACCATCGATACAGTTCCGTTTTTGTTAATTGTAACGCTTGCTGATTCTGCAATGCGCGTACCTGTTTCTTCATCTACAAAGCTGACTTCCGAATGTTCAAGGCTAATAGAAACAATGCCTGTTTCATTTAAAGTTTTAAGTTCATTTGATTCGGATTTTCCGTTATGGTTAGCGTCTATCCACACTCTTAGATCAGCAAAAGCAATGTCATTATTATCAATTATTCCATCGCTGTTATCATCAAGTTCTGCAAGTGCTTCAAAGCCAGATTCGGATTTTGAACCGTCTTTAAGAATTACCTGATCTCCGAAAAGCTCTCCGCCGTTATCAATATTTCCGTTTCCGTTTCTGTCTAACGCTAAAAACCCGTCCTCTGTACCTATCCATGCTGTTTTCTCTGCAAATCCGTTATTGTCAAGGTCAAAATTTACACCGTGTTCAAGTGAACGCAGTTCTATGCCTTATTCGCCTAAGTCTATTATGAGAGGATCACGGGGTGGCTGGGCTTTGCCTGCTCTGTCATAATTACCGGATTCCTCTTGAATTTCTTTCATTAATTCATCTATTTTTTTGCGTCATTTGCAAGCAATGCTTGTCTTAATTCTTCTGCAAATTCTTCTCCCATAAAAACTTCCACAGCTAAAAGAAAATCATCAACAGCTTTATTTACTTCTTCTGGGTTTTCAACACTTTCAGCACTTGCTACAATTGGATTTAGTGTAATCATAAGTGTTGTACATGCCGCAGAAATTGATTTTGAAACACTATCAAGCTTGCCGGATGTTGCCAATTTAATTAACCAGCAGCTGCACATAATCCACCTAAAGCTGGTATACTATACTTTAGTACCGTTGCTGTATCTATACTTGTACTGCTGCTTTTCTCTTGTTCCCATAATTCTAATTCACGCTGTAAGATTTCTTGATTTGCGCTTTCATTTGCATAAGAATAACTTGGTGAATAGTTTGGTGAATAACTTGGTGCAAAGTCCGGCGCAAAACTTGGCGCAAAGTCCGGTGCAAAACTTGGTACAAAACTTGGCGATGGAGCGAGACCAGAACCATTACCAAGATTTTGATTAATTTGATACCAATAACTTAAAAATGTCGATCCAAATAACCACCAAAATGGTGACAGATCGGGAACATCAGACAGATTGTCAAGTTTATAATCTGGAATTCGTATAAACCAGTAAAGTATTAATCCACTTGGAAGATATGCAATTAAAATCACATACTTATGAGATGTGTCATAAATACCATCAAAACTAATATCAAGACCCTCAAGTTGACTTATAAATATTACCAAGTTTCCAACTAAATTTTTTATAAATATCCGCTAAGCTAAGATCACCCTTAATATATGAAATATTTTCATCACTATAAGGTGTATTACCATATCTGTGTTCGGTTATCCCATCTTCCAGTAAAGTATTATTTACATACCTGTCGAGTTGAGTTAGACCTTCAATCATTTTGGAAGGTTCCAAATAAGAGCCTGGTTTCACTTCCCAAAAATAAGCAATATCGTTTTCAACATCCTCAAAATATAAATCAGCTCTTCCAGTTCCTGTTTTGTTTCCAACTGGAGCTTGTCCAGATTTAAAGGTAACTGTATGTTCATCTGTAATATTATCTTTTTTATATTTATCAATAATATGATCTTGAACATCATGATGGAACTGACCATAAGGAGGCACTATACCATCTCTTTTTAGCCCTATTCCAATCTCCAGTTATTGATGTTAGTAATACTGCATCCTCTTTCGATTCTTCTTCAGTTCTATTGTCTTCTGATATACTTTCTTCTGCTGAAACAATCAAAGAAGGAAAATTTGATGTTGTTACCACTGATAGTAATAGTGATACTACCAACATAAATGAAATTAATTTTAAAAATTTTTGATGCATAATAACCAGCCTTTCATTTTATATTTCTAACCCAAACGATTTAAGAGTTCGAATATTGTCTGTTCTGCGCTTCTTTAATTCTGCCGTTACCTTTGTGTTTAGTTTTGCATCATTCAACATTTGGTCACGAATGATAATTTGCTGTTGTACCTTCTGACGAAATCTATTTTTGTAGTCATTAATATCTGTTGCTCGGAAAGCTAGCCGGAAAGGCCTTTCTCAACTTCTTTACTTTCATTGCAAGAATATTTTCCATATATGGCGTAATATCACCTTTGTAACCTGTCTTTATCAGTAAAAGGCCTTCGGAATAGTAATAATGAGGTTTTGTGTTAAATTCCTCTAAATCGCAGCAAATATCCATTGGGGTTCCAAGTTTGTAAAAATGCTCTATGCAGTTGTTGAGATTGATTGCTTCATCAAAAATCGGCAGCATAACGTTTTGGGTTACATTAAATGCATTTTTCATACCATAAATGTCGTCTGATTTATATAAAAAGTGTACTATACTTTTGCTAAAAGCTCCTTCAAGTGACTCAGTACGAACAAACCAATCCATACTTTTTCCCCATACATCACATACATATTGGACTGCACTTTCCATTACATCATCATCAATCTCAGGATTTAATGAACAGTAATAATGATGATTGTTTTTCAGCCAACACTCCGGACTCTTTGTAAAATCTATCGTTCGCCTATAAAGTGAAACAACTCCACCTAAAATTTCAAAAGACTTATAACCTGTTTTTCGTGTCCGAAGCTCTCGATATGTCAAAATATGCAGTATTTCATCATTTACCACCCGTACAAAGTAAGTAAGTTTAGCAACTTTTATTTTTACAAAACCCAACGGTTCAAGAGCTTCTCCGAAAACCTGTTTAAATGCGGCATTCAAAGACAGGGTTCTTTCATTCTTCTTTTTTGAAAAACATCGGAATAATATTTGTATCTTTGTCTGCTTTGCTTTCAAAATCCTCATAATCAGAAACCATATATTTCGGCTCAATTCCCAGCACGGAAGCTGCTTCGTACAAAGCGTCCTCAACAAAGACTTCGTTCTTGTTCCATATTTCAGAGATCTGTTCCCACGTTTTTCCCGGAGCTAAAATCGGCTCCCAACATTCACGTCTGCCTTTCGGCGAATGTTCTTCGTCAAACTCGGAACGTCCCACCATCACCGTATCGTGGACATCAGCCCCGGTATGCAGTTCAATATACGTCCAGTCGCTGTCTACAACATCCATGCTGAAACTGCTTGTTTTCATTTCCGCAGCTGTCTGTTTGGCGTCGTCCTTGACCTGTTTGGGATTGTCCCTGTACTCCTTAGAAGCAAGTGTTACCCATTTGCCGCTTTCTGAAAAAGCAAGAATATAACTTACGCTTGATTCTTTCTCAGAGCATGGCACAAGACTTCGTTTTTTCATTACATCACAAAATGCTTTTAAAAACTGTTCTCTGCTGCCGTTATTCTTTATTTGAACCAATGAAAAAAATCTGCCCATAAATTCCTCCTTAAATCCTCGAATATTATATGAATTTTGTTGATCAAACTCCGTTAAAAAATACCATAAACAATGTCATTTGTCTATGGATATCTGAAATGCGGTCATAAATTCGGCGTAAGCGGTCATATTGACTCAGAATTTGTCGTAAAAAAGGAAACGGCGGACAAAAATTTGTCCGCCTAATATCAAACAATATTACCGTTGATCCCTACGTAAATATCCACTAAATTGCTGTTATTAATGTAATAGTAAAAATCTGTTATCGGTTGATAACACTTCCGGGATAAATATGTTTGCATTTTCTTACGTGAATTTTTTAACGTGTCATAAGTTCGGAGTGTCTTGCTCTCACTGCGTTGAAAAGCATAAGCTGCGGCTTATAAACATAAAACTCGTTGCTTTTAAACTCCTTGCTGACAGGAACAAAAAATTCAAGGTCAAGTATTGTTTCATCCGTTCCATAGGTATTTTCTTTCAGAGAAAAATGATATTTCCTGTCCGTTCCATTTCAAGAAATTTCAGACTTTCCAATATATGCTCGATCAACTTATCAAGTTTACTGTATGTTGATCTTGTCCTATATGACAGCAGCGATTCAACAGATAAATATTGCTTTTCAATTATTTCCATAACTATCCCATCCTATTACTTAAAAATGATCTGCCAGATGTATCTCCACATTTGATATCCCTCCCCGTTTTTTTTCATTTCGGGGTAGTATAAATCTTTTTATTCAATTCGTCTACAGATATCTGAAATACGGTCGTAAATTCGGCGCGAGCGGTAGTTTAAGCGTGATTTTATTGTAAAATTTTACTTGATATTTTAATAGTTCTATGTTATAATTAAAAGCAAAGGGAGGCGAAATTATGAAGATTGCCGTATGTGATGACGAAATAATGTTATATGAAGAATTATATACGCTTTTAAACGAATATTCCACATTAAAAAAAGAGCCGATTTTAACTACATATTTTAAAACCGGATATGACCTTTTATCAAGTACTGAGAAGTTTGACATTATATTTATGGACTATCAGATGGACGATATTGACGGATTGGAAACATCCAAACGTCTGCGATTAAAAAATTCAGACGTTACTATTTTTTTCCTCACCGCATTTCCTAAAATCGTTTTTCAGTCCTTTGAGGTAAATACGTTTCGTTTCCTTTTAAAGCCGATAAAAAAAGAAGATCTGTTTAAATCTATCGACGATTATCTTGATTCTGTCAGAACAGATGATTTTCTCATATTGAACACTAACGACGGTTCGTGGAAAGTCAGGTTATCTGAAATTATTTATGTCGAATCAAAAGACAAGCACACTATAATACGAACTGTTGACAATCAACTTGAATGCTGCCGATATATGCAGGAAATTGAAAAGATGCTTCCCAAAGACCGATTTACACGTTCTCACAGGTCATGTATAGTAAGCTTTCTCCACATAAGAAATCACGATAATAAAACTATCTATTTTGATAACAACGAACGTGCTTCCATAAGCAGAAGGTATCTGACCGATTTCAAAAAAGCTTTTCAGGAATACATAGTAAGATATAACACAAAGGACTGATATAATGAACACTGTAATCTCAAATGCCGTCTTTATTATCTCGGACTTGCTTCTGCTTGTTAACCTGATTCTCATAAGCAAATCTGCTGATTTGGAAGAATTTAAACCCAGTTGGATTAAATCGCTCTCCGTATCGGTTGTTCATGGAAGTTATACTCTGATTTTCAGTTCATATTTTGCAGAATCATCAAAATTCATGATGACAGTACTGCTTGCCGTATATTATCTGCGTTTTTGGTTTTTCCGTTTATCTTCACTAAAAAAAATAAGGTTTATTTCATTCTATATGCCTTTGCTGCTGATATCCTTGGATTCACTCATGCAAAGCTGTGCCTTATGGATATTTAAGCTTACAGCCTCGAATTTAAACGAATTGACAATAAACAAGGTCACTTCAATGATATTTCAGCTGTTTGTTCTTGGCTTGATTTGCTTTTTATATAAAAAAGAGCAGTTTAAAAATTTAAGATTTGCATTTAAGTCAACGTCTAAAGCGGTGGGAATATTGATGCTTTTATGTGTCTTTATTATGGAAGGAGTCGTTACGCTTATTTCCTTTGAAACAGACAATATTTCTGTTCAAAAGGGATTTTCAGAATTCTTCCTAATCATTTTAATGATAGTAATGTTTGCAATCATGTTTCTGCTGTTTATAAACAGTATGTCAAAAAAGTATTTTCAAGACACATCTGATCTGCTTTTAAAACAGATAGATACTCAGCTCCGACATTATAAAGCCTTAGACGATATGAAGAAAGAATTTCATTCTTTCAGACACGATTACATTAATCATATGCAATGTGTATCAGCTTTGATCTCATCAAATAAGAACGAGGAAGCTGTTCAGTACATAAATAAATTATCTAATTCCAAAACCATGACAGAAAAACCGTATGAAAGCGGAAATAATATTTTAGACTCAATCCTTACAGAAAAAGCTGAGTTTGCAAAGGAATGCGATACAGAAATATGCTTGGACGGTTTGTTTACGCACGATTTTGATCCCATCGATCTATGCGTTATTTTTTCTAACGCTCTTGACAATGCCATAGAATCCTGCGGTAAGATCGGCGGACATAAAGTAATTGACATAAAACTGAACATACAACAGGGATATCAATTTATTTCAATCAGTAATCCCACAAATGAGGAAAATGACGATCTTAAAACAACCAAAGACGATAAAATACATCATGGGTTTGGTATTAACAATATACGAAATTCTGTTAACAAGCATAACGGAACTTTTGATATAAATAACGGCAATGGTTTGTTTTGTCTTAATATTACTCTTAAATTATGAGATATTTATATATAAAAACAAGGAGTGTTTCACACAATATACTCCTTGTTCTTTTTACTACTTATCGTTACTGGCTTTCATCTTTCTGACTTCTTTGGGATCAAGCTGTGAATCCTTTGACATTTTATCAACTCCAATCTGTAATTAGTATATGCGTCTTTTCAAGTAATATTATCAATACATTCCTCCGGTGACTTATCTTCTCTCAGCCCCTTAAAAACAGGCTGCCGCATACCGCCGCTTTCGGTTTTCATCATATATTTTACTGTACATACAAGTTCGGGAGTTACCCATACAGCATTTTCATTGCCTTTCGGAATTTCAGAAAAAGGACAATCTGTTTTATTTAAAGTCTTTATTCTTCTGAATGGTTCTCCGCCAACTCCCAGAGTAACATGACCCTTGTAAACAAGCTGACCATTACTGTACTGTCCGAGGATAATGCTGTTCATACTGTTTTCTTTCGGAACATAGCCCAAAACTACGAAATCATCGTCCTGCAAATACTTAATTTTGATCCAGTCCTTAGTCCGCTTATCAAAGTAATACTTGCTGTCCTTACGTTTCGCAACGATACCCTCCAATTCCTGCTGTTCGGCAAGGGCATAGAATTGGATACCGTTTTTCTCAATAAACCTCGATACTGCAAATCTGCCGTTTTCCGATATTACCGCTTTCTGTAGAAGTTCTTTTCTTTCAGTCAGCGGCAAGTCCGTTACCTGTCTGTTCTCATAATACAGAATATCAAACGCAGTAAAACATGCAGGATATTTCTTCGCCGCCATATCTATCTTTACGGGATTGCTCATCATACTGCGTTTCTGTATTTCAAAAAAATCCGGTCTGCCGTCCTTAATGACCGCAAGCTCTCCGTCCAGAATACAGCGGACATTCACATTCTTATGAATTTCTGCAAGCTCCGGTACTTTCGGCAGCATTAAGATATTTCGTTTGTTCTTCAGAATCGTTTTGTCTCTGTCAAGGTATGCGATACAGCGTTCGCCGTCAAGCTTTAATTCGTAGATATACTCATCGCTGTCAAAGGGTTGTCCCTCTGTGCCGATCAGCATCGGTCTGATATTTTTGTTTCCCAGATATCAGTCATTCTTTACGCCTGCCTGGGCAAGACTTTGCTTGAGAGCCTCCATAATGTCAATGACATTGACCTGAACATCGGGAGTGGAGGCAACAATATCCTTGCCTGCGATCTTCTGTTCAATGATTTCACGCAGCTTGAACTGATATTCGTCCTTGTATAAACTCGGCTCAAAATCCTTGACCATTGTGTTGATCAGCGTTTTCGCCATAGTCAGTTCCGCTTCGTTTAATTCGGGATGTGCAGGCTCTTTCGGAACTTGCTTTACCTCGTCGGCGAAAAACATGGTTTCAATCAGTATACCGTCGTCTGTAGGAATAAGCGTAAGCAATTTTTCCTTTGTACCCATAACGGTTTTGGCGACAGCGACCTTATTCTCATCTTTCATTGCTTTACGAAGTAATTCAAACGCCTTATCTCCTCCGGCTTCGGGAACTGCGTGGTACGTCTTATCATAATAAATAGGGCGAATAGAATTCAAATCAGTAAAATGCAGGATATGAATAGTCTTATCCTTTTCGGACTTCGCCTTTTCAAAATCCTCATCTGTCATAATCACGAACTTATCCTTGTCGTACTCAAAGCCTTTTACGATATCCTTTGATGAGATCTCCTTTCCGCAGGATGCGCAAACCTTTTTGTACTTTACTCTGCTGCCGTCCTCTCTGCAAAGCTGATTGAAGTGTATATCGTTATCCTGCGTTGTCGTATACAAACCGACAGGAATATGGACTAAACCGAATGAAATTGCGCCTCTGTGTGATACTGCCATTGTAAACGCCTCCTTTTTCGTTAGTATATCCGTTCCATAACAAGAAATACTAAAGGACTATCAGTTAATATGATTGCTCATAACTCTGCGACTGATCATCCTTAATTCCGAGCGACTGTTTCTTCCGATGTATCATTCTCCGCAGCCTACTGTCCACCGTCCGTCTGACTGCCTTATACTTCTGAGTATAGTCCTCTTCAATGCACCTACTAAGATTTGCGAATAAACCAAAGATTGTATTTGCCAACATGGTATTCTCAAGATTGTCAAGGTGGTTAAGCATATTCTGAGCAACTTCGTTGCCGTTGTCTGCGGATTTAGTGAGCCACTCTACTGCTTTTGTCTTATCTTTCTCAAGTCCCTCTGCTCCGAAAAGATAAAGCCTGCCGAGCTGATAGCTTGACCACATATTCTTATCTGCGGATTTTTCAAAGCAGTCTACGGCTTTTAGAATATCATACTTTTCTTTTTTGCAAATAAAGTATACCGAAAGCATACTGTGTGAATTCGTTATCTTCGGCTGACAGCAAATATTTCTCTGATTTATCCAAGTCCTGCAACACGATATCGCCCCTGAAATATATCTTGCCAAGCTTGTAACAGGCATAAGCGTCTCTGCTGTCGGCACACTCTGTAAGCATAGCAAGTCCTTTGTCAATGTCCTGATCTAAATGCTCACCCGAAATAAGTTCAAGGGCAAGAAAACGTTTTGCATTGATATTCTCAAGCTTTATTGCTTTTTCAAGTAGCTTTACAGCCTTTTCAATATCCTGTGGAATATTTTCTCCGAGCAGAAGCACCTTTCCGTACTCGTACAACCCATTCTTGTTATTCATTTCTTCAGATCGTTTGAAGTAATCTATAGCCTTATCCATATTGATGTCTGTTCCGAGTCCCTTTTTAAACATAGAACCAAGTTTGTAATATAGGTTATCATCAGCCTGATCCTTGCTTTCGAGTTCAAGAAAACCGGATAATGCGGCATTGTAATACCTTTGCGCCGTATCTTCATTTTGAGTAACATATTCACCCTTATTGTACATCTGAGCAATCGCATACGACGCATAAGGTTGTCCCTGTGCAGATGATTTCTGATACCACAAAAACGCCTGCGACAAATCTTTTTCCACGCCGTTTTCGTAGTAATACAAATTGGCGAGACTGTACTGAGCAAATTTGTTCCCCGCTGTTGCCGATTTCAAAAACCAATCAAATGCCTGTTTGTAGTCCTGTTCTGTACCTAACCCATAACAATGCATTTTGCCTATGCGATACCAAACGTAAGAACGCATATCTACAGGTTTCATGATTTGACCCTCATATTTCGGTTCGTAGGGAAACATAAAATCCGAATCGGGTTCTGTTTCCATAAATCCCTGTAATGCCTCTTTGTAATATGCAAATGATTTTTCTTCATCCTTTTCACCAAGCTTGTCGGTGGAATATAGCTTTCCTAAATCGTGAATAGCAAGAACATTGCCTGTCTGAGATTCTGAAAGCAGAAGTTGTTCTGCTTTTTTGAAATCTTCAAGCTTTGATTGCTTATTGTAAATCAGTTTGCAGGCTTCTTTGTACGAACTACTCCACTTTAAATAATATTTGCTTTGAGGTTCGTCATCAATATCAACTGTTACCGCACTTTCATTACTACAAGTGAACTCTTCGGCTGTCAGCTCGTCGTTATCCGAAAATGTTACTTTATCATTTTCGGATTGCTCAGATTCATCAAACTGCGGAGATATTTCTACAGGCGGACTATCAGAGGTATCTTCGGATTGTTCGGTAGGTTCGGGTTCTTCGACTATAGGGTTATTCATATCAAGCACGGTTCTGATTATCATATTCCGCACGGGCTGAAAAACCTTATTGTCGGTAAGTGAAGGCAGTTCTTTTTCCTTTTGCGTATAGGTCTTGTATTTCAAATGCTCCAAGCTGCACCATTTTTCATAAAGCTGATGGACATTCTCATCTTTTGCAAGTTCCGAAAAAATGCTGTTGACTGTTTCTTTGACCTCCTGAGGAAGATATCCATATACTTTTTTGCCTTTAACATTCTGTAACTGAGAATATAGTTTGCGGATAAAATTTTCAAGCTGCGGATTGTCAAAACCGCCTTGCTGAATTTTTCTGACGATACTTTCAAACTCTGTTTTGGATACAGCTTTCAATTCGTCACGGCTTAAAGTCTGCTTCTGATATATTGACTGCAAATCGTCATGGAATATGTCATTTGCAAAGGCTGAACGTATCTGATCTATGCCCTTAGCGGTTAAAAATCCCTGCTTTGGATTCGTCGAATACACAAGCAGATGAATATGGGGATGATGAACTGTATCATGAAAAGAGGCATACCATTTCAGATTGCAGAGTGGAATACGCTGCGATTTTGCAATGTCGGAAATATGCCTTTTCACAAGATCTCGCCATACCTCAGAGTTGTCATAACCAAGACGAACAGCGTCTTCTCTCCTAAGAGAAACAACGTGCGACCAGACATTGCCCTTGTGATTTGCAATTTCGTTTGCAACTCTGTCAAGAATGATCGGTTCGTCTTTTTCATTAAACAAACCGTGAGAGCCTCTTTTCTGAACTTCCGGTCGCATAGCCATGTAACCGACAAAGTTCTGTCGGTTTCCGATGATGTCTGCGTTACGCTCAATGATCGTACTGATCATACTCCAAATATTTTTTAGCTTCGGGAAAATCTGAAAGCAGATCACGAAGCAATTCTTGTTGGTTTTTGGTAGCGTTATCATTTCTGTCAATAGTATTTTGATCACGAACTTCAACTGTTTCACGGGTTGCGATATATTTTGTATAATTTCTTCGCTTGTTCTACTTTTTTTCTGTGTACCGCTTTTCAGGTAGCGGCTTGTGACGATTATTTGGGATTGAGGCATGCGATCACTTCCTTTCTGGGGATTGTTTTTTATTCGGTGATGTGGTATAATTTAAGTAATGTTGGTAAAAACGCACTGTGTTATAATATATCAAGAATCCAAGGAGGATGTTATGGGCTTGTTATCAAGAATAAAAAGCTTTCTGAGAGGACCTATCTACAGGATAAATAGAGAAGTCCTGGCAGATTATATGAATAATGAGATTCAGTTTTCGGTGGAGCATAATTTATCTGCCTGTGGAGAATTCTATTTATCACCATCAGAAGAGGGACCCGAGGAGCATATTATCACAACTAACAACGATGCTCCATGTAAATGTCCGATGGACTCAGAGAAAGACTTTACAGGCATTACGATTTACGCCAACAGAAGTTCTTATTACGATCCCGAAAAGGATGAGATTTATCACACTGTCGATGAATTTATACGATTCAAATTGGATGGATTTCCTGAATGGTTTATTTTCAGGGGTGAAACGTCAGAGTTGGATAAATACATGATAAAAAAAACAGTTGGATTGAAATGATAAAACTATGTACCAGCCGTATCGCACCGATACGGCTTTCTCTTCTCTGACCTCTGATACCTCACAGCCTTTTCAAAATTAATGATACCATTGATCCGCTTGACCTCATCCGTACACATAGTACGAAGCTTGATCATAGTATCATCATCAATGTCATGCACAGCCGCAAGCATATGTGATATTGCTCCAAGCTCGACAGCAACCTTAAATAAGGCACGGGACAACCTGTGCGAACCGTGGCGAATTACTGCTCGGATCGTTTCCCCGATTCGGCAGGAGCAGTGATCTTCTGCTTTCTCGCAGGCTTTCTGTCCGACATCATATCAATAAATCTCACATTCTGCGGAACGACCTTGCCGTAAAGCTGATCCGCATACTTTTCAAGCTCCGCCGCAAGAGTTGTGTTCTTCTGCTCCAGATACATCTCTATGGCAGAGAGCTTTTCCTCATTGACCGATATTGAAATTGACTTCTTCAAAGCAACATTCCTCCCATCTCAAAATCCCCCGACTCATCTTCTTCAAGTTCTTCATCAGAAAATTCTTCGCTGATATCTTCTGTAAGCTGCTGTTCCGACTTAACAGTAATAGCAGAATACAGTTCCTGACCCCCTGCCTGAGATCGCTCCGTAGGAAGTGATCTCGCCCTCCTTGCGTCCCAGAACACTTTGACCAAAGTCGTGCAAGTCTATATCTTCCAGAACAGAATTATCAAAGTTTGTAGGAAGATTTTTCGCCAGATAAGCCTTGCCGAACTCGCTTTCATCGGAAATAAACATATCAAATTCGTACTCCGACAGATGTTCAATGCAGTCCATAGTATCGGAAATATCACATATTTCCTCGCTCTCTGTGACCGCTTTCAGTTTTACAAAATCGTGATTTGAAAGTTCTGACAGCCTTTGAGCAAGAACATTCAGTTCGTCAATTCTGCGCATATCGCCAAACGATTCCTCTGTGATCGAAGGAATAGCCGACTGAAAATCATAATAGACCATGTCCTGAACTCTGCCTATGCAAAGGTCTTTTGCAATGTCGTTCAGATTTTCTTTATCGCAAGGCAGGGACAGCCATTGGGCAAACTGCTCGGTGGATTCATCATTTGCCGGCGCAGGCGCGATCAGCAGACGGAAAAAGCACTTATCCGGCTCGCCGATCTCAATATTCATATCCGGTCTCTCATAGCAGGACGGTACACAGTAATAGCTGTCCGCAAACATACCGCCGTCACGCTCGCACATAATTTGTCCGATATGCTCACGGTCGAGCAGTTCCAACATCTCATCGGAACAGTCCTCCAATTCACACAGCATATCGTTCTCAATTGCCATTTCGCCGAGTTCGTGATAATCTTCGCAAGGGAAAGCAGGAACAGAATCCAGACCGTATGTCATCAAAAGCATATCGTCAAAGCTGCTTTCGGGATTGGCTTTCAGCAGACTTTTAAACGCCTCTGCCTCCGGATATTCCAGCTTTTCATACCTTTCGGCGAACAGGTTAAGCTTGTAAATATCCGCTGAAAATTCTTTACCACACAGGCTTTGCGGCAGCTCTGTGTTTCCAAATTCGGACAGTCTGAACAAAACCTCGCGGCTCTGAAACTTTCTCAGCCTGTCAAGCGTATCACGTATTTCAAATACACTCATTGGGAAGTCCTTTGCTAAAGTGTAATTGCCGTCTTTTAAATATATTTTCATTTAACATCACTCCGTTTCTTCATTTGATTCTTCTGTATTTTCTTCCGTCACATTATTGATTTCATTAATGGCGTTTAGAACCTCCTGCGGATAATCCACTCCCTCATAGGTGCACCAGCTTGTCCAGCTGCCATTTGAAACAGGCTCTTTAGTGACATATCCAAGAGTTTCTGAACTGTAGACGACTTCGCCGTTGCCGACATATATCCCGTGCTGACTTCCGTCAAACAGTCCTATTCCTGCGACGTCCGGCATAGTATCAAGACCGCCTTGCTCCGTGTAAACTAGCGTATCGTAATCGAAACCGAACATTTTGTCCGTAGGGTTGTAATTCAGATACCCAAGCATAAGTCCTGCGTTATCTGCGTATCTGATGCGGTCAGTGTCGTTTCTTTCGCCGATAAAACCATTCATATATCCCCAGCCTGAGACATACGCATTCTCCGCCCAAGCCGCGAGATCGGAACAATTTTTAGTAGTGCCGTCCGTAAACATATACTCGTTAATGGTACTGTTCATCACCCAAGTGTAGCTCCGCATATATTCGTCGTAGTCTATTTCCAAACCATAGGTTGAATTTATCGCCGCAATTAAATCACTGTCGTTAGGAGCAGCGGCGAACAGATTTGCATATGATTCGGCATTGAAATTCTGAACCCCGTCGAAGTATGACATATATATCAGCTGTGCCTTTATGGTCTGAGAACGAATTCCTGCACATGTCATAGCGTCCTCGATTGCCTGACCGCTGTTTTGGATTTCGGTTATTTTTGCTTGCTGCTCGCTGTCAAATCCTGCTATTATTGCGGACTCATTAAACAGACTTTTGTCTATTTCCGGCGGTCCAACTTCCATACTTCCCATACTCGAAAGTACAGCTACGGGCAAACACATAAGTCCGAGAAAGCCAGTGGCAATACTTCCAATCAGAACAAACAGTTTTCCTCGCTTATCTTTATCACCAAGAATGTATATGGCTATCTTCTTCAGCGCCGCTCCGACCGCAGCCGACATTACACCACCTCACGGACTTCAAATTCCGTAAACACACTCTGAGTTTTCATTTCCATATCGTGCAAATATTCCAACGCCCCTCTCTCCGTAGAAAACAAAGAGGTAGAGCCTCGTCAACTGCCGCAACAGTATTTCCGCGACCTAAAAGCTGATTGCTCATATAACTGAGAATGTTGAACAGCAGAGTGTCCTTGAGCCTTTTGTTCGTGTCCATAAGACCTTTCACTCCGAAGCAGATAAACTCGCCGTCCTTGATATTGGTGTGTCCATTGAAGTATTTGCTCTCAGCACCTTTGCACATACTGTGCAGTCCAAGGCAGATGTTCTGCAACATTTCTTCTGTGTAAAGCTGTTTTTTAGACTTATCAAAAGCGTAAAACTCCTTTTCCACAAGATCGTATAGATCGGACATCATCGGATAATCCTCATCTATCAGCGTATCAAAGTCTGTGAGATCATCAATACCGAATCTTGCATAGAGCTTCATCAGCATAATTTCTATCGTATCGACTTCGGCGTCTGTGAAATCCTTGTACGCTCTGAAAAAGTCTTTGAGATACTGATGTGCTGACTGAGTCGGGTGACCTTGCGGAACGTCTTCGGGCGAATCGGAATCCGATCTGTCGCCGTCGCCCCATGCTTTCGGCTCAAGCGGATTTATCATAAACTCTCCCGATATCATATCAATATACGTTCCGCCCAAGTTTGAACAGAGATCCTCATACTCATGCTCCGGATCAAGACACAGAATAGATTTCCCAGCCTCACGCTGATTGCACAGCAAAAGTTTCATCAAGTACGACTTACCCTGACCGCTGTTTCCGAGTATAAGGATGTTGGAATTAGTCTTGTCCTCGGTACGTCTGTCGAAATCCACAAGAACATTGCTGCCGTACTTATCTCTGCCGATATAGAAGCCGTTCTCGTCGGTTTTTCCGCTGTAATTCAAAGGGTACAGATTCGCAACAGAGCTTGCAGGAAGAACACGTTCAAACTGACTTGCAAACACGTTATTGCCCGCAGGATGAACAGACAAGAACCCCTCTTTCTGTCGTAACAGCAGTCTGTCAACGGATATTTTGGAACGTGTAAGCTCCATTTGAATATCGGCTTGCAGTTCTTTCAGCTTGTCCTCAGAGCTTGCTTTTAGCTCAATAAAAACAGCTGTGTGCAGTAAAGGTTCTTTGTTTCTGCGTAGTTCGCTTATCAGCTCCACCACATCATTTATGTTATCCTGAGCCTTTATGCTCTCGTTCACATCATTTACAGTGGTCATCATATGATTTTTCCTCATTGCCTGCTGCACGATCTTTCGCTGTTCTGCGGCGGTAACAAGTCTGTCATATATCCTCAGCGTAATACCGTTTCTGTCCGCAAGGTGAGCAAGTATAGCAGTTTCTTCTGTGCTCGGCGGATACTCAGTCACAGCCCAGCAGGACTTGTAGAAGTTTCCGCAGATGTAGTGGTCGGTGTAAAAGCGGATCACGCCCGGCACTGTGCGGTCGAAAAAGTCCTTTGTGTCCATTATCTCAAGCTGCTCTGCGGACTGTTCTTTTTTCTTCTGCTTTTTAGTTCTCATTTGTTTTCGCCTCCAAATTAAATTCGGTTTCTCCCTCAATATCGGGAATTTCCTCTCCTGAAATACTTGTTCCGAAATACAATGCAAGCATTCTTTTTATCTCGGATTTTGACATTCTTCTTGCTGAAAATCCGTGTTCTGAGATTGCCTTGTCCACTCGGTTGATGATATTAAAAATCTGCTCGTCCTTTTCACGTCTGAATCTTAGAGCGAACACAAACTGTCTTGCAGAGGACATTTCCACCTGGATCTCGTCAAGAAAATCAAAATCTTCCTGCAAGAGCTTTCTGACCGCCTCGTTCTGCTCTGTCTGCAAACGCTTTTTGACGTACACCTTGTTGGTATCGAAACACTCGCAGGAGTCCAGAGCAAGTATCTCAAGATCGGGAATCGTACTTAACAGCATCATCAGATGATGTATCTTCACGTCGATATTCGCCGCAGAAAGCACGGAAATATTGGTGGGCTCTACGCTGAAAAAGCGATTTCAGCTTTATCGGATTTTACGCCGAAACGAGTAAAGCGTTCAAGACCTATCAAGCCCTGAACGCTGTTTTTGTTTTTGTCATTTAATCTTTCCTCCATAAATACAATTGCTGCGAAGTCAGAAAAAACTTCACAGCATTAAAAAGATAGTCCATAATTGCAGTTTCGTCGACCCGAAGCGAGAGAAACGCAAAACAGGCGGTCGCCGCAAAAGGCAGGACGTTCCAGAAGTTTACCAGAACCACAACCGACAGAATTATTCCGCAGCAGATTATGATAAAATCCCGAAATGCTGAGTGTAGGTCAGCAGTCCGAGATACAGTATCGTGGTCTGTAAAAAGGCAGTAAGACAAGTGGCTATGACCTGCTTGCACCAGCTGAAAAATCCGTCTGTGTAGCCTCTGGGAACTCCGAACAGATACAGACTTCCCACAGCTATCTGGCACAGCATTATGCCGCCACGCTTGATGTTTGAAAACACTACCTTGACTGTGCAATAGCCGAAAAGTATGATAAAAAACAGGCTGAACAGCGAAACGTCCGAAGCAAGGGCAATAATTACGGAAAGTCCCGTGCCTGCCACCGACGATGATGTAGCCCCTATAAAACCGCCCAGCAGTTCATGGGAGAAAGTGCCCTGCATCGCCACACAGAATGCGTACAGCCTTTGCGGAACAACAGTCACCAGACTTGCCGCCATAAAGCCTTTCAGCACGTTCAGACAGGTGTTTTTGATGTTTGCCTGCCCCGATTCGTAGGCTATTGCCGTATCGAATACCGCCACAATAAGTCCGCAGACAAACAGCATCCAGGCAAGGCTGTGGAACAATGCTATGAACGACTGCACCCACGACAGAGCGAATATATTGCTTGTGCTTTTGTTTATGAATTCAAATAAGTCGGCAACTGCGCCGTAAATGAGGTTGAATAGCCAGGAAAACATTATGTCCCATATTTCGTCGGTAATTGCGTCCACCGCCGAGCCTACCGTGCTGTCCCAAAGGCTTGATATCCCGTCTCCGATCCAGTCTATGGCGTCGCCGATCCAATCAAACATTCATGTCACCTCGATTTCCCGTTGGAGTGATCTCTCCCTTGATCTTATACAATGAACTTCTCCGTCCGCCTTGTGTGTGGTATCTTGCTTCACGTTCCAGCAAGCCGTTTTCTTCAAGCTCGTTAAACGCCCGAAATACCGTGCATCTGGACAGGTTCAAATCCTCCGCAATTCGACCTACGGAGGGATAGCATTCGCCGTTTTTGTCAGCTCGTCCGCACAGATAGCAGTAAACGGACACAGCCTTGTGGCTTAGTCCTAAGTCGTAAATTCTTCTCGGTAGTATCAATTTGCATCAACTCCCATTCGTTTTAATACTGGTTTTTTTTTCGGAGGCTCATCCTCGAATTCTTCGTCTTCCGTTATCTCAAATTCCGTTGGAAGAGCCGCTTTTTTCTTCTGCGGATATTTGACCTCAATGTCCTTGATCAGCTCGTCACGCTCCTTGTATGAAACCGCCCTTGCAGTCTTGTCCGGCAGGCGGTATTCATCCTCAAATTTTATGCCCCATTTGAAGAACAGCTTTAGCTTACTTATCATTGGGTGAGTTCCCGTTTTCATAACAATAAACTGACCTTTGGGCATAGACTTTAATTCATCCACAGTCATCAACGGTCTGCCTATCATCTGCAGCGATTGGGATTTATCCCTGCCGTGCGAAACAGAACCGCTTAACACTGTCTGTTCGCCGAGGGATTTTGACAGAACCTCCGCACTCTGACTCAAAACCGCCGAAAACCGTGAGCTGGGTGTTGTCCGTAATGATCTCCATACCCTGTTTTCCGTAATTCTGTTCAAGCTGTGCAAAGGACTGAATTACCGCAATAATACTAATTTTTCGGCTTCTACCTGCGGAGAACATAGCCTCCATACCCTCAATTTTAGGGAAAGTTCCCAGTTCGTCACAATAGAACATTACACGGTTCGGAAGTGCGCCGCCATGCTCATCGGCTATAACTAAAATTTCACGGTATAACTGTTGAATTAAAAGCGATACCATAAAATATTTGCTCGTATCTTCTTCGGGGAGAACAATAAAAATAGCCGATTTTTCATTGCAGAATTTCTCGGCGTCCACGGCTGTTCCGAAACAGAGCATTTGCTCCATTTCCGTATCAAGAAAGCTGTTAAGCCTTGAAAGAGCAGTTGACATAACGGACATCATAGACTGATCCGATGAATTAAGTGCCGCACCCGCAAGCCATTTCGCTTTATGCTCTGAGGGTCCATAAGTTTTGAAAAATACATCTTAGGCTTTGCTTTCGGCGCAGGCTGATACTTTGCTAAAAGATCTTGTATCAGCTTGAAAACCGATACAATATGACGTTCGTTTTTGTCGCCGAACTCCGCAAGTAAAAAAGAATAACCGAGGCGAGCAGACCCTCTGCCGCGTCGTAAAAAAGGCGTTTTGCCCATAGCTTGAGCTGTCACCGCCGCCGATATTGATTATTGTTTTAGCTGTGATTTTTGCATATTTTTCTGCCTTTGCTTTCGCTGAAAGGTTGGTTTTATCGGATAGATAAATGTCCATGTATTTGTTGACAAGATGCAGAATATTGTTCTCGTCTGAGCGTGTGGGATTACGCAGATCAAGAACGGAAACATTGTAGCCATAGTACTTTTTGGCAATAGTTCCGTAGTTTCGTGCTACGTCGCCCTTTGTATCCGTCGAGATAAACGACATTCCGCTTGCACAAGCAAGTTCAATGTTAGGGTACAAGAAGTATGCGGTCTTGCCAACGCCTGCAGCTCCGATCATAAGCGTGTGAACATCGCCGTCATCCACAAGCGCAATAGTTTTCTTTCCTGAACCTCTGCACCCGACTACCGTACCTTGTACAGTCGGAAGATTCTTGCCTTGCCGCCAGAGATCAGGCTCGAATGGCAAAGAGATAAAAGTACGATTTATCTCTGTTTTCGTCGCCCACCTCGCAGTTCCGTGCTGCCCGTCACCGATCCTCTTGGACTTGATTCCGTTAAGCGATTTGCTATCAAGCAGATTTACTATCACTAAAAAGTCTATAAAAATCACAACAAGTACGCCTATTAAAATCATCTGTTTCTCATTCAAAATTTCATCTCCGATCTGTATAAAATATTCTTACCTTTGTATTTAATAAGATAGTTAGTTTGTTATCTTCAAGGTATTGCACCGTGAAGCAGACGGTATCGCATTACCCGAATTCCATACAAGGTTCGGGTTCGGAAACGATATCTATATCCTCGGTCTGCTCCTGAATGGGAGTGCTTAAAGTTTCCTCAACCGATAATCTGACGGCATTATCCGCAAGCTGATACAGCAATTTCGCCGTATTTATCGACTGCTCACGGGTACGGGCTGTCTGTTTAAGATCACACAAAACCTCCTGTACACAGTCCTGCAAATCCCTTTGTTTCTGCGCCTTTTTGCCCTTGCCGGTGTAAGGCTTATACTCCGCTTTAAGTTTACATCTCAGCTTGTCAAACATCGTATTTTCGCTGTTTTCTGCAACAAAAAATGCCGAGCCTGCAAGCGCATACTCGGCGAGATAGTTGTATTGTCCGTTTTTGAACGTTGCATAGATCTGCGAGGTCAGCTTATCGGGGCGGCATTTGAGATACCCCAGTTCGCTCACTTCTTTCAGATATTCTTCTTTTCGCTTATGCGGAACAGCAGGAAGAGGTTCAACGCCGTTCTTCGCTTTCAGACATTCGTTCCAGTCCTTAAACTCAGGCGAAAGTCGTTTAACGTTTGGATATCCGTTCTCCGCAAGAATATCTTTTAATCGGTCAACAGCCTCAATTCCTCCCTCATCGTTATCTACACACAATATTATTTCATTCAGATTGGAATGGCTCTTCAACCCCGTTAAAACGGCATTTTCATACACTCCGTTCATTGCGATGTAGCTGTGTTTCTGCCAGCCTTTCGGGTACAGCGTTAGAAAACTCATCATATCGATGGGAGCCTCAAACACAAACAGCTTTTCCGACTTGCCAAAGTGAGAAAAGCTGTACCGAGTATCCGAACCCTCGCAGGTTATGCGGAATGCATTCCCAAAAGAATTAGTTGAACGCTTGTGAGCCTGACGTGGAACTCCGTTTTCATCAACGCCTACGAACACCGCATTGTGGTGTTCCTTGTCCTCGTAAAGCGTGTGCTGTTTTGCAAAATGCGAGATAATGTTTGGATCAATAAACCGCTGTTTTATGAGGTAAGCATACACTCTGTGCATATTTGCGTTTGCCTCGGGCAGCTTGAATTCTTTCTTTTCTTCCTTTGCAATAGCTTTCGGCGGACTGTGGGACAGCGGAGTGAAGTCTGACCGAGCAGTTCCTGTACCGCAGTCTGAAAGTCCATATCATAGAATTCCTGCATGAATTTTATTGCTCCGCCGCCAACCTGATTTTTATGGTCAAACCATGTCGACCCACGTAGCGTTATGCTGTCGTGTTTGCCTGAACTGTCATAGTAAATGAGCTTATGTTCTCTGCCGACACGCTCCAATTTCTCGCCACGCATTCTCAGGAATTCTTCAAGGTTTACGCTGTTGGCAAGGACTTTTTGTTCGTCTGTGAATGGGATATATGGCAATTTATCACCAACTCTCTATCGTTAATACTTCACGTTATTCGCAAACTTACTCATCAGCCCCGAAAAGCTCTGTCTTTCCATCATATCCGAACTGAGAAATGCACCCGAAACCACAGTTAGCTTGTTCTCCGAAAGCACAGCGTAGGTTTCCGTGTACCCGAACTGCGTCGCCATACCGTCAGACTTCTGAACAGAGCCGTACCGCTGATACTTGCCCTTAGAAACAACACTGCTTGTCATTCGGTAACTCGAAACAAAGTCATCTTCGGTGATACCGTTCATCTGAGCAGCAGTTTGACTAAAGTAATGATCCCCTAAATTTTCAAGGATATATTCCATATCGTAAGGAAGACCGCTTTTACTCAGATCAATACACATCACCTCAACAGAACCACCTCCGTTTGTGCCTTTAAGCGTTATCTTCTGCATACCATTTGAATTATCAATTTCATTATCAAAAGAACAGCCTTTCATAGCTTCCGTTACCAATTCACTTGTATCCACAAAGGATATATCGGAATCGAAAAATTCGGCAATAAAGGTGTCCGTTTTTATCTTTTCATCCTCCGAAGAGGCAGCCGAGTCATATATGGACTCGGCTGTGGTAGTCGTAGTTTCCGTAACAGCATTCTGGATCGGCGGACTAATCGTTCCGCAAGCTGTCATTGTCAGCATAAACGCTGCTAAAATTGCAGTCATTACTTTTGCTTTCATATTCATTTTCCCCCTATCAGATTATGCTCCAGATGTACAGCGGACAGGTCAGAGAAAAGATCAAACAGCCGAAAATGATAGCGATCGGCGTCCATTCAAGCTGACCGTGTTTTCGATAGTCGAGATATGCGAGACCTATCTTAACAAACAGCAAAACCGCAAGAATTACGTCAATTACGGGGAACACAACGTTGTTTACAACCGACACCACCTGCGACCTTGCGGTAGTCCATGTGCTTTGGACTGCTCCCGCAACATCGCCGGAAGCGTAAGCTGTAGTCGACATCATTGTTGCAAAGCAGAGTGTGCTTGCAATCGCTGCAATAACTTTCTTTTTCAACTTCATTCCACATCACTCTCCTCGATAATTTTTCCTACCAGAATAGTACGGCTGTTACCCTCCGCACTTGTACAAGTGGATAACATAAGCAAATGGTCACTTTCGGTTACTTCAATCTCCTTGTAAATACTTGCATAGTTTCTGAGCTGATTATCCCATTCATTAAAATTCGGAGCAGCAAGATAAAGTCCGCTTGTATCGGAAGTTCTTGCAACCGCAAAGAAATCTATAAGCCTGACATCGTTCTCAGTGGTCAGCCAGCCGTAGCTGTGATTCATGAAATATTCCTCGTTTTCGTAATTCGGAATATCCGCAAACATCGTTCCGTTGCCCATATTGTGACCGTAGATCACGCTATTAAAGTCAGAAAAATCGCTTGAACAGCGATAGTCCATAAACAGTGATCCTGCATACAAATATGAACCGTCCGCCGCCCTGCGTGTGTAATAATCGTTATCTCCCGACTGCATGATCGGATAATCTATATTCGTATCGGGAATATACAGCCAACCCACAGAATCGTCATGCTCGTTGGAAAGCTGACGTACCTGTTCGGTCAGTTCTTCTTTGGTATCCTCGGGAACTCTGTCGGCGGAAGGCTTGCTTTTTTCAATATCGACCGCTTCGTCAAGCGTTTCTCTCGCTATCGGCGTGGGAGCATAGATCAGAATATCACGCCAATTGATTTTCTGAGCCACATCGTTTTTCACCAGAAGATAAATTCCCCCTCCGAGGAGGGCGGCTGCGGTCACAGCCGCAATAGTGCGAATAACTTTTTTATTCATGCTTTTTTCCTTTCTTTGTGATGATAAGAATGGCAATGATCACGCTTGCAGCTCCGAGCATTGCAAAAGCTGCAAAATCACTGTGGTTATCGCCTGTATACGGAGTAGTCGTTTTAGGTGTAAGCTCGTCATACATAATGACTTCGGTCACGCTACCGTCAGCGTTTACTGTGAACTTGATTTCATTTGCTATCTCATAGCCCTCCGGTGCGATAGTTTCTTTCAGCGTGTACTCCTTGCCTGCGATCAGCTTTCCTTCGATGAAATGCGGTTCGCTTGATGAAACCCATTCCTCAACAACATTTCCGTCCCTGTCTATAACCTGAAGCTTTGCACCGGGCAGTTCCTCACCTGTGGTGATATCCTGCTTGGAAATCTGTACCTTTGTTGTGTCGTCGATCATTACAACGAGTGGATTGCCGTTCTCCGAAGTCGCTGTGGCTTCAACGTTTTCTACGGTAACATTGCCGTAAACGTCAACTGTAAACTTAATATCCGTAGCAATCACATATCCGTCGGGAGCCGCAATTTCCTTGAGCGTGTAATCTCCGGCAGGAAGTTCGGTTACAACATGATTTGTGTCGTCGGAAGTCCACTCATCAACGATTTCTCCGTTAGCATTTTCAAGCTGCATCTCTGCTCCGATAAGCTCCTCGCCGTAGACATCAATCTTAGACAATTCAACGGTAATAGGCTTGTTAATTGTACGAACCGTGATAGTTTCGCCGTCCTCGCAAACAGTTACGGGATAGCTTTCATCACTGAGAATATATCCTGTGGGAGCTTCGATTTCATGAACCACATACTCGCCGTAGGGGATCTCATCAAACTTAAAATATCCGTTTTTATCGGAAACAGCGGTCATATATGCGCTTTCAGAAGTAAATTCGGCAGTATCAACTGCAAACAGTCCGAACAGAGCGTTTTCAAGAGGTTCTTCGCTCTCGTTCACCTTGATACCCTCGATTTTTCCGCGTTTCAATTCATTTACGAACTGACCGCAGTCGATTGAAACTGTAGTTACTTCCTGTCCCATATACTCAAATGTCACAAGATATTTTTCGCCGTTTAAAACGTAGTGTTCATCAGTTGCAATTTCCTGAACATAATACTTGCCGAATGGGATTTTTTTCAGCAATGACAGCAGTCATATTTTCGTCAAGTGAAACCTCAGAAATGAGACCGTCCGCAGGAATTACAGTACCGTCTGCCGCCGTAATATCTTCTGCTGCAAACAATCCGAAGCTTACGCTTGTATAGCAGTCCTTGCCGTAAATGCCAAACAGCTCGTCGTTCTCCATAACCTTTGAGAGACTGATCTCAACGTCCTGATAATCATTGACAAATGACGTATTTACGGTATCAAGCACTGCGATTTCCTGTCCTGCATAGGTCAGTTCAACAAACTGTGATTCCGTATTCTGAACATAGCCAAACGGTGCAGAAACCTCCTTGATTTCGTAATTGCCAAGATAAAGCAGATCGCTTTCCGCATAGCCGTTTTCATCGGTTGTAATTTCAGCTACAACGTCGCCTGCGTTGGCTCTGATTGTGCCGTCAAGCGTAACGATATCCTCCGAAGCGATCACCTGAAATACTGCGCCGGAAAGATTTCCGCTTGCAAACACGGGAGTGTAGGTGGTCGGATTTACTGTCATCTCGCCGTTTTCATCCGTGTAAGCGGAGGACGCCATAGCAACGGTTTTAAAAATATCACCTGTTTTCTGAACCGAAATTCTGCCTTTCTGAGCGGTGTTTTCTTTGTGAACTTTAATGACTGTCAAAGCATTTTCTTCCTCTGCGTTATCAGCAGAAACTGTGAAGGGCACGGGCGTGCTGTCCAGAACATAACCCACAGGAGCCTGAACCTCAACAAGAGAATATTCGCCGTAGGGAAGAACTTCCGGTGTGATCAGATACCCCTCAGAATTGGTATAGAATGTGTCGATCGTGGTTGGCGTCGGGTAGCTGAAAGTCATAGAAATCTTCTGACCGTTTGAATCATAGATCTCAAAGCCAGCACCCTCGTAAGGAATTGTTTTTCCCGTTTCGGAATCCACCTTTACAATCTTGATATAGCTTTCAAACTTTGCATTGTTAATGAGATAGCGGTAGGTCTGTCCGCTTTCGCTGATGTTGACATCAAAATCAGCAATAAACTCAGTACCCTCCCAGCCGACTGTCTGATGCACAGTGTAAACGCCGTATGGCATATCCTTTGTCTGTGCAAAGCCGTTTTCATCGCACGTCAGGTAATCACGTTCTGTTTCAACAGCATTTGCATAAGAACCTGAAGATTTCAGATACACTTCAAATTCAGCTCCCACTTCCGGAGTTTCTATCTGAGTAGAGCCGTCATCGGAATGCTTGATCATTGCGATATTTCCCTTGATAACGTCTCAGTCACTGCCATAGAAAGTGGGTTATGCTCAATGAAATAATTCTCAGCTTCTGCACCTACTGAGTAAACTGTTTTGTCAAGGAGATAGCCCTCGCTTGGCGAAATTTCCTGAACAGTGTAGTTTCCGCAGACATACTCTTTTGTCTTGAAATATCCGTTTTCATCGGTCGTATAGGTATCGGCAAGCTCGCCGTCCTTGTACAGTCCGTAAACTGCTCCCACAAGTGTTCCGTTGCCCTGTGCTGATGCTTTTTCGGAATCCTGCTTTGTCACTTCAACGGCAAACTTCTTGAGGATATTTTTGAATGTCTTGGTTGTGGTCGCATCTGCCGTAAGGGTTGCAGTCTGATCCGCAGGAACTACATATCTAATGGGAACATTTTTCTCGGAAATGGTGTACACGATCTTCTCATTATTGCTGTTGTAAACGGGAATATCGGAAAGTATTGCAATACCGTCCGAACCTGTTTTTTTATTGTGTAGGTCTTACCGTTGCCCGTAATAGTGAACTCTCTGTCGCCGTTCTGATTGTCCTCGGACTGCTTATTTATCTTTATCGAGCCCGTTTTAAGTTGATTGTTGAACTTCACATTCACAGTCAGATCAACATCTCCGCTCGTCAGCGTAACATTCTGAGCCTTAGGAACTTCGTATCTTGTATCTACATTGATCTCAGATACGGTGTAGGTGATCGCTTTGCCCGTAGATGTGTTGTATACCTTTAATCCGCTAAATTCGGCAACGCCGTTTGCATTGGTTTTCTTGGTGTAACTGCTGCCGTCGTTTCCTGTGACCTTGAACTCTCTGCCGCTTACGATCCCGTCATCGGCGGTCTTATTGACCTTAATTTTGCCTCTCGTAAAATCTTCGGTCACAAATATATTTTCGTCAGCCTTTAATGCGAACACTTCTTCAGAGATACTGTAACCTGTCGGTGCGGAGATCTCCTTAACGTAATACTGCTTTTCAGGTAACTGAATGGAACCTGTTCCGTCCTTGCCGATAGTGATCTCGCCGACCTTGTTTTTACAAGCCTTATCGGTATATACTCCGTATTTTGCAACCGTGCCGTCTACCTTGCTTGTGCCTGAAATCTTAACCGTTCTGTCTGAAGCAAGAACCTTAGTTATTTCAAATTTCACATCATTTTTTGTTATCCTGAACGCCGACATATTCATAGCTGTTGCGGTCTTGCCGTCTGTTTTGTTGTTGATAACAACGCCCTCCGAACCGCTGGATTCTATTCTCCAATGCTTTCCGCCTGCACCTTTTCCATCGCCGACTGTCTTTGAATTTATGAGTTTTTCCGAAACTCCGATAGACTTCAGATAGCTTATTACATCGTTTCTTGAATCAAATTCGCCCATATATATCCAAGCGTGATCCTCACCAACCGGATTCTGAGCGACCACCACAGAACCTGCTGTAATAACCGAACCATCAGCACACTCCCAATACGGGCGGTCCGTTGTCTTGATGTTTTTCTTTTCGACTTCGACCTTTGAAGTCTTTCCGTCGTAAGTTATGGTGCAGTTATCATTGACTGTAAGCCAATGATCTGTGTCAACAGGCACAGGGTTGTTCCAACTGAACCCCGATGTTTTGTATCCAAGCTGCGTAAGAGTATAGTACACAAGACCCGAACAGTCAATGCCGAGATTATTTATCGTTTCAACAGAAAGCGGAGTGTACTGACCCTGAACATACGCATGCCAGTAGCCCTTGTTTCCATAGGTATACGGCGAGCCGAGCAAGGTCGCCGCCTTTGCGATCACCGTATCCGCTGACGGGAATGCCGGGTTTTCCATAGGTGTGCTTGCGGCACTTACTGTGATTGCTCCGCTCATAGATGAGCCGAGCATAGAAAAAGCGCAAAGTCCTGCCATGAACCCTGTTGTAAGCTTTCGTAAAAGTTGGGAGTTTGCCGCAGGCAAACTCTTAGGGCAAGCACGCAAATGAAAAAGACGAAGCGACGTATTCGCTTGCCCAAGTTTCTTTAAAATCTTTGATTTAATTTTAAACATATATTGCATTTCTCCTTTGATTTTGCGCAAAAGAAAGAGAGCCAAATCGGCTCTCTTTATTGCAACTTTGTTGTTTACTTAATTAGTAAGCAGATTCGCTTACCGACAGTTCGATCGTGTTGTCATTTTCATCAAATATCTGGGTAATATCACCGTATTTATCCGACTTTAAAAATCTGCCGCCCTGTGTGTCGAACACATACCATGCTCCGCTCACGTTTACCAGATTTGCCATGTGTCCATACCAGTCATCGGAGGAGAAAAACGCATACCGACATTCAAGCCCAATCCCCTTGCAGGCATACATTGTTGCCACTGAGAACACTTGACAATTTCCGCTGACATTATCCCGAATCCAATTATACACCGCTTCGGCTTTTCCATAATCAGAACCATCGTGACTCAACCCTGCACCTATATTGTAATATTCATCGGTTGTTCTTCCAAGTGAATTTACATAATTCAGAACACTTTGCAAGTTTGTTGTATCTTCAATTACAACTTCAGGCGGTTCAGTCTGCGGTACTGTAATTTGTGGCTTTGCAGTTGTAGTCGGAGGCGTCGAATCGTTATTCTGTTCCGCTCCGTTATTGCTCCGGTTATTATCCGACGGCGAGTTATCTGGCTGCGGATCATTTTGCACAGGCTGATGGTTATTTTCCTGACCGTTATTATTCTGTGCAGAATTGTTCTGTCCCTGACTGGAATTTCCCGAATAACCTGACGGATCTGATTTCTTGGTCGTAGTTACTGTGATATTTGTCGGTTTTGAAGTCTCGGATACCGTCTGCGAACTTGTTTTTTAAAAGTAGTAGTTGTGGCTTCGCTTGTATCCTTTTCTTCTTTTGCAGATGTTACTGCAGAAACTATAGCCGTGACCGTAGTTTGACTAGCTACTGAAGAGCTTTCGCTTTCCGTGGACTCCGATACATTTCCGCAGGCTGATAAAAATACCACACAGAGTATCAAAATTAATATCGCTCTTTTCATATCATCACGCTCCTTGTCAAGCAATATATCATATATCCGCCGTATTCGTTACGATAATTGCCTGAAATATAGAATTGCCTGAAATATAGAAAGTGCCGTGAACAAGAGTATTTCCAACTATCCTGTTAGGCTTTGAACCGTTCAGCAGAAACTCATCATTGCACCAGCAAATAGCATCCTGCTTTGGTTCAAAATATATTGGCTCGATGCTGCCTCCCACTACTTCCTGCATGGCATGGATATCATCTTCAATATCCTTTACATATGGTTCTTTCAGAGGTTCAAACACAAGTATCCTCATTCTTTTGCCTCACTTTCACAATACTCTTTCAGCGGACAATCGCCGCAGTCATCAAACATTGCACAGGTACGCTGTATCTCCTCTTCGGATATTCCACAGTCAAAATTCTGCTTTTTCTGCTCGTTCTGCCATACGATGAGTGAAACACCGCTGCTGTCACGTTCGACCTCTACCGTTACAGCATTTCCATGCCTATCATAAAGTCCAGAAAATTCTGTTTTGCCTTTTGCCGTTAAAACCTGTGCCAATATTATCTTCTTCATAAAAACCTCCTAATCAAAAAGTGAAAGCTGTTTGATAGCTTTCGCACGTTCGCTTGTGTCATAATTTGATATGAGCAGCTCTGCATACTGACAGCCGCCGTCATACCGCTGTGCCAAATTGTTCAGCCTGCTTATCTCTTCAATGTGAATGTTTGGTTTATGCCATATCTCACGGATCTCAGGGCAATCGTTATACGAAACCAAAAATCTGCCTTTGATGTCAAGCAGAGCGTCACGCAGTCTGATATGGTCTTTTGCAGTAAAAACTACGTCCTTGTAGTAATTTTCAGTCGCAAAATACGGCGGATCACAGTAAAAAAAGCTGACGGGTCTGTCATACTGCCTGATAAGCCTTTCAAAATCCTTGTTCTCAACAACTACTTTCTGTAATCTTCTTGCGGCAAGGTCGATCATAGGGAAGTCCGACCACATCGAATGCGGCTGACTTCCAAAGCTGTCAAGACCGCTTGCATAGCTGTAACGTATAAGCTGATAAAACTTAGCCGCTCTGTCAACGTCATAAAGCCTTGGCAGTATACCACGCTTATGCAGTAGGGCTAAATATTCAAAATCTTCTCTTGAATCAAGCACATACCTAAGCTTGTATTTCAGCTTTGCAGGTTTGTCACGAACGCAGCGGTACAGATTTGCAAGATTTGAATTAAAGTCATTATACACCTCAAAATCTGCACCGGGCGGCTTGTGAAAAAGCACCCAGCCTGCACCGCCGAACACCTCGATATACCTTTCATAGTAAGGCGGAAATCTTGCAAGCACTTCGTCACGAAGATTCTTCTTTCCACCTACCCATGACATAAAACTGTTCATTTTCTTCCTTTCTCCCATGCAGAACTTGAAGTCAACTTTCGCTTTTACTTTGTTTGTGTGCATTAACCCATCTCCATTTCTAAATCTTCGTCCTGTTCCGAAACGCATTCTTCAAGATTGTTCACAATGTAATCCGACAGCCATGTGCTTCCGAAATCCTCCCTCGTCCGGAGCCGCCATATTGCAAGCTTACCTACATCAAGCTGAACATCTTCAAAGGGAAACAGCAGACAGGTAAAGGCCTCCGTTTTTAAAGCTATATGCCTTTTCAAACCTATTGTCATTCTGCAATATTCCGCTTTCCGTCAGCATATCGTTTATGCCGTCGACCCATTCCTGCAGATCGCCGCCGCACCCTTTGCAGGACAAGTCCCTCGCTGTCATTCATTTTTCTCAGATCGTGTAAAGAAATGCTTTTTGATCTCCATTATTGCAAAACCTCCTTCCCGTAATATTTTTTCAGCAGATTTATGACGAAATGCTGACCCTTTCCCGTCACAAACGTCTGCTGATAGGTCTTGGTCATAGTCGGAGTTTCAAACACCGACTCCTTTACCGCAAAATATCCTCGGTCGATAAACGCCTGATAGGGGAGATTATTCGCCATAAGCACTCTCATACTCTTAAGCCAGCCGTAGAGCTTGTTTCTTCCGACAGGGATATTTTCGGCTCTTGCCAATTTTGCCATAGCGTTCATGTCGATGAGATTATCGGTATTTGCAACCTGATTCGCAAACTCCACTAACGGTTGGTCGTGACGTATCCGCTCGTTCAGCTTGTTGATAGCCATCATCTGCAAACGGAACAGATTGCGGTACGGCTTGTCGAGAAACGGAAGATAGTTTTCTATGAACATTTCCTCGTTGCTGACGTAGCCGCCTGTTTGATTGATCTGAGGCAGAATTTTATCAAAAATCCACGACTCAAATTCCGCAGCTCTCGGCAGCTTGCTGTGTGCAACAAGTCTGTAAACATCTCCCTCAGGAATAAAAATCATCTTAATAGTTTTACTTGGAGACTGCGGATGAGGTAGGTCGTGTTTCACGCCCCACCTGCAATGCCGCTTTATTGCGTCTTTTGTATTGCTGTAGCCCAATGCAGAAGCCACGTCCTTGCCGCAGAACATAATTCTGCCGTTATCATCCTTTAAAATTCTGAGAGAACCAAATTCCTCATTTTTGAAAATCTTGATCATATTATTCATTTAATTTATCTCCTCATCAAATTTCAATAAATTTCTCGCAATTTCTTCAACAACGGGTACGCTTACGGCATTTCCGGCTTGTTTGTAGAGCTGTGCGTCGGACATCCCCGTTGCCGCAACTTTTTCGAATTGCTCTGTTGTAAAACCCTGCAGCCGCCATGCCTCAATTGGCATAAGGCGTCTTATCCGTCCATGGTGGACAATCCCGTGTCGATCGGTTACCGTAAGCGTAAACATCGGTTCGTTGGGATTTTTTATTCGTCTGCCGTTTTGACGGGTAGTTTCCTTAAACGGATTGATAATTGCTCTCGGTCCGTCCTCAATCAGAACTCCCGATCTTTCTCCTTTATGAGTTCCGTTTGTTACCCCCAAGTCCATTCTTGTATGCAGACATCGGGCGTTTTCCGTAATCTGCGGATTTTCGTTCAGATCACAAAAAACAGCGGAGTGTTCACCTTTGTGATGACTTACTCCGCTGTTCTGCCTTGCGGTTATACATCTTGCATTTTCTGTGAGATTAGGTGGAGGATTGCTGTCAATAAAGTACAGACCTGTTTTTCCGCCCATACCGCCCGAACCGCTGCACTGCGTCACCGCAAGTCCATCGGGATCATAAACTCTCGTGCCTTGACTTCCGCCTATGATTTGTTCAGTTTTCCGGCAATTCTGGCTGTCGCTTTTTCCGAAAGCCAGTATTTTTCCGAACAGTCGATTCCAAGACATCCTGCAATGTAAACTCTTTTTCTGACTTGGGGAAGGTAATCGGCGCTGTTATACACACGCCATTCCACGCAATACCCCAGTTGAGAAAGCGTTTCAATGATTTTTGCAAAAGTTTTTCCTGAGTCAATCCCCATGAGACCGGGTACGTTTTCAAAGCAAAAATACTTAGGTCTTTTCGCTTCAAGCAGTCGGGCAAGCTCAAAGAACAGATCTCCTCGCTCGTCGGCAAAGCCTTTTCTTGCTCCGCAGACCGAGAACGGCTGGCAGGGGAAACCTCCAATAAGGAGATCAAAGTCTGCAAGTTTTCCGACGTCAATATCTCTGATATTTTCATAAAATTGTTCACCTCCGGTATCGTACAGTGCTTTGTAGGCTTTCTGCGCAAATCTGTCAATCTCGCACCACCCCACAATTTCAAATCCTCCGACTCTTTCCAGAGCAGATCGGAAGCCTCCGATGCCTGAAAATGCGTCGAATACTCGTATCATTCAAAGCGCCCCTTTCTGATTTTGACAATAAAAAAACCGCTAAATGATCTCTCATTTAACGGCAGTTCTGCGATATTTAATTGTATTATTCGGAGTCAGCTCCTATATGACTTTCGATCACAGCCATTATTTCATTCAATCGGCTTTCTCCGATACCCTTGATCTTGGATATATCTTCACGCAGCTTGTCGAAGTCGACTTCTGTGGCGTGTACGTCGTCTTTTCCTGTCTGATATATATTCTGAATGAAATTGTCCATTGTTTCACGGTCCATAGCTTTAATTTTTTTGTATAAGGCTCGGTCAAGGAGCGGCTTATTCGGCATATTCATTTTCCATTCGCTCTTTTATTCGTATAATGGGCATTTGCTTTACCTTCTTGCCGATTTTAACACTCTGCAAAGCGAATACCATATCGTTTGTGCGTTCAAAGTAACCCATATCATGTTTCCAGCTTATACCGCACTTACAATGCTGTAATCCGATAAACTGCTGTTTCATTTTTCTGCCGCAGTTCGGGCAGATCTTACTGTTTTTACTCATGAACGTATTCCTCTCAGAATTTTATCTTGTACATTATATCACATAAACCGCCGTATTTCAAGTCCTACATGGACATATCCATTTCGGTTCTTCCGATAATTCCTCGATTTCTGCGATTTCTTCATTTTCCGTATTTTCTTCTGTTTGTTCGTCTGACTGAGTTTGTTCATGCTTGATCGTATGAAATTTATCTTCATCGGGCAGAAGATTCAAAGTTCTGCCGTTATCCCACTTAACCATGACTGAGCCGATATCGTCGACTCCAATAATAGTTCCTTTGGTGCCGCTTTCCACAGGACATAAGTCATCCATGTGGTCAAGACAAATCCGAGTACCCTCGGGATACCTCTGTCTAAGCAACTCAACTTTCTTTTCATTGTATACCATGCGTACCTCACATTGTCATTCCAATATCGGGTTCATCGGTCAAATCTTCTGACTGAATGCTGTTTATTTCTTCCTCCGTCTGCAAGCTCCAGTTGTCATCTGAATTCCAGAAGCTGACATAAATATCGCCGTCGGGAGTTTTTATCGGTACCGCTGTTCAAGACTCCCCAACGCCGTCTGAAAGTTGTGCCTCGCAGTACGAGCGGAATTCTTCAAGCTCTTCATCTGTAAGCTGACCGTAAATCTGAGCCGTAATAACGCCAACAAGCTCTCCGTCACGCCCCTCGACCGACATAAATGCCGAGCGTACCTTTTCGTCGACTGAATTGCCCTTGTCATACCAGTTCATGAGCCCCCGTTCTTTCTCCTCGGGCATTGTAAAATCTTCAATAAATCGGTTTATCTCCGATTCATAAACAGAAGCCTCATAGGACGAGATTTTTTCGTATTCCTCGTCATACCAGCATTCCGGTTCTCTGTTGATTTCAAGGGGACAGCAGAACTTTAATTCCTGCAAATGCGTCTGCATATGATTTTCATACAGCAGTTTTGCGTTTGGAATATACTGGGCATATCTTGCATAGGGAGCACCCTCAGACTCTATTAACAAGCCGTCGCCCTGTTGCTTGTCGTAGATCAGCAGACAATGGTGTACGCCATTGCCGTACCACATACTGTTAAGGTTTTCGCTTATGAGATCGTTATTGCACATCGGAGTGTGTTTCAGCCTCTCAAATTCTTCGGTCGGAACAGGCACAGCTTTTTCCACCACGCAAGTATACGTTTTGAATTCCGATTCTTTGCGAAGCAGATTTGTGTTGATTATAAGTTTGTTGTTCATTGATTTCCTCCTTTGTTTTATTTTCCATTTTAATAGTATAGCTGCCACACGGGTATCACGTCCTTCCTTGAGAAATAAAAAAGACCGTTTTGTCATTTATCACATTTCGTGATATTAGACAAAACAGTCTTGAAAAGTTTGTGAAAGTATTTTCATAAATAATCGGCAAGTTAAGAGCGAAATTTGCTCAAAGCCTGCCGATTTGTTTGACAATATTTCGTTGTGTAGCGTTCAAATCCTTCCGGTCGGCTAAAATCGTGAAAAAGCATCCACGGTTTTCACCTTAAAATTTCGGTTAAAAAGCATGAAAAAAGCCCGTTACGGGCTTTTCAACTGGTGCATCTTTTTTGTTCCACCAATATGGCTGGGGTGGAAGGATTCGAACCTTCGGAATGACGGAGTCAGAGTCCGTTGCCTTACCACTTGGCGACACCCCAATGTTTGTTCGATTTAGCTTGTTTTTGGTTGGGATAGATGGATTCGAACCATCGGAATGACGGAGTCAAAGTCCGCTGCCTTACCTCTTGGCTATATCCCATCGTCATGTCCCTCACTCAAACAGCTTAATCATTATAGCACACCATTTCGGGAAATGCAATACCTTTTCATATTTGTTTACAAAGCATTTACAGCGTATTAACATATATGGGCAAAACGACGTAAAACCGTACGATTTTGTAGAAAAACTATTGAAAATGGTCAAAATATGTGATAAAATGACCATAAGAACGTGGCTCGGAACAAAAAACGAAAGGTCGTAACCGTTATGGAAGAGAAGAAAAAAAGGATTTATCAAGAAGTTTGTAAATGAGTTCAAGGCGTTTGCTCTCAAAGGAAACGTCATGGACTTGGCAGTGGGCGTTATCATAGGCGCTGCGTTTCAGGGTATCGTGACGTCATTTACGGAGAATTTTATCAACCCGATAATAGGCTGTATAGGCGGTGCTGACGTAGAGGGCAAGATACATTTGCTTGGAAATCAGTACATAAACTACGGCGCATTTCTGACGGCAGTGATAAACTTTATAATCATGGCGTTCGTTATTTTTGTAATAATGAAGGTCATAAACAAGCTTGCGTCACTTGGCAAGCATGAAGAACCTGAAAAGCCTGCAGAGCCACCGGTGGACATAGTGCTTCTTACAGAGATCAGGGATCTTCTCAAGGCACAGCAAGCGGCTGAGGCGAGCAAAGAGGAAGAAAAGGCAGAAGAATAATATCTGAAACGGTACACTTTTTAAGTTAAGGGACAGCTCCCATGTGGGGCTGTCTTTTTTGTTGGTTATCTTTTTGACGGTATTCGCTCAAATTCAGGTAGGGGCAAACACTTTTCTTCTGTAAAAACTCCACAATTATTGCTTCTTCACTTTGTCACTTATTCTGTTTTAAATCTCTTTACTTTTTTGTCATCATATGATAAAATAATAACATATATGTTTGTGAATACTTTTAAGCTTTTAAGTTTTCTAGCTTTCAAGCTTTTAATTATGAAAGGAAGTTTTTGTATGCCTATAACCGAGATACTGGAGCGTAACGCACGAGAGTTCGGAAATGATGTTGCTCTGGTAGAGGTCAATCCTGAGATCAGAGAAACCAGACGTGTGACTTGGAAGGAATATGAGCTTATCGAGCCTAACCCGGTCTGTCATTATCGCCGTGAGATAACCTGGAGCGTTTTCAACGAAAAGGCTAACCGCTTTGCCAATCTGCTTTTATCCCGTGGGGTAAAAAAGGGTGACAAGGTGGGTATCCTGCTTATGAACTGTCTTGAATGGCTGCCTATTTATTTTGGTATCCTCAAGACGGGTGCGCTTGCAGTGCCGTTGAATTTCAGATACACTCCAGAGGAGATAAAATACTGTCTTGACCTTGCCGAGGTGGATATTCTTGTATTTGGTCCTGAATTTATCGGCAGAGTTGAGGAGATAGCTGATGAGATAAGCAAGAACAGACTTCTTTTCTATGTTGGCGAGAACTGTCCGTCATTTGCAGAGCATTATGACAGGCTCACTGCAAATTGTGCAAGCACTACTCCGTACATAGAGCTTACTGATGAGGACGATGCGGCTATCTACTTCTCGTCAGGCACAACTGGCTTCCCGAAGGCTATCCTGCACAATCACGAGAGCCTTATGCACGCCGCAAGAGTTGAGCAGAACCATCACGGTCAGACAAAGGAGGACGTTTTCCTTTGTATTCCTCCCCTTTATCATACAGGTGCGAAGATGCACTGGTTCGGAAGCCTTATCTCAGGGGGCAAGGCGGTGCTTCTCAAGGGCGTGAAGCCTGAATTTATACTTGATACTGTATCAAGGGAAAAGTGTACTATCGTATGGCTTCTTGTGCCTTGCAGCCTGTTCCGCCGTCACTTATTGCACGCTGGAAAAAGGTTTTCCCTAACCACAAATATGACACTAACTATGGTCTTAGCGAATCTATAGGTCCTGGCTGTGTACACCGTGGCATGGATAACATTGACAAGGTAGGCGCAATAGGCAAGGCAGGCTTTGGCTGGAAGGTCAAGATAGTTGATGATAAGGGCAACACTGTAAAGCGTGGCGAAGTGGGCGAGCTTTGCGTAAAAGGTCCTGGCGTTATGACCTGCTACTACAGAGATCCAAAGGCGACGGCTGAAACTCTCAAAGACGGCTGGCTTTTCACGGGCGACATGGCTCAGGAGGACGAGGACGGATTTATTTACCTTGTTGACCGCAAAAAGGACGTTATTATAAGTGGTGGAGAAAATCTTTACCCTGTACAGATAGAAGACTTTTTTGAGAAGTCACGACGCTATCAGGGACGTGGCAGTAATTGGATTGCCTGACCAGCGTTTGGGCGAGATAGCGGCGGCAATAATCGAACTAAAGCCAGACCACCCATGCACAGAGGAAGAGATAATGGCGTTCTGCCAGAAGCTTCCGAGATACAAGCGTCCGCACAAGATAATTTTTGCAGACATACCGAGAAACCCGACGGGCAAGATAGAGAAGCCGAAGCTCAGGAAGATATACTGCGGCGAGAGCCTTGTGGCAAAGCAGAATCACGGATAAAAAAAGTAAAGAGGGGTAACGAAAATGGGACGAGAAGTAGTATTTGCCAACATACGAAAAAAGAATGATAGCAATGATAGTTGGCGGTGTGATACTCACGCTAATGGGTGGATTTATCTCATTTGCGGCGGTAGTAGCCGGTGAATACAGCGTATTGATACTTGGACTTTTTGCGCTTACGCCTGGTGTTATATTTCTTATATTTGGTACGTCACGGAGGACGCACCCTGAAAAGAGCGGCATATTCAAAGCCAATCCCGATCTTTTACAGCAGGCTGACGAGCTTTACGCCAACATACAATATCAGGACGATCATATTATCGTATCCGACAGGGTGCTTGCCAACAAGAAAGTGCCATTCCAGATGTGCTGGCGAGAGGAAGCCTACGGCATTTACCAGCACACAGCGAGTATGAATTTCATCAGCTACACCAACGAGATAATCGTCTGCACGAAGCACAAGAAGAATGTACTGCGTTTTAACGTATATGCCAAGGGCAAGGACACTGCCATGGGGCTTATGCAATTGCTTTCCCAATGTTGTCCCAACGCAATGGTAGGCTACACTCCTGAAACGCTTGCATATGTTAAGGATATGCAGAGGCGTGCTCAGCAATAGATAATGGACAAGCTCTTTGTGCTTAAATTTGCACAAAGGGCTTGACTTTTTTTGTGATTACTTGTATAATAGTATAGTTGACACAAGGAGATGTACCCAAGTGGCTGAAGGGTCCGCACTCGAAATGCGGTAGTACGGCAAAACCGTAGCGAGAGTTCAAATCTCTCCATCTCCGCCAAACGAACAAAAACCACCGTAAATACGGTGGTTTTCTTTTTGTATACACGATTTTTACACGATTGTGTTCAATATCTTCACCGCACGTTCTTCCTCTCGTGGGTAGAGGTGCGAGTAGGTGTTCCATGTCATTGATATGTTGGAGTGACCTAAACGCCGTGCTATCTCCTGAATGTTTATGCCCTCATTGGCGAGCAGGGAAGCGTGGCTGTGACGGAAGTCATGAATACGGATACGTTTGACACCTGCCAAGTCTGAAAACTTTTTGTTGGTCTTTTCAAGGGACGTGTCACGAATAGGACGCTCACCGCCGCAGATGTACATATCATCACTGAACTGATCACCGCCTTTGAGCTTCTGAGCAATGCTCTTGGTGATAGATATGTAGCCGTCTTTTATATCCGTCCATTGCAAGGCGTATATCTCGCCTTTTCGCATACCCATGTAAAATGCTATGTTGAAAAATACATAGTAGTTCCATTCGTACATTGAGCCGCCGTCCTCTGCGGTCTGAGCATAATTCTTAGCTGCCGATATGTATTTCTTGAACTCGTCAGGCGTGTAGAAAAGCATTTCTTTCTTGGCTTCAAGGGGCGCTTTGAAGTTGCCTGCGGTGATAACAGGATTTTTCGGAATGTATTCCATTTTAACAGCATAGTTCATCATTGCACGAAATTCGCCATAAATGTTCTTTCGAGTGACGATAGCCAATCCCTGTTCTGACAGCTCCTGCTTCCATTTCTGCACCATTGGTACGTTCAGATTATCTATCCTCACGCTTTCAAAGGTGGGCAGGACGTTCTTTTCAGTATTCTTAGGGACTTGTCCAGTGATGTTTCACGGACTTCTGAACGCTTGGCAGTGATGTACTCCGTGAATAGCTGTCCGATAGTCATTTTTGAAGCTATCTCTTTAGCATTGAGCTTTTGTGTAAGCTGGATTTCAAGCTGCTTAGCCGTCTCTGCACCGAACGCCACACGGTCTATCTGATGAGGCTTTCCGAAACTGTCCGTATAATTGACACGCACACGATATTTTTGCAGACCGTCTTTTCTGATGTTCTTTCCGTTCTTGTCTGTCATTTTGTAGATCGGCATAAATATTCCTCCTATTCTTGCCACTTCCTTGAAAGTGTGCTACAATAAAAAGGGCAAAATTCGCCCTTTCGTGGTTGAAGTGGGTGTGAATTTGGATCGAGCTGATATTGGTAGTATCCGCTCTGCTCGCCTCTGAGTGTTGGTAGCACTTGGGGGCGAGATTTTTATTTTATTTTTCTCTATACAATCCTATCGTAGAACAATTATTCCACAAAAGGGCGGATAATTTGTACCTATTTGAGCTTCTGAAAAACTATAGATTTTACCGTTTAATTTTTGACATATGGGGCAAGCTGAACTATTATTTATGATAAAGTATTTATCTAAACCTAATTGCTGATACCGAGCAATATCCTTATGTGATTGTAATATTGAGCAAGCAGTTATGTATAATTGAGTTGCAAATGTTGTGTCAATTTTAAATTTTATTCTTAAAAAGCGTGCAGCCTTTTTATAATTAAATTTAATTAGCATAAGCCTTGCAATATCATATACAATATCACTATCTATGTCTTTTCTAAATGCTCTGGATAACAAATAATTATTTTGAAAGAACCAAGCAAAATCTTCGGCGTTTTGCTCGGTTTTATCCATTACATTATCTTGATTATCCAATAGCTTTTCAGTTTCTACTAAAAAGAGTTTATCTTTTTCAGCTTTGCTTTGTTTTTTTTTAGTGTGTAATCTGGTCGTTCACATTTTGCTTTTCAAGTAAGCATAAAGTTTCTTCCGAGAATCTTTCTTCATATAGTTTTAAACTATCGAAGAAGGATTTTATTTTTTTACTTTTACCGTTCACAGTTTTTAATTTAGTAGCTTCAGAAACAGTTTTAATCCAATAACGTGCAAGAAAATTTCTGATAATTTCTTGCTTTTTTTGCATAGATCTGAAAGTTCTTTTTCAGGAGTAGGAACATTATAGTTGTAATCTATTAAAGTCAGCTCTTTTAAAGCAGACTTCAATAAATCTAAATTATTGAAAAATTTATCAGCACTTACGCTTTCTTTTTATCCAATGACGATAGTTTCCAATGTCACAATAAATTAAATAAACTCTATTATCTGCATCTAAATTTTCATACATGCAAGTTACCTCTATTTATCTTTGATTTTAGCACATTGTTTTTTCTTATATTGTCAAATACCCTATGTTATATAGCAAATAAGTATTCATATGTACTATCATACGATTTATTTTGCTGAACTTTGATAATAATAGCTTATCGTTTCTGCTAGAGTTCCAAAAATTTTTACGACTAAAAGTGGCTATCCTCTTATTTGCGGCATCAAAAGAAACATTAAACATATCCATTAAATTTGTATAATCCAATTTGTTGTTAAGATAGTGATACATAACGTAATATATCACTATTTCTGGCATTAAAACTTGTGCAGCAAAAAAATTAGCTTCAATTTCTTGTATTTGACCATCTGATGAACCACAGTATATATGTCCCAATTCATGGACGATACCAAAAGTTCTATGTTCTTCAGATACAGTGCTGTTTTCACGATATAAAATAATTGAATAATCTTGTGATTTTATGACATAGCAATCATCAATATTGCGCCCTATGAAACAAGTAATCGGCTGATTAGTTAGTTTCGCATAATTTTCAATGGTATCAATAATTATGCCTTCAGAAACAAGATTCAAATCTTTGGGATTAAATGCTAAACTTTTGATATTATGACTTAATAAAAAATTGGTTGCCGAATTTTGTGCCATTTCGAAATTGGGTTTACTCAATTTATTGCCTCCTATAAGCTATTTATTTTTTTAATCCTTTTGCTGATAAGTATATTCCAAATGTCTGGCAATTAATTTGATTCTTTCATTTTCATCATCGGATAATCCTAATAAGTAATCAGTAGAAACTTCAAAATAAGATGCCATTTTAATAAGTGTTGCATTATCTGGTTGTCTAGATCCATTTTCCCAATTACAAACAGTGTTTTGTGCAGCACCAACTATTTCGCCTAATTTTGATTGACTTATTCCTTTTTTCTTACGTAATTCTGCTATTCTGTTCATTGCAATCCTCCTATGAGATAACCAATGTAATTTGTATCTCTTAAACAAATAATATCACTCTATGAGATTGAACTTACCGACCACCGACTTACAATCCCAATGGCAAAGGAGATCTGTATGTTGCAGAGAAGTGAAAAAAGGAAAGCAGTTCCGTCAGTACTTCATAAGAGTTGAAGAAGCGTGGAACAGTCCTGAGATGATTATGAAAAGGGCTTTGGAAATTGCCAATGAAAAGGTAAAAGCTCTGCAAGTAAGTGTTTCACAGCTTACTGTTGATAAACAGATTATGCAACCGAAAGCTGATTACTTTGATGAACTCGTGGACAGAAATCTGTTGACGGGAATAAGAGAAACAGCTAAGGAACTTAAAGTCAAGCAAAATACTTTTGTGAATTTCCTGCTTGATAAAAAGTATCTTTACAGAGATAAAAAGGGCAAGCTTATGCCATATGCAAAGCCCATGGAGAACGGCTTGTTTGAAGTCAAGGAGTTTTCTAATGAGAAAACAGGTTTTTCAAGCACGCAGGTGTTTATTACGCCTAAAGGAAAAGAAACGTTCAGACTGTTATTGCTTTAATATAATAAATGATTTAGAGGAGGCACAAAAAATGAAAATTTACAAAGTCACAACGATAGACCAGTTTCACGATAAAAGGGTGTTCACAGTAGCTGCAAAGAGTCAGTACGAGGCTCTGACAAAGGCAAGTGTTAGCCCTCGTGAAACTGTCTTGACAATCGAGGAGGTGGACTAAATGAGGTCACCTGACATTGAAATGGCAGTGCGGCTGTACTATGAAAAGCCCGAAATAACCAATGCGGATATCAAGGAACTGTTCAGCACAGGTGAAACGCAGACTATCAAGATCAAGAAAGCTGTTAAGGAAGAAATGGAAAAGCGTGGTGTGAAGTCATGGCTGCCGCACTCGGTCAATACCGAGATAGCCTACGAGGTGTGGGGCATTGATATCGACAACTTCGAGAAAAGGCTTAAAAACTCCGCACGCTTTACGGAAAGGACGTGAGAAAATGATAGCCGTGTTAGATATAATCAGATGTGCCGCAGCGGTAGCGCTTTTGGTGGTGCTTGCAATGTATGTAGCGTACAGGTGGTATGTAAGTGTAAAAGAAACTGCCTACGAGGAAGCAGAGGAGAGCATAAAGCGTGCGGTGAGAGAAGCAGGCAGACCCGTGGTCAAGGTCGAAGTTGAAATGAAAGGAAAGTGGTAAAATGGCGTTGATACTGCTGATAACAATAGCTGTGCTTGCAGGGATAGATGTAGTGATGTATCTTGTGCTGAGCGTGGCGGATAGGCACTGGGAGAAACGTTTTGAAAACGAGGAGGATAATGATGATAACGAAAGAGGAGTTTGAAAAGGCGGTGGAGTGCTGTACAGGATTTACTGTTAGTTGCGAAAATTGTCCGCTAAGCGAAAAAGATTTTAAGTGTGGTGTGTATTTGGCAGAGTACCTAAAAGAAAACGAGCCTGCACCTGCGGCAACAGGCACAAGCTCGGAGGTATCAAAAGATACCGATAACATACACATTGATGATAGCACAAAAGAGCAGATTTGTCAAGCATATGATACCGCAGACAAAGCCTGTACAGATATACTCGATATCTACGAAGGAATGTCGGCATGTGAGCGTAGAGCCTTTGATATCGGAGAAGTGTACGGAAAGATATGCAGCACAAAGGGATAAGCTTGAAAATATGAGAGGAGCGAACTAAAATGTCAGTAAAAATAAACTCACTTGAATTTGAGAACGTAAAGAAGATAAAAGCCGTACAGCTTGAGCCTGCAAAGAATGGGCTTACTGTTATCGGCGGTAAGAACAGGCAGGGCAAGACCTCTGTGCTTGACGCTATCGCTTGGGCGCTTGGGGGTGACAAGTATAAGCCGTCCTCTCCTCAGCGTGAGGGGTCTGTTGTCGAACCGCATTTGAAGATAACTCTCGACAATGGAATCGTGGTGGAGCGTTCGGGCAAGAACAGCTCCCTCAAAGTCACCGACAGCACAGGCAAAAAAGGCGGTCAGCAGCTTTTTGAACAGCTTCGTTGAACAGTTCGCACTTGACCTGCCTAAGTTCATAAATCAGTCGAGCAAGGAAAAAGCTTCAACTCTGCTGAAAATAATCGGCGTGGGCGATACGCTCTATCAGCTTGAGCATAAGGAACATTCCCTCTATGACCAGCGTACCGCTATCGGCAGAATAGCTGACCAGAAGTCTAAGTTCGCAAAGGAAATGCCTGTGTACGCAAACGTCCCTGCCGAGCCTGTTTCGGCTTCGGAGCTTATCAGACAGCAGCAGGATATACTTGCTCGCAATGGTGAAAATCAGCGTAAGCGTGACCAGAAAGAATACTACGAAAAGCAGTTGGAGATTGCTAAGTCTGCCTATGAACGTGCAAAAAGCAAGCTATGAAGCGGCAGCGAACAACTTCAAGCTTGCAAGCCTTGACGCACAGGACCTTGTTGACGAAAGCACAGCGGAGCTTGAAAAGAATATCTCAGATATTGAGGATTGCCACTAGAGTTTCCACAGGTGACGAGTGCAGTATCATAATCGAGGACGGCAGGTCAATGGACAACGAAAAGGAAGAAAACACAGAAACGAAAACTTGGAAAGCAGGTGCATTTTAATGTATGAAATAACATCAGGAGTTGTAAGCTCCGCACAGAAAGTCGTGATATATGGTCCTGAGGGCATAGGCAAATCCACCTTTGCGGCTCAGTTCCCCGACCCTGTATTTATTGATACTGAGGGCAGTACAAAGAAGCTGAACATCAGACGTTTCCCTAAGCCAACAAGCTGGGAAATGCTCAAAAACGAGGTAAAGGAAGCTATGAATGGCAGGCTTTGCAATACCCTTGTCATTGATACATTTGATTGGGCTGAACAGCTTTGTATTGAAATGATCTGCTCGGCTCATCAAAAAAAAGGCATTGAAGATTTCGGCTACGGCAACGGCTATGTTTACGAAAAAGAGGAGATAGGCAAGTTTCTTAATCTCTTGCAGGAGGTAGTTGACAGCGGTATCAACGTTGTGCTTACGGCTCACGCTCAGATGAGAAAGTTTGAACAGCCTGACGAGCTTGGTGCTTATGACCGCTGGGAGCTGAAACTCGGCAAGAAGACCTCTTCTCAGATATCGCCTCTTGTGAAAGAGTGGGCAGATATGGTGCTGTTTGCAAACTACAAAACATATGCAGTAGCTGTGGATAAGGACGGCAAGAAGTTCAAGACTCAGGGCGGTGACCGTGTAATGTACACTACACATCACCCTTGCTGGGATGCTAAAAATCGTGACGGACTTCCGTCTGAAATGCCTTTTGAGTATAGTGGTATAGCTCACCTGTTTGCGTATACACAGACTGCTGAAATGCC
>VOFI01002211.1_pt1 | contig 77488 bp, 73 predicted proteins | sample 5384131 | NCBI WGS metagenome assembly VOFI01 (sample SAMN12384728, study PRJNA508395) | human gut metagenome | isolation source: healthy gut H | host: Homo sapiens
GATTGCCTTCATAACTTCAAAGATCCGGACCGTACTGTGTTGGGCTTCTGCAAGGAGATCGGGCATGATTTTAGCTGTGGGGAATCTTTTTGCGAAGCGTGTGGATGATTTTATCATCCACAGCATCTTTGCTGCCTGCTTCGTATTCCTGAGCAGTTTGCTGAACTGTGGACAAGCATAGGCACAGCGAATGATCCGACAGATCTTACCTTTTCCGTCGATCAGGAAAGGTTTTTGACCAATATCTCAACAATGGCGGAAGCTCCGGTTTTAGCATGGTCCCTGAGATAGAGAATCATTTTTTCATCTTTGTGTTTATCACCGATTTCTGCTGCCGATTATTAATCATTGCTTCCCATTTTGAGCGGCGATAAAATGATTCACCGCTCGGTTTTATCGATTGCTTTGTAAATGTACGCGGTAAAATTGTTTGCTCTAGCTGCAGTTCCGCGACTGATGGCCCTATTCCTTGATTCGGCCTAGCATCTCCTGAGCCGCTTTCTGCCGGTATATTTCGGAGCATATCAAGCAAACTAAGAATTACCACGAAAAAGGAGCGGTAGATATGTTTAAGCATGAAAAGCAGTTATTCCATCCGGTGGCCGTGGAGCGGCCGAATCCCCAGTATGCAGCATTGCTGCAGGAGCAACTGGGAGGCGGCAACGGTGAGCTGAAAGCGGCTATGCAGTATCTGTCCCAGAGCTTCCGCATCAAGGACCAGAAGATCAAGGACCTGTTTCTGGATATCGCAGCAGAGGAACTGGGACACATGGAAATGGTGGCCCAGACCATTAATCTGCTCAACGGCCACGATGTAGATGCAGATCAGGTCAAGGCGGGCGAGATCCAGAGCCATGTGATCTTGGGCCTGAACCCCGGCTTAATCAATGCCTCCGGCTATTCCTGGACCGGCGATTATGTGACCGTGACCGGCGATCTGTGTGCGGACCTGCTCAGCAACATCGCTTCTGAGCAGCGGGCCAAGGTGGTCTATGAATACCTGTACCGCCAGATCGACGACAAGAAGGTCCGTGAAACCATCGACTTCCTGCTCAACCGGGAGGAGGCTCACAACCAGATGTTCCGGGATGCCTTCAACGAGGTGCAGGACAGTGGCTCTAACCGGGATTTTGGTACGACCAAGGCGGCGAAAATGTATTTCTCCCTCTCCAATCCCGGCCCCAATACCTTTGCTGGAAACGAGGTTTCCGCACCTAAGTTCGATTGATAGAATAAGAGAAACGACCCTACCCAATCTGAACAAGTTTGTAGGACTTATCAGATTAGGTAGGGCTGTTTTATGTGCGAAATCCTTGCAGCACAAGCTTTTTTGGGGAAAGGTATTCGAAAGTAAAATGTGACATAAAAATGGGAACAGTTCAAATTCTGGCTGCAAGCAGTCTGATTTTCTAAGTCTGAACCTCTGTGTCTGACGGCCATCAGCTCCTTACGGGAATCCATCGGCCTTTTGCAAAGTCAAACAAAATCCGCGGTCACTGTGAAAAATGAGTCCTGTCTCTGGCTTACGCAACTCATACGCCATTTTGAATGTAGCCATAATGAGCTGTGTGCTGTTTTTCGGGAAACTTTGTGCGCGATCACTTTACGGGAAAATAGCTCCAAGATCACGCAGATATAAAGATATCGATTCTCTATACTTAAAACAGGCCACATCACTGGCCCGGATTTGATTGGCTTGTCTGCTGAAAATTGCTGACGGAGGGTATTTTCTTCTTCTCCGGTTCTCGCAGTTTCAAACTCTGGATACCCCCATCTCCCGCATCAGGTCAGCGCCAAATTTGGCGCCGACCTGATGCCCGCGCCGTGCGAGAATCATCCAAATCTTTTCAGCGCCAAGTACCTGCCGATATTCAGCAAAGACCTCACAGATCAGAAGGCGGTATTCCTCCCTGCGTTTCTCAAACTGGGCATTCGCTCGTTTGTTGCGAAGAATGTGATTGCAGAGTGTGCCGCGTGGTATCTCCAATGCTTCGCAGAGAGTATGGACATCGTCTTGCCCACAGGCAATGCCCCTCTTTTTCCGGGTCCAACGCCTGGAAGGGCCTCCGCGATTTTGATATTTATAACACAAGGCGTAAAGTGCTATTCCGCCGAGATACCGCCCCTTGACAGAATACTTGTACGTACGGTGCAGAACGCCGATTCCTGATGAAAGGCCCCTCACCCATTCTGCGCGTCGATCTGTTCTTTCAGCTCATTCAGATATACCCACCGCTCCGTCTTTTCCTCCAGAGCGGCCTCCAGCTCCGCCTGACGGGCCTGGAGCTCCTGGAGCTTCACATAGTCGCTGCCGCAGCTCTCCTGCTCCGTCTGGCAGGCGGTGATCTGAGCCTCCAGCTCCGCCAGGTCCGCGTCGATGGTCTCAAATTCCCGCTGCTCCTTGAAGGTAAATTTCAGTTTCCGTTCCCGGGGACGCTCTGCCGCGGGCTTGGGCTTTTCCGCCTTGGGAGAGAGGGCGGCCTCTTCCGCCCGGCGCTTGGCCTGCCAGTCCGTCCAGTTGCCGGTGAACCGGTGGATCTCCCCGTCTCCCCGGACCTCGAAGATGGACTCCGCCAGCTTGTCCAGGAAGAACCGGTCATGGGATACCGCCAGAATGGGGCCGGGGAAACCCAGGAGATAATCCTCCAAAATGGAGAGGGTAGTCACGTCCAGGTCGTTGGTGGGCTCGTCCAACAGCAGCACGTTGGGGGCTTCCATCAGCACGGACAGCAGATACAGCCGCCGCCGCTCCCCACCGGAGAGCCGCCCGATGGGCACAGACTGAAGATCACCGGGGAAGAGGAACCGCTCCATCATCTGGTTGGCGGAGAAGGTGCCCTCATCGGTCCTGACCTCATCGGCGATGTCGTGGATAAAGTCGTAGACCCGCTGGTTCAGGTCCAGCTCCCGCCCCTCCTGGGAGAAGTGGCCGATCTTCACGGTGGCGCCCACCTCCACCGTGCCGCTGTCCGGTGCCAGTTCGCCTGCCATCAGGTGGAGCAGGGTGGACTTCCCGGCGCCGTTGCGGCCCACGATGCCGATGCGGTCACCGCGCAGCAGGTTGTAGGAGAAGCGGCTGACGATGGGACGGCCGTCAAAGGCCTTGGACACATCCCGCAGCTCGATGATCTTCTTCCCCAGGCGGCTGGAGGCCGCCGCCATCTGCACGGCCTCGTCCGTTTCCGGTGCCTCCTGGTTCAGCAGGGCCTCGTACCGCTGGATCCGCTCCTTGGACTTGGTGGTCCGGGCCTTGCAGCCCCGCATGATCCACTCCCGCTCCACCCGGAGGATAGACTGGCGCTTGCGCTCACTGGCCTCCGCCATCTCTGCCCGCTGCTCCCGCAGCTCCAGGTACTTGGAGTAGTTGGCCTCATAGTGGTACAGCTTCCCCCGGGAGAGCTCCGTGATGTGGTTCACCACCCGCTCCAGGAAGTACCGGTCATGGGTCACCATGACCAGGCCGCCCTTGAACCGGCGGAGCCAGTCCTCCAGCCAGGCTACCATCTCGCTGTCCAAGTGGTTGGTGGGCTCGTCCAGAATCAGCACGTCCGCCGGGTGGATCAGGGCCGCCGCCAGGGCCACCCGCTTCCGCTGGCCGCCGGAGAGTGTCCCCACCTTCTGGGCAAAGTCTGTGATCCCCAGCCGGTTCAGCATGGCCTTGGCCTCATACTCATTCAGCTCCCGGAACTCGGCGGGGAAGTGGAGGAAGACCTGCTCCAGCACCGTGGCGGATTCCTCCATTGCCGGGTTCTGAGGCAGCAGACTGACCTGGACGTTGGGGTTCCGGGAGATGGTGCCGCCGTCCGGCTCCGTGACGCCGGAGAGAACCTTCAAAAAGGTGGACTTGCCGGTGCCGTTGATGCCGATAACGCCCACCTTGTCCCCCTCGTTGAGATAGAAATTCACATCATCCAGCAGCTGGCGGCTGCCGAAGTTGATGGAGAGATGTTCTGCGGATAAGAGCATGGGAGTTCCTCCTGAAAAAAACTGCTCCTATTGTACCATGAAGGATGGCGTTTTACTAGAGCCAAAACCCTTGCAAACAGAGTGGCGTCAGAGTACAATAACAGAGAAATGAGGTTTTGCCATGCAGGAGTTCCGGCCTTTTGAGCCCTGTCGTTCCTTCTGTTCTGCCTGCACCGGGGGCGGGTGGGCCTACCTGCTGGGCGGTGGATATGTGCTGTTCGACCTCCTCGCCATCGCGGCGGAGCTGCTTTTCTGGCATCGGCTGCTGGTAGCCATGTTCGACACGGCGGCCTGGTACTGGAGCGGTCTGTGGGGTGTGTTCGCCGCCTTGGACGCTGCCTGTCTGCCGCTTGGGATTTTTCTGCTGCGCCGAAGGAGAGGTGTCCGATGGAGACGATTTCATATACCCTGCCGCCGGAACAGGACGGCGCCACGGTCCGGCATATCCTGAAGGCTGCGCTCCATGTCTCCTCCCACGCCATATCCCGGCTGACCCGGACGGAGAACGGCATCCGGGTCAACGGCATCCATGCCCGTACAGTGGATATCCTTCACACCGGCGACGTGCTGGAGGTGGAGACCAGCGACCACCGTCCGCCCCGGGTGCGCCCCACGCCGGGGCCCTGGCCCCTGCCCATCGTCTGGGAGGATGGCCATCTGCTGGTGGTGAACAAGCCTGCCGGTATGACGGCCCACGCCTCCAATTTCCTGCCGGACACGCCCACCGTGGCCGGAGCCCTGGCCTGGCAGCGGGGCGCGGACTTCGTGTTCCACCCGGTGAACCGGCTGGACAAGGGCACCACCGGACTGATGGTGGTAGCCAAGAGCGGCTACATCCACGACCGGCTCCGGTACGCGCTCCACACGGAGAGGTTTTGCCGGGAGTACCGGGCGGTGTGCATCGGCTGTCCGGATCCGAAATCCGGCACTATCGACGCCCCCATCGGCCGGGACCCGAATTCTGTGGTGGGCCGGTGCGTCCGGCCTGACGGTGTCCGGGCCGTCACCCATTATGAGGTGCTGGGGAGGTCGAACGGCCTGTCCCTCCTGCGGCTGCGGCCGGAGACAGGGCGGACCCATCAGCTCCGGGTGCACATGGCCTCCATCGGCTGCCCCCTGGCAGGGGACTGGCTGTACGGGGAAGAGGACCCGGACCTGATCCCCCGGCCGGCCCTCCACGCCTACGCTCTGGATCTGGACCATCCGGTGACGGGAGAGCATCTGTCCCTGACGGCGCCCATCCCGGCGGACATGGCCCGGCTGGCGCCGGAGCTTTTGACGGAAACAGAGTGCGCAAGTGAAGAAATTTGACCATAAAATGGAAGGGGATATCTTATGTTAACTTGGAACGTCACCTATCACTGCAAGTCCGGCCAACGGGAGGCCTTTTATCAGGCCCTCTGTGATTTGGGCATCCGGGCCAACTCCCTGAAAGAGGAGGGGAACCTGAAGTACGACTACTTCCTGGCGGCGGAGGCGCCGGACGACCTGCTGCTGGTGGAGAGCTGGACCACGCCGGAGCTCCAGCAGGCCCACTGCCAGACGGAGATCTTCGGCCGTCTTCAGGAGCTGAAAGCCCAGTACTGCGACAGCGTCCAAATCGACAAGTTCAACGATTAAACGGCCTGGGAGCGGATGAAGAGTTTGAAAAAGCACGTCTTTGATCTTCTCTGGGCCTGCGGTGGACTACTTTGGCTCTATCTGGCGGTAAAAGATGTCATTTATACCATTACTGCCAATTCCCGGACTGGTTGGCCGCTGGAGTTTGCACTCGCCGTTAACGGAGCAATTTGGCTCGGAATTTTGGCAGCATGATTCTCCTGTACTCGAGTCATCCGGAAAAATCGGGACAGATGAAATCCGTCCGCCACGGCTGTTTTAGCTTATTTCAGGTGCGTCCAGGTGGATATTCAGATGGGAGCCACGGCGGCAGGACCGTCCGGTCGGGCAGGACCGTCCGGTTCCGTTCATATTTTCCCCAGGTGACCACCGGGGCCAGATAGGTGCCGCTGTCGAAGATGTGCATGTCGAAGCTGCGGTACCGGACCCAGGGCAGGCACGACACATCAAAGGTGTTGGGCGGCACGTCCGTCAGGTCGAAGTGGTCCAGGGCGGCGTACCGTGTCCGATCCTCCAGAAAGCGGCGGTGGAAGGTCTCCAGGTCCGAAGAGAAGGGCGTCACCAGCTTCGCAAAGGTCTCCCTGTCCGGGTGGAAGTGGGCGTAGTAGGGCTCGATCCGGTCCCAGAGGACCAGTCGCCCCTGATCGTCCCAGCCGTACCGGAACTCCGCGTGGGCGTTGAGCACGTTGGACACCGCCCAGATCATGGCGGGGTAGAAGCGGAAGCCACTGGCCGAGAGCCGCTTCAGGAATCGGGAGATCTCCAGATCCACCGTCAGGCTCATGACACAGCGCAGGTCGTCGATAAAATGACGGAATACAGGGCCTCGCTCCCAGGTATCCGGTTCCACCACAGTGTGGGACGGGCAGAAATTGTCGTTCATATAAGCCTCCTAAAATAATTGGTTGATTTTAGGAGGCGGTGTCAAGTCCGCGCTTCACAGAGTACCCTCCTCTCCGAGATTCTGCCTTCATTTTATCCGGCCCGGGGGAGAAAGTCAACGGCGGCACCCCCTTGACAATTCCGGCTGGCCGCCCTATTCTGAAAAGACAACATTCGACAGGAGGGACTGCCATGGAGACAGGCCTTTGGAAGCAATTTGACCGGATCGTGGTATTCGACACGGAGACCACCGGCATCGAATTCGGGCGGGACGAGATCATCGAGCTGGGGGCCGCCGCCTTTTCCGCGGAGGGAGAGACGGACTGCATGGACCTGCTGCTCCGCCTCTCCCCGGGGCGGACGCTGCCGCCCTTTATCACCCAGCTCACCGGCATCACGGAAGAGCAGCTGGAACAGGAGGGCGTGGAGAAGGCCGACGCCTGTGAGGCGTTCTGCAACCTGTTGGGCGGGGGAGAGCGGACGCTGCTGGCGGCCTACAACGCCCAGTTCGATCTGAACTTCCTCTATCATTTCCTGCGGCCCTTCGGGCGGGCGGATGTCCTGCGGGCACCCCGGTTTCTGGATGTCCTCACGGTGTACCGGGACCGGCGGGATTACCCTCACAAGCTCAACGATGCCATCACAGCCTACGGATTGGAGGATCAGGCGGTGAACAGCCACCGGGCGGTGGATGACGCCCGGGCCGCAGCGGTGCTGCTGGAGGCCATGGCGGCGGAGCGGGACGATTTGGACCGGTATGTGGATCTATTCGGCTACTCCCCCAAGTACGGTGTCTCCGGACGGCGGATCGCTTCGGTGGAGTACCGGCCTCAGCCCTATCAGCGGGTCCGGCCTCTGTATGAAGTGACGGAAACACTGCGAAATATTTGTGAATTTTCGCAATTCCCTCTTGCAATATGACAACTTGTCAGCTATGATAAGCGACAGGTTGTCATGTTTCTTTTTTCCATTCGCCGGAAACCCCTTGACCTTCCCCCGGGAGGAAGGTATAAAATCAGGGGCGGCGCTGAAGAAAACGGACCTTCTATTTCGTATAAGAGAGGATGAAACAGCGTGCCGAGCAGCACTTTTTTGAATCTGCCGGCGGAAAAGCAGGAGAAGTTGTTGGAGGCGGCCACCCGGGAGTTTTCCCACCGGCCTTTCAACGAGGCGTCCATCAACCAGATCATCAAGGAGGCAGGCATCCCCCGGGGCAGCTTTTACATGTACTTTCAGGATAAGGAGGACCTGTTCCGCTATCTGCTGAAGGGATATGTGGATCAGTTGTTCATGCTGCTGGAGGAGTTTCTGCTCCGAAACGGCGGCGACATTTTTCAGGCGCTGTTGGATCTGTACGATTACGTGCAGGCAAAAATCGACAATCAGCACCTGGGAGAGATCGGCGCCATGACCGGAATCATCCGCTGCAACAGCGGGATGCAGAAGAATGGGCTGCTGGAAATGCTGGATGCGGAAACGCTTCTCCAGCGCCTGGGCGGCGCGGTGAATCCGGACCTGCTGGACCTGCGGCAGGACCGGGACTTGGGCGACATCCTGGGCACACTGCTGGTTGTGGCGGCTCCCATGATTTACACCGGCCTGCAGGCCGGTGGCGATCCCGGGACCCGGGATCGCCTGGAAAACATTCTGAACATCTTCAAGCGCGGTATGGGGAAGCGCCCCACCGCGGAAATCGAGAACAAGGAGATTACATAACATGGAAACTGAATGGATGAACGAGACCTCCGCCGAGGCGCCCAGCGTGCCCGCGCCGGAAAAGACGGAGAAAAAGAAATTCTCCCTGAAGGGCTTTGGCGGCAAGAAAAAGAAGCGCTGGCTGAAAATTCTGATTATTTTGGTAGTGGTGATCGCCATTGTGGCGGGCTGCGTGTCCAGACTGACCAAAAACGTCAACACCCAACTCAGCAGCAGCTATCTGGTGTCCACCGTCACCCGGCAGGATCTGACGGTCAGCGTCTCCGGCACCGCCACGTTGCAGCCGGCGGACTCTTACAACGTCACCACCCTGCTCTCCGGCGATATCGTCAGCGCTCCCTTTGAAGAGGGCGACCTTGTGACCAAGGACACCCTGCTCTACACCATGGACAGCAGCGACGCCCAGGATTCCATGGACCGGGCCCAGATCTCCGTGCAGCAGGCCCAGATGTCCTATCAGCAGGCCCAGGAGGCCCTGCACCCCACGGCGCCCATCTCCGGCACGGTGAGTGAGATCTACGTCCACAACGGCGAGAGCGTCACCGCTGGGACGCAGCTGGCGAAGATCGTGGCCAGCACGGAGCTGTCCATCGACTTCCTGTTCCCCTTTGCCTCCCCCAGTGACTTCTATGTGGGGCAGGCCGCCACCGTGTTTGTGGACGGCTACGCCGGCTCTCAGATGGGCACGGTGACCTATGTCTCCAACTCTACCACCATCACCAGCAACGGCAAGGAGGCCGTCTCCGTCCGGGTGCGGCTGAACAATCCCGGTACAGTGTCCGACGCCGTCACTGCCTCCGCCATCATCGGCAGCTATTCCAGCTACGGCCAGGCTCCGGTGTCCATGCCCGCCTCTTCTGTGGTGTATGCCTCCGGTTCCGGCACGGTGAACGATTTCTCCAAGCTGGCCGGCAGCACGGTGACCAAGGGCGAGGTGCTGTGCACTGTGGAGTCCGAGACCATCCGGGACCAGATCGAGAGCGCACGGCTGAACCTCCAGTCCGCCCAGCTCTCTGCCAGCACTGCCTCCGGCGCGGTGGATGACTACAACATCAAATCTCCCATTGCCGGCACCGTGATTGAGAAGAACTTCAAGGCCGGCGACAAGGTGGACGGCGCTTCCTCCGGCACGCTGGCGGTGATTTACGACCTGAGCTATCTGGAGCTGGAGATGGCAGTGGATGAACTGGACATCGGCAAGGTAGAAGTGGGGCAGGAGGTGCGGATCACCGCCGACGCTCTGGAGGGCCAGACGTTCTCCGGCGTGGTGGATAAGGTCAGCATCAACGGCACTACCGCCAACGGTGCCACCAGCTATCCCGTCACCATCATCATTGAGGACTACGGCGATCTGCGGCCGGGCATGAATGTCTCCGCTCAGATCATCGGCGAAGTGGTCCCCAACGCCCTGTGCATCCCCGTGGATGCGGTGGAACGGGGCAACACGGTGACTGTTCCCGGCCCCGGCGCCCTCAGTGAGGACGGTTTGAGCGTGGTGGACGTCACCAAGCTGGAGACCAAGGAGGTCACCCTGGGTCGGAACGATGACGAGTATATCGAGGTTACCGACGGCCTGGAGGAGGGCGATGTGGTCCTCATCAGCAACCAGGCTTCCAGTTTGATGGACATGATGATGGGAGGCTGATCCCGTGAGCCATCTCATTGAACTGAAAGACATCTACAAGATCTACCACATGGGAGAGGAGACCGTCCACGCCCTGGACGGCATCAACCTGACGGTGGATCAGGGGGAGTTCGTGGCCATCGTAGGCTCCTCCGGTTCCGGCAAGTCCACGGCCATGAACATTATCGGCTGCCTGGACGTTCCCACGTCGGGAACCTACCACTTGGGGGGCATTGATGTGTCCACCATGGAGGACGACCAGCAGGCGGAGATCCGCAACAAAATGCTGGGCTTTATCTTCCAGCAGTATAACCTGATCCCCAAGCTGACGGTGCAGGAGAATGTGGAGCTGCCGCTGCTGTACGCCGGCGTCTCCGCAGAGGAGCGCCGCGAACGGGCCATCCAGTCTCTGGAGCGGGTAGGTCTGGCTGACAAGCGGAAGAACCTGCCCAGCCAGCTCTCTGGCGGCCAGCAGCAGCGGGTCTCCATCGCCCGGGCCCTGGCGGGGAATCCGTCGGTGATCCTGGCCGACGAGCCTACGGGCGCCCTGGACTCCCGCACGGGCCGGGAGGTGCTGCGGTTCCTGCAGAAGCTAAACCAGGAGGGGGACACCGTGGTCCTCATCACTCACGACAACTCCATCGCTGTTAAGGCCAAGCGCATCGTCCGTCTGCAGGACGGCCGGATCATCTACGACGGGGACGCCAGTGATCCCCAAGCCGTGGTCCAGCCCCAGGAGGACGCGGGAGAGGGGGAGCCGGCATGAATTTCACCCAATCCTTCAAGCTGGCCATCAAATCCCTGCTGCTCAGCAAGATGCGGGCGCTGCTGACCATGCTGGGCATCATCATCGGCGTGGCGGCGGTCATCATCATCACCAGCCTGGGCAACGGCATGCAGAATTACATGAACGCCCAGTTCGAGCAGCTGGGCTCCAACCTGATCCAGGTGATGGTCTACGGCCGCGGCGAGGGCGGCACCCGGGACGTGAACACGGAAGATATGTACGCGCTTGTGGAGAAGTACCCCCAGTACCTCTCTGGCGTTACGCCCTATGTGTCCGCCACAGCCAAGGTGCGGCAGGGAACGGAGGACTTCGACCGCACCAGCATTTACGGCGTCAGCGAGGCATTTTACCGCGCCGACACCCAGAAGACCATGCAGGGCTCCAGCCTGGAGAATGGCCGCTTCCTCCGCTACATTGACGTGGAGCGCCATCAGAATGTGTGTGTCATCGGTTCCTATCTGGCGGAAAACGCTTTCCGGACGGATCCGCTGGGTCAGACGATTTCCGTCAGCGGCGTGCCCTACATGGTAGTGGGCGTACTGGCGGAGAGCGGCGACAGCACCGAGGGCAGCGTCGATGATGTGATCTACATCCCCTATGCCAATGCCCAGCGGCTGGGGGGCGGATATGGGGACATGTATCTGATGACCAGTACGGACCGGGATACGGCGTCTGCTGCCAAGGGCATCATTGAAAACCGGCTGTTCAAGACCTACCAGTCCTCGGACTACTACATGGTCATGACCTCCGCAGAGATGATGGACGCCATGGACTCCATGCTGAACACCCTGATGATGATCCTGATCCTCATCGCGGCCATCAGCCTGCTGGTGGGTGGCATCGGTATCATGAACATCATGCTGGTGTCCGTCACGGAGCGGACCCGGGAGATCGGCATCCGAAAATCCCTGGGTGCCAAATGCCGGGACATCCGCAGCCAGTTCATCATTGAGGCCGGCACTACCTCCGCCATCGGCGGTGCCATCGGCATCATACTGGGCATCCTCATGGCCAACGTGCTGACCAATGTCATCGCTCTGGTGCTGGGCACCGGCAACGACGGCTTCGTGGCTATGCCCACGGCTGGCGGCATCGGTGTGGCCTTCGGCGTCTCCGTGGCGGTGGGCATCCTGTTCGGCTATCTCCCCGCCAACAAGGCGGCCAAGCTGAACCCCATCGACGCCCTGCGTTACGATTGATTCCAGCCGATGAAAAGAGACCGGGAGACCGGTCTCTTTTTTGCGCAGAAAATTTTTAGGAAAATTGTTCTCCCTCCAAACTTTTTCCGCTCCCGGCGCGTCTATACAGCAGAACGAACGGAAAGGACCATGAGAAACGTGTCACATATCCTGGAAAAGCAACTGACCGACTATCTCGTAACGGATCAGGCGCGGTTTTACCGACTGGCGTACAGCTACCTGAAAAACAGGGAAGAGGCTCTGGACGCGGTGCAGACCGCCGTCTGCAGGGCACTGGAGAAACAGGGGGAGCTGAAGGAGCCGGAGGCCCTCCGTGCGTGGTTTTATCACATTCTGGTTCACGTGTGCATGGACGTGCTTCGCAGCCGAAAGCGGGTGACGCTGATCCCGCCGGAGGCACTGGACGCCGGCAGCTATGAGGACCCTCTGCCTTCGGACGGCACGCTGGCCCAACGGGTGGACGCTCTGCCGCCAGAGGTGGGGACCATCATCAAGCTGCGGTTCTATGAGGACCTGTCTCTCAAGGAGATCAGCACCGTCACCGGTTGGAATCTGAACACCGTGAAAACCAGACTGTACACCGGCTTGAAGAAATTACGGATATCAATGGAAGGAGATCAATTATGAACGAATTCAAGCGTGCACGAGAAGAATATGAGTCCACCCCCATTCCGGAGGAGCTGGACGCCCGGGTCCGCGCAGGCATCCGGCAGGGCAGGACCAGCAGCCGTAGCCGCGGTTATAAGGTGGTCCGGCGGACTGCGGGCAGCGTGGCCGCCTGTCTGGCTGTGCTGATGGCGGGCCTGAATGTCTCCCCGACTTCGCGGCTGCGGCTGCGGATGTACCGGTGCTGGGCGGGCTGTTCCAGGTCCTGACGATCCGGGACTATGAGACCGTGGAGAACGGCATCGACTACAAGGTGTCCGTCCCCGGTGTGGAGTCTGAGGGCAACCTGGCCGAGAAGGTCAACGCGGAGATCCAGGAGCGGGTGGACGCCCATCTGGCCCAGGCTCAGGCGGACTGGGATGATTACAAGGATGCATTCCTGGCTACCGGCGGCACCGAGGAAGAGTGGGCCGACCGGGAGATGAACGTGCTTATCGACTACGAGATCAAGAGCCAGACCGACACTACGGTCTCCTTTGTGGTGGATTTCGCTGAGGGCTGGGTCGCTGCCATGCAGCAGCGGTACTGCTACAACCTGGACCTGGCCAACGACAAGGACATCACCCTGGCCGACGTGCTGGGCGAGGACTGGGTCGGCATCTGCAATGACGCCGTAAATGCGAAGATCGCGGCGGATGAGAGCGGCCTCTTCTTCACCCCGGAGCAGGGCGGCTTCACCACTGTGGATGACGCCACCTCCTTCTATCTGAATGAGGACGGCTCTGTGACGCTGGTGTTCCCCGAGTACAGCATCGCCGCCGGTGCCGCCGGGATTGTGGAAATCCCCGTGGTGGCCTGAGTATACCATCTCAAAGCGGCCCGCCTGTCGGCGGTCCGCTTTTTTTCTTCTATATCCTATAAAAATGCTATGAATTAAAGGCGGATTTTCGGCAAATGGTCCGTTGCAAACCCGGTGCGGCAGGTGTATCATGAGGCTATTCATTCAGAACGGAGGGATTTCCAATGCCTATTTATCACAGCGTCACTGAGCTGATCGGCCGCACGCCCTTGCTGGAGCTGTGCAATTACGAGCGGAACCACGACCTGAAGGCCGTGCTGTTGGCCAAGCTGGAGTGCATGAATCCCGCGGGCAGCGCCAAGGACCGGGTGGCTGCCAACATGATCGCCCGGGCGGAGACGGAGGGCCGTCTGGCTCCCGGCGGCACCATCATCGAACCTACCTCCGGCAACACCGGTATCGGTCTGGCTGCCGCAGCTGCGGCAAAGGGCTACCGTGTGATTCTCACCATGCCGGACACCATGAGCGTGGAGCGCCGGGCTCTGATCGCCGCCTACGGCGCGGAGATTATCCTGACGCCGGGAGCGGCGGGCATGGCGGGTGCTGTGGCCAAGGCGGAAGAACTGCATCAGTCCATTCCCGGCAGCATCATCGCAGGACAGTTTGAAAACCCCGCCAATCCAGCGGCACACGAGAAGACCACCGGCCCTGAGATCTGGGCGGACACGGAGGGGAAGGTGGACATCTTTGTGGCCGGGGTCGGCACCGGCGGCACTGTCAGCGGCGTGGGCCGGTATCTGAAGGCACAGAACCCCGCTGTGCGCGTGGTGGCCTTTGAGCCCGCTTCCTCGCCCCTGCTGACGGAGGGCCATGCGGGCCCACACGGCCTTCAGGGCATCGGCGCCAACTTTGTGCCGGAGAATCTGGACCGCAGCGTCCTGGATGAAGTCCTCACGGTCACGGATGCGGATGCCTACGCTGCGGGCCGGGAGCTGGCCCGGACTGAGGGCATTCTGGTGGGCATCACCTCCGGCGCCGCCGTGTGGGCAGCGGCCCAGCTGGCCCGCAGCCGGAGAACGCCGGCAAGACCATCGTGGCCCTGCTGCCGGACAGCGGCGAGCGGTATCTCTCCACCCCCATGTTCCAGAAGTGACAACATGTACAAAAAGCCCGGGAGACGTCCGTACACGTCTCCCGGGCTTTTTCGCAGATTATCCGGCCTCCATGGCGTCCCGGAGCCTGTCGGTGACAGCACCTTCAAACAGGCGGGTGGAGTGGCCGTGGAGCGTCTCCAGCGCGCCGGCAGCCAGGGGGTGCGGGGGACAGATCCATCCGGGTGGAACGCCGGGGGCGTTCCGCTTCACCACACCGGGGCCCGCGTGGACCTTGGCCTGACAGCTGGAATCCAGCTTCAGCGTCAGATCACAGGCGCAGTTGAGAAAGCGGTCCTCCGGGAGCTCCGCCTCCTGCATGGGAGCGGTGTAGGCAGGAGAGAACAGCTCCGCCCAGCGGGCACCCTCCAGCCCCAGCCGGGCACGGGAGAAGATATTCACATACCGCAGGCCCACCCGCTGGAAATAGGCGGGCTTGTACAGCCGGATAAAGGCGGCCAGCGGCTTGTCCAGCTGGCGGGCAAACTCCTCCCACCCGGGATAGTGGAGGGTGGACAGAGCGATGAAGTCCTTGGTGAGATTCAGCTTCCACTGGTTGTCCTCGGAGACGAAGTTGTGATTGGTCACCGGAGGCTGCTGCTCCACCTTGGGATTGGGGCTGCCCAGCCCGGTGATGCGGGGCGGCGCGGCGTCCTGGCGCCGGGCATACTGGGGGAACTCCGCGCGGATGGCCTCCTGAAAATCGGCGGGCTCCACGCTGTTGATGGTGAGAATAGACGGGAACCGCAACTGGCAGATGACCTCATGGGCCGGGGCGTTGCGGTAGTGGGTCCGGGGATGATCGGAAAACAGCATGTGGCTTGCTCCTTTGCTTCTTGATGGCCCTATTTTAGCCCCCTGGCTGAGAAATGTCAATTACAGGTAGAACCGGTGGCAGCCGATGGTCTTGAGATACGCCCGGTTGGCGTTGATCCAGGTGCCCTGGGACAGGGCGGGCGCGTAGAAGTAAAGAGCCTTGCCGGCGGTGTTCTCGCCGTTCAGGACCCGCTTGGCCGCCTCCACGGATTTGGCCGTGGGGGGCAGGTACACTGTGCCGTTGGAGACGGGCGTGAACTGGACGTCGTGCTTGCGGTCAAAGATCACGGCGGGAATGGTGTTGGGGAACTCCTTCGCCGCAACCCGGTTCAGCACCACATTGCCCACGGCGATCTGGCCGGTCATGTTCTCGCCCCGACTCTCGGCGCTGATGATGCGGCTGAGCCAGTAAAGGTCCATGGCGTTGTGATCCGCGCCGGGAGAGGTCACCGCCGCGCCGCCCAGCTGGGGATCCCAGACCACGCTGCCGCCCAGGGCGGTGGCCAGAGTCCGCAGGGGGATGTAGGTCCGGCCACGCTCCACAAAGACCTTGCCGCTGTATGTACGGCCGTTGACCGTCACGGTATTTCGGGACGGGTTTGCGGTGACGGACTGGCTGCCGGAGGCGGCGGCAGCCACCTTTCGGCTGCTGTCCCACCAGACGCTCCAGCCGCCGAAGGCATCCAGCAGTCCCCGGAGGGGAACATAGGTCACGCCGCTCTGCAGGTAGTTGACGCCCTGACTCAGAACGGTGCCGTCCACCTGGACGGGTACCACCCGGCTGGGGGCCGCCTTGACGGTGGCGCAGGTCAGGGTAAGGGCGGCCAGCAGGCCGCAGAGAAGTTTTCGTTTCATGGGGAAAATTCGTCCTTTCTGGTTTGTCGCTGCTATACAAGAGCATACAGGAGGGAGGGGGCGGGCCGCAACCCTCAAAACATTCCAGAGCTGGAAGCGAACAGACAGCTTGACAATATCGTGCAACGATATTATAGTGAACCCAGAAAGTATCGTGTTTCGATATTAGGGGGGATACCATGGCCAGGGAGCCGCTGAAAGTCCTGACGGAGAGCATGTTCTATGTGCTGTTGAGCCTGCTGCGGCAGGAGCGGTGCGGCACGGAGATTGTCCGGTATGTGGATGACGCCACCGCCGGTCGGGTACCCCTGGGGCCAGGGACGCTGTACACGATTCTGGCAAAATTTCAGGAGGAGGGCTTGATCCGGGAGGCGGCGGTGGAGGGGCGGAAGCGGACCTACGCCATCACGGAACGGGGCCGGGCCCTGTTCCGGCAGGAGCTCTCCCGCCTGCGCCTCTGCGTGGCCGATGGCGAGCGGGAGGAGCTGGCGTCGGAGCGGCTGCTGCCGGGGATGAGAGAGGAGGCACCGTGAAAAAGCGTTTTCTCATGCCGGAGGCCTATTGGGATACCGCCCTTCTGGAGCGGTGGCTGGAGGAAAAAGCTGTCCAGGGCTGGCGGCCGGTGTCGTTTTCTCGCTATGGCAGCGGAAAGTTTGAGTCGGCGGAGCCCAGGAAGCTCCGGTATCGGTTGGAGCCCCTGCGGACAGAGACCTATGACGCCCAATGTGAGCGGGAGGAGACTTACCGGGAAATGGGGTGGGAGCCTGCCGGCATCCTGGGGACTATCGGGTCTATGCCTGCGCGGACCCACAGGCGCCGGAGCTGTTTACAGATCCCTCTGCCCTGTGTCTGACCTGGGAGAGGCAGTTGCGGCTGTTCCGGCGACATAGGCTGATCTCCATGGTGCTGATTGTTGTCTGGACGATCTTGCAGTTTCGCAGCCTCTGGGAGAGCGGCCAGCCGGTGGATGTGTTCCTGAAAGGGATGTGGGCTGTGTGGCTGCTTGCGGTGGTCTGTGCCCTGGAGTGGCTCTGCGGCAATCTGCGGGCGCTGCGGGGCGTTCAGCGGATGCGCCGCCAGCTGGAGGCGGGGATGGCGCCGGATACTGAGGACCTGGATGCGTCGTTACGGCGGCGGAGGCGGCAGAATCTCGTCTCCTGGGGGATTTGCGGACTGGTGGCTGCACTTGCCGTATCTGTATTCGGCAGCCAGCAGGAGATGCCCTTGTCCGACGCGCCGGAGCCCTTGCCCTATGTCTCCATGGAGGCAGTGGCCCCGGAGGCCGCCGCCCTGCCCTTGGATTCATCTGTTTACCGGGAGAGACGGAGTCTGCTGACGGATCACCGGGAGGTCAGCCAGTTCCGCTGGGATTTTAAAGCGTCCCTGTGGGCCGGTTTCGACCGGGTGCGGTTCACCTTCCTGGCGGAGGCCCTGTATCGGGAACGCTTAGCGAATTTCTTGGACACTTGGTCCGTGGTAGAGGTCCGGGAGGTGGCGGACAGCCGCTTTGACCAAGCGGTGGTGATCGACACGGTAAAAACCGATGCTTCATCGGCCGGATGGGGCGGGCGGTGCTGATGGAGCGGGTGCGGACAGACCGGGACCTGATGGACCACCTGGACGACTTCGTCGCCGTCCTGGCGGAGTTTCAATAGAAAAAGAGGGGAAACGCCATGCTGAAGCTGATGCCCATGAACATTTACGACGTAGCCGCCCAGCAGGCCCGGATGGAGGACCAGGCCGCCCGGGGGTGGTTTGCCGTCTCGGTTCCCGGTATTTTCTTCCTGGCGGTCTTTGAGAAGGGGGAGCCAAAGGCTGTTCGCTACCGACTGGAGCCTGCCCCAGTAAAGGAGAGCTGCCCGGACCCAGAGCGCCTGGCGGCCTACCGGTCTATGGGCTGGGAGTACGTGGACACCATCGGCAAGTCCGTGCACCTGTGGCGGTGTGACGCAGTTCTGGGCCGCGGTCACGGCGCTTCTGGCGGTGCTGGCGGTACAGACGCTTCTGACAGAGAGAACCCTTCTCGTATGGAGTGTGCAGGAGTGGAAGCCACTGTGGCGGGAGGCCGCCTATTGGGGCTTTCTGCTGGCACTCGCATTGGCGGCGTTCCGGCAGTGGTGGTCTCTACGACGGTATCTGCGGCCTTTGCGGGCGGGAGTACCCGTGTGCCACAGGCGGCCTTACCGGCTGGCCTGCGGATTGTCCCTGGCGATCATGCTGCTGTGGGGAATTTACATCGCATCACTCTGCGCCGATATGGCGGACCCCAGATCGCGGCCCTTTGAACCGGCGGAGACCTTTGACGGGCCGGTCCCATATATCACGGAAAAGGGATTGCAGGAGGTCCAGGCCATCCACTGGGACAACTGGCTTACCACAGACCAGTGGTGGACCTTTGAGGGCATGGGCGACTGGGAGACGGAGAACCGCTACTACCGCCTCCGTTTCCCCTGGCTGGCGGACGATCTGGTAGACGGCATCTTGGCGGACTACCAGGAGAAAGGCTGGCCCGTCATGGCCTGGCAGATCCCCGGACTGGACGAGACCTGGGTGTCCACTCGCGACGACTACGGGTATTGGTTCCTAGTGGTCCGGCTGGGGGATCAGGTGTGGAGCATCTCCACAGGCACCACGGAGCCAACGATAGATCTGGCGGAGCGGTACGCTGCCGTCCTGGCGGAGGTTCAGCAGAAAGAGAGGGGGGAGCGATCTATGAGCGGTCGGCAGGAATACAGGGAGTTCCGGCCTGTGGAGCTCTATGACGTGGCTGCTGTGGAGTCCTGGCTGGAGGAACGGGACCGGGAGGGCTATCACCTGCTGCGGTTCCGGGGGGCTTTACGGAATCTTTTATCAGGATTGCTCCGTCGCTCCCAGCCGCTACCGGCTCCAGCCCCTGTTGCGCAAAGAGAAGTCTCCGCCGCCGGAGATGACGGATGCCTACAGAGAGCTGGGGTGGGAATATGTCTGCACCTTGGCGGGGACCTTCCACATCTGGCGCTGCGGCGACCCGGCCGCCCCGGAGCTGGACACGGACCCGGTGGTCCAGAGCATGGGGTACGGGTATCTTGAGCGAAAAATGCGGCGCCATCTGCTGCGGCTGCCCGCGATCCTGCTGGTGTGCCTGGGGATCTGTGTCCTTCCCTGGTTCTGGGGCGCCGGGGACATGCCTCTGGTGGATCAGCTGGAGCATGCCCTGCCGGGCGAGGGACTGTTCTGGCTGCTGATGGCGGCGGCCGCGGTGGGGTTCGAGCTGCTGGACGCCTTCCGGATGCGCCGGCTGCTGCGGTCGCTGGGCACCGGCGTCCCTCTGGAACGCCCCAGATCCTGGCGGCTCCAGAAACGGGTCACGCAGGCGGTAATGGTCCTGATTTGGGCGGGCGCCCTGATATCCTGGCTGCTCCCGGATGGCGGAGATCCCCATTTCACCCGGTCGGCCATGGACGGGGACGGCGAGCCGCTTGCGGAGGTGGTGTATGTGGATCTGCGGGAGCTGGAGGGCTCGGAGGAGCTGACCGGTTTTTCCGCTGAGCGCAAGTCCCTGCTGTTGGCACCCCGGATGTACTGGACCCGGCAGTCCACGGAAGGCCCCGGCGGCCCGTTGAATCTGATCTCCGGCAACACCTCGTATTACCGCATGGGGACGGAAGGGCTGGCCCTTCGGGTGGAGGAAGAGCTCAAGACCTGGCAGGAGTGGTTCGGCGGCGGGGAGCCGGAACGGCTAAAGGTCCCCGGACTGGACAGCTTCTGGTGGGCCGGAGATGAGCAGCTCTCCCGGCGAGAGGATCCGTGCCAGTGCGTGGTGGCCCGGCGGGGAAACTGCGTGCTGATGTTTTCCTATACCGGGCACAAGGACCTGCGGATACAGACTGACTACTTCGCCGCCGTTCTGATGAAATTTCAGTAGATCAGCGGAGAGGGGAGAGGAGAATGGGCGCTGAAAACAGACATGGGCAGAGCTCCTATCGGAAGAGCTGCCCCATCAGCATCTACGACGTGGCGGCGGTGGAGACCTGGCTGGAGGACCTGGCCCGCAAGGGGGAGAACCCCGTCTGCTTCACGGGCAGCCGGGTAGACCTGTTGCTGGACGAACCGTGGGAGTGCCGCTTCCGGCTCCAGCCTCTCCAAAGGTGGAAAGAGGCTTTGGACCCGGAGCGGGTGGAGGCATACCGGAGCATGGGCTGGCGGCTGGTGGGGCAGCTGGGGCCCTTCTGGGTCTGGCGGTGCGATGACCCGAATGCCCCGGAGCTGGACACGGACCCGGTGGTCCAGGGAGAGGGATACCGATACTTAAAGCGGCGGATGATCTTCCGCACAGTGGGGGGCGGGCTGATCTGGCTGGCAATGACGGCGTATTTCATCCTGGCGGTGGCGCTTTCGGTTGCTTCTCTGGAGAACATCCTGAGAAACGCCAGCTGGCTGGGCTTTGTAGCCGCGCCGCTGGTGGCTGCGGCGCTGCTGACCATCTTGGGGGTGCAGCTCTGGCTGGATGCCCGGAACACTTGGCGGCTGTGGAAGACTCTGACGGCGGGCGTCCCGCTGGAGAGGCCCAAGCCATACCGCCGTCAGCTGCGGCTGGGACAGCTGGCGTGGGGCGCTGCACTGGTCATATCTGTGCTGAATCTGGTGGTCAGCATTCAGAATCTGGACGGCAATCCCTCTGGTTGGGACCATGCGGCGCGGACGGTTTATGAAGCGGGGGAACGTCCGCCGGTGCAGATGGTTCTGGCGGACCTGACAGCCCTGGACGGCCTGGAGCCTTTGCGGACAGAGGTGCAGGAAAAATCCCTTCCCATCGCGCCGGAGATGTACGCTGCCCGCCAGTCTGCGGTGCTGCCCGACGGGGAGCAGGCTTTTCTCCAGACCGCGTATTACCGTATGCTGACAGCCGGATTGGCCCGGACCTGACGGCAGAGCTGGCCGAGAATCGGGCCGGCTTTCTGGACAGCCGGCCGGAACTGCCGCCGCTGGACCCAATAGAGGCCCCGGCTCTGGACGGCTTCTGGTGGTCAGAGGAGGCGGACGGAATCGGAAGTCCTGAACAATTCGCCGTGCTCCGGCAGGGAAAACAGGTTCTTACCCTTTGGTACACCGGCTCTGCGGACCTGCGGACAGAGACGGCGTATCTGACCTCTTTGCTGGAGAAATGACACGCCGCCCCCGTCAAGAAATCCCTCGCCGCCTCATACACTGTTCACCAGGGAGGGGGCCGAGGGATGGATGCCTATGATTGGAGCACAGGAGTCTACGCCACAGCGGTGGCCATGGCAAAATGCATGACCACGGAGGAGCTGTCCCGCACGGCGATCCTGCTGACCCAGCTGGGCACCACTCTGGGCACCCTGGCGGCCCTGCGGCAGATGGAGGAGGGCGGTACAGGAGCCGTCACGGAGGTTTGAAGAACAGCAGAAACCCGGCGGGGGACATTTCAGGTCCCCCGCCGGGCTTTGTGATCGCTTTATTTCAGCACGTCCCCGAGATCCAGCGTGACGGTGCCGTCCTCCAGGACAAAGGCGGGGATGCCGATGCCGCCGTTTTTCTTGACGGCCTCATAGTGGGGATCGCTGTCCCGCAGGGCCAGATAGGCCTTCAGGTCCGGCAGGCTGGCGGAGAGATTCTTGAACTCGATCTCCGCTTTGACCTCGGACAGGCGGTTCAGGGCGTACAGGGTGTCGGGGCACAGGTGGCTTCCAATAACAGTGACTTTCATCTGATACCTCCGTTACTTCAGCGCGATGGCTTCGATCTCGCAGAGCACGCCCTTGGGCAGCTCCCGCACGGCCACGCAGCTGCGGGCGGGCTTGGAGGTGAAATACCTGGCGTACACCTCGTTGAAGGCGGCGAAGTCGCCCATATCCGCCAGGAAGCAGGTGGTCTTGACAACTTTGTCAAAGCCGGAACCGGCAGCCTCCAAGATGGCGCCCACGTTCTTGCAGCTCTGCTCCGCCTGGGCGGAGATACCTTCGGGGGTAGTGCCCGTGGCGGGGTCCACCGGGATCTGACCAGAGGTGATGACCAGATCTCCAAAGGCGTAGCCCTGGGAATAGGGGCCGATGGCGCCGGGGGCATTCTTGGTTTCAATGACGTTCATGTGAAAAACTCCTTTTCTAAAATTGGATAGCTGATAAAATCAATCTGGAAAGCGATGGAATCAGGCGGTCTCCTTCTTGGCGGCCACAGCCTTCACGAGCCAGTCCTTGCCCTCCACCAGACGGGTGACGATCATGGAGGCGATGGTGTCGCCGGAGGCGTTCAGGCAGGTGGCGGCAGGGTCGAAGATGAAGCCCAGGGTGGCGATGATGGGGAATGCCTCGGCGGGGAAGTTGAACATGCTGACAATCAGCATCTCGCCCACCAGGCCGCCTCCGGGGGCGCCGGAGAGGACGAAGGCGGACAGGATAGCCACCACGATGGCCATGCCATAGGTGCCCGCGCCGGAGAAGTCCATACCGAACACGCCGTAGAGGAAGGCGATCTTGGTGATGGAGCTGAGCACGGAGCCGTCCATGTGCATGGTGCAGCCCATGGGCAGCACCAGATCGCTGACGTCCTTGGGCACGCCGATGCTGTCACAGGCCTCCTTGTTCACGGGGATGGTGGCGGCGGAGGACTGGGTGGCAAAGGCGGTGACGGCGGGCGGGAAGATGTTCTGGATCATCATCTTCACGCCCAGCCTGCCCCCGGCCAGGAAGGCATATAGCGGGAAGAAGATCACCGCATAGAGGGCGCACAGGGGGTAGTAGACCAGCATGGACCGGCCGTAGTCACCCACGATCTCTGGACCATAGGTGGCAACCAGGTTGGCGAAGTAGGCGCCCAAGCCGATGGGAGCGATGAACATGATGACGCCCACGAACTTCATGATGATGTCGTTCAGGTTGGCCAGCAGCCTGCCCATGGGGCTCTGGTCGCCGCCGCAGGCGGAGACGCAGAAGCCGAAGAGGATGGCGAAGATGATTAGGGGCAGCATGTTGGACTTATCCCACAGGTCGGAGAAATCGGACGCAGTCAGGGAACTGACCAGCAGCTCGCCTGCGCTCTGGGCCTCGCCTACCTCGCCGGTGGTCAGCTGGATGGAGGCGCCTGCGGAGGGGCTGAACAGGTTGACCCAGGTCAGCACGCAGGCCGCTGCGATCAGGCCGGTGAAGATGAAGGTGCCGATGGTGGAACCCAGGATCCGGCCCAGGCGCTTCATGTTGGCCATGCTGCCCACGGCGGAGGCGATGGACACGAACACCAGAGGAACCACAATGGTGAACAGCAGATTCAGGAAGATATCGCCGATGGGCTTGATGGTGGTACCCACAGAGGGCGCGAAAGCGCCGATCAGGGCGCCGATGGCGATGCCGCCCAGAATCAGAATCAGGCCTCCGTACTGCTGCCAGAAGCTCTTCTTTTGAATGGTTGCCATGTTCTTTCTCCTTTTCCCTTATTTCTCTGCGCGCTCTTGCTGGGGATTACAGGCTGTTGACAGCGGCCTCCAGCTGGCGCATGGCCTGTTCCAAAGTGGCGCGGGGGCAGGCGGCGTTCAGGCGCATGAAGCCATTGAGGCTCCGGCCGAAGGAGCAGCCGTCGTTGAGGCCCAGCTTGGCCTTCCGGATCATGAAGTCGTGGAGCGCCTCATTACTCATGCCCAGCTCCCGGCAGTCCAGCCACATCAGATAGGTGGCGTCGGGGGCGTAGGTCTTGATCTTGGGGATGCGCTTTTCACAGTAGTCCACCACATAGTCAAAGTTGGCGGAGAGATAGGGAAGCAGCTGGTCCAGCCACTCCTCGCCCTGGTTGAAGGCCGCCTCCATGGCGGTGAGGGAGAAGGCGTTGTTGCGGTGGATGTCCATGTTCATCCAGAACTGGTCAAAGACCTGCTTCATGTGGGCGTTGGGGAACACCACGGTGGAGGCCTGCAGGCCGGCCAGGTTGAAGGTCTTGGTGCCAGAGATGCCGGTGATGACGTTGGCGGCGATCTCGGGGGACAGGGTGGCAGTGGGGATGTGCTTTTTGCCGTGGAAGATCAGGTCGGAGTGGATCTCGTCGGAGACCACCAGCACGTGATGCTTCAGGCACAGTTCCATCATCCGGCGCAGCTCCTCTTCCGTCCAGACATGGCCCAGGGGGTTGTGGGGGGAGCACAACAGGAACAGGTCCGCCTGCTTCAGTTTCTCCTCAAAGTCTGCCCAGTCAACGGTCCACTTGCCGTCCTTCTCCACGAACTGATTCTCCAGAACCTTGCGGTTCCATGCCTCGGTCATATCGTAGAACTCGGAGTACACCGGCGTCTGGATCAGCACGCTGCCACCCTCCGGGGTGAACAGCTTCACGCAGGCGGACAGGGTCTGTACCACGCCCAGGCTGAAGCTCATGAGGGACTGGTCGATATCCCAGCCGTTGCGGCGCTTCTGCCAGCCCCGAATGGCCTCAAAATAGCTGTCCGGCCGGGCGGTATAGCCCCAGATGCCCTCCTCGGCCCGGGCCTTCAGAGCGTCGACGATGGGCTGGGCGGTCTTGAAGTCCATGTCCGCGATCCACAGGGGGATCACGTTCTCTGTGCCGAATTTCTTCTTCCGCTCGTCATACTTGGCGGAGTGGTTCCCGGAGCGGTCCACCACCGCGTCAAACTGGTAGGTCATTGGTATCCATCCTTTCTGCGGCGTTCTTGTGCGCTGATGCTTTGTTATATAGCAAAATATATGCCAAAAAAGCGGGAATTACCGAGGAAACGGAAAAAGAATTTAAAACAGAGGAGACAATCGGAAATTCTAACCAAAAATCTCCGGGCGGTTTTGGCTTATCTGCCAAACCCGCCCGGAGCCGTATTTTGGTACCGGTTTTCTCAAATTTGCTTTCAAATGGTTTTATTGGTTGATCTAAATATCAAATTCGACCAGTTTCGTATAGCTGCCGGCCCTCCGGCGTCAGCTGGCTGCCGCCCCTCCCCCGGCTGACCCGGACCAGTCCCTGGTCTGCCATCTGGGCCAGAATGCTTCGGATTTCCTGTTGGGAAGTGGGGACAAAAGCATCCCGCGCCAGCTGCAGCAGCCGCTCCCGGCCGATGGGCTGTCGGGCCTCTGAGGCCTGATACAGCTGTTCCAGCACAAAGCGGAACACATCAGAAGAAGGCTGCTGCGGCGTCTCCGGCAGATGCCGGATCGGCGCCTGCGGGGCTCTGTGGAACACGGTGGGGGGCAGGTCCTCCATGGTGATGGGATCGTGGCCGGTGTAGAGAAAGTACTCCACTACGTTCCGCAGCTCCCGGATGTTGCCCGGCCAGGAGTAGGATTTCAGAAAGCCCCGCACCTGAGGCGTCAGGCGGAAGCTGCCGCCCAGCTCCTTTTGGAACTGCTCCAGGATCAGGAACAGATCGTCCCCCCGCTCCGACAGGGGCGGGATGACGATGGGCAGGGTGCTGAGACGGTAATACAGATCCCGGCGGAAGGTGCCCTCCGCCACCTTCCGCTCCAGAGACTCGTTGGTGGCGGCCACGATCCGCACGTCGATGGGAATGATGGAGGTGCCGCCCACCCGCATGATCTCCCGTTCCTGCAGGACCCGGAGCAGCTTGACCTGAAGAGCCGGACTCATGCCCTCCACCTCGTCCAGAAACAGCGTGCCCTGGTGGGAGATCTCAAGCAGGCCCAGGCGGCCGCCCTTTTTGGCGCCGGTGAAGGCCCCTTCCTCATAGCCGAAGAGCTCGCTCTCCAGCAGGTTTTCCGGGAAGGCCGCCACGTTGATGGCCACGAAGGGCCCGTTCCGCCGCCGAGAGGCCCGGTGGACCGCGTGGGCGAACAGTTCCTTGCCGGTGCCGGTCTCGCCGATCAGCAGGATGGGGCTCTCGCTGACAGCCATCCGCCGCAGCACCTCCTTGGCCTTCTGGATGGCATCCGACTCCCCGATCACATCCTCAAAGCCGTACTTGGCGCGGTAGCCCTTGTGAAGCAGCTGGTTGCGCAGCTGGCTCTGCCGAGCCTCCACGTCGTTGAACCGCTGCAGGATGGCAAACGCGCCGATGCAGGCCCGCTGCCGCATCACCGGCACCACCTCCGCGCTGACGTTGATGCCGTTGAGGCGGATGATTTTGGCAGGCAGCCGCTCCCGCTCCTGTAAACATTTCGAGAAGGGGAGATAGGGGAAGACCTGAGAGGCCGGCTTGCCCATCACCAAGTCGGCGCTGGTACGGGTGATTTCCTCCGCATGGCGGTTGCAGGCGAAGACCTCGCCCCGTTCGTTGACGCCCACCACGCCGTCCTCCAGCGTCTCCATTAAAATATGGAATTGGCTCTCCAGCCGGATGGAGCGGGCGAACATCTGGTCAAAGCTGTAATTGCTGGTTGCAATCGATTGGAAATAGGTCTGGAATTTTTCCGTCTCCAGCAGATGCTCCAGCCCCAGCCGCAGGGCGATCTCGATCATCATGCCGGAGGTGCAGGCCCGCTGTCCCACGTCGATTTTGGTCTCGATCTCCTCCGGCACATAGCGCATCTCGTCCGGTGTCACTGCGATGTGCACATCCCCCGGCAGCTCTGCCCCGGGATAGAAGGGAATCCAATGGACGTGGGTGATGCCGAACTGCTCCAGCTGGGCGATGGCCTCCCGGGCCATGGTCTCCGTCATGTTGACAAACAGCACCCGGCTGCCGGCGGGCAGTTCCTTCAGCCGCCGCAGCTCCTGCCAGCGGAAGGAGGCCTGCACCGCCATGGTCTGACTGTCGATAGGCACGTGGCGGGCCAGCTCTTCCGGCGACCCAAAGGCGTCCGTGGAGGCGGCGAACAGATCCGCATGGGGCAGCATGCCCATGGCGCTCCCGTCCATGACGGAAAACACCGAGACATCCGCCACCTCTCCGAACAGGCCCTCCACATCCCGCCCATAGGAGCGGGCAGCTCTGGGGTCCAGCGCGATGATGGAGATTGCCTTTTTTTCCACGCAGCTCACCTCCCAATTAACCATTTACTTTGACCATTTTCCCATAATTCGCTCTCCTTTACAAGGGGGAGAGGCTGTTTTTTCAGGAAATTCACGGGGGAAGCAGTTGGCACGAGATTTGCTTATCTTATCAGGTTGAATATGTTGCGGGCCATTGGAGATTCGCCTGGATACAGAAAGGAGCTTCCCTCATGATTACGAAAGAAGAACTGCTGACCCTGCTGCGGCAGGAGGTCGTCCCCGCTCTGGGATGCACGGAGCCGGTGTGCGTGGCCCTGGCCACCGCTGACGCCAGCCATGCCATCGGCGGAGACATCGTCTCCATCAAGGTGGAAGTCAACCCCGGCATCTATAAGAACGGCATGAGCGTGGGCATCCCCGGCTTCTCCCGGGTGGGGCTGAAGTACGCCGCCGCTCTGGGCGCCTGCTTGCACAACCCGGAGAAGAGCCTCCAGCTGCTGGAGGACATCACCCCCGCCGTCAGCGACGAGGCCATCCGGCTGGTGGAGGGTCGCCATGTGGTGGTGATGATCAAGCAGGAGGAGACACAGTTGTATGCCCGGGCAGAGGTAATCACCACCGCCGGCATTGGCATCAGCGAGATCCGGGGTACCCACTCCAACATCGTCCTCACCGTGCGGAACAACGACGTGCTGGTGAAGAAGGAGTATGCGGCCGGTGGACAGGATGAGCTCCATGAGCGGCTGGCTCCCATGACTGTGGCGGAGATCCGCGCCCTGGTGGACCAGTGCAGCGAGGAGGAGCTGGCCTTCATGCTGGATGGCATGGATATGAATGAGAAGCTGGCCGACTTCGGCCTGGAGCACACCCTGGGCGTTGGCATCGCCACGGCCCTGAAGAAGGCAGACCTGCTGGGCGACAGCTTCGCGGCCAACACCATGCTGCGGGTGGCCAGCAGCGCCGAGGGGCGCATGTCCGGCTGCCCCTACGCGGTGATGAGCAGCGCCGGCAGCGGCAACCACGGCATCACCGCCATCATCCCCGTGGTGGAGATGGCCAAGCACCTGGGCTCCTCCAAGGAGCAGCTGGAAAAGGCACTGGCCTTTTCCCACACCCTGAACGTGTATATCAAGATCTTCACCGGCAAGCTGTCTGCCACCTGCGGCTGCGGCGTCTCTGCCGCCACCGCCTCCGCCGCGTCCATGGTGTGGCTGATGGGCGGCAGCGATGAGCAGATCGGAAAGGCCATCATCAACATGAGCGGCAACCTCACCGGTATGATCTGCGACGGCGGCAAGATCGGCTGCGCCCTGAAGCTGGCTACTGCCACCAACGCCGCCATCATGTGTGCCCAGCTGGCCATGAGCGATGTGGTGCTCCAGTCCACGGACGGCATCTGCGGCAAGACGCCGGAGCAGGCCATCCGCAACATGGGCCTGGTCAGCACCCCCGGCATGGTGGAGACCGACAAGACCATCTTGGACATCATGATGAAGAAGGACGCCTAAATGTATGCGCCTGCGTCCTTCAAAGCCGCCCGGCGGGAAACTCCCGCCGGGCGGCTTTTTTCCGGGGTTGATTTTTCCGGCGAAATCCCCTACCATAGGAGTATCTTAAGCAGCGCGGTGCGCTGCGGAAAATGGAGTGAACAGGACAGCCGGGAGGAACTGCTGATCCCTTCTGCCAGGAGACCGTCCGCATCCCCGGCCCCTCCGGCCGGGAGCAGGGGGTGGCAGAACTGGTACAGTGGGAAGATGGAGGAATCCGGCTTCGACGAGGTCCAGACAGACCGCTGCGGCAGCGTGCTGGGGCGGATCCGGGGCAGGCGGCCCCCGCCCGTATGGGCGGGGGCCGCTCCGTGCGTTCGGAGATTCCCGTTTGTCCGGCTGTGCCGCCCGGCGGAAGGCGGCACCGAAAGCGGTCTTCATAAAATCTTAAGAAGTTTCCCGGTTTTTTATTAAACCGCCATCCGGTATCATGGAAGCCAAGGAGGGAGCCCCATGTACAACATCCTGATCTGCGACGATGAACAGGACATCGTCAACGCGCTGAAAATCTACCTGGCCAATCCGGACTACCATTTGCTGGAGGCCCACACCGGTCAGGAGGCTCTGGATGCCCTGGAGCGGAAGGACATCCATCTGGTGCTGCTGGACATCATGATGCCGGAGATGGACGGGATTACCGCTTTGGCAAAGCTCCGGCAGGTGAGTAACGTGCCGGTGATCCTGCTGACTGCCAAGAGCGAAGACACGGATAAGATCCTGGGCCTCAACGTGGGGGCAGACGACTACATCACCAAGCCCTTCAACCCGGTGGAGGTGGCTGCCCGGGTCCGCAGCCAGCTGCGGCGGTACTTCCAGCTGGGGAGCGGTGCACTTCGGCCGGAGGTGCTGACCCTGGGCACTATCCAGATGGACGACGGGAGAAGACCGTCGCCGTGGATGGGGATCCGGTAGCTCTGACGCCCACGGAGTACGATATTCTGAAGCTGCTGCTGGAGCACCCGGGGCAGGTGTTCTCCCCCAGGGAGATCTACCGGAAGGTATGGAAGGACGCTCCCTTCGGCAGTGAGAACACAGTGGCAGTTCACATCCGCCACCTGCGGGAGAAGATCGAGATCGACCCGGCGGAGCCCAGGTACTTAAAGGTGGTCTGGGGCCAGGGGTACAAACTGGAAAAGGGGATGCGGGCATGAAGGCCATCGAACAGAACATCGAAAAGGAGATCGCCCAGGCGGTGATGGAGGAGCAGCCCATGCAGCCTCCGGCACCGAAACGGAAAAAGAGGCTCACGGAGAGTACGGCGGCCAAGGTCATAGCCTTTCTGCTGATGCTGGTGATGACCGCCGTTACCGCCGGCGGTGTGCTGGGCGCGGTGTTTTTGTACAGCACCGACGTCTATGTCACCAGCGAGACGGCTTTCAAGCAGGAGCTGTTTTCCAATATCGCCTGGGGAGACGGGCAGACGCTTCTCAATTTCCTGATCTGGAACAGTGAAGAGCAGGTATACCAGATGAATACGGAAGCAGCAGACAGCTACTGTGCGGAGCGGAACATCTCTTACGTCATGGTACAGGATAAGACCGGCAGGGAGCTCTGGTACACGGGGCTTGCAGAATATGATAGTCCGTGGCAGTTCAGATTTTCCTATGACTGGGCAAATCCGGAACGGCCCAGCGCCGGCGTTGTTGAGAACGCTTATACCGTGCGGATTACAGTGCCGCTGTCCTCTGTGTTTGTTTATGACGACGACTACGCCCTGGCCAACCGGCTGGCGGAACTGGCCTACGCCCTCCGCTACTGGATCTACGCCATCATCGCTGCTGCGGCGCTGCTGGTGACAGTCTGCTTCATCTTCCTGCTGTGTGCCGCCGGGCACCATCCTTACGTGGACGGCGTCCGTCCCGGCTGGGGGACACGGATCCCACTGGACCTTCTGACGGCGGCGGTGGCACTGGGGCTGTTCTTGGGCATCCAACTGGTGGTGGAGGCCAACTTTGGAGGCATTGGCGTGGTGCTGGCTGTGGTACTGGGTCCTGCCGCCCTGGCGGGCGTCTTTACCGGCTGGTGCATGTCCCTGGCCCTGCGGCTCAAACTGGGTGGCTGGTGGAGGAATACAGTGGTCTATGTGGCCCTCCGCTTGCTCCGCCGTGGCGGCGGGGCGGTCCTTCGGGCCCTGGGCAGCGGCCTCCGGGCCGCAGCGCATGGGCTGGCGGGACTGCTTCACAACGTCCCCCTGGTGGGCAAGACCGTGCTGGTGTTCCTGGGCCTCTGTGTCCTGGAGGGCCTTGGGATCCTGTTCAGCATGTTCGCCTGGAGCTGGGGCCTGCTGGCGCTCCTGTGGATCTTTGAGAAGCTCCTGCTGCTCCTGGCGGTGCTGGCTTTGGCCCTCATGTGCCGGAAGCTGCTGCTGGGCGGCCGGGCTCTGGCCGCCGGGGACCTGAGCTATCAGGTGGACACCAGCCGGATGGTGCTGGACTTCAAATCCCACGGCGAGGACCTGAACCACATCGCCCAGGGCATGGCGGCGGCGGTGGACCAGTGGATGCGCAGCGAGCGGATGAAAACGGAGCTCATCACCAACGTGTCCCACGACATCAAGACGCCCCTGACCTCCATCATCAATTACGCGGACCTCATCGGAAAGGAGCCCCCGAACAGTGAGAAGATCCCGGAGTACGCGGCTGTCCTCACCCGCCAGTCCGAGCGGCTGAAGCGGCTGATCGAGGATCTGGTGGAGGCGTCCAAGGCCTCCACAGGGAATCTGGAGGTGAATCTGGCCCCCTGCCAGCCTGGCGTGCTGCTGACCCAGGCGGCAGGGGAGTACGAACAGAAGCTGAAGGACGCGGGCCTGGACCTGGTAACCCGGCAACCGGAGACAGCGGTGACCATCCTGGCGGACGGCCGACGGCTGTGGCGGGTGTTCGACAACCTGATGAACAACATCTGTAAGTACGCCCAGCGGGGCACCCGGGTGTACCTGACGCTGGAGGAGCGAGACGGCCAGGCGGTGATCTCCTTCAAAAACACCTCCCGGGCGCCGTTAGATATCCCGGCGGAGGAACTGCTGGAACGGTTCGTCCGGGGAGACGCCGCCCGAGGCGGCGAGGGAAACGGCCTGGGCCTTTCCATCGCCCGGAGCCTGACAGAGCTCCAGAAGGGCACCCTGGAGCTGACTGTGGACGGAGACCTGTTCAAGGTGGTCCTACGGTTCTCTGAGCTTTCGTGAGAGACAGCGCACGGGGAAGAGGCACCGGCAAAATGGCCGGCGCCTCTTCTGTTTTTCCCAATCGGCTTGCGCCGCCCCTGGGAATGGGATATACTACAAGGCGGAAACAGACGGCGGCGCCGGGAGAATGGCCCGCCGGGAAAGGAGCGTTTATGCGCGTGTTGGAACAGTTGGAGCCCCAGGGGGTGTTCCGCTTCTTTGAGGAGCTGTGTGCCATCCCCCACGGCTCCCGGAACTGCCAGGCGGTCAGCGACTGGTGCGCAGCCTTTGCCAGGGAGCGGGGGCTGGAGTGCCATCAGGACCAGGCGGGGAACGTCATTATCATCCAGGAGGCCACGCCCGGGTATGAGGCGGCGGCACCCGTCATTCTTCAGGGCCACCTGGATATGGTGTGTGAAAAAGAGCCCGGCTGCACCAAGGACATGGCCGGAGAGGGCCTGGACCTGCTGGTGGAGGACGGCTGCGTCCGGGCGAAGGGCACCACCCTGGGCGGCGATGACGGCATTGCGGTGGCCATGGCCCTGGCGATCCTGGACGATCAGGCGATCCCCCACCCCCGGCTGGAGGTGGTCCTCACCACGGACGAGGAGATCGGAATGCTGGGAGCGGAGGCCCTGGACGCCGCGCCTCTCCGGGGGCGGAAGCTCATCAACGTGGACTCCGAAGAGGAGGGGATCTTCACCGTCAGCTGCGCAGGCGGAAGCATGGCCCAGTGCACTCTGCCCGTGACCCGGGCGCCCTATGGCGGCGCGGTGCTGGAGGTGACGGTCCGGGGGCTTGCCGGGGGGCACTCCGGCACAGAGATCCACAAGGGCCGGGCCAATGCCTGTGTGCTGCTGGGCCGATTGCTCCAGGCCATGGCGGAACGGACGGAGCTGCGCCTGGTGACGGCGGCGGGCGGCGGAAAGGACAACGCCATCGCCGTGGAGGCGTCCGCCCAGGTGGTGGTATCTGACGATGCCGCCGCCCGGCAGGCGGCGGAGGCATTGGCCGCGGATCTCTCCCGGGAATATGCCGCAGCGGACCCGGGCCTCCGCGTGGAGGCGGCGCCCTGCACCGTGCGGGAGACGCCTATGGACTGGGCGTCCACAGAGCGGGCAGTCTGCATGCTCACCTGCCTGCCCAACGGCGTCCAGGCCATGAGCATGGAGATCCACGGTCTGGTGCAGACCTCGCTGAACCTGGGCATCCTGGCTGCGGACCAGACGGCCCTGACGGCCACCTTCTGCGTCCGCAGCTCCCTGGGCAGCCAGAAGGAGATGCTCCACCGTCGCCTCCGGACCCTGATGGCGCAGCTGGGGGGCACTGTCTCCATCTCCGGGGATTATCCCGCTTGGGAGTACCGGCAGGACTCCTCCCTGCGGGACCTGATGACGGAGGTCTTTCAGGAGCAGTACGGCCGGAAGCCAAAGATCGAGGCCATCCACGCGGGCGTGGAGTGCGGTATTCTGAGCGGCAAGCTGCCGGGGCTGGACTGCGTGTCCATTGGCCCGAATCTGCTGGACATCCACACCCCGCGGGAGCGGATGGAGATCGCCTCCGTCCAGCGGGTGTGGCGGTTTGTGCTGGAAGTGCTGAAGCGGTCCAAATGAGGCGCAGGGGCGCGGCGGAAGCCGCGCCCCTACACATTGTCGCCGGAAATCCGTTGTAAGCGGCGCCGTTCCGTGGTACAATAGCCGCAAAGCCGCCGGAGACGGGGGCAATCAGGGAGGGAACATCATGTATCATTGTTTCCGCCTCCGCCGGGGGCAGGATTTGTACGAGGAGATCGAGGCCTATGTGAAGGCGCATCATATCGCCGCCGGGGCAGTGGTTTCCGGTGTGGGCTGCGTCTCCCGCTGGCGGCTGCGGGACGCGACCGGTGTCCGGGTGCGCAGCGGAGAGGAGGATGTGGAGATCGTCTCCCTGATGGGCACCGTATCGGAGTACGGCTGCCACCTTCACGCCAGCTTCAGCCGGGAGGACCTCTCCGCCTTCGGCGGCCACCTGCTGCCGGGGTGCACGGTGAACACCACGGCCGAGATCGTACTAGCGGAAATCCGGAGCTGCGTGTTCACCCGCCGGCCGGACAGCGAAACCGGTTATGAGGAGTTGGAGATTGGGCCCGCATACCCGGAAGAGACACGAAACGACAGGAGAGAAGAACGATGAACGTATGGATCGCGTCGGACATTCACGGCAGTGCCCTGTACTGCCGGAAGCTGCTGGACCTGATGGAGAAGCGGGGGGCGGACCGCCTGGTGCTGCTGGGGGACCTGCTGTACCATGGCCCCCGGAACGACCTGCCGGAGGGATACGATCCCAAGGCGGTCTTTGCCATGCTGAACAGCGTGAAGGACCGGATCCTCTGTGTCCACGGCAACTGTGATGCGGAGGTGGACCAGATGGTGCTGCACTTTCCCATCGAGGCGGACTTCCGGGTGGAGGAGCTGTGCGGCAGGCGGCTGTTCCTGACCCACGGCCACCATTTCAATGTGGATCAGCGGCCCTCCCGGACCCTGCTGGACGGGGCGGGGTATGTGGTCTACGGCCACTTCCACGTGCCCATGAGGCGTCTGGAGGACGGGGTGTGGTATTGGAACCCCGGCTCTGTTTCTATCCCCAAGGAGAACAGCTGGCACGGCTGTATGCGGATGACGGAGGACGCCGTCCAGTGGCTGGATCTGGACGGCAATTTGAAGGACGAGCTGCGCTGATGGGAGGCGGGGATATGACGGACATCCAAACTGCGCTCTTTGCCCTGCGGGACCCGGCCTATCAGGCTTTTCAGAGCAAGCTGATACCCACCATAGACCCGCAGACGGTGATCGGCGTCCGGATGCCGGCTTTGCGGAAGCTGGCCCGGGAAATCGCCGGAACGCCGGTGGCAGAGGGCTTCCTCCAGGAGCTGCCCCACCGCTATTATGAGGAGAATAACCTCCACGGCTTGCTGATCTCGGCGATCCCGGGCTATGACGGTGCCGTGGCGGCGCTGGAGACATTCCTGCCCTATGTGGACAACTGGGCCACCTGCGACCTGTTGAGCCCGAAGGCATTCCGGAAGCATCCGCCGGAGCTGCGGAAACAGATCCGCCGCTGGGTGGAGGATGCGCACACCTATACTGTCCGCTTCGGCCTGGGGATGCTGATGAGCTTTTATCTGGATAAGGGTTTTCAGATGGAGGACTTGGATCTGGCTGCCGGTGTCCGGCGGGAGGAGTATTACGTGAAGATGATGGCGGCTTGGTATTTTGCCACCGCCCTGGCCAAGCAGTACGACGCGGCGCTGCCCTATCTGCGGCAGCGTCGCCTGGACCGCTGGACCCACAACAAGACCATTCAGAAGGCTGTGGAGAGCTATCGGATCACGCCGGAGCAGAAGGACGAGCTTCGCAGCCTGCGCTGGAAGGACTGCGCAAAGGAGGAGGGGGTATGAAGGGCCGGAGCTGCGGGCTCTTTCTCTGCCTGTTTCTGGGCATTGCCTGCTTCAGCGGATATCAGGTCCTGCGGATCCTGCACGAGTACCGGGTGGGAGCAGACGCCTATTTCAAACTGGAGCAGTTTGCGTCCCTGCCCCCTGCGTCGGAGGAGACGCCGGCAGAGCTGGCCTGGCCGGAGGTGGACTTCACGGCCCTGGCGGCGGTGAATCCGGATGTGACTGCCTGGCTCTACGGCCCGAACACCGGCATCTCCTACCCGGTGGTCCAGGGGACGGACAATGATTATTACCTGGATCATCTCTTGGACGGCACGGCCAACAGCGCCGGGTGCCTTTTTGTGGACACATCATGCCGGCCGGATTTTTCTGGCCGCAACACGGTGATCTACGGCCATCGGATGAAAAACGGCACTATGTTTGCCGCCCTGGGGAATTATCAGGAGCAGGTCTACTATGACGCCCACCCGGTTTTTCTGCTGGTGACACCGGAGGGGCGGTATGTGGTGGAGCTGTTTTCCGGCTACGTGGCGGACACGGCGGAGAGTGCCTGGATGCTGGATTTCTCCGATGAGCAGGCGTACCTGGCCTGGCTGGAGGAGGTGGGGGAGAAGTCCGCCTTTTCCAGCAAGGTGTCACCCAGGGCAGAGGACCGGGTGGTGACGCTCTCCACCTGCAGCTATGAATTTGAGAATGCACGCTTCGTCCTCCACGGTGTCCTGCGGCCTGAAGAGGAGTGAAAACCCCCTATTGAAAAAATTTGAAAAATCGAAAAATAAGTGTTGACATTTGGCGATGATCTTGTTATACTTATCAATGTTCCGAGCGCGAAAGCCGCATAGGACAAGCGGTTCGGGGGTATAGCTCAGCTGGGAGAGCGCTTGACTGGCAGTCAAGAGGTCAGCGGTTCGATCCCGCTTATCTCCACCAAAAAAGAGAGACATGTTAAAGCATGTCTCTCTTTTTTCCACTATCCGCATGACCTTTCCCGCTCGAAATAGATCACGGCCGATAGGCGGCTCACGTTTTCCGGCAAGTGATTTATTCTCCAAAGAGAAAGGTTGAGCGCCATGGTAATCCACGAGTCCGCAGAGGACTATCTGGAGTCCATCCTGGTTTTGCAGCAGCGGCGGGGGCAGGTGCGGTCCATTGACATCGTCAACGAGCTGGGATACTCCAAGCCCAGCGTCAGCATCGCCATGAAGAAGCTGCGGGAAAACGGTTATATCTCGATGGATGCGGACGGATTCATCACTCTGAATGAAAGCGGGTTGGAAGTGGCCAGCCGTGTCTACGGTCGGCACAAGACCCTCTCCAAGCTCTTTGTCCTTCTGGGAGTAACGCCGGAGGTGGCCTCGGAGGATGCCTGCAAGGTGGAACACGACCTCAGCGAGGAGACGTTCCGCTGCATCCAGCAGTATCTGGAAAAGATGATGGAAGAACAGAAAGAGGACTGACCAAGTCAGTCCTCTTTTGATTAATGCGGCAGGCGGCATCACCGGAACAGCAGCACGGAGCAGTCCACAGCCAGCAGCACCAGAACGGCGATGCAAGCCCCGCGGCGCACCCGGGGCGACAGGCTGTGGACCAGCCGGTGGAACAGGGGCTGGAGCACGTACAGGAACAGCAGTCCGCCTAGTCCGAAGCGGATGGAGGGGGAGAGAGCGATACGGCCCTCAAAGTTGATGGCGTAGTCTCGGTAGGTCTGCCAGGGCCAGGCGCCGGTCAGGGCCTCCAGCAGATAGCTGGTGGCCAGCTCGATGGCGGTGGCGGCGATCATGCAGCCCAGGAACACCAGCACCGGCTTCACCCAGCGGAACCACGCTGGCTCCCGCTTAGCCATCAGGCGGGAGAAGGCCAGCAGGAACACCAGGGCGCCGACGCCGTACACCGGGCAGTAGGGCCCCAGCAGCACACCCCGGTTGGTGAATCCCCAGCGGTAGACCACCACTTCCAGAAACACCTCATACAGCCACCCCAGCACGGAGTAGAAAAAGAAATAGAGCACGTAGGACTGAACAGCTTCCATCCACTTGGATTTGGAGAGAGAACGCATGGGACGCCGCCCCCTTTCGTCTCCACCATCCTATCATGTCAGGCGGCAGGAAGCAAGGGGAGAATGAAGCCGGGCGCTGCGTCCGGTCCGGTGCGTGGTCAGGCCAGCCCGGGCAGCTGGTCCAGGGAGGCGAAGGTGTAGCCCATCTCCTCCCACTTGGTCAGCAGGTCATCCAGGATCGCGGCGTTGGTGGCGGAGGTAGAGTGGAGCAGCACGATGGCTCCGTCGTGGATGCGGGGCAGCAGTTTGGCATAGGCCTCCTCCGCAGAAGGTTGATCGTCCGTGTTCCAGTCCACATAGGCCAGACTCCAGAACACGGTGGTGTATCCCAGCTGTTGGGCCTGCTTCAGATTCTCCACACTGTATTTTCCCTGAGGCGGGCGGTAGAACTTGGAGAGAGGCTGTCCTGTGGTCTCCTGGTACAGGGTCTCCAGGTCCGTCAGCTCCTTCTGGAATGCGGCCATGTCCGAGATGCTGGACATATCCGGGTGGTGGTACGTGTGGTTACCCACAATGTGGCCCTCTGCCGCCATGCGGCGGACGATGTCGGGAGCAGATTCGATCATATGCCCCACCACAAAGAAGGCGGCGGGGGCATTGTGCTTTTTCAGGGCGTCCAGTATGGCCTCTGTGCAGCCGTTCTCATATCCGCAGTCAAAGGTGAGGTAGAGGACCTTTTGGCTGGTATCCCCCAGGTAGTAGGCGCCGTATTGGGCCAGGTCCTCCGCAGAGGCATTGCCCACTGGGGATTCCCCCTCTGTGGGGAAGGATAGCCCCCAGTCCGCAGCCGCAGGGACCGCGATGGGGGCGGAGGCGGTGAGGGCCGGTGCCGGGGCAGTGAAATAAAACAGCGCGGCGAGCGTCAGGCACAGGGAGGCGGACACCAGCGCCATGGCGCCGCGGCGGTTGGGATTGGACACAAGACATTCCTCCAGTCTGGGCAAATGGATTCGGATCCAGTTTGCGCAGACCGGCGACATTTATGCAGAAAAACCACCGGAACAGAGAAAATAGCGGAGGACAACATGTCCTCCGCTGTCTTCGTGACTAGGGTCAATCTTGTCCCGGCACCTTGGGCAGCTGGGCGAAGCTGGCCTCCAGTTCTGCGTCAGTGGGGATATAGTCGGTCATCTGGCCGTTGTGGAACTTCTCATAGGCCACCATGTCGAAGTAGCCGGTGCCGGTGAGACCGAAGACAATGGTCTTTGCTTCGCCGGTCTCCTTGCACTTCATGGCCTCGTCGATGGCTACCCGGATGGCGTGACTGGACTCCGGTGCCGGAAGGATGCCCTCCACCCGGGCGAACTGCTCCGCCGCCTCAAAGACCTTTGTCTGCTCTACCGCACGGGCCTCCATCAGCCCCTCATGGTACAGCTCGGAGAGCACGGGGCTCATGCCGTGATACCGAAGACCGCCGGCGTGGTTGGCAGAGGGAATGAAGTTGCTGCCCAGGGTGTACATTTTTGCCAGGGGGCACACCATGCCGGTGTCGCAGAAGTCGTAGGCGAATTTGCCACGGGTGAAGCTGGGGCAGGAGGCGGGCTCCACGGCGATGAACTGGTAGTCCCGCTCACCCCGCAGCTTTTCACCCATGAAGGGGGAGATCAGACCGCCCAGGTTGCTGCCGCCGCCGGCGCAGCCGATGATGATATCGGGCACGATGTTGTACTTGTCTAGAGCCGCCTTGGCCTCCAGACCGATGATGGACTGGTGCAGCAGCACCTGGTTAAGGACGCTGCCCAGCACATAGCGGTAGCCGGGCTGGCTGGCGGCGGCTTCCACTGCCTCGGAAATGGCACAGCCCAGGGAGCCGGTGGTACCCGGGTGCTCCTTCAAAATGGCCCGGCCTACGCTGGTGGTATCGGAGGGGGAGGGGGTGACGGCGGCGCCGTAGGTCCGCATGACCTCCCGCCGGAAAGGCTTCTGCTCGTAGCTGACCTTCACCATGTAGACCTGGCAGTCCAGCCCCAGGTAGGAGCAGGCCATGGAGAGGGCCGTGCCCCACTGGCCGGCGCCGGTCTCGGTGGTAACGCCCTTGAGGCCCTGCTGCTTGGCATAATAGGCCTGGGCAATGGCGCTGTTCAGCTTGTGGGAGCCGGAGGTATTGTTGCCCTCAAACTTGTAGTAGATTTTGGCGGGGGTCTGGAGCTTTTCCTCCAGGCAGTAGGCCCGCACCAGGGGAGAGGGCCGGTACATTTTATAGAAGTCCCGGATCTCCTGGGGGATGGGGATCTCCCGGGTGTCATTGTCCAGCTCCTGCCGGATCAGTTCGTCGCAGAACACCGGACGCAGGTCATCGAAGCCCATGGGCGTGCCGGTGGCGGGGTTCAGCAGAGGGGCGGGCTTGGTCTTCATATCTGCCCGGACATTGTACCAATTCATGGGCATCTCGTCTTCGGTCAGGTAGATTTTGTAGGGGATTTTCTCGAATGTCATGGTTGTGCTCCTTTCTGATCTGCGGCCCTTTGGAGAAAAAGAAAAAGACCTTCATCCCACAAGGACCCATTCCTATGGTTCCCTTGGGACAAAAGTCTGCGACTTCTGCGGTGCCACCCAACTTGGCGATTGCTCGCCCACTCGGCGACGTGCCAACACACGTCTTTCCCTGGTAACGGGGGAAAAGCCCGTCGGCGCTTACTGGGGAGAGATCCCGTTCAGCCCGCCCTCTGCGGTCCATTCGGCGGGGCCCCTTCTGCTGCCATCCCACCACCGGCAGCTCTCTTGGAGAAGCGACGTCCGTGTACTCGTCCGCGTCATTGGTTTGTGCTTTTGAACTTGGGCTGAGTGTACAACACGCTGGGCCCGCCTGTCAAGCTCTGAAAAAAACTTTGTGAGTTTATCACAAAAAAGTGTAAAAAATTTCTCTAATTTTCATTTTGAATTTTGGAAGAACAGGGGCGGGCCAAATGGCCCGCCCCTGGATTTTACCGCTGGTATTCAAATTCAAAATCGTATAGGGAAACAATGTCACCGTCCTGAATGCCCATCTCTTCCAGCTTCTGGAAGAAGCCATTGTCCCGCAGCACCTTGTCGAACCACATCCGGCTCTCATAGTCGGCGAAGTTCACGTTGCCCATCACCTGCCGCAGCCAGGGACCCTCCACGATCCAGGTGCCGTCGTCCTCCCGGTGGATGTCCAGCGGGGCGGAGGCATCGATCACCGGGGCCTTCGGCACATACTCCGGCTCATACACAGTGACAGGGGGCAGGACGGAGAGCATCTCCGCCGTCTTCTTCACCAGTTCCCGGGTGCCCTGGTGAGCGGCTGCGGAAATCTCCAGGAGCGTGTAGCCCAGAGCCTCCACATGAGACCGGAGCCGCTCCAGGTTGTCGGAGTCCGGGGGGAGGATGTCCACCTTGTTGGCGGCCACGATCTGGGGCCGCTCCGCCAGGTCCGGGCTGTACTGCTTCAGCTCTGCGTTGATGGCGTCAAAGTCCGCCACGGGGTCCCGGCCCTCGCTGCCGGACACGTCTACCACATGGACCAGCAGACGGCAGCGGTCGATGTGCCGCAGGAAGTCGTGGCCCAGGCCGGCGCCCTCGCTGGCCCTCAATGATGCCGGGAATGTCCGCCATGACGAAGCTGACGCCGTCCTCTACCCACACCACGCCCAGATTGGGGAACAGGGTGGTGAAGTGGTAGTTGGCGATCTTGGGCTGGGCCTTGGATACCACGGAGAGCAGCGTGGACTTGCCCACGTTGGGGAAGCCCACCAGCCCCACGTCCGCCAGCAGTTTCAGTTCCAGGATGACATCATGGGCCTCGCCGGGGAGTCCCGCCTTGGCAAAGCGGGGCACCTGCCGGGTGGGAGTGGCGAAGTGGCTGTTGCCCCAGCCGCCCCGACCGCCTTTGCAGAGGACATAGGGCTCGCTGCCAGACATGTCCTGCATGATCTCGCCGGTCTCTGCGTCCCGCACCAGCGTGCCCCGTGGAACCTTGATGACCAGATCTGTGTCCTTGCCGGTCTTCCGGGCCCCCTGGCCGTCGGCGCCGTTGCCGGCCTCGTACTTGCGCTTGTAGCGGAAGTCCATCAGGGTGGACATATTGTCGTCCACCTGCAAGATGATGGAGCCGCCCCGGCCGCCGTCGCCGCCGTCCGGCCCGCCGGCAGCCACATATTTTTCCCGGTGAAAGGACACGGAACCGTTGCCGCCGTTCCCTGCCCGGACAGAGATTCGGGCCTTATCGATGAAAGAAGTTGCCATGGTTGCACCTCATATTGTGATCTATTCAAAGAATTCCTAATCCTGCCTATTTTATCCGAAAACCTGCCACACGTCAAGAGCGGAGGCGTTCTGCTGAAGCTTCTTGTGTACAAGAATCAAAAGGCGGAAGAGTCTGTGGCGCCGTGGGGCAGGCTGTGTTATACTGGTTTCGCTATAAAATGTTCTGCGAGAAGGGGGCTGTACGATGGAGGACGTGATCCTGCTGGTCATACTGGTGTCTGTCCTGTATCTCCTGCTATGTCTGCTGATTGCCTTTATACGGGCACTGTTTCCTGGGAAAAGGAGCCGAAAATCCTGTTTTAAAGACACATTCTGGATGTTTTTCCTGGAGATCCTGAATCCCCTCAACTGGCTTTGACTGATGCCGGCCAGAAGGTCGCTCTGTTTCTGAAACGGACCATTTCAAGAAACCGCATAACGGCAAAAAACCGCCCCGGTCATTTGACCGGGGCGGTTTGGCTTCCTTATTCAGCCTCGTAGACAGAGACCTGCTTACGATCCTTGCCCAGCCGCTCGAAGCGGACTGTGCCGCTGACAGTGGCGAACAGGGTGTCGTCAGTGCCCTTGCCCACGTTCACACCGGGGTGGATGTGGGTGCCGCGCTGACGCACCAGGATGTTGCCGGCCTGGACGAACTGACCGTCGGCACGCTTGGCGCCAAGGCGCTTGGCCTTGGAATCACGGCCGTTCTTGGTGGAGCCGCCGCCCTTCTTGTGGGCGAAGAACTGAAGACCAATACGAATCATGATACGGACCATCCTTTCTGAAGATTTTTAGATGGGGAGGATCAATCATCCTCCAGAACTTCGATGTTGTCGGGATACTCGTCGTGGAGTGCGGAGAAGTAAACCATCAAGCCTGCCAGCAGAGACTGACAGGTGCTCTCCGCCGTGGGGGACAGCCCTCCGGGCAGATGGAGCGAAATGGACGCGTCCTGCTCCCGAACCTTAACCGATGCGGCTAGGCCCAGCACGTCATTGACGGTGGCTTCCACCAGACGGATGGCGCTGGTGACGGCGGCGCAGACGATGTCGGCGCCCGCCTCGGCGTAGCCGCTGTGGCCGCGGGCCTCAAAGCCGGTGATCCGGTCGCCCTCCATACGGAATACGACAGTGGTCATACTCAGACGGAGATCTTGCCGATCTCGACCTTGGTGTAAGGCTGACGATGGCCCTGACGCTTGCGGTAACCCTTCTTGGCGTTGTACTTGAAGATGCGGATCTTCTTGCCCTTGCCGTTCTTGACGATCTTGCCCTCCACAGAAGCGCCCTCCACCACGGGAGTGCCGAAGGTGGCTTTGTCGCCGTCCAGGATGGCCAGGACCTGGTCAAACTTCACGGTGTCGCCGGCTTCCTGGTTCAGCTTCTCGATGTAGACCACGTCGCCCTCGGCTACCTTGTACTGCTTGCCGCCGGTCACGATAATTGCGTTCATGTCGTTGTTTCAACTCCTTCATTACGGGCTCGCTGTCGGGGGCGGTCCCGGTGGGACACTTTTTAACCCATTCAAAGCGGCTCAATTAGTATATCAGCCAAAATCTGAAAAGTCAATCATTTTAAAAAAGTTCTTGCAAAATATTTGAATTCTATGTAGTATTTCGCTGTCCGGCCGGACACGAATCAACATATAGGAGGTGGTCGCTTGACCATTGAGAAACTGGGAGACATGCAGATCGCCTATATGCGCCGGACCGGCGGGTATGGCGAAGGCAACCGGCAGCTGATGGAGCAGTTCAAACGATACCTGAGAGAACATGCGCTGCTTCAGGAGGATACAACGATCCTGGGCATCGCCCTGGACGATCCGGCGCAGATCCCGGAGGACCGGCAGAGGTATGACGTGGGCATGATCCTCACCGGCCGAGAAGACCCCTGCGGCCTGCCGGTCCGCACCGTTGCCGGCGGCCGCTGGGCAGTATTTGAAGTCCCCCATACAGAAGAGGGCGTGTCAGATTTCTGGAGAGACCTTCCCCAACGCGCAGCACGGCTGCCTGTGGACGGCACGAGACCCACCCTAGAACGATATGCGCACCCGAAGGTCTCAGCGCATATCTGTGAGTTTTGCGTGCCCTTGCGGGAAAGCAAGCTCAGGGGGATTTGACGCTTGACGCGCGGAGACTGCTCATGCTAGCCTCATACTTGACAGCGTAAGTGGTATATGATATATTTACCTCATAAAGAGCGAAATATACCGCTTTTTTAGAACGCTGATTAGGGAGGCCACTTATGAAAAAGCAGATATTGTATGGAATGCTGGGTTTTCTCTCCCTGCTGGGGTTCGCAGGCGTGTTTACGGAAGCGCGGGGATTCCTGGGCTTCTTCGCCTTTGCGGTGGACTTCCAGTACTTCTTTTTGAAGTCTGACGAGATGCTGGAAGCGCAGCTGGCCCGGTCCGCCTCCCGGGCGTTTGTGGTCGGGATGCTGATGATGGCGGCCGCTGTGCTGGGGACCCTGACGCTGGGCGGTTTTACCCCCCAGCGGGCACTCCTTACCGGCTGCACGGTTGGCTGGGCTGCCTCTGTGGTGGTCTACGCCCTGACCGCCGCCTGGTACGGCTTCCGGGAGAGCTGGGGGCTGGAGCCGTGATCCGCAACCGGATGAAGGAGCACCGGGCCCGTCTGGGCCTGAAGCAGGAGGAGCTGGCAAAGCTGGTGGGGGTCCGGCGGGAGACCATCGGAAACCTGGAAAAGGGGCGGTACAACCCCTCTCTGGTGCTGGCCTGGAACATCGCCAAGGTGTTCGGGGTGCCCATTGAAGAAGTATTTACCGTGGAGCCGGACGGCCCAGCGGAACATAGCTGACGGGATACGAGCGCCCGGCGGGGATCATCCCCGCCGGGCGCTCCATTTTCTATCTGCCAGCTTTTTGAAGTGCCTTGGCCAGGGGCAGTACCGCCCGGCCCAGGGCCTCCAGGGCCTGGCCGAAGTCGAAGTACTCCTCCGCCTGGCTGTCGGAGAACAGGTGGTCTGAGACGGACTTCACCGATACGAACCGGACACCGTTCCGCAGGCATACCTGGGCGATGGCACCGCCCTCCATCTCCGTCAACAAGGGGGAGAGAAGGTGTCCCGGATCCACTCCGCCCGCTGCCCCTTCACAGCAAACCAATCCCCGGTGGATACCCGGCCGGTGACGGCGGGATAGCCCAGGGAAGCAAGCAGCTCCGCACAGCGCTCCGGCTGCCAGGTGGGGAAGGCCACCTGATTCACCGTGGAGACCAGGCCGATGGGGTCCCCCACAGCGGTGGTGTCCACATCGTGCTGGACGAATTCCGACGCTACCACCAGCGTGCCGGTGGGCAGATCCGTGAAGCACCCGGCCACGCCGGCGTTGAGAATCAGATCTACGCCGTACCGCAGGCACAGCAGCTCCGCGGCCATGGCAGCGTTCACCTTGCTGACGCCGCCGGCACAGGCCAGAATGTCCGGGGCAATCTCAAATATGGGAACGCCGGAGACGGTCTCCAGCGGCGCCAGCTCCCGGGCGCCCGGCAGGGCATGGAGCTCCGACGGCATGGCGAATTGCAGGGCGATTTTCATGGATGATCCTCCTCTTGGACGTCAGGCAGCCGCTTGCCGCAGTGGCCGCAGAATGTATAGGAATCCCCCAGCTTGGCGCCGCAGTAGGGGCAGTAGCGCAGGGGCCCCTCCGGTCCGGACGTGTCCACGGCCTCCGGGGGCTGGCCGCCGAAGCGCTGATTCAGCGGGTCCGGCTCATCCTCGCCGTCCACGATGTCGAAGGCGGAGTACCGTTTTTTGCCCGCGGCGTTCTTGAAATTGTAGACGGCCTGGACGATGCCCACGATAACGAACAGCACGCCGAAGATGGAGAAGGAGATGGGCGCCCCCATGGAGGCGGCGGATACGGTCCAGAAGATGCCGAAGACCACAGCGATGACGGAGCCGAGGGCTCCCATGGCTGACGGCCCCCGGCCGGGCTTGATGTGTTTCACAGCGGGGCTTCCTCCTTCGGCATTTCTGTCACCGGTCGTCCACGGCCAGCTTCAGCACGTCCGGCCGGGCGTAGTGGCCGCAGCCGTCGAATTCCATCCGGCTCCGGGGCACCTGGGTCAGGTCCAGATCCGCACAGATGATGGCCTCCCGGTCCCAGACGGGCTGGGTCACATAGTGGCCGTAGGGATCCACCACGCAGCTGCCGCCCCGGCAGACGATATCCGGCAGGCGGCCGATCTCCTCCGGGCAGTGGAGCCCGGCGGGGTACATGTCCCGAGTGAAGACCATGTCGCAGTTGACGAAAAAGCAGTGCCCCTCGATGGCAATGTGACGGATGGTGGCCTGCCACTCCTCGTTGTCGTTGGTGTTGGGAGAGAGGTACAGGGTGATCCCCTTCTCGTACAGGGCGACCCGGGCCAGGGGCATATAGCTCTCCCAGCAGATCAGGCTGGCCATGGGACCCCAGGGCGTCTGCGCCACCGGGAAGTAATGCCGGTCCGCGTCACCCCACACCACCCGCTCCGCGCCGGTGGGCTTCAGCTTCCGGTGGACGGTGAGCAGTTCGCCCGCCGGGGAAAAGATCAGGTTGGTATTGTACAGCGTGGCGTTGACGGCGTCCCGCTCGGACACGCCGATACTCACGTAGGCCCGAGCCTCCCGGGCGGCCCGGCCCAGGATCTCTGTCTCCGGCCCAGGCACCAGGATGGAGTTGTCGTAGTACAGCCCCCAGTCCTTCCGGCCCGGGGCGGTCCGGCTGCCCACGGTGAAGCCGAAAGTCATGCCGTAGGGATAGCCGGGGATGAACAGCTCCGGGAACACGATCAGCTCCGCCCGCTCCGCAGCCGCGGCCCGGATCAGCTCCACCGCCTTCACGGTGCAGGCGGCTTTGTCAAACATCACTGGGGCGGCCTGGACCACCGCGATCCGGCAGGACTCCCGCAGATCCCGCATACATGATCACCTCGTTTCGAAGATTTCCGCTGGGTGTGTTTTGAGTATAGCATACCGCTGTGCCGGGGGCAAGGCTTTGCGGGGCATTTGCGCCCATTCGGGGCGGACGCTGCTCCCCTCGCGCTTTCCCAGGATCCCTGCTTCCGAAACGGGATGTTTGCAAAAGAACGGAGGGCAGGCCGGCGGCCTGCCCTCTCTGAATATGCGGAGATGCGGAATTTAGTTGCCCTTGACGATGGCGGCCGTGTCGGTGGCGATCATCAGCTCTTCATTGGTGGGGATCAGCAGGACCTTCACTTGGAGTCGGCGGCGGAGATGACGGTCTCCTTGCCGCGGACGTCGTTGGCGGCGGGATCCAGCTTCACGCCCATATACTCCAGGCCGTCGCACACCATGGCGCGGATGCCCTTGTCGTTCTCGCCCACGCCGGCGGTGAAGATAATGGCGTCCACCGCCGCCCATGGCGGCGGCGTAAGCGCCCACGTACTTCTTCACCTCGTAGGCGAACTTCTCCTCCGCCAGCTGGGCCCGTGCGTTGCCCTCTTCAGCTGCCTTCTCCAGGTCACGGAAGTCGGAGCTGACGCCGGACAGACCCTCTACGCCGGACTTCTTGTTGAGGATGTTCAGCATCTCGTCGATGTTCATGCCGTACTTGTTCATCAGGTACTGCAGGATGCCGGCGTCCAGGTCGCCGGAGCGGGTGCCCATGGGCAGTCCGGCCAGGGGAGTGAAGCCCATGGAGGTGTCCACGCTCTTGCCGCCATCCACAGCGGCGATAGAGGAGCCGTTGCCCAGGTGGCAGGAGATCAGCTTCAGCTCCTCGGGCTTCTTGCCCAGCATGGCGGCAGCCCGGCCGGAGACATACTTGTGGGAGGTGCCGTGGAAGCCGTAGCGGCGGACCTTGTCCTTCTCATAGTACTCATAAGGCAGAGCATACATATAGGCCTTGGCGGGCATGGTCTGATGGAAAGCGGTATCGAACACGGCCACCTGAGGCACGTCCTTGCCCATAACGGCGGTGCAGGCGTTGATGCCGGTGATGTTGGCGGGGTTGTGGAGGAGGAGCCAGGGGGATGCAGTCCTCCAGGGCCTTCATGACCTCATCGGTGATGAGCACAGAGCCGGCAAAGGCCTCGCCGCCGTGCACCACGCGGTGACCCACAGCGTCGATCTCCTTCATGGAGCCGATCACGCCGTTGTCCTTGTCCACCAGAGCGTTCAGCACAGCCTGAATGGCCTCGGAATGGGTGGGCATGGCCACGTCGACAGCGTCCAGCACCTGCTTGCCCTCCACCTGGGGCTTGTAGGTGAACTTGCCGTCGATGCCGATCCGTTCGCACAGGCCCTTGGCCAGCAGGGCGCCGGTCTCGGGATTCAGCAGCTGATACTTCAAGGAAGAGCTGCCAGCGTTGATAACCAGAATGTTCATGTTTACCGTCTCCTCTTTTTTGGAAATGCCCGTGGACATCCCCACATCGTATGAATTGCAGGCAGATGCCTGGCTGAAAGGGAACCCGTACCCCGGCGGGGCGGGTCCCGGCGCACTTCTCATTATACCAGAGATTTCCCCGGTTACAACCGGAATTTTGAACGAACCGGCGCTTTTTTGCCGGGGAAGTTCCGGCGCAGCGGCACCTGCTCGCCGCAGAGCAGCCCGGAATCGGTCCGGCTGGACGTTTTCCGGAAAGTATGGTATGATCGAAAAAAAGCCCCATGCGGGCGGTATTGATAAAAAATTGACGAGACTGACACCGGACTGTAACTTTTTTGTCATTTGGAAGGGGAGAAATCCATGGGGGCCGCAGGTATAATCGTAGAATACAATCCGCTCCACAGCGGGCACCTGCGGCTTCTGGAGGCAGGCCGGGCGGCGCTGGGACCGGACACGGCCATGGTCTGCGTGATGAGCGGGAACTTCGTGCAGCGGGGGGACTTCGCCCTGCTGCGCAAACACGCCCGGGCCAGGGCTGCCGTGGAGAGCGGCGCGGACCTGGTGCTGGAGCTGCCCCTGCCCTGGGCGGTGTCCTCGGCGGAAGGATTTGCCGCCGGAGGCGTCCAGGCGCTGGCGGCCACCGGGGTTGTGGAGCACCTGCTGTTCGGCAGTGAGTGCGGCGATGTCTCCGCCCTGGAGCGGGTGGCCGCCGCGCTGCTGGCACCGTCCTTCCGAGACCGGCTCCGAGAGGTGCTGCCTGGAGCGGTGAGCTTTGCCGCTGCCCGGCAGCGGGCGCTGACCGGCCTGCTGCCGGAGGAGGACGCCGCCCTGCTGGAGTCTCCCAACAACATTTTGGGCATCGAGTACTGCAAGGCCCTGCTGGGGCAGAACGCCCCCCTCCGGCCGGTGACCATCCGGAGGGAGGGCAGCGCCCACGACGGCGCCCTGGCGCCGGACACCCACCCCTCGGCCTCCGGCCTCCGGGCGCTGCTGCGGCAGGGGAAACGGGAGGAGGCCCTGTCCCTGCTGCCTCCGGCCATGGCCCGCGCTTATGAGCTGGAAGAGGCCGCCGGCCGGGCCCCGGTGTTCTGGGAGAACAGTCACCGGGCCATTCTGGCCCGGCTGCGGTCCATGACGGCGGCGGACTTTGCCGCCCTGGACCAGGGGCGGGAGGGCATTTGGAATCGACTGTACGACGCCTCCCGCGCTGCCGCCTCGCTGCCCGAACTGCTGGCCGCAGCCAAGACGAAGCGTTACGCCATGGCCCGCCTGCGGCGGATGGTGCTGTGGGCCTACCTGGGACTGACGCCCGGCGATATGCCGGAGCGGGTGCCCTATCTGCGGGTGCTGGCGGCCAATGGGACCGGTTGCCGACTGCTCTCCCGGATGCGGGAGGCGGCAGCCGTGCCGGTGCTGACCAGGCCGGCGCAGGTCCGGCGGTTGGGCCCGGAGGCCCGGCGCCTGTTTGAACTGGAGGTCCGCGCCACGGACCTGTATACCCTGGCGTATCCCCGCCTCTCCGCCGCCGGCGGCACGGAGTGGAGGGAAGGTCCCGTGATCTTAGGAGGGCCTGCGCCCTGCTGAGGAAAGGAGCAACCCCTATGAAACGGATGATCGCCCTGCTTTTGCTGCTGTGTATGCTGACAGCCTGCGCAGCCCCCGTTCCGGAGACGGAGGAGCCCACGGCTGCATCGCAGGAGATTGCCGTCCCGGAACAGAAGCAGCCGGACAGCGGCACGATGACGGGCGCGGCCACCTTCACTCAGGCTGCATCCGAGCCCTTGACCTACACGGTGGTTCTGAAGACGCTGGAGGACAGCGCCGCGGCGGCGGACGGCACGACTTTGGCTGTGCGCTCCTATGAGCTTCCGGAGATGACCGTGACCCTGCCGGACGGCACTGTGCTGACGGAGGCGGCCTCCCCGGCGGAGACGGCGGCCCTGGAGAGGGCGGAGGCCTTCAACAGCCGGTTCCGCGACTGGGCCGGGGCGGATGGCTTTGACGAGGTGACGGCTTGGGCAGAGGAGGAGCTGGCCTTTCGGACGGAGTCCGGTGGGAATTGGACACCCTACACGCTGGAGCTGGACTGTTCTGTCTATCAGACGGAGCAGATGGTGTGCATCCAGGCGGAGTATTACAGCTATACCGGCGGGGCCCACCCCAACACGGTACTGCTGGCCTGGAACTTCGACCTGATGACGGGCCAGTTCTTCGCGCCTGAGATTCTGGCAGCGGACGGGCAGATATTTCTGGACGCGGTCCGGGACGAGATCATCCGCCAGATCGACATGACGCCGGAAGCCGCCGTGGAGGCCGGCTACTGGGAGGACTATCAGGACATTGCCGCAAACTGGAGCAGCTACGCGGTCTCCTTCAATGAGGAGGGGATGACAGTGGCCTTCTCCCCCTATGAGATTGCCTGTTACGCCATGGGGCCGCAGGAGTTCCGGCTGTCCTACGAGCAGCTGGCGCCGCATTTGAACAGCCATGGCCGGGATCTGCTGGGGATCGGGAAGAATTGAGGAAAAAAGCGCGCGCCGGGCAGGCGCGCGTTTTTTGTAATTGACATACCTAGAATTACTATGTATACTAAAGGCATAGTAATTCTAGGTATGTTGCCTGGACAGGAGGTGCCCGATGGCAAAAAAGCAGACCATGGACCACGCCCAGCTGCTGGTGCTGTCCCTGCTGGCGGGGGAGGATATGTACGGCTACCAGATGATCGTGGAGCTGGCCCGCAGATCCGACCACACCTTTGAGATGAAGGAGGGGACGCTGTACCCGGTGCTCCACGGCCTGGAGCGGGACGGGGCGGTGGAGGCGTATCAGCAGGAGGCCCCCACCGGCCGGATGCGGAAATACTACCGCCTTACCCGCCGGGGGGCGGCGGTGCTGCGGGAGGAGGCTGCCGCCTGGCAGACCTACTCCGGCGCGGTGAATGCGGTGCTCCGGGCCTGTCCGGGGCTGGACCCGGCATGATATGGACAGGCGGGATTATACGGACCGGGTGCTTTCGTCCCTGCGCCGTGTGACGGAGAAGGAGCGGGAGGCCATTCGGTCGGAGCTGGACGGCCACATCGAGGACCACATGGAGGCCCTGCGGGAGCTGGGGTATGACGAGGAGCTGGCAGAAGAGCGGGCCATCGCCGCCATGGGAGAGCCAGATGAGGTGGGACGGGAGCTGAACAGGCAATACACCGGCTGGGGCTGGGTGCTGGTGAGCCGGGCGGCGGTGGTGCTGACAGTGGTGCTGTGCGCTCAGGCTCTGCTGGCCCTGGGAATATTGGGGATGGTTATTGATAGCATCTCCGCCCGTATTTATCCGAATGAACCGTCTGCATATACCGCTGTGGCAGCAACGGAGCGGTTGGATATCCGCATTCCAGTTGGAAACGACATCCTGCGGGTTTACCGGATCAGCATAGGGCAGGCGGATGATACCCCAGGTGTGTGGGAGGCGGAAGTTCAGCTGTGTGCGTATGATCGAATTCCCGGCGGCATTGTGTCCAGACGGCTGATGGAGCAAACCTGGCTGGAAACGCCGGGAGGAAGGAGAGACCCTCCGAAGGGAAGCGGACGGGGAAACTGGAGGGTAGAATATGGCTCCTGCTATGTGCGCCTCTCCCCGGAGGATACATACGTCGTACTGCGCTTTGAGGCATTTGACGAGCAGATCCGTCTGGAACTGCCCCTGCCGGAACAGGAGGGATTATGAGACGGAAAAAGCTGCCCTCCCGGAAACGGCAGGCCCTGTGGCGGGTGCTGCTGGCACTGGTGAGTTTGCTGCTTGTGGATCATATTTTTGGTATCGCCCTGCTCCCGATTCAGGCTGTCCGGCGGGAGGCGGAACATGAGGGGATCGGCAGGGCCTGGGTCGTTGAGCGGAAGTGGGAGCCGTCGCTCTATAAAACACATCTTTTCTACCTGATGGAAAACGAGCGCGCTGTGATGCTGGGAGATACCCATCTCAGTCCGCTGGGCTGGGAGACGATGTTCGGAGCTACGGTGGACTGCACCGGCGAGGAACCCATATATGCGGGCTATCATCAGATCAGCCATGATGACAAGGTACTGGGCTGCTATTTTGGACAGATCAATGACCCCGCAATCGAGACAGTGGTGATCAGCATTCAGCAGGAGGAGTACGACCAGGGAAAAGCGGTACGCAGTGAGCTTCGCCGCTTGACCGTGGAGCAGGAGGACTTTGTCACCGGACGGGACCGGACATTTTTCTGGATTATGGAGCCCCTGCCATTGGAACAGTCGCCGGAAGCGGTTTGCTATCCGGTCATGATTGCCTATGACGCGGAAGGAAGAATTGCGGCGGAGTTCGACATCGAATGTTGTACATACAGCGACTACGGCTGAGAAGAAGGCACGCCGAAAGGCGTGCCTTCTTCTAGTATGCAAGCTGACATAACATATTCTCCGCGAACCGATCCGCCCGGTCCTGAATCCCCGGCAGGGCCAGGGCCTCGCCCTTGTCGTTGGCGGTCTCCAGCAGGCAGAAGTTCGCCGGCAGCCAGAAGCCCTTGTTCATGTTCATGGCTCCCGCCGCCTGACAGGCCACGATGTCACCGCCGGAGTAGCCGGACACCACGATGGCGAACACCGCCTTGTCCGCAAAGGAGGTGGTGCGGTACAGGGCCGTCAGCCGGTTGATGGCTGCCGTCAGGTTGGCGGACAGAGCGTCGTTGTAATTGGGGCACAGCAGCACCAGCGCGTCCGCCTCCCGGATGGCGGGGTAGACCTCCTGGACCATGACGCCGCCGTAGAAGCACCCGCCCTGTTCTCCGAAGTGGAGGCAGGTGGTGTAGGGGCAGCCGGCACAGTCCTCCAGCGTGCCGTTCCGCAGGCAGATCTCCGTGATGTCACAGCGTTCCTCCAGCCGGGTCCGCACCAGCCCCCACAGGGCTAGGGTGTTGGAGGTGGCCCGGCTGGAGGCGTGGAGGGCCAGCAGCTTCGGCCGCTCCAGCCGGGGGCGGGAGAAGGCCAGCACCCGCTCCACCAGATCCGCCGTCGCCAGATGGTAGGCCGCTTCCAAAGAACAGCCAGCGTTTCGGGCCTGGACCGTGAAGTTCCGCAGATCGCCAGTGCCTTCCACCAGAGGGCGGCCCACAAAGGCGCAGCCCGCAAGGTTGGCGGCCAGCACCAGGTCCCGGCCCGCTGCCTTGGTGTACAGATCGCCGGGGGCGTCCACCAGCACGCTCCCCACGCAGCGGTCCAGGCAGTTTGGATGGGTGCGGAGATGGGCCAGCAGGTCATAGAACCCGCAGTTCACGCCGCCCTCATCCAGGGAGATGACAAACAGGAGCCGCCGTCCCGTCAGCGGACCCTCCAGGCGGGACAGCACCTCTGCCTGCCGCCCCACCAGGGCCGCCTCCAGCACTCCGGCGCACCGGGGGGAGAGCGCCCCGCCGGGGCGGATCACCGTCAGTTCTTCAGATATGCCGATCATCTCCTTCCTGCGTCCGGCTGCATTCCGGCCGAGCCCCCGCCCGGTGCGCGGGGCAAAGCGGCGTGCAGCGGCCGGTATGATGAAACGCGGCGGCAGCCGCCCGCTAAATGATCTCCCGCAGAAGTGTCTGGGTTTCCCGCAGCCGCTCGAACAGCGGTGTGGGCAAAGAGGCAGTCTCGATTTCCAGACCGGCGGCGGTTAAACGGTTGCGGACGCCGAACCAGATCCCCCCCAGAGCCGCCGAGCTGCAATGCCAGCTCCGGCGGAGCGTCAGCAGCAGCTGCATGGCGCCGGAGGAAATGGCAGGGGCCACATAGGGCTTGAAGCCCAGCTCCCGGATCCGCAGATTGGCGGTGGCCACCAGCTCCGTCAGCTCCCGGGAGAGGCCGTCATCATAATGGGAGAGGGAGTTGGCGATCACCAGCCCCTGACCATGAGGGCCATAGCTGCGGCCATCCAGCAGGAAGCTGCGGAACCGGGGATCCTGCTTGGCAAAATAGGCCGCACGGGCGTTCATGACCCCCAGTCCGAAGCCCTGGATCTGTTCCGCCCGAAGCCCCTGCCCGTCCCACTGGCCGTCGGGACCCTGGTTGGAGGCCAGATACGCCGCCTTGCACAGGGGATCCACCGGGTCGGATAGTACAATAAAGAGTCCCCGGAATCCCGCCTGCCGGGCCTGCCGGGCGTAGTCCTCCACCAGCGGCCGGTTGGCGCCGAACTGGGCCATCCGCACGTCCCGGACACCGCCTCCCACCGGAGGAACGCCGCGAGTGGCGGCGAAGAGGAACACATCACAGCGGAACAAGTCCCCGGCCGCTACCGGCTCCACTGCCGGAAGAGCGTCGTAGTCCCAGGGCCAGGATACCTGCTCCATCTCCGTGACCCAGCGGGCCACAGTCTTCTGATTCAGGTCGCAGATACCGATGCTCTCAATACAGTCGCCTCCCAGGAGCTTCAGCGCCGTCAAAAGGGTGCTGCCCACATCTCCTACCGCCAGCAGATTCACCCGCAGGCGGCTTGGCAGATGCATGGCGGACGCCTTGGTAAAGTCAGCCCAGCGGGGGTGGCGGATGTTAACCGCCCGCAGCAGCCGGGCGTCGATGGTGTGCTGGAGGCGTTTGGGCAGGGAGGGGACCGGAACGCCCATCCGGGAGGGGTCCAGCCAGGTCACATCCTCCGTCTCCGCAGTGAGCTGCCGGGGGTCTGAGACGCAGAAAGAGGACCGGCTGCGAATCGGGTCCCGGTCGATGAGGAAGAGGCTGGGCGTCCCTGCGGAGGGACGCTTCGCCGGCTCCAGGGGGGAGGTCCGGCAGCAGAGAGGCGAAGATGACCTCCCCGTGGCGGTAGTAATACATAAGGGCTCCTTTCGCCTGGATGGCGCGCCAGGCCCGCGGTCAGGATTGGAGGACGTTCCGCATCCGCAACAGCATCTCCAGGTCGTTCTGCAGAAATACGGAGGCAGGAAGACTGGGGTCATAGTGCATACAGCTGCCCTTGTCCGGGGAGAGGGGCAGGATCACCGCCTCACTGAGGCGGGAGAGGGTGAGGTTGCGGGCGTACCGCTCCCGGAAGGTGGTCTCCAGGGCCAGCAGGATGTCCCGGGCGTTCTCCAGGCAGGCACAGGAGAAACGGAACACCGCCTCCCGTCCGCACTCCCGGTAGAAGCGGGGGAAGGCGTAGGGCAGGATCAGGTTCACCGCTGGGGTCAGGCCGGGGACGGAGGGCTCCCCATGCCCCACAGTGTCGCCGCCGATGAAGGGGTACATGGTGGACTCCACAAACCAAGAACGCATATTCGGAATGAAATAGACGCTGTCCACACTGCGGCCCTTGGCGGCCATCAGATCCCGTCCACGGCCGGACAGCAGGCCCACCAGCACCCGGTCGATGACCACACCCTCCTGCCGGAAGAGGGGATCCAGCGCCCGGATCCGGTTGCCGGAGTGGAGCAGGTCGTCCACCAGGATCACCGGCCGGCGGAAGGAGTGGATGGTGCGGATCTGGCTCTCCAACGGCGCGTAGCCGGGGAAGTTCTCAATGTCGAAGGAGGTGAGGTCCCTGGCAAAGACCTTGTCGGTGTGGATGGTCTTGGTGACGGTGTTGGGGATAGCATTGCCCCGCAGGATCTTGCCGAAGGGTACACACATCTTGGGACCCAGTACCCGGGGCACTGTGGGCTCCGCCGGGACGCCGTTCAGGTCCACAATCTTCCGCACCAGACGGTGGTAAATGACCTCCGCGTTCAGGGACAGGATCAGAGAACCCGGATACAGGCCGGTGAGAGCCCGCTGCATCCGGCAGTGGGCGGCGCGGACCGCCGCCAGCACGGTACGGTCGGAGGAGAAAGGCTCCTTCAGCGTGGTGGGGATGTTCTGCAGCAGTACGGAGGGAGAGCGCATATCCACCAGCAGCAGGGGCTTTGCGCTGGGCAGCTCCGCCGGGACAAAGCCTTGCCTCTCCAGCAGGTCCAGCGTCTCCTCCGACGCAGTGGCGTGCCACACGGCATAGCTGCAGTCCTCTCCCAGGGAGCGGGAGAGGGCCTCTGTCATCAGCAGCTGGCCCACATCATAGCTGCCGCTGGAGCCGCGGGCGGTGTAAAGTCCGGTGAGCAGCTGAACCCGCCCCGCCGTGTGCTTGCGGACATAGTCCGCCAGCTCCGTGTCCCCCAGGGCCTCATACAGCCCGCCGGAGTTCACGGTCCGCAGGGTCAGAAAACCCAGCACCCGGGGGCGGGATCCCGCGTCCCGCAGGATGCAGAGGCCGTCCCTGGGGTCGATCTCCGGCGGCTGCTCCCGCCCCTGAAGCGGTACCTCCGTCAACTCCTCCCACAGGTGCCGGTCCGGCTGGGAGATGTGGGAGAACTCCAGATCCCCCGCCCGGAGGATCCGCTTGTACTGGGGCTCCCGGAGATAGAGGCTGTTGCGGTAGATGAAGTCCTGTACCACCGGGTCAATGAGGGTGGAGATGTCCCGTCCCAGGTCGATGTTCTCCCGGATGCGGGTGGAGCTGATGTCTTCCAGATGGGTGGGCAGCTGTAGCTGGATGATGCGGCCGGAGATGCAGCCCAGATCTGCGTCGATCTCCCGTCCCTCCGCGTCGCTGGAGCGGCGGAAGACGATGTGGTTCATGGAGTGGACGGACCCCGGCACCGGTGCCGCCTTGTAGGAGGATGCGTTGGCTACCACGTCCGAGCCCACCGCCAGGTACAGCTCCCGGCCGGAAAAGACCTCCCGCAGCCGGTCCAGGTCCTCCGGCGTGGCCAGGTTCACTGGGATGTCGTGGGGGAAGAGGTACACGTCGAACTCGTCCGCCACGGACATGCTGACGATCTGCCTCCGCACCAGGGAGGGCTGCGCCTTCTTGGACCAGGAGAACTCGTCGATGGCCAGATACACCTCCATCCCCAGGTCCCGGATCTCCTGGACGATGCCCTTGTGGCTCAGGGAGAAGGGGTCGAAGGTGCCGGGAAAGAAGGCGGCCCTTCCCGGCATGTAGAAGGGGAAGTCTCCGCTTTCAATCTGGTAGGAGACGATGAAGCGGTAGATGTGGGAGAGGGCGGCGGCGGTGTAGAAGAAGCTCAGCTCCTGTTCCGGCTGCTCTCCCAGCAGGAAGAGGATCTTCTTGGCCATCAGGGTGAAGAGGGCAGCCTTCCCCTCGTAGGAGAGGGTCTGTGAGGCGAAGATCCGCTCGCCCAGGATCTGCAGCGCCTCCTGCCGCACGCTCTGACGATAAGAGGCCAGGCCCTTCAACAGCAGGCCTGCCAGCCGCCGCCAGCGGCGTTCCAGTACCTCCCGGGACTCGTGGAACCGCTGGGCGTATACGGCGTAATGCTCCAGCATGGCGCCCACAGTGGCCAGGGCGGCGGCCACCACCACGGTGTTGGCGGAGGAGAGGAGGATCTGCATCTGATCCACGATCTCGTCCAGCTCCCTGGGCGTCAGCCACAGGGCAAACTGGCCCAGGTACTGGGGGATGTACTGGGAGATCTCCGTCTGCCCGGTCTCCAGCACCTTGGAAAGCTCCACGGCCACCTCGTTCCGGCGGTCCGGCGTCAGGGCCGGAGCAATGGCCAGCAGGGAAGTGCCCGCCAGCCGGCGGACCACGATATTCTCACTGACCTTCATCAGGTTGGAAAAGTGGGTGGCGATGTGGAGCACGTTGGCGCGGTCTCCCTGTTCCACCTGACCCAGCAGGTACTCCACGCCCACGGCCTTCAGAACCCAGTGGGTCGCAGTCTTCAGGTTGTCCAGAAACACATTGCTCACGACGTCCTGCCGGTCCAACAGGGACCGCTGGATGGAGACATCCAGGCCCAGCCGCTCTCCCAGGCGGGCCTGGAGAAACAGCAGCGGCGTGCTTCCCCGGCAATCCGCTGCCTCCACGGCGGCAGTGATGGCCGCGGCGTCCCGGCCATTGGGGTCCAGGGCCGTCAGCAGGTGGTGGAACAGCCGCAGGGCGGCGGCCTTCTGGGGCAGGCCGCCCCGTTCCAGCCACCAGACGGAAAAGCCGGTCAGCACGTGCAGATCCTCGGCGGATACCCGGTCCAGCGGCAGGCTCAGCACCGTGTCCAGCAGGGCAAAGGCCGCATCGGCGTCCACCAGTTCCGGGCGGCGGTAGTGGCGGAACAGCTCCCCGGCAAAGCGGGGGGCGTCGGCGTCGGAGCAGTTCATCAGCAGCGCGTCCGCCGCAGTCTTGGCCTGATAGCGGATCATGCTGATCTGCCGGGGCGTCAGCCGCCGGTCCGGGTCGATGAGCTTTTCCAGGTACTCCGCCCACAGCTGGAAGGGCAGGTCTTCCTCCGGGTCCGGCGGGGCGTCGGCCGGGGGCTCCTTCTGATAGCCCAGGCGGAAGGCGGCCAGGATGCGTCCGATGAGGGCGGCGGCCCGGCGGCGGATGTCTCCGTCCGGGATCAGCAGCAGCTCGTACAGAAAGTCCAGGGTCTGCTGCTTCTGGGAGGCGTTCCAGTAGGTGAAATACTCCTCAAAAATGGAGACGTATGCCTGGAGCCGGGCGGGGTTCTTTTCGCCCCGGGCGGCCTCCAGAGTGTTGCCGAAGAGCTGCTCATGGCCCAGCCGGTGCATCAGGCGGATATTGTGGTCCACGGCGGTACGCCGCAGAGCGGTCACCACCTCGTCCGTGTTCAGCAGGGCAACATTTTTGGCCGGGCGGGCGGGGCCGCCGGCGGTGCGGAGGGTGGTGTCCACCCCAAAGGAGATGAGATAGTCCTCAAAGTCCCGCAGCTTGGCGTAGACATAGCGGTAGCGCAGGCGCTTGGCATCGTCCACATTGTCCAGCTTGCTGAGGATGACGTCAAAGGCCTCCTGCAGGGAGTAGAGGCAGGGGATCTCCCGGCGGTCCTCCCCATAGGTCTGCTTCACCCGGAAGTCCGCGTACACCAGCGTCAGGGACTCCGAGGACAGGTTCTCAATCTCCAAATCCCAGACGGAGTGGTTGGCCGCGATGTGGCCCAGGGCCGTTAGTCCCCGGCGGGTGAACCACTGGTCGGTGTAGTAATAGTGCAGGTAGGGCACCCGTTCCCCGGGCTTGCAGCCGAATTTGCCCAGGTCGTGGCCCAGGGCGGCTCCGGAGATCAGCCCCAGGTCGATGAGTCCGCCGGAGGCGCAGAAGGCCCGGGCCACCCGCATGGACACATAGTGGACGCCGGCGATGTGCTCCAGGGTGCGGAAGGATGTGACCTCCCGGCTCAGGCGGAGCATCTCATAGATGTATTCCTCCCGGAACCGGTAGCAGAAGCGGCGGTACTCCTCCGCCACACCGCTGTGGGAGAGTTCCTCCTCCGTGCAGAATTCAAAGTCCAGCCAGAAGTCAAAGGGCAGGCAGGTCCGCTCCGCGTCAAACAGGACCTGGAGCAGCTGCAGAAAGCACAGCGCTCCATCCCACTGGGCGGAGGTATGTCCGGGGTCCGACACCGGATACAGCAGCGCCCGGGCCACCTGGTAGGCGTAGGACAGCCATCCCTCAGCGGGATCCGGCGCCACCTGGTCCAGCAGGGGGCGGAAGGCCGCCAGGGCGTCGGCGCAGGAGATCCGGCCCCGGATGGGCGCTAGATCCCGAAGCAGCTGGTGCCAGTCGGCGCCGCCGAAGATACGCTCCGCGTCGGCGCGGGCCATTCCCAGCTTCTGAAGAAACGCGGGCGATTCAAAGGCCTCCGCCGCCTGAATATGCAGGGGCTTTCCCAGTTGTCGTTCCATGGGTATCGTCTCCCTTTTCCTCTGGTGTCGTTTTTTTCAGTATACCGCATTTGTGGGCCGGAAGGAAGAGAAATCTCAGGGGCCGTGTCAAAAAAGCGGTCCCCGCCCCGATGGGCGGAGACCGCGGAAACGCTCACTGCGTAAAATGTGTGTGGTTGAAGATGTGGTCCTCACAGAAGCAGTGGTAGCCCGCGCACTTGGAGCAATAGCGGAACTGCAGGTCCGGAAAGTCCGTATCTGTGCGGCCGCAGACCTCGCACTTGTGGCGGTAGCCCTGCTGCTGGGCCTTCTTCCGCTGCTGCTTCACTGCGGACTTGAACTGGATGGTCTGGTGGGAGTTCTGATGGCGGACGGCAAAGCCGAACTCCCGCAGAAGGTCCCCGATCCTGTCCCAGAAGAACACCAGATACACCAGCCAGACGGCCAGCAGCTGGGGCAGTGTGAACAGCGCCGCCCACATGCCGGAACGGAGCAGGTCATACAGGGTCAGCAGCACATACAACGCCGCCAGCCACTTGGCCTTGACTGGCAGGATCAGATAGACGCGGATCAGCGCGTCAGGGTACAGGGTAGCAAAGGCCAGGAACAGGATCTGGTTGAGATTGCCGCTGCTGACAACGGGAAGCGGGGACCACAGTATGCTGATCATGCCGAATACCACCATCAGCACGGCGCAGGCCAGATAGAACAGGGTGAACTTGGCGGTGCCCCAGTACTCCTCAATGGAGGTGCCGATGAAGTAGTAGAAGGACAGGCTGATGAAGATCCAGAACAGAGAGCCGTTGGTGGGCAGGAACATCCAGGTGACCAGCCGCCACAGCTCTCCCTGCAGAACGAGCTCTGCGTTGAAGTACAGCATATAGCTGGCATAGCCATTGGAGAACAGGTCCAGCACAAATACCACGGCCATGATCCCCACCAGAAACTTCATCAGGTTCGGAATGCCGAAGCGGGGATGCTGCAGGCAAAAGCGGTCCACGCTGTCGCAGAGTTTTCTCACGGTGAAGCCCTCCAGAACATTTCAAATATACAAGTGATATCCATTATACCCGATCAGAGGAAAAAAGTCATGTATAATTTTTGAACAGGCGGAACATCTGCGCAGTTTTCCGACGGGGCGACGGATTTCTCCGCAAAACCGGAAAAACCGTATTGACAAACGGGAAAAACCTGATAATATAATAAAGACAATTTTATTACCCTTATCAAGAGTGGCGGAGGGAACGGCCCGATGAACCCACGGCAACCTGCTTATGACAAGGTGCCAAATCCGGCGGTGATCGACAGATGAGGAGCAAGCACCCAATCCGTTTGTGCGTTTCGCCGTCGAAACGCACATTTTTTTCGCCCCTTGATGAGGTCAGTGCTCAGAAAGGAACCTGTACTATGGCAAGACACTATCTCTTCACCTCCGAATCCGTCACGGAGGGCCACCCCGACAAGGTCTGCGACCAGATCTCCGACGCCGTCCTGGACGCCATTCTGGAGCAGGACCCCAACGGCCGCGTGGCCTGCGAGACCACGGCCTGCACCGGATTGATCCACGTGATGGGCGAGATCACCACCAGCTGCTATGTGGACATCGCCCACATCGCCCGGGAGGTGGTCCGGGACATTGGCTATGACCGGGGCAAGTACGGCTTTGACTGCGACACCTGTGCCGTGGTTACCTCTATCGACGAGCAGTCCGCCGACATCGCCATGGGCGTGGACAAATCCTTGGAGAACAAGGAGGGCACCGACAGCGAGCTGAGCAACGGCGCCGGTGACCAGGGCATGATGTTCGGCTACGCCTGCGACGAGACGCCGGAACTGATGCCCCTGCCCCTGTCCCTGGCACAGAAGCTGTGCAAGCGCATGGCGGAGGTCCGCAAGAGCGGCCAGGTGCCCTATATGCGGCCCGACGGCAAGAGTCAGGTCACCGTGGAGTATGACGAGCACAACCGCCCTGTTCGGGTGGATACAGTGGTCATCTCCACCCAGCACGACCCCGACGTCTCCCTGGAGCAGATCCGGAAGGACATGATCGAGCAGGTGGCCAAGGCCGTGATCCCCGCGGACATGCTGGACGAGAACACAAAGTATTACGTGAACCCTACCGGCCGTTTCGTCAAGGGCGGCCCGGCGGCGGATTCCGGCCTCACCGGCCGGAAGATCATCGTGGATACCTACGGCGGCAGCGCCCCCCACGGCGGCGGCTGCTTTTCCGGCAAGGATCCCACCAAGGTGGACCGCTCCGCGGCCTACGCCGCCCGGTACGTGGCCAAGAACATCGTGGCCGCGGGCCTTGCCCGCCGCTGCCAGGTGCAGTTGGCCTACGCCATCGGCGTGGCCCAGCCGGTGAGTGTGCTGGTGGACACTTTCGGCACCGGTACGGTGGGAGACGACAGGCTGGAGACTGCCGTCCGCAAGGTGTTTGACCTGCGGCCCACGGCCATCATCCGGGACCTGGACCTGCGCAAGCCCATCTACCGCAAGCTGGCGGCCTACGGCCACATGGGCCGGGAGGACCTGGGCGTGACCTGGGAGAAAACTGACCGCACGGAGGCTCTGAAGGCCGCCGCAGAGGCGTGAAGCCTTTTTCAAAACTGAATCAAACGGTATGATACAGGCGGCGCCGCTGATTTTCAGCAGCGCCGCCTTTTCCGCTCAAAGCTCCATGGACAAATATACCATGTCCGACAAAAGCCGCCCCCCTTCGTATATGGGGTGGTCGTAAAATTGAAGGAAGAAATTGGGGACCCGGTGGCTTTCCCGGAACCCGCAGGCCCGGTAGAAGGGGAGGGTGAGGGCACTGTCCCCGGTGCCGACCAGGAGGCATGTCCCTCCGACGGTCCGGCAGGCGCCGGCCACATGCCGAACCATGGCCCGGCCGTAGCCCTGGCGCTGAAAGGCCGGCTCCACGGCCAGATTTTTGATCTCGAACACGCCCGGCGCCTCCTTGGTCACCACGCACACGGCGCGAAGTCCGCCATCGTACAGCGCCAACAGCGTTCCGCGATCCAGATAGCGGTCAATCATGTCCTCCTGTTCGTCTCCCAGCAGCAGGAGGGGGTAGAAAGTCCCGCTTGCCCGACTCGATTCTGCGAATATCCATGCCTGCGCCTCCCTGTCTCTGATACGGGTAGAAGAGCACATTTCCTCCGGATTGTCAAGTCCGGGGTGCCGTAATTTGTCTAAAAGAGTCCGAATGTGTCGAATCTATTTCAAAAACCTGCGATTTTTGATATGCTATGTATGAATTGAAGAGGAGAGGAGACGGTTTCGGATGGATGAAGATATCCTGCGGACAGTGGAAAAAATCAGTGGGAAACTGAGCCGGGACTGCTATTACGACCTGTGCTGCCTGGTCAAGGCTGCCATCCCCCGTATGCCGGGCACCTTCTCCATGGAGACGCTGTATCCGGAGGCGCAGAGATACAGTGAAAAGGAAAAGGACACCCTGGCAAAGGCCCTCTCCCGGGCGGCGGAGGACATCTGGGACTGCGGAGACCGGGCGGAGCTGCAGAAGCTCTTTCAACGCGTGCTGCGGGAAAAGCCCACGCCGAAGGATCTGGTCCGGGTGCTGGCCTTGTCGGTCTGGCGCCGGCGCAAGGCGGTGCGGCCGCAGGTGCGCTATCAGGTTCTGGAGACCCGGCACCCCCGGCGATTCGGATTCAGCGGCGAATCCTGGGAACCGGAGCGACATCTGGTGGTCCTGCTGCCGGGAAGGGAACAGGCAGAGGTAGAGCAGCTGGTGCGCAGACTGAATCAGCGGCAGATCCCTATCCAGGAGGCGGAGGAGCGTTTTCTGAATGGGGAAGATCTGCTGCCGGTCCTTTGAACAGAGGAGGAGCCTCCCGTAGGAGGCTCCTCCTCTGCTTTGCGCCGGGTGTGTTACAGGAACTGCTTCATCTGGGCGGCGTTGGCTTCCTCGGTGTGCAGCAGCCGCTCCGCGAGATTTCGGATCTCACGGTTTCCACCGGCGTAGTCCCCCAGATGCCGGGTACTTTTGGTGGCCCCCATGGTGTTTCCCTGAATGACCATCTCCGCGATGTTGGATGCAGAGGGGTCTGCCAGCGTTTTGAAAGTGGACATGACCTCTGCGGACACCTTGGCCAGAAGGCCTGGGTCCCTGGGCTCCTCTCCCAGAGACCGGAGCAGGCGCTCCGCCTGATCCGCGATCTGGCGGTACTCGGCGCCCTGCTGGCTCAGAACCCGCCGCAGGCTGTCATCCCGGACCTGCCCGTCCAGGCTGTTCAGCCCCTCAATGCCCATCTCCGCCGTCTCATGGACGTATTGGAGCAGCTCGATATCGTTCATATTGGATCACCTCGCTCCTAGTATGCCCGGCTTTTCCGGGAAAAGACGTTGACCTTCCCGGGGAAATCGGGTACAATAGCTCCGTATAAGAGCCCCAGATTCTGGGGGGAGGGCGCCGGAGTTTCCGCGCCGCAGACTGAAGAGAGGCGCCGGAGGGCGCAAGGAGGCTGTCTATGCCCAGCATTTCCGTCATTGTGCCTGTCTATCAGGCGGAGAAATTTCTCAGAGACTGCGTGGAGAGCGTGCGGCGGCAGACCTTTTCCGACTGGGAGCTGCTGCTGGTGGATGACGGCTGCACCGACGGCTCCCCGGCTCTCTGCGATGAGCTGGCCCGGGAGGATGACCGCATCCGGGTGTTCCACAAGGAGTGCAACAGCGGCGTCAGCGAGACCCGGAATGTGGGCCTTGACCATGTCCGGGGGACCTATATCGCCTTTCTGGACTCCGACGATCAGTACGAGCCCCAGTGCCTGGAGACGCTATGGAACCTGCGGGAGCGGGCCGGGGCGGATACCGCCGCCTGTGCGCACCTGAACCTGTGGCCTGATGGCAGCGAGACGCCGGAGCCGGTGCTGCCCGCCGGGATCTACGACGCCGACGCTATCCGGGAGAAAATCGTCAATCCCCTGCTGGGGGACCGGCTGGCCCAGCCGGTGTTCAATGGATTCATCTGGCGCTATCTGTTCTCCGCAGAGATTTTTGACAGACTCCATCTCCGCTATGAGGGCGCCTATCTAGAAGACGAGCTGTTCCTGATGGAGTATTTCTGCAACGCCCGGCGCCTGGCGGTGACGGAGACGCCCCTGTACCGCTATCTCCAGAATCCGGCCTCCGCCACCCACAAGTATATGAAGGACTTCCAGCAGGTCTTCGGCCGCTTCATGGAGCGGAAGGAGGACTTGGCCGCCCGGTACGGCCTGACGCCCGGCCGCCCCCAGTGGCGGGAGAACTCCAACTGGGCCGGGCTGTTGATCGCCATCGGCAACGAGTACGCCCCGGGCAATCCCAAGACCCTCCGGCAGCGGCAGGAGACCATCCAGGCCCTGTGTGCGCGGCCGGATATGGCCCACGCCATCCGGACGCTGTCGCCCGCCGGCATGAGCCGCAACAAGCAGTTGGCAGCAAAGCTGGTGCGGGGGGGCCGCTTCTGGCTGCTCTCCCAGCTGTACCGGATCAAAAACCGCATCTGAAGAAACGAGGTTTCCCTGCATGAGCATTCTCCGCGAAAGCTATCTGTATCACCTATGGGCGGTGCTGTGCACCGTCTACTATGACAGCGCCGTCCACCGCTGCCTGGTGCGCATGGGCGCCTGGTGCAACCGCCAGATCGACGAGAGCCGTGTTCTCCGGGTCCTGTGTCGGGAGGGCGTTGCGGCCCGGGCCTGGGAGGAGAGCATCCTCTGCCGGCTGCTGACGGGCCTCATCAACCTGCCTGCCTGGCTGCTCCACAAGCTGTACCTTGCCCTGCGGGCTACGTTTGATGACAGCGTTTTCTCCCGTCTGGCCTTTGAGATGGGACATGAGACCGCCGTCGCCCAATCCTGGCTCATCATGCTATTGTGGGTGATTCCCTTCTCTCATTGGAACAACGCATATAGTATGCTGGGCTTTGCCGCCCTGCTGGTGCTGTTCTATGCCGGGGCCATGTCCCGGCGGGACTTCCGGCTGGACGTGAGGCACATCGGGTTCTATCCGGTGGTGCTGTTCGGAGCCATGTTCCTGGCGGTGCTGTTCTCCTATGAGCCCTCCGCCTCCTTCCGCTTCCTGCTCTACCATATCTCCGCAGCGCTGTGCGTGCTGGTGACGGTCAGCGCTGTCCGGGGCACAGAGGATTTGAAGCGGCTGGCCGCCGGCGGTGGGGTCTGTGTGCTGGTGTCCTCGCTGTACGGTGTGTACCAACGGATCCAGGGCGTGGAGGTCAACGAGTCCTATGTGGACCTGGAGGTCAACGCCGGTATGCCCGGCCGGGTGGAGTCCTATTTCGACAACCCCAACACCTTTGCAGAGGTGCTGATCCTCCTGCTGCCCCTGGTACTGGCGCTGATCCTCTGCTCCAAGCGGGGCATCTCCCGCGTGACGGCCTGCGGCGTGTTTGCCGTGGGTGTGCTGGCTCTGGGCATGACCTACTCCCGGGCCAGCTGGGTTGGCATGGCCTGTGCCATGGTGGTGCTGGTGTTTTTGTGGAAGCCCAAGCTGATCCCCGCCTTCGCGGTGCTGTGCGTGGTGATGGTCCCCTTCCTGCCGGACACCATCTGGCACCGGGTCCTGACGATCTTCAATCCGGCGGATACCTCCACTGCCAGCCGCATCCCCTTGTATCAGGCGGCACTGGAGGTCATCCGGACGTCTCCCGTCTCCGGCGCGGGTCTGGGCACCGCCGCCGTGCAGGACTACATCAGCGACTTCAACCTCTACCACGCAGAAGCGCCCTTCGTTCACGCCCACAACTTCTACCTGCAGGTATGGATCGAGGCGGGACTGCTGGGGTTCTGGGCTTTGTGGGCTCCATGCTGTGGAACATCAAAAAGGCGGCCCGCACGGTCCGGCACTGCGCCCCCTCTGCCGCCCGCACCATCACCTGTGCCGGAGCGGCGGCTCTGTGCGGCGCCATGGTGTGCGGTCTGGCGGATTACCTGTGGAACTATCCCCGGGTGATGTGCATTTTCTGGTTCGTGTTCGCGCTGACCATCGCGGGGATCAAGGTCTGCCGCCGGGAGACGGAGGCGGCCTGATGGAGGAGAGAAACTGCCCGATGGAAGATCCATTCGCATTTTTGACCCTGGACTTTCTGAAGAAGTCGGAGATTTTTCCCGGCTCCCTCGGCACCTTCCGCTACCGCTTCCAGCGGATGGGAAAGGTGAACGATGGCACCGTCCAGGCCTGGGTCTATGAGAACATCTGCTTTGAAAAGGCCCAGCACATTGAGACGGAGACCTTCCCCTGGACAGAGGAGGGCATGGCATCCCTGCGCTCCTGGCTGAACGAGCGCCTGCGGGAACGGGGAAGCGAGCTCTACCGGGTCTGGGGAGGCCGATAAAAAACAACAGCATACTGTAAGGCAGCCCGCGGAGAATCTCTCCGCGGGCTGCCTTTTTGCGCAATTCGGAACTTTTTTGGAAAGCATCTCCATAGGCGGAACATATCCGACGCCATTTTGGGTATGCTTACAAAAAATACCCGCGTCTGTGCGGGCGGATTTGGGAGGAGTCAAGATGGAAGAAATCACGCTCACAGGACAGTCTATCTCCGCGTTCCGGGAATTTCTGGTGGAAAACGAGAAGGCCCGTGCCACAGTGGAAAAATACGTGCAGGAGGCGGAACAGCTGCGACTGGCTCTGTGCGGCGCCCCGGTGACCAAGGCGGGTGTTCTGGCATACCGGGAGCGCCTGCAGCAGCAGTACAGGGCTCTGACGGTCAACAACAAGCTCTCTGCTGTGAACGCGTATCTGCGGTTCTGTGGAGCGGAGCACTGCGAGGTGAAGTTGCTGAAGGTTCAGCGGCGGGCGTTTCGGGAGGAGCAGCGGGACCTGACGGAGTCGGAGTACCGCCGGTTGCTCTCCATTGCCAAGGGGCGCAAGAACCAGCGGCTGTACCACGTGATGCTGACGATCTGCGCCACCGGTATCCGGGTGAGCGAACTGCGCTTCATCACGGCGGAGGCCCTGCGTGCTGGCCGGACAGAGATCCGGCTGAAGGGAAAGTGCCGGACCGTCCTGCTGCCGCAGGAACTGGCGGAACGCCTGCGGCGGTATGCCAGGGCGCAGGATATTCAGGAGGGGCCCCTGTTCCGCACCCGCACCGGGCGGCCCCTGGACCGCAGCAACATCTGGCATGAAATGAAAACCCTCTGCCGGGAGGCCGGCGTGATGCCGGAAAAGGTATTCCCGCACAATCTGCGGCACCTGTTCGCCAAGTGCTTTTATGAACAGGAGAAGGATCTGGCGCATCTGGCGGACCTTCTGGGCCATTCCTCCATTGAGACAACCCGGATTTATGTGGCAGTGAGCGCCAGGGCCCATGAACAGATTCTGGAAAAAATGCGGCTGATCGTTTAACAACAAAACAATGATTCTGTTGTAAATCGACAAAGCTCTCTCCACTACATACATTGGAATATAGTTAGTATAAAACAAAAAAACTACAAAAGCAACGTCCTTTTTTGCGGTTTGGATTTTTTGAGGATTCCAATTTTGCGGCCCAAAAGGGAAAGGTGCCGTTTCGGCCAAAACCGACTCTTCGTGCTCTGGCACCGTATTTCCAGCCGATGACAGGTTTACAACAGAATCATTGTTCTGTTGTAAATCGGAAAGAGATGGATACGGAGGAGATATTTGGAAAGCATTCAGACAGCGAAAGCGGCTTTGGAGAGGAGAGAATGCCCAATGCGTGAGGCGATGGAAACGGCACTACAGGACAGGACCGCGGCGCCGGCGGAGCTGACAGTTACCTGGGAAGAAGTCTGCCGGTATCTGGACAGCTTGGCGGCCCGGGGCCGCCGGCGGGAGACGATCCAGGTCTACCGCCCCAAGCTGGAGGCGTTTTACCACTTTCTTCCGGAGGACAAGCGGGTGGCTGCAGACACACTGGAGCTCTGGCGCGCCGCCTTGCTGCGGGAAGGCTACTCGCCCGGTACAGCCAACACCCATGTGTCCGCCGCCAATGGGCTGCTGGCCTATCTGGGGCGGCGGGATCTGCAGCTGATCGGCCAGCTGGACACCGAAGAGGAGATCCAGCCGGAGTTGAGCCGGACTGAGTATCTGCGCCTGCTGGCCACAGCCCGGAATCTGGGCCGGGAGCGTACGTATCTGATGGTGAAGGTCTTTGCCCTGACAGGGATCCGCGTAAGTGAGCTGAACCGGGTGATGGTCCGGGCGGTGGAGGAGGGACGTGTTCTGACCGCCTGTGACGGCAGAGCGCAGTACGTCCTGATTCCTGCCTGTCTGCAGAAGGAGTTGGCAGTCTATCTCCGGCGGGTGGGGATCACTGCGGGGCCGGTATTCGTCACCCGAAGCGGCCGCCCCATGCGGAGGACCCAGGTGAGCGGAGAGATCCGGACTCTGTGCAGGGATGCCCGGGTGGATGGGGACAAGAGCAACCCCCGCTGTCTGCGCAGGCTGTATCAGGTCACGCAGGAACGCATTCGGGACAGTGTACAGATACTGGCCGAGCAGGCCCACGAGCGGATGCTGGAAGAGGAGCAGCTGACTGTGGGCTGGGAGCAGGGCAGCTGAGTCCTGCCCAGCCGACGCAGCAGGGGCGTGGACGATAGGGACGCACTGGATATGTGTGTGAACAATTTTTCAATGAGGTGAGGGGTTATGCTGTATCGAGGCAAGAGAGTCCGGGAGCGGGGGCGGCTCCCAAAGGGAAAGTTTCCGAAGAAGGGAGGCCGGCGGCTGGTCAGCGGGCTGCTGGCACTGGTACTGTGTCTGACCCTGGTGCCTGTGATTTACGCAGATACGGTGGTGACGGTGACAAGCTGGTATGCCGCCGGGGCATTTGAAGAGAACACGCTCTACTGGGTGGATAACAACAATGAGGACGGAGTGCGTCCCGGGGCGAATGCGTATCAGCCGTCGCTGTGGTTCCGGATCGACAACGGGGAATGGATTGAGCTGAAAGGCGGGGAGGAGTCGACGCTCTCCGGGGTGGGCCTGTCCGCTATGCCGAGAATGACGGTGGCTGACAACGGGAACAACACCTATACGGTCTCCGTCCCGGCCGGCGTGTTGCCGGAAGCGATCGAAACCACAACATCCGATGGCTACGGCGGGGAGACCTCAACAGAATCCCGTGTAGAGTGGATCATGGGACCGTCCGAAGGGGTTGACGGCTACAGCCCGGTAGAGGTCAACAACGGCAATGTGTCGGAATATCCCTCCGCCGGGGACAACTACGGCTGGTACTATGTGCTGGAGGACGAATTCAACTTCCGCGTTCAGCTCCGCTGGGGTAATCTGGGCGGCGCGGAAGGCATCGCAGAAGCCATTTACAACAGCTTTGACTTCGTGGTGGACACCAACTATACAGCAAGCTCCCTCCGCCGGCTGCTGGCAGAGATGAAGGATCAGATGAAGATAGAAGAGGACCCTGATGGAGACCCGGACAACCCCACCAGCGGCACCGTCACCGTCAGCGGTCTGTGGAAGTACAACCTGGACGGCAGCCGGATCAACTACTCGGTAGAGGAGACCAGGGAGGGAGACGGAAAAGGCGACGGCCGGCTGGACGCCGCCGACGGCATCGCGGCGGGTGCCCTGCCCGAGGGCGACTACTTCCAGATCTCCTACGACAACTCCAGCACGCCCAACGTGGGCACAGAGGTGGGGAAGCTCTATGACGGCGGCAGCCTGTACCTGACGCTCACGGGCGTAAAGGATTATCAGGCCTCCAAAGTCTGGGAGGACGCGGCGGATCCGGATCACCGCCCGGCAGGTGAACTCCAGCTGTGGCGTTACCGAGCCGGGCAGAGCTACACAACGGCCGCGCCCGTCCGGGATGATGGGGGCAGCATTCTGACGGTCCCGCTCAACGGGCAGGAGAAACAGAACATTCAGTTTGCAGAGCTGCCCAAGTATGACTCGGAGGGCTACGAGTATATCTATGTGGTCCGGGAGTATCTCACTGGTGAGCATGCGGGGGACTACACCCAGGTATTCGGCGCGGTGGGGGAAGACGGCGGCGTGACGGACATCATCTGGGCGCTGGACGAGGATTCCGGTACGCTGAAAAAACTGACCAGCGAGGATGCAGACTTTGCACGGGAGACGAACAATACATACCTCTACAACGGGGGAACCCTTTCCAACAAGCTCTCCGGCACGGTGACGGTTAATGCGACCAAGATCTGGAAAGCGGCGGCTTTCCAGTCGGCGCTGGAGGATGTCCGGGTGGAGCTGACGCTCCAGGCCCGGCCGGTGGGCAGTGAGGACCCCTGGGAAGACACGGAGATCACCGAGACGCTGGGGACGGAGGAAACGGGAAAATTTACGGCGGAGAACCTGGGCGGCCTGTCCGTCAGCGCCAGCGCGCCCAAATACGACAACCAGGGCCGGGAGCTGGAGTACCGCTGGGTGGAGTCGGTGGTTTACCAGGGCGAGAATGAAACAAATCTTCTGGACAACAACTCGTTTACCCTGTCCGGCGGCGGCAGCCGGGGAGATGCAAAGTACCGTGTGACCGATGTGGAGAACGGCAACACCACCGAGATCACCAATGCCGTCAGCAACCAGATAGATTATACGGTGGAAAAGAAGTGGAAAAGCGGCGCCCAGGAGGGGCCGGTGACCTTCGCCCTGTACCGTACCATCGGCGAACAGTCTCTGACAGAAACATGCAAGGTTCTTACCTTTACAATGGATGCAGGTGGGACCGTCAATGTTGATTTCACGAAGGAAAACGCATTCATAGATGCGATCGACGGTGAAATTTCCATTCAGTTTTCTGAGGCCTGGAAAGCCCTGCTCCAGAACCTCCCGGAGTATGACGAAGAGGGGCGCCGGTATGAATACCTGATCCTGGAGGAGAACGGGAACCCCACCTATGAAACCTCCATCGACAGCAGCACCGGAGACTATACGACCATCGTCACCAACGGCCCGGGAGGAAGCCATCGGATCCTGGTCCAGAAGAACTGGGTGGACGACAGCGACGCCGCCCACCGGGAGCCAGTGGAAGTGACGGTGTATAGCAGAAATGGAGACGAGGTAATTGTCTCCGTCACGCTGGGCGAATCCCAGGAGGACGGAGATCCCATCTGGTACGCATGGGCCGGCATTGGAGAACTTACGCCGGACCAGGTCTACATCCGGGAGACCAAAATCGGAGCGATTGCGGTTCTTGGAACCGAAGGCGCCCCGACCGAGGGAGAGATCAACGCTCCCGGAATCACCCGCGACACTGTCCCCGGCAGAAACCATGCCTATGAAGCTACATACGACCGCGAGAAGATCGCGGGTGAGACGGTCTGCACCGTCACCAACCGCCGGCTGGGCAATGTGGACCTGACCGTCACCAAGGACTGGCGGGACGGCGGCGGAGACGGCGTGGGGGAACTCCAGGCAGCCCTGGAGAACACCCCCGGCCTCACTCTGGCCGTGAAGCTGAAGATCGCCGCCAGCGATGATACGGAAGGACAATTTAAAATCTATTAGAAAGATGGATTTGGCTATGTGAACCTGGGCGGCGGGGATGTACAGATTCAAGACAGAAGAGAAAGACGGGTTTCCTCTATTCAGCCGATTCTCACGGCAGATACGAAGTCCAACTCCCTTGACTTCTGGAACCTTCCCAAGTACGACACCAACGGCACAGTGGTGCGCTATACCGTAGAGGAGGTCTGGCTGGACGGCGGCAATGAGATCACGCTGGATCAGCTGCGGACCATTTCTCCGGAGGTCTATGTCCTGTGGACTACATACACAAGCTCTGTAAAGGAAAAATCCTATACGGTAAATGACGGTGAAAACAAGAATGACGAGCAGAAGATCACCCTCACCAACAAACGCACCGGCGTAACGGATGCTGTCTGGTACAAGCAGTGGTACGACATCTATATGTATGGCTCCGGCAGTCGTCCGGACATCTATCTGGACATTTACCGGACTGTGCATACCTCTGCTGCTGAGGACGGGATCGAAACCGAACTGATCTATCCCAGCTACCGCTGGACAAACGAGGGCCTGCTCCCGCCGGAGACGGAGGCGCCGTCCGAGGGAGCAGGCGATCCCGCGGGTGAGGAGCCCGGCACCGCCTCCGGGGATAACGGATCTGCGGACCGGCAGTATTTCTGGCGGGCCGAGCTGGAGAACTTGCCCAAGTATGATGACTGGGGTTACAAGATCACTTACTCCGCGGTGGAGCGCACCAGTGTAAACGCCTCCGACTTTGACTACGCCATTGCGGAGTACTGGACGGGTGAAACTTGTCTGGGCACGCGTGACGAAGCTGACCCGGGGATGGAGGCGGCTTACGAAGCGCAGACCACGAACCTGGACGGCGTCAACCCACCAGTGTCTCAGGATGCCAGCAGTTCTTACGCCAAATATGCCCTGAACGCAAATGGTACCTTCGTCAACCGCCTGAATAAGCCGGTCGCCATTGAGGGACGGAAGCTGTGGACCAACCTGCCCGCTGGCTATCCGGCGGTGGACCTGCCCAACGTCACCTTCGCACTGTACCGGCGGGTGCAGGGGCAGCGGGGGAGGCGTTTGACTTTGGCGGAGCCCCCATCGCGACCCTGACTGTTCAGGACTGGTCCGGCCTGAAGAACTATACGTTCCGGCTCCTTTATGAGGGGAAAAATATCATCGATGACGGAGCCGGAACCGTCCGGCCGGAATCTGAAGACCAGCCAGGCTGCCCAAATACACGGAGGAAGGCAAGCTGTACGAATATGTTCTCCGGGAGGAAGGCATCACCGGCGCCAACGGGCTGCCCCTGGACGGTACCGGCGAGGGACCCCGGGAATCGCTGGATCTGTTTGATATACAGGAGATCTCCAACACCTTTCAGGTGGAGAACGTGTTCCACAGCCCGACTGGCAGTCTGTCGGTGAAAAAAATCCTGGAACTGCCTTTGGGCGGAGATGACTTGCCCATCGCCTATCCCGCCGTGCGCTTCCATCTGTACCGGGTCTACATCCAGAACAACGGCCAGCCCTCCGCGCAGGAGCTGGTGCGGACGGCCACTTGGTCCTCGGAGGAGGTCGAGGCGGCTTACCGGCAGCGAGGAGACAGCACAACTGTTGAAACGGTTCTTTCCTTTACAGACCTGGAGCAGTATGCGCCCAACGGCTCGCTGTACCTCTATCATGTGGAGGAGGACAGGAGCTTCCTGGGCGGCTACGATACCTGGTGCGGCCCGGGCGACCTGGAGGCCCAAGACGTCACAGGGGGCGGATATACTGTCGGCGGTCTGCTGCCCCATGAAGAGCGGGAAGAGGCCGACGCCACGTTCCTGAACAGCCGGAAGGCTGTGCAGACAGAGTTCATCACCCTCACGGGCCAAAAAGCCTGGGAGGACTTTCACGACGCCTTCGGTCTGCGTCCGGATGCCCCCTATGAAGAGGGGAAAGATGGTACATTGGTCCCCGTCATCCGGCTCACTGTGACCCGCCGCGCCGCTGCCCAGGAGGGGCAGGGCGACCCATACATCGAGGAGAAGCTGACAGAGGGCGAGGACTACACCGTCAAGTGGACCCAGGATGCAGAAACCGGAAAGTGGACTTATCAGATCTGGGGTGCGGACGATCCGGATGCGGAAGAGCCCGGCATCTCTGCGGAAGAGCCCGCCGAACCGGGCCCCGGCCAGGGAGAGGAGACAACGCCGCCCACAGAAATGCCCCCGGAGGAGGGAAACCAGCCCGCCGATCCTCCCACGGACGAAGGGGATACACAGAGTCCGGAACCTCCGGCAGATGGGGAAGATGAGCAGAATCCGGCGTCCCCGGCGGAAGACGGGGACGGTCAGTCTGTCGCACAGGAGGAAACCCTCAGTGCCGCCAGCCTGCAAAGCGATCCAGCGGATGGGGAACATGGCGGCACCGGCAGCGGTCCGGCCGCACCGACAGATTCCGCGGAAGATCCGGATCAGATCGGAGACCCCGATTCCCAGGTTCCCTCCGAAGAGACGCCTCCCGCCGCGCAGCCCCAGACGGAGCTGGAAAAGTGGGCCCCCAACGGCGCCCGGTGGGTGTACACCGTGAAGGAAGAGCTGAACTCCGATCTGAAGGAAGCGTTGTATGAGCAGTACCAATATTACTTCACCGGCAATGGGACAGCGGGCGAGGACTCCGCAGACGGCGACACCATCCACATGAAGGAGCTGAAAAACTCTCTGGAGACCAGAGCCCCCTTCACCAAGCGGTGGGTGGGCAGCGATGGCGAGCCCATCACTGCCGATTACATGGACCTTGGCGAGATGTCCGTCACCTTTGAGCTGTATGTCAAGGAGGGAAAGAGCGGAGGTTGGCAGAGGGCAGCGGACTATTTCACGCAGGAGAACCTGGGAGAAGACGCGTACGAGAAACTGAAGGATGCCGGAATACTCAATGGTTTTTCGATCACATTGGAAAACCGGCATATCTATGATTCCTGGAGTGGAGCTTGTGAGAACCTGCCGCGTGTAGTAAAAAAAGACAGCGGGATTTCGGAGCTGTCCTATCGCGTGGTGGAGACGGAAATCGCTTATCAAGGCGGAGCCGTGACGATTACTGTCGATACCAGCGGTGAAGAGTTCGCATACACTGTTGCAGACAGCGGCGGCCTTTTCACGGGAATTGAAGACACCTACACGGAATCCGGAAATTCGACCACCATCACCAACAAGCTGGCGACGACCTCGCTGCAGGTGCAGAAGATTTGGACGAACGACCGGAACAACGTCTATGGCACCCGTCCGGATACAGACGAAGCCGGCAAGACCTGGGAGACCAGTTTCCTGATTCAGCGGACCACGGATCTATCTGTTGGCTGGGAAGCGGCAGCATGGGAAGCCGTCCAGGTGACCGGCGAAAACGGTCAAAAGCAGGATCTGGTAGTGACCCTCACCGGAACGGATACAGAGGGCACGGTTGAATCGCCGGTAGGGATGACGATTTCCGGCCTGCCGAAACAGAATGCGGAAGGGGAGTACACCTATCGCGCCGTGGAGCTTGAGCCAGGATATCAAATGACGAACGGAGCAGTCGATTTGAGCAGCTATGTCCTGCTCAGAGATTCCTACAACGAGGCGTACACGGCGGCCTACACCTATGGCGGGCAGTCTGACGACGGCTTCCTCACCACAGCGGCCAACGACATGCAGACCACCAAGGTCTTTGCCGACAAGACGTGGATGCCTGCCGGCGAGGAGGGCGCCCAGGTCACCCTGCACCTGCAATATGCGGTTCCGCTGGAGAATCCGGCAGAGGGCCCGGCGTATACGTGGAAGACCCTGATGGCTGTATCCGTCACGCTGGATGGAACTATGGATCCTGATCTGGACAAACCCTATTACGAGTACACAGAGTGGAAAGCCGTCTGGGAGAACCTCCCAGCCCGAATGCCGGGCAGCTATCTGCCGGACCCCGACTCCGAGACAGAATACCGCGTGACCGAAGCGGTCAGCGGCAGCTACGTCCAGGTGGGAGATACGAAAAAGGAAAACAAGACCGATGTGGATGGGACCTACCCTGAATTCCAATTCACCAATAAAGCTGTGACATCCCTGACAGTGGAAAAGAAATGGCACACCGCGGATGCCAAGAAACATCCGATCACAATGGAACTCTGGCGGACCACGGACAAGAACCTGATCGGGAAGACCGGCGTGGATGGAGTGGAGCAGGTCGCCGGCATGACCGCAGAGCTGTCTGCGGCCAATAACTGGCGCCATATTTTCGGAGAGCTGGACAAAGTAAACAGCCAGAACCAGAAATACTATTATTACGCCATTGAACAGGGAACCCCGGACGAGGACATGGAAGTGATCTACGATCATGGAGAACCGACGGAAACTACGGTGGCGTTCACCACTGCCATCACCAACAGGGGCTATACGGACATCCCGGTCTCCAAAACCTGGCGGGATGACAGTGACGCGCAGGGCCTTCGCCCGGAGACGCTGAAGCTGACCCTCTACCGCAGAACGGATCCGGCAGCCCAGGGCGAAGTGGCAGGCGAAGTGACGCTGTCCGCGAAAAATGCCCAGGACGGAAACGCCGATGTCTGGACATACACCTTTGAGCATCTGCCGGATACGGACGGCAGCGGTAATCCCTATACCTACTGGGTGGAGGAAGAACACCTGGAGTCGTACACTGTGACAGGGAGCGGTACGCTGGCTCTGACCAACACACTGGGCGGCAAGGAGACGGAAATTGCCATCCAGGGGCGGAAGACCTGGGTGGGTGATGGAGCGGACGACCGTCCGAACTCCATCACGCTGAGCCTCCTGCAGAACGGCACCAAAGTTGCCGAGCGGGAAGTCACCCCGAACGCCGACGGCAGCTGGACCTATGATTTCGGCAGCTGGCCCGCCTACGACGACAGTGGCCGGGCGTACACCTACACTGTGCAGGAGGAGCCGGTGGATGGCTACGGCAGCCGGGTGGACGGATGGAACGTCATCAACGGAAAGGGGAACCTGACCGTCAAAAAGCAAGTGTACAGCGGTGACCGGCAGAGGGACTTCTCCTTCACCGTCACGCTTGACGACAAGTCCATCAACGGCATCTGCGGGGATATGACGTTCCAGGACGGCGTGGCAGCATTTACCCTGAAAGACGGGGAGAGCAAGACAGCCAAGGGCCTGCCCTCCGGCGTCGGCTACACAGTGGCAGAGGCGCGTGTGGACGGCTATGGGACCCGCGTCGAGGGGCACAACCCCGGAATGGTCCCGTTCGGAGACACGGCGGAAGTGCTGATCATCAATTATGATGACACGACCCCGCCGCCGGACCCGGCTCCAGATCCAAACCCCAAGCCGGACCCAGACCCGGGTCCCGATCCCATGCCGGATCCAGATCCGCATCCGACCCCTGACCCGGACGAAAGCCCGGATCCTGATATGCCGGATACGCCGGACGAACCGGGGCACCCTGATGAACCGGATGACTCTGTTCCCACGGGAGACACTGCCCAGCTGGCGCTGTATCTGGCACTGCTGGCGGCCTCTCTGGCTGGCGCAGCAGCCATCGTGATTCTGGGCCGGAAGGGCAGGAAGAGAGACTGAAAAAAGCATTGAACCAATGAGGCAATCAAACCGGGGGCACGTATACCGTGCCCCCGGCCTTGGGGCCGCAGTCCTGAGAGATAGGGATCGAAACAACTTCCACACTTGACAACGGCCAAAAAATTCCGTATAATAAACTA
>VOFI01001631.1_pt1 | contig 77460 bp, 108 predicted proteins | sample 5384131 | NCBI WGS metagenome assembly VOFI01 (sample SAMN12384728, study PRJNA508395) | human gut metagenome | isolation source: healthy gut H | host: Homo sapiens
TAAACAACAGTTCCCGGTTGCATATCAGGAGAAGCACATGGTATAATCCTCTTGCGTGTAGGTATATCATGGCTTCGGTCTGATAGAACCTTTGGCGGTTTTGTGACAGCTTTTTTACATTTCCTTTATCCCTCAGATCTCGCCCCTCGTTGGCTTCCATGAACTTTTCCAGAATGTCAGTTTTAATAAGGACTTTTCTTCCGACTTTTAATACCGGAAGCTTCTTCCATTCAACCAGCTTTCTCAAAGTGTTTCTGCCAATTCCTGTATAGTCGGCTGCTTCCTCGATGGATAATGCAATCTTTCGTTCCGTCATCTTGTCACCTCCTTGCAAATTGCATTATGCAATTTTTTTGTTGTGCTGTTAGTATAGCGGTTTTATATTGTGTTGTCAAGCGTTATGAAATTTTAAAAATAATTATTATATTGCATATTGCAATTATGTGAGGTACATGCTATAATTCATACATACCGAAAAAGGAGGCAATCAGCATGAAAGATAAAGAACTACGCAAGCTGATAGGCAGCAGGGCAAAACAGCGTCGTCTGGAATTAAATCTGACACAGCCTTATGTTGCAGAGAAGATGGGAGTTACCGCTTCCACAATCCTGCGTTATGAGAATGGTTCGATTGACAATACCAAAAAGATGGTGCTGGAAGGTCTTTCGGAAGCACTTCATGTATCTATTGAATGGCTCAGAGGTGAAACCGATGAATACGAAACCGATATTACGGATAAGAAAGAATTACAGATTCGTGATGCAATGGGCGATATTACACGCAAGAAGCATTTCATCAGTTCCGATTGTCTGATATCGAAAGGAGACACACGATTATGGCAAAAGGATCTGTAAGAAAAAAAGGAAAGAAATGGTACTACCGCTTCTATGTAGAAGATGCAAGCGGCAATCTGGTCAGGGTTACGCTGTTGCAGGGCGATCCGGGCGACGGGAAAAGCAAGTTAATGCTTTCCGTTGCCGCCTTGCTCTCTAAGGGAGAAGCCTTGCCTTTTACAGATGAAGATAGAGAACCAACCGTATTACGGCTTTTCAATATACTCAATTTCAGGAAGATGGATCCGCCTGTGCAGTCTCCTCATATACCTCCAGCACTTCCTCCGCTGATCCATACTCCATAACCTCCGGCATCACATCCACCGGTGCATGCTCACATACCGGTTTCTTTAACTTTGCCCTGTCCCGCTCATAAGCATCACATAAAATGATCTTCCATTCAAAAAACCGTTGTGCTGCCCGCTGTCATTCGTGCTATACTGATTCTTATGAAGTGATGATTATGCTCTTATAAAATTATGATGTCGGGGGCAAAAGCCCCCGACTTTGATGCCTACGGATTGCTCCGTGCTACGCACATACTTATAAAATTTGTAAAGGAGTTGTTGAGCTATGAACCATAGAATCCCGGAAGAATTAATCGAATTTATCAAGGAAAGCCCTACTGCTTTTCATGCAGTCAGTGCCATGGCTGCCCGGCTTACAGAGTCCGGCTTTATCAGACTGGAAGAGGGAATGCACTGGAATCTTAAGCAGGGCGGTTCTTACTATGTGACCCGCAATGATTCCTCCCTGATCGCATTTACCATACCGGAGCATCCTTTTCAGGGAATGCGGATCATGGCAAGCCACAGTGACTCCCCCGTCCTTTAAGATCAAGGAAAATCCTGAAATGGAATCCGAGGGGCATTATATCCGGCTGAATGTAGAACGCTACGGTGGAATGCTCTTTGCCCCCTGGTTTGACCGTCCACTTTCCGTTGCAGGAAGGGTGATCGTAAAAGATCCTTCCACAGACGGAAAGCCTTCTGCCTGCTTTCTGTCAAAGCTGGTCAATATTGACAGGGATCTTCTCATGATCCCTAATCTTGCCATCCACATGGATCGTGATGCAAATAACGGGCATAAATACAATGCTCAGAAAGATATGCTCCCTCTTTACGGTGATCTTACAGCAAAGAATACCTTTTTCAGACCATCGCAGAGGCAGCCAATGTAACCGAAGATGAAATCCTTGGTCATGACCTCTTCTTATATAACCGACAGGAACCTTGTATCTGGGGTGCATCCGGGAATTTCTTTCTGCTCCCCGGCTCGACGATCTCCAGTGTGCCTTTGCCTCCCTGAAAGGCTTTCTTTCTTTCGGAGCAAAGGAAGATTATCTGGCTCTTCACTGCGTTTTTGATAACGAAGAAGTCGGAAGTGGAACAAAGCAGGGTGCAGCTTCTACCTTTCTAAAAGATACACTGACAAGAATCCACAGAAACCTTGGATATAATGAAGAGGATTTTCTTGTGCATCTTGCCAACAGTCTCATGGTCTCTGCTGACAATGCTCACGCAGTTCATCCTAATTATACAGAAAAGGCCGATCCAACGAACCGACCTTACCTGAATGAGGGAATCGTGATCAAGTACAATGCAAACCAGAAATATTGTACTGATGCCGTTTCTGCAGCCATGTTCAAGGATATCTGCCATACCGCTGGTGTCCCGGTTCAGACTTTTACCAACCGTTCCGATATGGCAGGCGGATCCACACTTGGCAATATTTCCAACACGCAGGTTGCACTGAACACTGTCGATATCGGACTGCCGCAATTTGCCATGCATTCGCCTTACGAGACCACCGGTGTCAAAGATACAGAATATCTGATCCGTGCCGCCACAGAACTTTTTGCTTAATCCTATTTCAGAGATGCTGCATTTTTCCTGCCTCTGTGCGAACCGGTGTATAAACTGCATTGATCTCCAGCGTATCCTCCGTATGTGCCATCCACAAGGTGTAATCTCTGATACTCCTTTTTGTATACTGTTCCTGAACACAATACAGTTCCATCGTCTCAAAATCTATCAGTACCAGGTCAACAGGCTCCGGTTCTTTTTCCCTCCTCACATTTTACCTCCATCGCTTCAGACAGCTTTTCCAGACAGGACTGACACAAAATCTGCGATGCCTTTTCCATGGAAAGTACTCTGTCCTCTCCATAATCTACTACGATTTCCGAAATACCCCGGAGACTTTCTGAACTACGCTCCAGAACTCTTCCATTTTTTTCCCAACCGTTGTCCTTGTCGTATTCTTTCCTTCTGTATCTTCCGGCATATTTCCTTTCTCATTTCCACTTTTGATCTTCAGATCCATAATGTACCAGTCATTCACACTGATGATACCAATCGCATCTTTTCCGCTGAACATCCCCGTCATACTTTCTTTTCTGCTGCCGCACAAAGCACATTCTTCCTGATCTGTCAGCTTTGTCTCAGGCACTTTGGGCTTTTGGAATGACCAGTCTGCTTCTCTCTTTGCAGAAACATCTTCTTTCTCTGATGCATTTGACCAGAACTGTATATATGCCCACCACAAAACACATACTATCACTGCGATCCCTCCCAGGATCAGCCATACCGTTCTTTTTTCTTCATACTACGATCATTCATGGATTTTTTCATTTTTTTTCTTCATTATCTACCTCTCTTTATCCGGGTGCGTTGCACTCCTTATTTGTGGCGGTTTCGTTCATGGTCAGTGTGTGGAACTATCCTTATTTATGAATTATCATAAAAGATATATCAGGAGGAGGAGCAAAAGAATGGACTTACTTAATAGTAAAAGCATAGGAAGAACACTGAAAGAGCGTAGACTCCAACTGGGTTATACTCAGGAACTCGCCGCCGAGAAATCAGGAATCTCTTACTCCTACTATACCAAAATTGAACGAGGAGAACAACTTCCTTCTATAGAAATTTGTGTTCAGCTTGCACAGACCTTTCATCTCTCGCTGGATTACTGGCTGCTTGGTACATCTTCTGATGCGGAAATATCCTCTGAATTGATCGATCTTGCTTATTCTCTCAGGGAGATTGACCTGAATTCTTTAAGAAAAGTAGAGAAGCTTCTGCAAAAAGCAGAATTGCTTACAAAATAATTTTTCTTTGCATTATTTTATGATGCCAGGGGTCAAAGGTCTAAGCCCACATGAGCTTGCTCATAGGTAGGTGAAAGACCTTAGGGGCCTGCCCCGATATGAGCATAAAAGTGGGATGATAATCCCACGATATGCGAATATTGGGTAGGATTGTAGGAGTGCGTAGCACGGAGCAATCCGTAGGCATCAAAGTCGGGGGCTTTGACCCCGACATCATAAGATATAGAAAAAAGACGTTCCGGTGACAGAGTCACCAAAACGCCTTTTCAAGGGGCTGTTCATAATTCCAGTGCTTCATATCTGCTCCACAGATTGCAGCCGCTTTGATCTCAAGGATGATATCCTCCGGTCCGCATGTTGGATACGGTACTTCTACCAATTTGTAGCTTCCAAATTCTTTACCAAATCTTGCGATTGCCTTCATTTTCATAGTTCATTTCTCCTCGTCTGAATTTTGTTCTTAATGTTACATTTACTTTTTTCTTTTTCGGCCGAAATCATTTGTTTTTTCTATGGTTGTATTTTACCGCTTTTCTTTGTTTCAAAGAAAATAAGGGTATGGATTCTGGTTTTCAAATCCAAAATCCATACCCCTGAAAAACTGCCGGAATATTTCTCAAAATATCCCGACAGCCTTCTGTCATTCTTAACTTTTCACAGATCCATATTTCATCACGTTCTTTTTCTGAACATCAGGATCAGCTTCTTTTTCTGCGGTACACCAGTGTTGCGATCACTGCTCCGGCTGCTGCCATTGCCATTCCATACAGTGCGAAATTCGTTGTATCTCCTGTCTTGGTTGCCTTTACAGTTCTCTGGTCTGCATTTCCATTATCACCCTTATTCCCACTGTTGTTGTCATTATTTCCGGCATTGCTATTGTTATTGTTATCGTTGTCGCTGTTATTACCGCCATTATTTCCATTATCCGGTTTCTCCGGGTCTGGATTCTCCTGCTCACCGCTTCCTTCTACCATAACCTTGAAGTCTGCATAGGAAACACTTCCATCCGTTCCGGTTACTTTTACTGTCACGATAACTTCTGTATCTGCCTTCGGTGCAGTCACCTCACCATTCAGTGCAATGATTCCTTCCGGATTTACGCTGCTGATCTCAATCTGTGCATTTTCCGGTACTCCCGGTAATGTCAGCTTCTTCGTACCTTTCTTAACAGAAGTTGCGAAAGATTTATCCGCAACGATCTGACGTACGATCTCTTCTGCGGTGATTACCTGCTCCGGCTCCTCATCCTTTTCAAAGACTCCGATCAGTTCAACATTCTCGCTGATCGTAAAGATATACTTCGCATCTGTACTTAAGATGTCTTCTGAATCTTTCAGCTTCCATCCCACGAAATGATATCCTTCTGCTGCTGTTGCAGTTACTGTTACGTCTTCCCCGTCTTCGTAAACACCATCCTCATGATCCATGCTGACTGTTCCCATAGCTGTATCACTGGATGTTACTGTTACACGATACTGATTCTTTACTACAGGAATCAGACGGAACTCTGCTCTTAAATGGACATCCTCCGTTACTGCAAATGTATACGCAGCCTCTGCACCTTCTACTTTTCTGAAACTTCTGTTCCATTGTTGTCCGTAATTTTATTCCACTGAACAAACTCATATCCTGCATTCGGAGTTGCTGTTACTGTTACCTCTGTATCTTTTACATATACATTTCCTGATGTCTCCGGTGCAACACTGACTGTTCCCATTACCTCATCAGCAGATTCTGCCTGTACGTGATAAGACTTCTCTTTCTCACGGAAGTTTGCTTTCAGTTTTGTATTTCCTGTGATCTCAAATGTATATTCTGCTTCTGTACTTACTTCTGCATTTGTATCCGGATTCGTCCAGTTTACAAATTCATAATCATCCGATGCCGGAACTGCTGTCACTGTAACACTTGAGTTTTCATCATACTCACTCTGTGAAGGTGTTACTGTAACACTTCCCATTACCGCATCATTCACTTCCGTTGCCAGTGTATACTTTGTAACAGGGTCTGCCTCAAAGTTTGCTGTCAGTGTCACATCCTCTGTCACACCAAATACATATGGATTTGATTCGCTGACTACTGTTCCCTCTGCATTTGTCCAGTTTACAAAATGGTATCCTTCATTTGCTGTTGCAGTTACCGTAGCTGTATCATACTTCTGATACTCATTCTGATCTGCTGCAGCACTTCCCATTGCCGGGTCATTTGCCCGAACTGTCACAGCGAATGACTGTGGTGCTGTAAACGGTTTTGTCAGTTTTGCATTTGCCCAGTCACCATGATCGCTCCAGTTATTTGTACCTTTTTCCATAACCAGCTTCAGCTCTGTTGCACCGGTTATATCGATATCACCTGTAAATCCTTTTGCTGTGTTGGTTCCCATTTCGGCACTTGTGAACTTCAGATTTCCATCCACATACACTTTAAATGTAATACTTGCCTGAGAAGGATTTACTTTTGTCTCACGGTCTACACCATAGTAAGATGAAAAGCTTGTATATCCTTTCCCTGTCAGATCATAAATGATCGTAGAATCCGCATGGCTTCCGATTCCCTTCTCAAAGGTTTCTTCGGCTGAACCATCCCATAAGGTCAGTGTATTATTTCCGCAGCTCTTATCTTTTCGTGTCGGATTTCCTGAATCTCCTGATGTCTGCGACTCCCAGTCAAGATCAGACAACCAGGTCTCTCCTGATGCATGAACCGTTACTGTATAAATCTTTTTCTGTAGATCCATCAGCAGAAGTGACTCTCACTTTCACGGTGTTGTCACCTTCTGTCAGTCCCAGTTCTGTTGCCGCACTTCCTGTTCCTGTCTGAATCACTGTATCTTTCCAGATAACATTTACGATTGCATCCGCTTCTTCAGCTGTTGCACTGATCGTCACACCTGACTCTGTTGCAGATGCCGTATAGTTGAATGTATCTGCGTCAAATTTTTCTGCCAGAGATACATTCTCTCCAAAGTTTAATGCTTCCAGCCGTGCATTTGATGCATTCGGCACTTTCAGTTTCAGTTTATAGTAAACTGGTCCAGCACTCGTCTCCGGTGTCACACGGATCGTGATCTCATTTGTTCCCGGCTCAACCGTCACATCACTCTGAACTGTCTGTACTGCAGATGTAACTTTTGTTCCGTTCACGATAGAAACGCTTGCTCTTGTGCTTTGTGCTGTCGCTGCAACCTGTGCTGTTGTTGTTCCTGTTGCAAGTGGAAGACTATATTCATAAACTCCCTCTGTCAGCTCGATCGCCTGTCCATTTACCTGCAGGCTTTCCAGTAATGCATTGTTCTCTCCCTGACGGCTGATCGTAAAACGGTATCTTTCCACTGTCACCCCATCTTCTGCGGTAACTTTTACCTCGATCAGGTTTCTTCCGTTCGTAAGAACTGCACTGCCGCTCAATTCCTCTGTTTCTGTTCCGTTCACGACCACTTTTACTGTTGCCTTTGCATCTTCTGCTGCAAAGGAATACCGGATCTGCTGAACATCACTTCCTGCTGTTGTCTGATAGAAGCTTGTTCCTTTCACGAACTGGAACAATGCTGTATTTTCCCCTGTGGTAATATCAGCCGTTGCAAGTTCTGCATTTGCAGATTTCACTGCTGCAGCACCTGAATCTGTACCATTTCCGGTTACATGAACTGCATCAGACCATACAATGTCTCCTGCTGCACCTGTTCCGATCAGCGGTACATAAGCAGCTTTTACATATTTGCCCTTCATTGCTTTAGAAGCGGTCAGGGAAGTTCCCTCTGCTCCGCTGATAATGGAGTAATTTCCATCTTCTTCATCAGCAGCTGCCCATTTGACAATTACATCCTGTCCTGTCGTATCTCCTGCCGCTGTCAGACTGTTGGCATCTTCGTCATAAGTTACCTCAACGTTGGAGGCGGTCGCTTTCACTGCGTCTTCAACCAGTTTTACTTCTTTATCATTGACCGTAACATCAGAGTATGTAATGGATCCTGATGTTGTTCCCTGGCTTGCGATCGCCAGCTTAAAATTATCGCTCAGGAAACCACAGTCAGTTCTTGAACCGATGGTTGTCCGGTACTCTTGTCTGCACTAAAGTATGCTGTCACTGTAGAATCTTCCTTCACCAGCTTCAGCCAGATTGGATTCGTGCTTACATTGCCCAGTTATTATATGGTACCTCTACTGCACTTCTGTTCTGCTCTTTTACAAGTGCTACTGCACTGGTAGAGCCATCACGATGCTTCTTTTCCAGTGCTACATAATTGTCCGCATCATCATAGAGATAGATTCCTGCATCTGCCCATGTATTTGCAGGAGTTGCACCTGTCAGCTTGAAAATCAGTGTCAGGCTGGTTCTGTCTGTTCCCTCCGGCAGTGCTTTTACAAGGACATTGCTCGGAGTCTGGTTCTGGTAAAGTCCCTGACTTGTGAAATCCTGCTCCAGTCCGCCTTCCACGGTTGAACTTGCACGGTATTTGTCGGAAGATGTCGGATGATCCACTGTAATATCCGATGCGATCACCTTTCCATCCTGCCAGATCGATACCAGTTTGATGCTGCATAGCCGTTAACTGTAGATGCTGTCACTACAACACTTCCCGGTTTTGCTGCTGTCAGAAGTCCTTCTGTAGTAATCGTCGCTTTATCTGTCTCTGCACCTGTCTTCGCATCATAGACTTTCCATGTCACTGCATTGGTCTGCTCTGTGCCGGTCTCGCCGTCATTCCATTTCAGACTTGCAGTATACTGGATCGTATCATTTACTTTAATATTTTCTTTATTATCAGCTGCTGTCAGCTCAATTCCACTCGGAAGATTTCCAAGATCACTTCCACTGACTGTAAATGTCACTGCATTCGTCGGGAACTTACGTCCTCCCACAACCATATAGCCTGTTACATTTGCTGTTCCTGCTCCTGCCGCAGTTACTACACCGGTACTGGAAACTTTCACTACTTTTTCATTGTCAGATTCATAGTACACTGTTCCGTTCGCTGCCGTGGTAGAATCTGCATTCACCTTCATTGCGTCATTGGTGACTGTAATATCAGAAGCACTCATGTTGCTGATCGAACTTCCGGCATTCATTCCGCCGTCATACTCATTTCCTTCGATCACTACATTCTTACAACCATTAAAGTTATACAGCTTTCCTGATAAGGTATTCCCACTTCCGCTTACTGTCAGTTCTGCACTGTCGGCTACATTCAGCTCTGTAGAACTTCCGTCTTTTACTGCCAGACTCAGAGATCCATCTCCGTTGATCGGATCCTGTCTGTAAATTTTATTATTTTTAAAGGTAAGGTCTTTTACACTCTTTGCATCAAGTACTCTTTTGTTGTACATAAAGAACGTATTGTTCTCGATCTTAATATTAGAATGTACGGTCTTTTCCGTAGATACGGTCGGATTTGTAGGCTCAATGAAGATTGCCTGTGCATTTCCTCTTGTAAATGTATTATTACGGATGGTCACATCTCTGACCGGACCTGACTCATACCAGCCCCGGGCATCATCAGAAATATAGATGCCTGCCATATTCATTCCGTCAAATGTATTATTTTCAATGACGATCGGCTTTCTTGTCGTTACAAGGATTCCTCTTGTCGGAACTTCCTTAAATTCACAGTTTGTAATATTCACCGTTGGTGTATAAGTGATATTTTCTACCACGTGCTGATTTACCTGAACATCGGAAGGAACTGCCTCATTCAGTGTCAGCTTGATCGTTGTCAGGCTTCCTGAGCCATCGCCCATATTTCCACCCATTCCGTCCTATCTGTCAACTTTGGTTACTGTACGGACAGAATCTTCAACTGTGATCATATTTCCCTTTGTCATGAACTCGATCTCGTCCCCTTCAAAGAAGTTCGGGAAACCTGCTGTCTCATTATGGTTATACTGTACTGTGATCGTTCTTCTGTCAGAGCTGATCGCTGTAACCGTATTAAATGTTCCGTGAATATTGATCGGGTCATCATGCGGACCTGCAAACGTACAGTTGCTAATATTGATCGTGCCTTTGCATCCCGACATTTGTACAAAATCTGCATATCCGGCTGTCGTTCTTCCACTTTCTTTCGGTGCTTCAAAGTCAACATCATCCATTGTGATATTTTCAGAATGCTGACCTACCATACCGAATCCATGAAGGAAATGAATATCAAGGGACGTCATCGTAATATCTTTGCTCTTCCAGAAAAATGTTCCTGCATGGTCACGGACAGTCAGTCGTGACTGGAAACACATTCCATTCTGGACTTCACTGGCTTTACTGCTATAGGTAATCTTTACCCGGTGATTTCCAAGATCCTGGATTGAGGATACATTCTTTAATGCTGCGTTTCCGTTTCCTGCACCATATTTAATCCCTTTTACTGTATCTTCCCGCTGGGTATGATAGTTTGACAGGTCGGAGATACTCCAGTAACGCTGACCTGTATAAGGGCTTACATCACTGTACCGGTGATTGTTGTTCCTGAAACCTCATAATTGTAACACTCAGGAATGTAAATCGTCGCTGTATTTCCCTCTACACTTTCAACCGTCATATCAATTACTGTCGGCACCTGAAAATCAACCGCAAAATCTTTAAATTCAACATCTTCACAACCGATTGTTGCAAAGGTCGTCATTTTGCCATGGAACATGAACAGGGAGTCATTTCCCTCTACCGTAACATGATCCATATCTTCCAGAAAAATACCGATCTTCTTCATTTTATAATTCTGATCAGCACCTACGGTATTAGAAATATATAATTCTCTTTCCACCGCTTTATCAGGGTAGATATCATAGCGACCTTCCGGGAAATTAATCGTAACTTCCTTTCCCTCATCAGTCGCTTCTTTCGCAGCTGCGATCGCTTCCTGTATTCCGACTGCACTGTCCTTTCCGCTGTCCGGATATACCCCGTAATCCGTGACATCGATCACTTCTGTCTCTGCCGCAGCTTCTGCCTTCTGCACGCCTGCTCCCGGAACAAATCCGAGATCACAAGACACGCTGCAAAGACAAGCGATAAAATTCGCTTTCTTTTCTTCATTTTTTCCTTACCTCTTTCCTTTTATATATAAGTAATTTTATTATCTCATAAAAAAAAGGAAAGAGGCTTGCACTTTCCGTGTACCCCCCCTGAATTTTTGTCAGATTCGGAACTTACTGTAAATCTGATCCTGTATTTCCACTTCCGCTTACTGTCAACTACATTTAGCTCTGTAGAGTTTCCGTCTTTCTATGTAAATTATTATTGAAAGTTCCCGTTTCTGATCTCCATCCACATCAGATTTCTATTCCTGCCAGCTCTGTCATTTTTTCTTTCGTAAAATGATTAAAGACTGCGATCGTTCTTCCAACTCCGATCACGGCACAGACCGTTCCGATTCCAATCCCGATCAGATGTCCTCTGCAAAGTAAACTGATACAGATCGTCACTGTCACATTAAAAACATCAAAACAATTTCTTTGTAAAACCAACGCTTTTATGAATACAGTCTGCGATCGCCTGCACGATCCCGTCTCCCGGGTTTGGAATGATCCTCATATTCAATGACATAGCCGCTCCGATCCCCGTCAGGATCAATGCAAGGATCAGCACTGCAAACCGGACTGCATACTGCTTTCCGTCTGCCTCTCCTTCTGAAAAATCCGGGATAACTTTTGCAAAAAAGATTTAAAAACCGGGTAAATATCATACTCAGCGGGATCTGTAAAAACATCCATAAGGAAAACCAGCTTTCGGTTCATCCGGTTCGCATGCTCCAGTACTGCCCCTTCCGTCTTTTCGCTTCTTCTGTCCCTGATAAAATGCAGGATCAGTTCTACCACAACAAAAACGCAGTAAAGCCCCATCGTTGTATTTCCGAAATTCATCCCCATGATCTGTGAAATACTGTAGGACACCGAAATGATCGGAGATACTCCCAGTCCTGCCTTCGTATTTAATGTCAGTCCCATCGCAAGGATCAACAATCCTGTAATGTAAAATATGATTCTGTTGATCGTCTGTCTTCTCATTTGTCTTTCTTTAATTCCTCTATCACGCATTCATGGTCTTTGGTTCTGATATTATAGTTAATCCCGACCAAAAGCATATTTCCCTGATATTCTTTTAAACTCTCAAAATATTCTTTCTGCCGGATCTGCTCAATCGCTCCCCTGACACTTTTATCCCACTTTAGTTCTACAATCAACGCTGGTTTTTCCTGAAATTTCTTTCTTGGTACAAATACAAGATCAGCAAATCCTTTTCCGCCTGCCAGTTCCCGGTGTACGGTATAAAAATTTCTTGCTGCATATAATGCCAGTGAAATTGTATAACTTAATGCATTTTCGTCATTGTATTGTATATGTGCTGTTTCAAAATGTGCCTGCCTGATTCCCTCTGCTACCTGCAAAGGTCGTTTCTGCCAGATTGCATTTAATGTATCTGCAGAATTTTTTCAATGCGGTCGACACTTCTCCCCATTCTGATACAGCTACACTGTTCACATATTCTCCCCGTATTTCGTTATTAGGGATCCTTACGGTCTTATTTTCATAATCATATGCCAGGTAACCAAGGTGGATCAGCAGGGTCAGCACATCATCTTCCGTCCTGAATGTAGCCATATCATTGATAAAACTACCAGTATTTACAGGAACTGATTCTCCTGCCATCATGCTCAGTACATCTTCCCTCAATCCATCAAAATTCATATCAATATAAATCTTCAACGCTTCAAACGTCTCCGTCTGATTCCAGTAATTTCCGATTTTACCAAATCTCATACAACTGACAACCGATCTTGGACTGTAAACAGCCGGAACTTTATCAAAAGAATACCCGTCATACCAGCATTTTACTTCTTCTCCGTCCATCTTATATTTTTCGCACAATGAAGCAACTTCTTCTTCCGTAAATCCAACATACTCTGCCATCGGTGGGATCGATCATTGAAAATTCATCAAACATATTCAAAGCTGAATGAGTCCCATATTTTTTTATAGGAAGAATCCCCGTCATATATGCAAGATGGATACACGGCTTATCTTTCAACATATCTCTCAGAAAATCAAGATAAATCTCCTGTGCTTCTTTGTCTTCTTTATACTCCCGAAAAATGCAGTCCCATTCATCAATAATGACAACAAACGGTCGTCTTGTCTCTTCATATACATCCTGCATTGCCTCGATCAGATCATTTTCATCAAAATAATCCACATCCGGATACTCTCTTTTCATATCGCGAAGCACCAGTTTTTTCATCCGCTCCAGCAAGTCGTATACATCCCTGCTTCTGCTCAGAAATTCCTGCATATTAAGAGAAATCGTATTATAATGATTCAAATATTTTTCAAAATCTTTGTCTTTTGCAATTTTGAATCCCGAAAAAGTGCTTTAGAATCACACCCACAGCTATAATATGCTGTAAGCATATTTGCCGCTGTCGATTTTCCAAATCTTCTCGGACGGCTAACGCAAAGATATCCCTGCATTGTATTCAGTACCTGATTCGTATAGCTCAACATACCCGTTTTGTCCACATAAATTTCAGAATTAACGATTTTACCAAATCCATCTGCATTGAATTTAAATATCTGCCCACGCATCTTCCTCCTGCTTTTCTTTTTGCATACTATTTTTTTATTATACACCATATTTGATGCTATTTTCTATTTTTTTCAGGAAATCCTGTTCGTTTTCACAATGCACTGCTCTCTTTCATGATATACCGTTTTCTTTTATACATCACATTGCATTTTCAGCGATTTTTTTCTATTTCCATGGAGATTCACACTCTTTTTTGATCATTTTCACAAGAATTTTTTCAATTCTTTTGTTGAAAATCTTAATTTTTTATTTTTCAAGGCATTTTTCAGAGAAAAAATCTTAATTTTTCAGCCTGTCTGATTCTTCTGCTTTTCCAGACCCTTGACATTCGGTGCTATAGTGTAACTGTAGCAAAGAAAAAGCACTTAACAATACCTACTTGTACAGAAAGTTGAAGGCTGCTAAGCGGATTCAGAATTTGGAGGAAAAGATAAATGAATACTTTAAAAGCTGAAAAGAGACATGTCAATCAAAGCCAAAAAACTTAGACGCGAAGGATTTGTTACCGGTTGTATTTTCGGCCGTGAAATGAAAGAGAGCATTCCACTTAAAATGGAAAAAGCAGATGTTGAAAAACTTCTGAAAGTTGAGAACAAAGGTGGACAGGTAATGCTCGAAGTTGATGGTCAGACTTATGATGCACTGATCAAAGAAGTTGATTATAATCCATTAAAGGGTTATGTTGATGAGATTGATTTCCAGGCACTTGTAAGCAATGAGAAAGTTCATTCTGTTGCTGAGATCCATCTTGTCAACCTTGATAAACTTGCTGCCGGTGTACCACAGCAGATGTTACAGGAGATTTCTTTCAAGGCTCTTCCTGCTGCACTGGTAGAGAAAGTTGAAGTAGATGTCGGAGATCTCAAGGTTGGTGATACCATCCGTGTGGCTGATCTTCCGATCGCCAAAGACAAAGATGTTGATCTTATGACTGATGTTGATGCTACGGTTGTAACGATCACAGAAGTTCATGTAAAAGCTTCTGACCTTGAAGCTGAAGATGCCGACGCAGACGAAGCAGCCGAAGCATAAAGTTATTGTTGCAGTCGCCAGAGTCTTGTACAGACGCCTCTTTTGGTTCGCTGCTTACATGGATTTTTTAAAATACGGGTGATGGAACAGAAATTCCACCGCCTGTATTTTTTTTTCTGTAGTATGCAGGGAAAACCACTATATATAAAAGAGAACCCGCCGCCTGCAGATTCTCTTCTCTTTCATCACTTCTCTTCTATTACTTAATATACCCGATAAAGGTATTTCCACTTCCCGCCACCATAGCATTCATCTCATCCATAGTCACAGTCTGCGATGCCCCTGTATCCGGGTCAGAATACGTGATATCTGTCTTAGAATATCCGGTCATCAGGATCGCATGATCTGCACTTGTCAGAGCGATCACTGGACAGCCTTTATTGATCACATACAATACCTGATCCAGCGTACAGCCCGTAAGATCTGTCTTCTCCGCCCTCATACGATTTCATATACCGTTCACATGCTTCCAGTGAACTTTCTCCGCTCTCCTTTGTCACTACAACATTTTCAATAGAATACACCAGATCCCGGTTTCCTTTTTTCCCATACATAAGCCTGTTCCGACGAGATCACAACACCGGAAATCTTCTCCGCCTTCTGGATCGCATAGCCGGCTTTATCGTAGATTCCGACCAGTTCACCCATACCATACACATAATATTTTACACGATCATCTTTTCCTTTCAGAACAATCGTCAGTGCATTTTCAGCTACCTGCTGATCCGGCTGGAGCAGCTTCACCTCCGTCTTTTCGATTCCCTCTGCAAAAGTAAACCGGTACTGCTTTTCCCAGCTTCTCCGAACTGTAGGAGGTAAGAGAAATCTTCGTATCTTTCTTTTTCTACATTATTTGTAATATATTCCTGTGAAGTAACATTATAGATCTCTCCCGCTTTCGCAAGACGGTTCAGTGTCACCATATTTCCCTCGATCAAAATATCAGAAATATAGATCCCCTGATCTTCAAAGGAATACTCTGCTATTTTTTTATTTTTCGAATCATGGATCTCAAGCTGATACATCGGAGTTGTCTTCTCACCGGATGCCGTCTTTCCGGCATCGGAAGTCCGCAAAATTCCATAAATAAAATCTCCATTCAGGAATCCCAGCGGGCGAACGGCTTCATTCTTTGCCGCTTTCACACTATATTCATCCCCGCTGGAAAGATCCATCACCCGGATCTCCTTTGCCGCATCTTTCTCTCCGTCTGTCTGATAAGCAAGCTGATGTCCGTCATCAGAAACTGCATACTTTCCGGCTTCCAGACCTTTTGCAAGCACTTCCTGCTGGTTCTTATCAAGATCGATCCTGTAGATAACCTGATCTGCAAGCACATACAGCAGCTCCTGTGCATGATTATAATAAACCATCTTTCCCAGTTCATCTTCTGCAATGGCAAAAGATTCTGTACTCGGAATAAAGCCTTTCTCCTGAATCAGATTGCTGTCCACATTAAAATAATAAATACCGACACCAACTTCTCCTTCATGCTCTCCCCGGTTCATATATCCATAAACCGCAAAGGCAATATTCCCATGATCGTCCATACTGATGATCCGTACCGCATGCTGATCATTCAGGCTCCCTCACATCCTGTGTATCTTCCTCCGCAAAGCTGAAAACTTTCGTCAGCTCCTCATTTTTCTTATTATACATCCACAGAGTACGGTTCTGCACAAAGGCAAGGATCGAATCCTTTTTATTTGTCTCATAAGGCACATCTTCCGGCACGATTCCAAGCAGGATACCCTTTTGATCCATCACACTTCTGCTGCTGCTGAACACTTCCTGAAGATCCCGGTTATAATCCAGCAGGTAGATCGTATCTCCCACCGACCGGATCCTGAAAAATTCTTTCACATTATACCGTGCCGTTTCCTCTTTATCATCCTGACAACGCACCTGATATTTTGCAAGAATGGATGTATAAACACTGTTGCTTTCCTTCAGACTCCACTGCACATCGCCCACGATCTCCGGGTTCAGGTTTCCCCACTGGATATGAGTAATATCTGAGTGGATATTGACGGTCTGGTAAGTCGTATTATCACTCTCTTCTCCCGGCTCAAGATACATACTCAGTGTATCTTCATCACTCTGATCCAATGCCTTTGCATGAAAATCTTTTGCAAATGTAAGACATTTCCACGCAGTAATCTCATCCGGCTTCTCGATCCGGGTGAAATAATTCACCTTTTTCTGTGCTTCACCACTTCCCAGTGTCAGAGTCAGCTTCAGCACCGCCTCCCGTGCTGACTGATCCAGGGCAGTCCCCAGTTCCAGCGTAACCTTCCCATCCTCTTCTTTGACTTTTCCTTCTGCGTAAGTATCTGCTCCATCCAGTGAATAAACTTTATAGCTGATCTTACTGATCTTATTTCCATTCTCTGCGATCTCAGCCTGAAGCGTTCCATTGCTCTCCAGCGGAGTGATCGTATCACGCATGGCAGTGACATCCATCTGGTCTACATACCCGGACAGAAGATTGATCTCCTGACCACTCACGGTAAAAAGAAACTACCGGGAGCGTCGGCTCGCCCATTGTCATAATCTTATCGTCCGTCCCACGGTTCATCACATAATTACTTATCAACAATGCTCCGGCAAAAATACCGCCAGCACGATTCCCTTTATTATTCTTTTTTTTATCATTATTTATTCTCCCTGAAATCCCGTCGCCAGTGCTTATCCTTTTCTATGATCCCTTTCTAAAATCCCGTCACTGATGCCTGCTCTTTTCTGAAAGAAGCCTGCCCAGTGTCGGCTGGATATTCAGAAATGCTTCACACTCTTCCAGCTTCTTTCTGCTCTCCGCTTCTATTGCCCCATCAGTCTTCCCCCTCCTGACTGCACGCAGCAGAATATTCTTCGGTGTATGTTCCATATCAATAAATTCCAGTACCTGGGTTTCATATCCCTCGCTTTCCAGATACTTTGCCCTCAGTCCATCTGTCACCAGTGCTGCGAACCGCTCTCTTAACAGACCATACTCCATCACCGTAGCAAGTACCTCCGGGGTCTCCCCCGCTTCAAACTGCTCATTGATCTCATGCTGGCAGCATGGTACGGAAAGGATCACTTTTGCATTCCAGCCAACTGCCTTCGCCAGTGCATAGTCCGTTGCCGTATTGCAGGCATGCAACGTCACCACCATGTCCACACGGTTTACTCCTTCATAATCTGCAATATCTCCCTCTAAAAACTGAAGCTTTTCATATCCGTACTTCTCTGCCAGCTCATTGCAGTGCCGGATCACCTCACTCTTCAGATCCAGTCCTATAATGCGTATGTCATATTTTTTTTCAATTCATGCAGATAATAATACATCGCAAAAAAGTAAGATACGACTTCCCACAGCCAAAATCCAGGATCGTCAGCTCTCTTCCCCTGTCAAGCTGCGGCAGGATATCTTCGATAAATTCCAGGAATCGGTTGATCTGCCGGAACTTATCAAATCTTGTATGCACGATTTTCCCGTCCTGCGTCATAACTCCAAGATCCTGCAGAAACGGAACTTTCACTCCTTCTTCCAGAATATACCGCTTTTTGCGGTTATGGGACAGGTCTGCCGCCTTTGCTCTGATCTTTTTCTGCTTTCTGCGGATCGTCACCTTTCCCCTTTTTACTGATCAGCACTGTACAGTCCTGACTCACCGTTTCCAGTTGCATCTGTCCAAAACGCTCCATCACTGTAGCCAGGATCTCACCCGCCGCTTCGGGATTTAAATTTCGGTGAAATGCCTGCGTCTTCGTAAACGCTTCTAATTGGAACATCAATTCCCCTCTTTTTTCCAGCGGACGTACTTTTTATCTTCAAAATCCCCTGAACCGGTTCTGTTCCACACTCCAGCAGCACCGCAGTTCCTTCTTTTTCCTTTGGACTGCTGATGACTGCACGTATAAATTCTCTATTTAAAACTTCCTTCAGAAGCTTTTTATTTCTTCCATATATATAACTCCATCCTGTCGTATGATACGACGGAAAATCTCTTTTCTTTCACTTTATCAATTCTTATTTTGCAGAATATTCCCGAAGATGTCAAGAGGTCAGACACCGGTTCTGATGTCTGACCTCTCTTTCTTTCGTTATACGTAATACTGCTTTTTTTTCCCATTCTTCCTGTTCTAGAAGAAATCCTTTCTCCCGGAGTGCAGCCTCGATCATATCCGGGGTTTCCTCACTGTCAGCCTCCACTACATGGTAATGATAATCTGAGGTAATATTCTTTAACGGACTGGATTTTCCCGTCTTGATATCATCTAAAAATTCCGCTGCCTTACGCCTGGAAGTAATATTCAGCTCCGCTTCCATATGTCCATAGACCCTGTGGTTTACCATGACATTTTTTACACTTCCTCCAAGATCCACAATAGAATATAATTCTTCTTCTACCTGGGCATCCGTATGCTTTACCTTAAATGTCCGCTGTACGGATGCATCCTCATTGAGAAGATAGCCCCTGTTAGTGGAAATGATCTCATGTCCTGCAGCACGGATCAGTGCAATATCCTGCACGATCACCTGACGGCTCACTGCATACTGTGCTGCCAGTGCTTTCCCGGATACAGGGACGGTGCTGTTCTTTATCTGATTTATAATGGCAGTTCTTCGTTCTGATCCTGTCATCATACCTCTTCCTTTCTACTACTGTGGTTTCTCTTCTTAATTTATAGCATGAAGATTCTTCATGGAAATGTCAAGTATCGGTGCAGAATGGGTCAGAGCTCCACTGGAAATATAATCAACTCCAAGTGCTGTCAGTCTGCCGATATTTTCCTTTGTCACATTTCCTGAACACTCTGTCTCTGCTCTTCCGTCAATGATCCGGATTGTCTCGCTCATATCTTCCGTTGACATATTATCCAGCATAATGATGTCTGCTCCTGCCTCTGCTGCCTCTTTTACCATTGCCAGATTTTCAACCTCGATCTCAATCTTTCGGACAAACGGTGCATATTCCTTTGCCATTTTGACTGCTGCCGTAACACTGCCTGCTGCACCGATGTGATTGTCCTTCAGAAGTACTCCGTCTGAAAGATTATACCGATGGTTGTAACCGCCACCGACACGGACTGCATATTTTTCAAAGATTCGCATGTTCGGTGTGGTCTTTCTGGTATCCAACAGTTTCGTCTTGCTTCCTTCCAGCAGAGCTGCTACGGAGTGTGTATAGGTTGCAATTCCGCTCATTCTCTGCAAATAGTTCAGAGCCACACGCTCTCCTGAAAGGAGAACCCGGATATCACCGGTCACCTTGCCCATCAACTGACCATTTTTGACTTCATCGCCGTCTTTACAGTAAAATTCTGTCTCCGTCTTATCATCCAGCAATTCAAAGACCCTGCGATATACATCCAGTCCTGCAATAATACCGTCCTGCTTGCAGATCAGTTCTACTTCTCCTTTGACATACTCCTTCATCACCGCATTCGTACTAACGTCCTCACTGGAAATATCTTCTTTTAAAGCCCTCCAGGATCAGATGATCTACCTGAAGTGTCATTGTAATTGTATTCATACCTGTTCTCCTCCAATTTTCTTTGCCGCACGCTTCGCAAACACCAGACTCTCCAACAGCGAATTGCTTGCCAGCCGGTTTGCTCCATGCACTCCGTTACAGCTTGTCTCTCCCACAGCAAAAGATGATCCATCGAAGTCTTACTGTCAGAATCAACCCATACTCCTCCCATAAAATAATGCTGTGCAGGAACAACCGGGATACATTCCTTCGTCACATCATAACCTTCTTCCAGGCAATGCTGGTAGATATTCGGAAAATGATTCAGTATTGTATCTTTATCGATCCGTTCCATGGAAAGCCATACATGATTTGTTCCGTCTTTCTTCATCTGTCTCCGGATCTCTTCTGTTACCACATCACGCGGAAGAAGTTCATCTACAAAACGTTCTTTATTCTTATCTAAAAGGATCGCACCCTCTCCCCGGACGGATTCCGAAATCAGGAAACGTCTTCCCGGCTTTGTGGAATACAGTGTGGTCGGATGGATCTGTACGTAATCCAGATGTTCCAGACGAATTCCGTGTTTTTCGGAAATATCCAGGGCATCTCCCGTCAGATGCGAAAAATTCGTAGAATGCTGATATCTTCCTCCAATTCCACCGCTTGCCCAGATCGTATTATCTGCATAAATCTCCAGTTCCTGACCGTTCTGATCCTTTGCGTAAATTCCCCTGCAGACTCCATCTTCCACAATAATGTCTGTCATTGTAGTATATTCGTAAATTTCCACATTCGCAAGCTTCTTCACCTGTGCAAGCAGCTTACTTGTAATTTCTTTTCCTGTAACATCCTCATGGAAAAGGATTCTCGGTCTAGAATGAGCCCCTTCTCTTGTAAATGCATAGATTTCTTCCAACGGCTTATCTGTTTCCGGCTCTCTTCCTTTTTTCCTGATTTCCTTCTTCAGCAGAATTACCTTCCGGAACATCTGACTCTTTCTGAAATTCAACACCATATCCGATCAGATCCTGAATGATCTCTCTGGAACTGCGGATCATAATATCTACTGATTCTTTCCTGTTCTCATAATGTCCCGCTTTCATTGTATCTTCAAAATAACTGTCGTAATCATCCTCATCATGAAGCATACAGATTCCACCCTGTGCAAGAAATGAATCACTGCTCTCTAAATCTGACTTTGTGATCATAATGATCTTTTTATCTTTGGGAAGATTCAACGCACTGAAAAGTCCTCCCACACCTGTTCCTACGATCACTGCATCTGCTTTCATTTTCATAACAAACTCCATTCTTCCGGCTCTTATTTTGCCAGTTCTAACATTCTCTCCAAAGGTTTTTGGATTCTTCCCGAAGTGCATCATCCACAAAAACTTCATTTTCCCCGGTCTTTAAGACATGAAGAATCTTTTCCAACGTCACTTTTTTCATATTTCTGCATACAGGAAGCGTTTCTGTAAAATAGAATTTCTTTTCAGGATACCGTTTCTCCAGTTCATACAGGACACCACTCTCCGTACAGATGATCATCTCCTGTGCATCCGTCTCTCCCGCATAATTGATGATTCCGGTTGTACTTCCGATATAATCTGCCAGTTCCAGAACTGCCTGCGGACATTCCGGGTGTGCAAGCACTTCTGCATCCGGGTGTGCTTTCTTCGCATCCTGAATTTCTTCTACTTCCATATACTCATGTACGATGCAGAATCCTTCATTATAAATAAAATGCTTTTCCGGTACGAGTCCTGCAATATAATGTGCCAGGTTGCGATCCGGGATAAAGAAAATATTTTTATTCGGAAGGTTCTTTACGATCTTTACTGCATTTGCAGAAGTAACGCATACATCAGAATGACGTTTCAATTCTGCAGTTGAATTAATATAACAGACTACCGCAAGATCATCATACTCCGCACGCACTTTCTCGATCGTTTCAGGGGATGCCATATGTGCCATCGGGCAATCTGCTGCCATATCTGGCATCAGAACCGTCTTTTCGGGTTCAGGATCTTGGCACTCTCACCCATAAAGGAAACTCCGCAAAAATACAATCGTCTTTTCTTTCAGGCCTACTGCCACCTTGCTCAGATAAAAGGAATCTCCTATGTAATCTGCTATCTCCTGGATCTCAGGTCTTACATAATAATGAGCCAGGATCACCGCATCTTTTTTTTCTTTCTTTAACTGCTCTATCTCTTCTTTGATCGTCATATCTGCACCTCTCTGTTTTTTTCAAACTTTACTTTTCTGTGGGTTTTATTTTTCATAAGTTATGATCAGCGTAAATTATAACACCGCAGTTTACAGGTGACAAGACAGATGTTTTGACAAAAATAGTACGGAAAAGTTAAATGTTTGTGAAAAATGCCACAATCCCTTTACTTTATTACGTTTTTATAAAAAAAATAGCCGCCAAGAAGAAAATTCCCCCTTAACGACTATATAAACTACGATTCAATCTTGTTCATCGCTTTTCCTAAACTGGAAATAAAACAAAATTGCAGTAAAGGTTACTGCTATGAAATCTGCTACCGGCTCTGCAAGGTAAACACCCATGGTTTTGTCTGAAACCATATGCGGCATAATATAAATCAATGGTAACAGCAGAATAAATTTTCTTGTAACTGCCACAATGATAGAACTTATCGCATTGCCAAGAGCTGTAAAGGTCATCTGGCATGCAATCTGAATACCAAATAAAAACATGACTGCCATATAGATACGCAGAGCTTTTTGATGCAAACTCGATCATAGCTGTCTCCGGAGTAAAAATACTTACAAAGAATTGTGGCAAAAGCATTACCGCCAGCCAAAGTGTGACAGAATAAATCAGGCTTACTGTTAACAAAACACGAAAGGTCTTTTTACACGTTCCGTATTGTTTGCTCCATAATTATAGCTTGTAATTGGCTGCGCTCCCTGTGCAATTCCCTGTAAAGGAAGCATCGCAAACTGCATTACACTGGTCAGGATCGTCATGGCTCCAACTGCAATATCCCCGCCATATTTCAGCAGGGAAGAATTAAAGCATACGGATATAACGCTTTCACTCGCCTGCATAATAAATGCTGCAGTTCCAAGTGCAATGCACGGGAACACAACTTTGGGCTTTATATTCAGATTCTTACGTTTCAGTCTAAGTATTGATTTCTCACTGCACAAAAATGTCACAACGACGATACATGAAACCGCCTGCGAAATAACAGTTGCCAAAGCAGCACCACGCACACCCATATTTAATCAAAAATCATAATCGGATCAAGCACAATGTTTAGAGTTGCTCCGATAGCAACGGATACCATGGATATCTTTGTAAACCCTTCAGCAGTTACAAATGCATTCATGCCCAATGTCAGCTGCACAAACAATGTTCCAAACGCATATATGTTCAAATAGGAAACAGCATATTCAATCGTATTTTCACTGGCTCCAAAAGCTAACAGCAAATTTTCTCCAAACAGTAAAAGTACCACTGTCAGAACGATTGAAACAATTACCTGTAAAAGAAAACATCCACCAAGCGTTTGCTCTGCACTGTCCATATCTCCTTTTCCCATCGAAATAGAAGCACGTGGCGCACCTCCTGAACTTACAAGTCCTGCAAATGCCGACACAATCATAATAATAGGCATGGTCACACCGACACCCGTCAGAGCAAGACTGCCTGCATCCGGTATATGACCGATAAAGATCCTATCAACAATGTTATACAACATATTGATCAACTGTGCTATCACCGTAGATTCTGTGATAGACAGCTATCGCAGTTATCTGAAACAGTGAAAGCATTGAAAGATGGTGGACAGTCATGGTAATTTGTAAAACTCATTATAAGGATTCTGTTATTGCCAGTGCGTATAAGCCTGACAATCGTACAACTGGTGGTCATGTTCATTACATGGCTGTCCGCAACTGTATTTCATATCCTGTCAGGGATTATCTGTATCACAGCTATATTAGGGTATGGATTCGGGCAGGAAATTAAGCAATGACGATAATGTATGAAAGAAATAAATTGAGTATTATAGCAATAAAATAAGAGCAGTAGGGAGTCGTGCCAATTTTGTGACGGTTTCCTTTTTTAATTGTTGGATGATTGAGAAAAGCTTGTTAAGTCAGGAAGCATTTGCACAGGCAGTAGGTGTTTCTTTTACAACTGTCAATCGGTGGGAATCAGGAAAATGCAAACCGACTTTTAAGACTATGAAATTGATAGATGATTTTAAAACACTGGCATTAAATGAGTTCAACGCAGATGCTTGTGCAACATTGAGAAAGAATAGACCAAATTGGAATGTTATTGAAGGTGATGTGGCAGAAATATCTGGTCTTGATTTAGAGGAATATTTTTCTGTTAGAAAAGGTGAATTAGATTTATTATCCGGTGGAGCACCTTGTCAAGCTTTTTCCTATGCCGGTAAAAACTTGGATTGGAAGATGCAAGAGGAACGTTATTTTATCATTATGCAACGATTTTGGAAAAACTACAGCCCAAGATGTTTTTATTTGAAAATGTATGGTGCAATTGTTTTATAAAATGATAAGTGCTTTAAAATAGGTATCATACAGAAGTTTCAGTCCCCTGACCCCAGTGCAGACATCCGGGTATTCCTGCTGGTATTCTTCTTTCCAACTGCAAAAAATTCCCCAGAGCTTTTTATTATTTTTATCGCTTCAAGTGCTTCTCTTTTCGTCCGAATCATCGGAAAATGTTTTTGTAATTTATTCTTCTTAGGCAATCCTCTCTTGTTTTTTGTCCATAACTCGACTTTTTGTCGATGAGTTATGGATAACTTTTATGCTCTACTAAGGTAATAACAATTTTTCCGGCACGATTTTGATAGAAATATGCAGAACTGTCATAGTTATCACGGACGGATTACGTTATAATGATAAAGAAGAAGAATAACATTCATAATACAGGAGAATTTTATGGGAAAAATTAAGATCATTTTCTTTGATATTGACGGTACACTGCTCAGACTGCGGGCGAAAGAACTTTCTGAAAAAGACAGTTGAAGCACTGAACCGCCTGAAAGCAAACGGAATCAGGCTCTGCATTGCAACCGGGCGAACCCCGGTCAGCCTTCCCATTTCAGTGGGATTGAATTTGATACATTCCTGACTTTCAATGGTTCTCTGTGCTACAACGACACAGAAACGATCTTCAGCAATCCGATCAGCCCGGATGATGTTCAAAAGCTCATCCGCAATGCCGACAGTCTCGGACGTCCGGTCTCTGTTGCCACTAAAAGCCGGCTGGCTGCCAATGGATTTGACATTGATCTGTCGGATTATTACTCGATTGCTCATTTACAATTAACAGTTGCGAAAGATTTTGAGCAGGTTTCCAACGAAGAAGTTTATCAGCTTCTGCTCGGTTGTCGCGAAACCGACTATTCTGCCATTTTAAAAGACGTAGATGGTGCAAAGATTGCTGCCTGGTGGGATCGTGCAGTTGATATCATTCCCGCCAATGGCGGTAAGGGCATCGGCATCCAGAAAGTACTGGAATACTACCATTTAGACAAATCCGAAGCCCTCGCCTTTGGTGACGGGAACAATGATATTGAAATGCTCCTCTCTGTAGGAACAGGTGTTGCCATGGGAAATGCTTCCCCTCAGCTAAAAGAAGTTGCCGATGAAATCTGCAAGGATGTTGCCGAGGATGGCATTTACGATTATTGCCTGACCCATGGACTGATCTGAGGATTCTATATATAAGATTACATTACTAAGTAATGAACAGATTGGAGGAACAGAGAATGAAAAATCTGTTTGAACACACAAGTGCCCTTTGAGTAAAATATAGCAGCTATGAATATCGCACTGCTGATGATCGCACTTTATATATAGTAGTTTCAGGAAATGCAAAACCTCAGATGTACCGCCCAATGCAGGATGCCAATGCACTTGTCCTTGATGCGGTTAATATTGATCTTATGACTATGCATAAAGCAGATAATGATATATTGCAACAGATGGTTCTTGATTTTGTATCTGCTTATGGATTCCTTGGTTTTATGACAGCACTGCCGACAACGGTACAGTTTGTTACATATGAATCCGTATATCTTCCTAAAAACCACTTTATAAAAGAAGAAACTCTTTCAACAGAGGATTATCTTACTTACTTCTACCCTTTTGAAAAGCTTGATTTTCACAAGAAAGGTACGGAATCCGGATGGTCTGTTGCAGATAAAGATGAAATTGCTGTTGTGATGGCAATGGGTAACAGATGTGCTTTTTCTTTTATGCTGACTGATGAAAGCTGTGAAATGAAATTGTGTAAGCACTGTGGTAAAGCATTTATCGCAAGCCGAAAGGGAAATGAGTTCTGCTCTCCGAAATGTAAAAAATCAATATAATGTGTATAAGACAAGAGCTAAAAAGAATAATACTGATGAATAAAATCGTTTTTATAATGTTCAGGAGGTTTGCACGCAATGAGTGAAATCATTAAAACTAATACAGAATATTCAAAGTGGATTAAAGAAGTTTCTTTAAGATTCCGCAACAGCCAGATAAAAGCTGCAACAAAAGTTAATAGAGAAATGCTGTTATTTTACTGGTCTATCGGGCATGATATATCAGAGAATTACAATGAAGTCAAATACGGAAAATCTTTTTTCAAAAATCTTAGTCTTGATTTGCAGGATGCACTACCTGATGTAAAATCATTTTCTGTAACTAATTTAAAATATATGAAATATTTTTTACGATTTATACAACAATTCAAATCGTCAACAACTTGTTGACGATTCAGACACACGAATATGTCAACAAGCTGTTGATGATTGTATTTTTATGATTCCGTGGGGACATCATATTCAGATAATTAATAAATGTAAGGGTAATTTAGATAAGGCTTTGTTTTTTGTTAAAAAGACATATGAAAACAACTGGTCAAGAGCCGTCCTTTTTAAATTTTCTCGATACAAACTTGTATGAAAGAGAAGGTAAAGCCATTACAAATTTTGAAAAGCTGCTTCCTGATATTGGCAGCGATCTTGCCAGAGAAATCACAAAAAGACCCATATAATTTTGATTTTCTAACTCTTAGAGAAGGGTATGACGAAAAAAGAATTGAAAGATGCACTCATGGATAATATCCAGAAATTTCTTCTTGAACTAGGTCGTGGATTTGCTTTTTGTCGGTAGAGAATACCGGCTTGTTGTCGGAGATACTGAACAATTTATTGATATGCTGTTCTACAACATACAAAAACACTGTTATGTTGTAATTGAAATAAAGACAAGGACATTTGATCCCGGAGATATGGGGCAATTAGGAACTTACATTGCAGCAACAGACGGAATACTACGTGCAGATAACGATAATCCTACAATTGGCTTACTTATATGCAAAACAAAAGATAATGTTCTGGCTCAATATGCTACCAGTGCAGTGAATGTTCCTGTTGGAATTTCCGAATATGAACTTAATAATCTTATTCCTGATGACTATAAAAAGTTCCATGCCTACTATTGAAGAAATAGAACGAGAACTGAAAGACTAATTCCATACGCAACTCTTGCTCCTTTGTGTTATGATATACAGGTAAGAAAAAATTTTCAGACTACAGTAAATCATTGTCCACAAAAAAGGAAAAATATTTCTGCATGACTTACCCAGTGAAAAAGGAGGATATTTTTATGAACGATCAGTGGTTAGACTTTGCAATCCGTATTCAGAGTATCGCACAGGCGGGACTCCAGTACGGAAAAGATAAATATGATAAAGAACGTTACAACGAATTAAGAAAAATTGCTGCTGAAATGATGGCTGCAAAGACGGATCTCCCCGTCGAAAAAGTATACGGGTTATTCTGCAATGAAAGCGGCTATCAGACCCCGAAAATTGATACCCGTGCGGCAGTTTTTATTGATGGGAAAATCCTTCTTGTCCATGAAAATAACGGAACCTGGTCTCTCCCCGGTGGATGGTGCGATGTGGATCAGTCCATCGCATCCAACACCGAGAAGGAAGTTTTTGAAGAAACCGGCTGTACGGTACACTCCAAAAAACTGATCGCCGTTCAGGACTGGCGAAAGCATAATGTCATGAACCATGCCTACGGAGTTATAAAACCTTTATGCTCTGCCAGTATGAAAGTGGAACATTTAAATCAAATATCGAGACTACAGAAATCGGACTTTTTGACCGTACATCCCTCCCCAACGACCTGGCGATTGAAAAGACCACGAAAGATCAGATCCTGATGTGCTTTGATTTTTATGAGAAACCGGATGCCCTGACGACATTATTTGACTGACTGACCGGGCAGTGAAAAGAAATATGACAAAAGGACTGGGGAATCTCTTGAGGTGACCCCATATCCGGAGGTTTTCCGATAACTATTATAAAACTTATACCATCAGCCACTCTCACCCTATAGCACTAAATTTCCAGCTCCATAGCTTTGCTAATACATTCTTCAATATATCTTTCATCCATAGCTGTATTAAATGTAAGGTCAACATTTGCCGCTGATCCCCCACACCCGTCCTGTATAGTAACGGTAATTATCTGCACGGCGTCTGTCTTCTTTCCGGATCACCTGCTCAGCTTCTTTCTTACTGATATTCAGACGCTCCATAATCCGTTTTGCCCTTACTTCCAATGGTGCAGCGAAGAACAGTTTTAAAGTCTTCTCATTTTCACACAATACATAATCCGAACATCTTCCAATGATCACACATTTTCCTTTGGCCGCCAGCTCCCTGATTACTTTTGATTCTGCTTCAAAAATCTTATCTTTCAGCCTCTCTTCCTCTTCCTTTCCATAAAGATACATCTGATTTACAAAATCATACAACAGACTGTTGGTCATGGACTCTTCTTTCTGACGGATAAACTCGGATGTCATACCCGTTGTACCGGCGATCATCTGAATGATTTCCTGATCGTAAAATTCATAACCGAATTTTTCTGCCAGTTTCTTTCCTATGTCATGTCCTCCACATCCGTACTGTCTTCCGATCACAATCACATTCTTATGAATACCCTCTGCTTCCTGCTTTTCTGCCAATTTTCCCGTTATACCATCTGCCACCGGAGCATTTTCTGCATTTTCTGCATCTGCTGCAGAAGCCAGTGCCTGTCCGCCTTCTCCGTTCTCTTCCGGGAACAGATATGATTTGATAGACTCCAGCCTTTTTCCAAGCAGTCTGGCAATAAATCCAACCAGCAATGCTGCAATGATCGTACCTTCCCGGACTCCATTTAATTTTCCTGAAAATACAAACGAAAGAACCCCTGCAATGATCGCCATCGACGAATCAAAGACAATCTTCGTTGTTCCAAAATTGGTATTCCATGTCTGTACGATCGCCCGGACAAAAGATTCTCCCGGAAGCATGACAACGTCTGCCAGCACTTCCAGATAAACACCTAATCCCAGTACCAGACAGCCTGCCAGCAATGCGATCATTTTTACAAAATAATTCTGCGGATTGATCCAAAATAACATATACATTGTCAGATCAATAAAATATCCAAATGCGATGGAAACCGGTATCTGCAGAATATTCTCAAGTTTAAAATTCTTTCTTAAAATCAGAATCTGTAATACGATCAGCAAAATACTGAACACGATTGTAAAATTTCCCAGTGTAAATGGGAAATTCAGGCTTAATACATATGGGATCGATGAGATTGGTGACGTACCAAGACTCGCTTTTGTCACCAGACTGACTCCCAGTGCATTTACAAATAGCCCGATTAAAAATAATATGTACCTCTTTAATTTGTTCATAATCTCTCTCCTGTCTTTTCTCATCCTTCAATAGATTTTTTCTCACTGATCAGTCTTTTTTTATTTATAGAAGACGAACCTGCTTCATCCAACAGATTTGCATAGATTTTCTGATATACTGACAGAAAGCCTTCCATTTCTTCCTTTGAAATACCTTCCACTGCCTTCCTTTCAATCTCAGAAAATGCCTGCTGACCAACTGTTGCTTTTTTCTTTCCTTCCTCTGTCATAAAAATATGAAAACTCCGTCTGTTACCATTGAGTATCTGACGGCGGATCAATCCTTTTCTTCCATCTTATTAAGGATCGTCGTCAAAGATCCTGCCTCCAGGAAACATGCTTTCGCAATCTCCTTTGATTACTTCCGTTATGCCTGCTTAAGTAATCAAGAATCTTCGGCTGGCCGATGGTAAGCCCCGTATCTTTCAGCTTATAGAGCAATGCTTTCTGCACCAGCATCTGATTTGCCATAATAAGATAATGCAATGAATCATCCATTTCTTTTTCTCTCCTGCTGTTATTTCTTTAACCTCCAAATGCACTTCAGCACATTTCTGTGTTAAACGCTTTTAATTCAAACAGTTTGAATTATAACTTTTTTTGCCATGTCTGTCAAATTTTTGTTGCAAAATTTTCTCAAGTCATTCTATAAAAGAATTTTCTCATTCTCTTTTATTTTATGCTATACTGTTTATGAATCATTTGTTCCCCCACCGGAACAGCTGATACAGAGAACCTGCCACTGGCAGCTTCTCCTGCATACTTTGACATAAAAAGCAGTGACCGACACTGCCACAGATTTTATAACGGAGGACAATAAAATGGGAATACAGTCTATTGATGCAGAAGACGATCAGTTCGCTTATCGTTATGATACACAGCTCCTGATCGAAAGACGCGACCGCGACCTGGATGAGGATGAAATATCCGACTATATCACAGAACATTTTGAAGGAAACAGCCCTCATCGCAGCCGGTGATGAAGACCTGATAAAAATTCATTTTCATACCAACGAGCCTTGGAAAATACTGGAATATTGCAGTTCCGTCGGTGAGATTTTTGATATCGTCGTTGAAGATATGATCCGACAGTCAAATGGATTACAGGGATAAATTGAACAGATAAGGAGTGCCAAAAGACACTCCCTTTTTTAATACCGTGTATTAATTTTTCCCTTATTCTTCCATATACACCGCCCGGGTTCTCTCCTCATCATCCACAAATTCTACATCCGGGAAGCTTGCAATATACTGCTTAAACTGGGAAAATCCGTAATCCCGTACCTTAAAATCTCCAAATCTCATACGAATACGATTTCCCAGACTACTCAGAGGGATTCCATAACCTCCGGCACTCTGGATCTGCAACAGGATATATTCTTCCAGCATTTCTTTCCGGCTCTTATCTTCATAGATTGTTACCGTTACCTTCGTTCCCTCCTGCATCAGCATCAGCTTCGGCAAAGATTCCAAAAATTTTGATAAAAGACTATAGCCATATCGACGGACATCAAAATCAGGATATAATTTTACCAGTCTGCTTCCAACTTCTCCCAGACCGGTCTCCCTGTCATTATTCTGATTTTCCGTAATAATCTTGACAACCGCCCTCTTCAATTTTTTCCTTTGAAACCATTGAATCATGGTTGTCCTTTTTTCTGCCATTTTCCTGAAGCATGAGAATGGGTATTACGTTCTTCTTTTTCCCATTGTATTATCTTCAAGAAGAAGTTCCAGTTCTGTAAAAAATATCACACGCTTTTTCTGAACGGCGACGGAGTCTTTCCCTCTCCCATACCGATCACAGTCTTTCCGCTTTCTCTCAGACGGCTCGCCAGCTTTGTAAAATCACTGTCACTTGAAACCAGGCAGAACCCCTCCAGTTCACTCGTATAAAGCATATCCATCGCATCAATGATCATAGCAGAATCGGTTGCATTTTTTCCATGGGTATAACTGAACTGCTGGATCGGAGTGATCGAATTCTGAAGAAGTTCTTCTTTCCAGCTTGCATTATTTGTCTTTGTCCAGTCCCCGTAAATTCTCTTATAAGTCACATTACCGTATTTCGATAATTCATCAAGGATCGGTTTAATATATTTGGCAGATACATTATCCGCATCAATCAGGAGTGCGAAACGGTCTTCCATGTCTGATACTCCTCCCCGGTAAGATTTTTCCACGCAAATGTACCATTTTCATAGATCATATAACTATGCTCCGATCCTCTTTCGGAATCGAGACAGATCCCGGATTTAAATACTGATATGTTCCACCATTCATATCCAGGATCTCTTCACAGGCAGGAATATGCGTATGACCATTCAAAAGAATATCTCCATCCTTCAATGGTGGAAGATGATGCGGATGATAGATGTGTCCATGCGTTGCAAATATCGTTATATCTCCCTGTCCATTCTCCCCTGACAGATTCACGTAACAATAATCTGCAAGAATCGGAAATTCCAATACCATCTGATCTACTTCTGTATCGCAGTTTCCCCTCACACACAATAACTCGCTTTTCAATGGATTCAGCATTGCAATGACTTCTTTGGGTGCATATCCCTCCGGGAGATCATTTCTCGATTATGATAAAGAATATCCCCAAGCAATAATAACCGGTCTGCCCCCTCCCTCTTATATCCTCTATCATCTTTTCACAATAGAATGCCGAACCGTGAATATCTGATGCAATCATTAATTTCATATCAATTACCTCTTTCTTTTTAATCAATTTCATTTTCACAACAAAAAAACTTTCCTGCTCGATCCCTTTCTTCTCCTTCACCAGTTTCTCCGCCAGTTGCCGGAGAACCGGATTTTCAATCTGCAGTTTCTTCAGCTTTTCCAACGTTGTGTCCTCTATCTTTTCCGCATAGTCCCGGTATTGTTCATAAGTCCGCACATCCATCATCAACGGCTGCAATTCCGGGAAAATATTCTTCTGAATATACAGAAATATTTTAATTCCGCCATAATCAAGATCTCCGCTATGATAAAATTCAACTTCTGTATGCTCAAGCACCTGATTTAAAGACTGTAAAATCTACATTCTTTCGGACTGAAAAATCCATGCGTAAAAATGTATAGCGTATGCTCTTCCCAAGGCATCATCATATAATTTGCTTTATTTTCAATGGTAATGACCCTTTGATTTCCGGCTGCTGCCCGGCGATCTGTGCATACCGCAGTGTATCACTGTTCAGAATATTTCCATACCGCCAGTCTTCATTATGAATCTCCGTTCCGTCCTCCCATTTCAAATGCAGCGGACCTTTCAAAGCCAGCTCCTGTGCATAATCCTCGATCAGCAGAACCGACAGAATCTCCGAATCATTCATTGCATCATCCAGCAGTTCCTTCGCATATATTTTTGCCGTTGAAACAATAAAATCCTGAAATTCATTTTCAAAAATCTTTGTATCTTTTAAATATTTTTTTGCTGAAGAGCCGCTTATACATCGGATCTTCCAATTCATCAATCCCACGCCAGCAGGCTCTTCTTTTCCTGAAAAGTTTCCACGCTTTCTCCAGAGTTGCTTTTTTGCTCTGCCACTTTCCGATTCCTGCAACAGCTTTTCATAATACGCTCTGATCCACGGAGTCCTCAGAACCTGTAGCTCTGCCTGGATTTCTTCCTGATATTTTCGTACTAATTCCGCTCTTGCACAGAAATCAGAATCCACTCTTTCCCGGTACAGTTTATACAATGCCGGAATATCCTCCTGCCGATACCGGATCGCCTGAATATCCTGCTCCCGATAGCCCTGTACCCATTCAATCTTCACAAGTCCTGTCTTCTCCAGCTCTTTAGCCGCTTTCACAACATCCGACTTCAGATGTTTCCGGTCATCGTACAGATTTCCCGCTTTATTTGACAAACTCTTCCAGCCATTCGCTCCCGGTTTCCACTGATTCTCACTATTTTCAATCTTTTCGATCAAAAAGCTGCAACAGATACTCCATCTCTATTCCTCAACCTTCAACTGGTCATACTCAACTTTTTCAAATTCCTGGATTGAAATATGCTTTTTATTCGGATTTGCATAGACGAACGTCTTGTCTACATTTTCCAGATAATTCTGGATCTTATCATTCGTCGCACTGATGATTGCCTGAAATCCCAGTCCACGGATCAGAGAAATACAGCTTGCCACTTTCTCTGCGTCCATCTTGGAAAATGCCCTCATCCAGCACTACAAGACGGATTGTAGACGGTCTGCGGATCTTCGGTGACAGATTGATCCTGTAGACCTGTGCAAAACTTGCCAGCAGAGCGATATACAGCGGATTCTGTCCCTCTCCGCCGGAATTTTTTCTTGATCATCTTGCTCAGTCCGATCTTCATATCCTTTTCACCGTGGATGATCTGCTGCATATCAAAGGATAAATACGTCCGGTAATCCGCATATTTCTCCATATTCTTCTTTGCAGTATCCAGTTCTCTCTTGTCGCATCTTCCGGCGGAATAAAGATATTGATCAACTCGTTCATCATATCCCCATATTCCTCATCGTGTTCCATGGTAAAAAGGTTCATCTGATTTTCCATAGAATCCGAAAGCTGGGACGGATTAATGCTCAACGAATCATCCATGAACATTTTATAATATCTTCCGTCCGGTTACCTTTATTCTTCGTAATGACAAACTGATATTTGTCTTTACCAAAATCCAGCCGACTGATGATACGGTTCAGCTCATCTCTCCGCTGGTAGGCTTCTTTGATGGCACTTCGTATCTTGTAAATGAAATCCTCTTTAAAATGTTCTACCGCTGATTTTGCCTGTTCCTTTGCCGCCAGCCTGAAATCTTCCAGCTCATCACACTGCAGTTCAGAAAGGAGCTTTTCATAAGGTGTATTCTCTTCAATCGTAGGAGAAAATGTACGGTTCGGATACAGCTTCAGATAGATGGTTCTCCTGTCTACAAGCTGACTGTATGCCTTGTCCTTCTCAACTTCAACTGCGTCCAGTTCTTTACTCCGCTGCTGTCTGAGGTACTCATAATTTACAGAACGCTTCGTATCCAGATAGCCCGGAATCCTTCTTCTTTCTGCGGATCTTCGTGAAATTCTTTCTGTCTGTCCTGCAATTCGGTTTCCACGGTCTGATAAAAATTCTGATTTCGCTGTGCATTTCCTCTGCTCTCTGAAATCTTTCCGATCAGCTCCTCCAGCTCCTGCTTGAGCTGTGCCTGCTGCCGCAAAAGATCTTCCTTCTGAGCTTTCAGAGCCGAAACCTCTCCATCCTGGAGTTTCTTCATCTCTTCCTGGATCTGCCGTTTTTCTCTTTCCTTTTTCTGAATTTCATCGATCTCTTTCTTCCAGCTCATGTACTCCTCTGCCGGTTGGGAAAGTGCTTCTAATGTCAGTACCCTCTGAATTTCTTCCTTCATTTCCTGCAGCGGAAGACGTTCCTGCTGTAAAGCATCACAACGTTCCTCCAGTCTGCGGATTCTCTGACGCATACTGGTTTCACCGATATATGCCCGCCTTGTATAACTTTCCGGGTTGATGTGCTGCAGACGATACCCTGATACAACATACAATCTGCTGTGATTCCGATGGTCTGTTCACGAAGTTCATCAATTCCATCACATTTGATCACATTTCCAAGGAAGAAATCAATATACGCCCGGACATACTCTTCTTTCGCCAGCACCTCCTCTGCCAGAGAACCTGCCTTTGCCTTTTTATCACTGGAAAGGAATTTCTCTGTATCCAGCACTGCTGCCCGTGAAAACCGCTTCTTATCCATTCCCTGATAAATTTCCATGGCATCTTTTACATAGTTCGGTTACTACGAGCAGAAGTTTATTATTGCCCATATATCCCTCGATCGCATTATGCCATTTTTCATCTCGCACATCCAGAAGATCTGCAAGGATCTGTACCGGAACAAGCCTGCCACAACGCTCCTGCAGCCGGGTACGAAGCTCATATTTTGCTTCCTCCACTTCCTTCGGATATGCCTTCCTCCCCTGCTTTAATTCCTTTAATTCCTCTCTTGCATCCTTTTCTTCTTTTCTTAATGACTCTTAACTTTGCTTCTGCATCCTTCAGATCTTCCCCAGTTCTTCCCGAATCTGTACAAGGCTTGTCTGAAGCCGCTTCAAAGTTTCCTCATCCAGTGCCACAGTTTCAAATTTTTCAATATCCCAAAGCGTCTGATTCGAGTCACATCTTTTTGATTTCCATGCTGCAAGCCCTGCTGCTGTCCTCTGCCATTTTGCACGGCTCAACTGCAAATGCTCCAGCATCTCATTCACATTTCCAAGCTTCTGTTCCAACGCAGAATACCCACTGTTGGCGATCCTTAACAGCACTTCCTCATACTGTCCCTGGACTGTCTGCTGCTTTGTCTCCAGTTCTGCTTTTTGCCTGCTCCTGCCGACCGATATCTTCCTGACTCTCTTTGATCTTATCCAGCAGTTCCTGCAGTTTCGCCTCCAGTCGTAAGATTTCCAGCCGGTCGATCTGATACTGATCATTTTCAACTTCCTTCACCTGGGTCTGATACACGGCATATCTGTCACGGATCTCTTCCAAATGCCGGATCTCCTTCAGCGTCTCCTCGCTCTTGCTCCGCATTCTTCCATACTGCATCACACTTTCCTGCATATCCTCAATATGGATATCCTGCTCCATACAGATATATTCCTTCACAAACTCTTCCAGCCGGATATTCATCTTAAACGGGATTGCACGCTTAAACAGCCGTGGAAATTTTTCCATATCCAGCCCGCCTAAATAAATGTCATAAAGCTGCTTGCGGAATCTTTCATTACTCGGCCCACAGTAAAAGTCCGTCGTACTGAAATTTCTCTGCAAATATTCCCGGATCTCTCCTGTTGTCAGACACCGCTTATCTGCCCGGTAATCATTTTTCCAGAAGCCCGCCTTTGTGCCAGAAGAAAAGACGGCTGATCTCATTTGTAGCTGTCTCTACATCAAATACAACCCCGACGCACTGACTCTGCCGGCTTTCCGTTTCTGTAAATTCCAGCACGATCGTACTGGAAAAATTCTTATTTCGCAGATACTGGGACTCATTATTTTCACTGATGTTTACCATTCCGCGCAAATACTCGATCAAGGTACGGTCGGAATCATCTGCTGCCGCTTTATTAAAAAATCCTCTTCCGTCTGTATTCGCATACAGAACAAGCTGCATCGCATCGATCACGGTTGACTTTCCACTTCCTGAATGCCCTGTAAAGAAATTGATTCCTTCGTGAAAGCTTAATATTTTTCTGTCTATATAATGCCAGTTGTTCAGGCATATCTTCGATAGTGCCTTGAACTGCTGTCTCGTCTCCACTGTATTCCTCCTCACTGAACGTACCTAAAAGTTCCCTTACATCATCACCCACAAGAACGGTATTGATACACGGATAAATGACCATCCTCGAATTTTCATCCAGCTCTTCCATGACATCCAACGGCTCTAAAATCTGATACTTTTTCAGGTGCGATCGTCTTACGCATTTCCGTCGGAGACGGCATCCCGGTCAGAATATGAAAATCTCCTGCCTTTCCATTGATCATCCCGAGTGTCACCACCACATGATTGCTCGATGATACACTTGCCATCTGCTCATCATAAAGGATCTTCAGAATCAGAATATAGATCGTTGCAAGCCTTGAAAGCTTCTCTCCCCATAATGCTTCTTCCTGAATATAGATCAGCCCCATATGCACATTCTGTCGGAGTGTGATCCCCGCAATCCGGAAATATTCTTTCAGGAAATCCAGATGCCGGTCTGCAAACCGGTACTCCCTTTTATTGTAACCATCCTTCCTGCCCGGCGGTCATATTTCCTTTCCAGCAGAAATGTCTGACGCAGCAATAACTGGATCAGGTCTCTCATATCATCCTGCTCTTCCTCATTTAGTAAATCATAATATTCTATCATCAGGGGCCTCCTCTGTATAAATTTCAGATCCGGATAACGATACCTGCCGTTCTCCACCATCCTGTCTTCTTCATTCAACGCAGCATATTTGCTGTTCCGACGTGTACTGTAATCATACGCCAGGATCAGTTTTTCAAAATCCTCATCCGTCATATCCTTCATTGCCCCTGCATCCATGATATCCCCGGTCATATGAGCCTGGATAAATTCTTCGATCTCCGCCCGGCTGTATCGCATCTGAATCCGGTTCATCTTCAGTACCTCTTCACGGTTCAGATCTTCCGTCTCCTCTTCCGTTTCCATCTTACTGATGAAATCCGTCCGACTCTTTCTTCTCTTATACAAAGATTTCTCTGACAGGATCTCCAGATAAGAAAGATTCATCCGTTCCGCTGTCTTCCGCAGCTTCTCCTCCTTCTTTACACCGTTCTCCTCTGCCGAAATCCGATTCAGAAGCTGTACCACCAGCCCCTTTGTATCCGTCTCACCGCTGAGCAGATAGTTCAGACGTGTCACCGTGGCACGCACGTATTTTGCATGCTCCTTATCCATATTGGAAATGCGGTGCTCGATATCATCAAATCCACGCTCAATCTGATCCAGGATCTCCAGCACATCTTCTTTTCTCATCCCCTGCAGCTTTCGCTCTTGCACGCACGCTTTCGATCCATTCATCATTCTCCCGCATTTCCCGGAGACATTTCTTAATATCCATCTTGTAAATATAAAAATTATCCGAAGTCTTCAGGATATGGTATTTTTTCCGGACAACCTCTTCCACGTATCCGTCCAAATGCTCCCGAAGCAGTTCACCATACGTCTTCTTATCCAACAGCCGCTCAAAAAACTTATCCATATTATGAAGCATATCCTGCAGGGCTTTGTTCAACTTCTTTGTATTCACCGGGGCAGTCCGCAGCATATTCAGGTTGACTTTCGGATTATTCTGAAATGAATACAACGTAGCATAGACATTCTGAATATAAAGATCTGTCTCTTCCAGCTCCTGCGAAGACAGCTTCTCAAATGCCTCAATAAAAATCGCCGCATAATCCGGGATCACGATATTCGTTGTCAGTGAAGTATAATCTTCAATTTTTTTTAACCAGCCCGTCTTCACCAGCCAGTTCAGAATCCGGGAAGAAGTAGTCTCCAGCAGATCCAGCTCCGTCTCTGACTCCTCACGCTCCAGCCTGATCCTCTTCTGCGTATTCCTATCACTTAAGATCTGCAGGCAGACTTCTCTCGTCAGGAAATAATTGCTGTACTCATATTCCTGATTAATGCACAGCAGTGATTCTATATAAATTTCTCTATTCACCGAGCGGAATAAGCTCCAAAATGTATCCGGGATTTCATAATGTGACTGCATACTGACTCCTTACTGTCTTTTTCTTTACCGCCTTTTCTCACGTCGTTCTGTTTTTTTATTATACCACAGATTCAGCCCGCCTGCCTGACTACTTTCTCTTTCCCCATCTCTGCATCACAAGCACATACACGACTGCCGCCCCGGTACTCGCCATGGTTGCCAGTATCCCTCCGCCTATGATCCCCGGATCAGCACTTCCATACTGACTCCTGTAAGCAATAACATTGACCGGGATCAGTTGCAGCGATGAAATATTCAGGATCAGAAAGATACACATTTCATCTCCTGCCACCCCTCTTTTTTCTCACTGGTCCAAAAGCTCTGCCAAGTCTTCTGTCCTCCTCCAGCTCTCCCAGTGCTTCCATGGCTTTCAGCCCTGCAGGAGTTGCCGCCCAGCCAAGTCCAAGAATATTTGCAATGAAATTGATTGCGATCTGTTCATTTGCTTTATTTTCCACCGGAAGCTGCGGGAAAAGAACCGGATCACCGGACGCAGCTTTTCCGCAGCCTTTTTACAAGTCCCGCTTTCTCCGCAATCTCCATGATCCCACACCAAAATGCCATCACTCCCAGCATCGTAATGCACAATGACACTGCATCTTTTGACGAATCCAGTGCCGCATTTGTCAGCTCCGGCATTTTCCCGTTCCATGCCCCGAAAATAATTCCGATCAGGATCATCCCCGCCCACAGACCATTTAACAACTTTACGCCCCCTTTTTTTCTTACGCTCTTGTGTCATTATTGTGCATAGTTCCACATATACGTTTCAACCACATCGAACGGTGCAGGTCCCTACACTCAGCACTGCCCGGTGAAACTCTTTCTGACTGAAATCCTCTCCCATTTTTTCCGCCCAGCATTTCTTCAATTCCAGAAATTTGACATATCCAATATAATATTTCAGATAATTGCCCGGTGAACCAAGGATCAGATCGTAGATTTTCTGTATCGTTTCTGCATCTGAAATTCCGTATTTTGCAAAAAAGGCTGTCGTATCTATCCTGCTCCAGCCATCATAATGGATTCCCATATCTGCCAGTGCATATAATGCAAGGATCACGGAACCATTTTTCTGCAGGATCGTAGCCTGTTCTTTCGGAAGTGGTGTCAGATAATAACTACACATTTCCGCATAAGTTGCCCATCCCTCCACATAACCGCCAAAATTGAAAATACTTCTGACTGGATCAGGATCTGTACTTTCATAAAAGATTGTCTGATATAAATGCCCCGGATACCCTTCATGGGCAAGCGTTGTGAAGAGCGACAGATCATCCCGCATCTGCCCCTGATTGATATAGATCACATTTTTCCCTGCTGTTGTCGATTGCAGGAATCATATAAAAAGCCGGACTTAAATGTTCTTCCATTTCCTTCGGAACATACTTGACTTCCAATGTAGTGTCCGGTGTCTCCGGGAATGCTTTTTCTATCCCATCCGACAATTTTTTCAGGATCAGTTCCGCTGTCCCCCTGCTTCATATCTGCCGCAGATTCTTTCGCTTCTTCCACCTTTGCCCCCAGTACGCCCTCCATGGCAGTAATGTCATCTTCCATCTGTCTGCGTGTCAGTTCTTCCAACTGCACGATCGATTCCTTCGTTCCCACGGACTGGTTCCACCAACACCTGATAATATTCCTGCCCCTGTGGCAGCCCGCACAGACCTTCCTCATTTTTTCCTGTTCCTTTCAGTTCACGTACTGCTGCCATCAGCCTTTCATAAGCAGGACAGACCACTTCTTCTATAACCTGTGCATTTTTTTCGTATACTCGCCCATCTCCTCTTCCGTAAATTTTTCCGCTTTCCCGCATCCGCTCCACAAAAAGTAGAATAGAGATAATTTCCGTTTCCCATATCCAGAAATGCCTGACATTGTTCTATCACTGCATCTGCCAGTTTCTCTGACATAAAAAGTCCTTTCTCCGATTTTCCCCGCTCAAATGCAATTACTTCATCAAAATAATTTCCTGTTGATCTCATCAGATCCAGGTATGTATCAGCATCCTCTTTTTTCATAAAACCGGTATTCCGAAAGCACTACCGGAAGCTGGGTCTGCACACCGCTGACTGTACCAAGAGGTTCATCATACCACAAATACTCTGCACTTCTTTCTGCACTGTCCAAATAAGATTGCAGAACATCATAAGTGATCTGGTTTTCCACACTTAATTTATTTTTTTCAAAAGTTATCAACGCTTTCTCCATATTTTCCACACCGGCTTTCACCGCCTGTTCATCCGTGACCACTGTTCCGTAAACTGCAGGAGCGGATTCGATCCCATATTCCTGCGGATACTTTAATGTATAATGCAGACTGACTGCATTTGCCGATACTTCACTACAGAACACTTCCCTCGTATATGCTTCAAATCGTTCATCCTCACTGACTGAACTCCCTGCCTTCCCATTTTCATCTGCTATTTCTGCACAGCCGCCAAATCCCAGCACAACTAAAAAAAAGCCCTGCCACACAGATCTTTCTCATCCTCTGCATGGTACAGCTCCTTTGTTCCTCTTTTCTTTTCCCAGAATCTCATAGAACACTTCCGAACCATTTTCTTTCATTTTATGTATCGCCCTGGCCTCTTATTCCATCAGTCTTTGCATTGGTATATTACATATATTCAAAAGAAATACATATATATCTACTAATTGCCCCATAATAGAAAGAGGACACCCTTGCACATTCTTCTCTACATCTCCAACTACTTTATCCCATTTCTGATCCTTTCCATCATCATCTGTGGACTGACTGCAAAAATTGATGTCTATGAAACCTTTATCACCGGTGCAAAAAATGGCTGCCGTACCGTCATCCGGCTTGTCCCGACTCTGATCGGACTGATGACTGCAACGGGAATCCTCCGGGCATCCGGGTTTCTCGACGTGATTTCCTCTTTCATCGGAAAATTCACGAATTTGATCGGATTTCCCGGAGAACTTGTCCCTCTTTCCATTGTAAAAATGTTCTCGTCCTCTGCTGCCTGCTCCGGTCTGCTTGTTGATCTCTATAAAACTTACGGAACTGATTCCCGGATCGGACTCATCGCCTCACTGTCCATGTCCTGTACCGAAACCATTTTTTACACTATGAGTGTCTACTTTATGACTGCCAGGATCCGCCATACCCGTTATACGCTTCCCGGAGCTGTTTTTGCAACCTTTGCCGGACTCGCCGCCAGCGTCCTGCTCGCAGGTTACTATTCCTGATTTTCATGATTCATAACTCCCAACACCGGTCAATCAACAACACATCCATTCAAAACCATTGTTTTTACATATTCCCTTTGTGCTAAAATTATGCTAACAAGATTTCTATGGATGGAGGCATGATGATGTCTGATATAATGTTTGAACACCTGACCAAAACTTATCCCAACGGATTCATCTCCGTTGATGATGTTACTTTAAAAATTCAGGACGGAGAATTTGTCGTATTTCATGGACCGAGCGGCTGTGGCAAGTCCACGATTCTTCGGATGATCGGCGGACTGGAAGATATCACATCAGGAAAGATTTATCTTGGCGATGAACTGCTCAACGATATCCTTCCCCGCGACAGAAAACTGGCAATGGCATTCCAGAATTATCTGCTTTACAAATATCTGAATGTCTATGAGAATATGGCTCTTGGTCTCCGGCTGAGAGATTTTCCGAGAAATGTCATCGACAGCCGTGTCAACACTGCGGCACAATTCCTCGGAATCTCTGATATTCTTCATGAAAAGATCAAAAATATTTCTGATGCAGAAAAGCAGCGGGTCGCACTTGGACGGGCGATCGTCTGCCACCCGAAAGTACTCCTTTTGTTGATGAAGATTTTGCACATCAGAACGATGATCGACGTCATGAGATGCTCAGCGACATATTACGCATCAACAAAGAACTCGGTATAACCGTCCTGTATGTGACAAATGACCCTGAAGAAGCTCTCTCCCTGGATTCCCGCATTATTTTCATGAGAGATGGAAAGATTGAAGAAGACCGCAGAGTATAATAAAGCTGCATCCGCAGGAACATTCAGCCGGCTGATTATTCCAGCTCCTGAATCTTTCCTGCGGATGCAGCTTTTTACTCTTTATCTTTTCAAGGTAATTATAAACTTCCCGCTTCTGCATTCCCCGGTCTTTTGCGGTCTGCTTCATGGCATCTTTCCGGTTCATCCCCTGTGCGAGATAATGTTCCATATGCTCCTCAATGCTCATCTCTTCCCAGCGTGCCTGTTCCTCCTGCCGCATCTCTTCTCTGCTGCGTCCCTCGATCACCAGCACACATTCCCCTTTCGGATCATTTGCTTCGTAATAAGCCACCGCTTCAGGGATGGTTGTCAGAAATGCAGTTTCATGCTTCTTCGTCAGCTCTCGGCAAACCGTGATCCGCCGCTCTCCCAGACGTTCAGCCAGCAGTTTTAATGTCTTCACCAGCCGGTGCGGAGCTTCATACATAACAATCGTTCTCGTCTCCGTCTCCAGCTCTGTCAGCACTGCCTCCCGCTCTTTTTTTATCTGGCGGAAGAAACGCCTCAAATGCAAAACGTCTTGTCCCAAGTCCCGACATCGTCAACGCTGTCACGCATGCAGCCGGCCCCGGTACTGAACTGACTCTTACTCCTGCCTCATAGCACATCTTCACCAGCTCTTCCCCCGGGTCTGAAATTCCCGGAGTTCCTGCATCCGTGATCACAGCGATATTCATACCATCCAGCAGCTTCTCAACCAGCTTTTTTCCCTTTTCATACTTATTAAACTCATGATAACTCGTCATGGGAGTCTGTATCTCAAAATGGTTCAGCAGCTTGATACTGTTCCGTGTATCTTCTGCTGCGATCAGATCAACTTCTTTCAGAACCCGGACTGCCCGGAACGTCATATCCTCCAGATTTCCAATCGGTGTCGCCACCAGGTATAAGATTCCTGCCATTTCAACCTCCTGTATGCCCATATCCATTCTCCATCCGCAGACCTCCATCCCTGGAGTACATGATCAGAAGGCGGTTCGATCTTCACTCTCGGCTTCGCTCCCCGCATTCCTTCCACAAGCACCATCGTTGGCTCTTTATCAAGATACGGATGAACAAACTGAATCCTCTTTGGCTCAATCTTGTACTGACTCATCTTCGTCAGGATCTCCGTCAGCCGGAACGGTCGGTGGATCATATAAAATCTGCCCTTATCCTGCAAAAGACGCATACTCTCCCGCAAAATATCATCCAATGTACACAAGACTTCATGCCTTGCGATCGCCTTTCTGTCATCTGGATTCCTGAGTCCATGCTCTGCCAGCATATAAGGTGGATTCGTCGTGATCACATCAAAAAAAGCCGGTTTGAAAATTGTTGCGGTATCCTTTATATCTCCGGTCACAATCTCCACTCTGTCCTCCAGGTGATTATAACGGACACTTCTCTGTGCCATCTCAGCCGTATCTGCCTGAATCTCCAGTCCGGTAAAATGCTTTCCCTCTGTCTTTCCAGCCAAAAAGAACAGGGATAATTCCATTCCCTGTTCCCATATCAAGTACCGTTTCTCCCTGACGCACCTTTGCAAAGTCTGAAAGAAGAACCGCATCCACACCAAAGCAGAACTTGTCCGGATCCTGGATCAGTCCCAGACCACCAAGCTGAAGATCATCTAACCTCTCGCCCTGCTTTAACAGATTACTTTCCATTTTCTTTTGAATCTCCATCTTTCTTAGGATTTTTTCTTTTTTCCTGCGAGGACGGAACTTCAGATCTGTCGCTTTATACTCCCGGATCTCTTTCTCATCATCCTCCAGATTTACGACCACTTTCACCAGTCCACGCAGAACACTTAAGGACTGCACAACTCCCGTAAGTCCATCTGAAGTTGTCACCATATCTCCCACAGACGGAAGCTGGCTGTTCAAAACCTCATACGTTTCCTCCTCGTTCGTCAGACAGCACATCAGACGGCCGCAGACACCCGAAATCTTGGTCGGATTCAGAGAAAGATTCTGTTCCTTTGCCATTTTTATGGAAACCGCTGCAAATTCGGTCAGATATGTGCTGCAGCAAAGTGGGCGGCCACAGATTCCCAGTCCGCCACGAATCTTCGTTTCATCACGCACACCAATCTGCCTCAGTTCAATCCTTGTCCTGAATACAGCCGCCAGATCTTTCACCAGCTCACGGAAATCAATCCTTCCGTCTGCCGTGAAATAAAACAGCACCTTGTTGTTGTCGAAAGTATATTCCGCATCAATGAGCTTCATATCCAGATTATGCTTCCGAATCTTTTCCTGACAGATCTTAAATGCATCTTTTTTCTTTCTGATGATTCTCTTCGACAGTCCGCTTATCCTCGTCCGTTGCAATTCGGATTACCGACTTCAATGGCTGAACAACCGAATCGTCACTTACCTCCTTCGGACCGCTCACAACCCGCCCGTACTCCACACCCCGGGCAGTTTCTACAATGACATGGTCACCCTGCTTCACAGCAAACTGTCCCGGTGAAAAGAAATAAATCTTTCCCGCAGTACGAAACCTAACGCCTATTACATTTATCATACTAATTAATTCTCCTTTATTGTCAGTAACAGCAGCTCGATCACCAGCTCGAAGTTTACATTTGCTTTCATTCGTGCCTTCGCCGTCTCAAGTGCCTCAAGTATTTTTTCAATTCCCTCATAAGAGCTCTTGCTGGCACGGGCTTTGATATAACGAAGCTGATCCGAAAATACGACCCGGTCCACATTCTTCGTTGCTTTATAGATCAGTACATCCCTGTACCATATTGCCATCATATCAAGATAATCATTGATCTCCAGCTTATAAGTCATGCACTTCTTCACTGCATCCATCAATTCAGGGACATCCATCTCGTCAATATTTCTCAGTAAATGAACGACCTCTTCTTTTATCTCATTAAAATAATCTGAGTTAGCAAGCATGATTGCTTTTCCCATATTTCCTGTGCAAACGCCACACATACATCCGCCTTATAGTCTGGGATCTCCATCTGCTCCATCAGATACTTCTTCACAAGCTGATCCTTGATATTTCTCAGCTTCATCATAACGCATCTCGAACGGATCGTTGGCAGCAGCACCTCTGCATTTTCTGTCAGCAGCATGATAACCGCATACTCCGGTGGCTCTTCAATCGTCTTCAAAAGAGCATTCTGTGCCTGTACGCTCATCAGATCCGCTTCCGGGATAATATAAATTTTATACTTACTGCTGTAAGGCTTGATTACAATATCATTATTAACCTGCTGTCTGATATCATCAACACTGATCGTGGTTGGCTTCTCATGTGACACACGGATAATATCCGGCTGATTTCCATGCAATGCCTGCTTACAGGACTGACATTTTCCACATGCCTCTCCGTTCTCATCACGATCCTGACACTGCAGACTCATAGCAAAAAGATTCGCCAGAAGCTTCTTTCCCGAACCACGTTCACCATTCAATATATACGCATGGGAAACCGCATCCGCCTGGACTGCACTCTCAATATACTTGATTATATTCTTATGTCCTACTACATCTTTAAAACTACTCATTTCTATCACCTGCCACACATAAAATTATACACTTTCAGTATACCACAATCTTATGGGAAGTCACACCCCCTAATTTCCCTTTCAATGGCTTCGATGCACTCCTCCATATCCACATTCTGAAATCTTTTTTCTATCCCTGCTGCTCTCAGATTTTCCTCAGAAAAATCTTTTGAATCCGCCAGAAACCGTCGGCACAATTCATCGTACCTGGGCTGACTTTGTCTCTTTTCCCGCTCTAATGCCCTTGTCAGCCGAAGTCCGTCTTCTACTTCAATATAAAGAGGAACCAGACTTTCTTCTCCAAAATACTCTTTCATTGCCCGATAGGATTCAATCGTTCCGATCACCAGATAATCCTCATGTCCCAAATTAATCTGTCCGTCATCCGCTGTAAAAATAACTCCATACCCCATACTGCGTATGGTAAGATCTTTCCTCGATCAACTGCCCCTGATTCCTGAATTGCTGCAATTTTTTTCTTCATCTGTGAAAAAATATTCCACACCATCACGTTCTCCTTCTCTTCTCGGACGCGTTGTATACAATACAATCCTTTTCATTTTTGGAAATTTTTGAATCAGTTCTTTATAAATCGTATCTTTTCCGGAAGAACTCTTACCCATCAGGTAAAATATCTTACCCATTTTTCAATACCTCCAGTCTGTCCTTTTTTCTTCGTTCCTTCAATGGTAAAACCATTCTTCTCATAATCCAGAATCTGCTGCACAGCTTCTTCCGAAACTCTCTCTCCCGGTACAACAATCGGAATACCCGGTGGATATAAATAAACAAATTCCAGTGAAACCTTCCCCACAACTTCCTGCCATGGAAGAGCCAGTCCTTTTCGTCCTTTCACCTTTGCACTTTCCACTACTCTTTCTGCCGGAATAAGCGGATGCCTGCAAAATCCCGGATCTTTTTTCATCGTAGCTGCATCCGTTTTCTATTTCCTGATAGTACTTCATCCAGGCTCTTATCCGGTTCCCTGTTCCCCTGCAGCACTTCATCCAATCTCTTATCTAAATTCCTTAGTGCATTGAGCAACCGGTTCATTCCTTCCTGCGTATCTCCCGGTCCGGTCATTGCAATCACATAAGAACCCGCTGCCATCTCCATTTGTAAATGATCGTTTTCCAAAGGATTTCCTGCAACTCTTTGCCACTCATTCTTCCCCTCGCAGAAATCACAATCTTAGAAGCATCATACTGCATCGTTTCCAGTAATTGAAGATTCTTCAGTTTTCCAATTTCCTTTCTTAACTGGCAGAGCATTTCCACATAAGGTTTAAAAACCTTTTCCCTTTCCTCGTCGACCAGTCGGATACATTCATCAATCGAAGCCATTAAAATATAAGAAGGGCTGCTGCTCTGAAGCATATGAAGATATCGTCTCACACTATCTCGATCTACAAGCTTTCCATTCATGTGCAGCAGTGCCGTCTGCGTCAGTGACGGAAGTGTCTTGTGAAGACTGTGGATCACTATATCGGCTCCTCTTACATTTGCATTTTGGGGAAAATACTCATGAAATCCGAAGTGAGCCCCATGTGCTTCATCCACAATCAGCGGAATCCCATACTTATGAACCACTTCACTGATCCGCTCAATATCCGATACCACACCATCATAAGTCGGTGAAGTGATCACTACTGCCTTTATTCCGGCTTCCCGGTTCATCCCCCTGTCCTTTTCAGGATCTGTTCTATTTTTTTCTGCCCGGATCTCTCCATTAAGATCTGTAGTTTCGTCAAATTCAGGATAAACATACTCAGGAATCAACCCATTTAAGTCTACTGCATTGTAAACAGATTTATGACAATTTCTCGCCATCAAAATCCTGTCTCCGTATCCGGTACATCCAAGTACTGCACTCAAAAAGTCCCACAGTACTTCCATTTACCAGATAATGCGTTTCCTCTGCGTGAAAAACTTCTGCCGCATATTCCTGCAAGTTTATAAAAAGATCTTCTGCATGATGCAAATCATCAAACCCTTCAATTTCCGTAATATCAATTTCATAAGGAAGTTTCTCTGCTCCAGTGATCTGTTGTCGCTTATGTCCGGGCATATGAAATCCATAATAATCTGATACACTGTACTTTACTAATTTATCATATAAGTGTTCCATATAAACCTCTACTTTCCTAATAAAAAAACCAGCAAACTCAACAGTTTACTGGTCCCAAGTGAGCGTGCGGGGATTCGAACCCCGGACAACTTGATTAAAAGTCAAGTGCTCTACCACCTGAGCTACACGCCCTTAAATACTCACAAAATTTATACTATCATACCTATAACATAAATGCAAGAACTTTTTATTCTATTCATATTTAAAGTTAGGCATAAAAAATGCCCAGAACCGGAATCGAACCAGTGACACGAGGATTTTCAGTCCTCTGCTCTACCAACTGAGCTATCTGGGCATAGACTTTATAAACGTCTGAGTTGCGGGGGCAGGATTTGAACCTACGACCTTCGGGTTATGAGCCCGACGAGCTTCCAGACTGCTCCACCCCGCGATATTAAATTAAATTCTCATAAGAGAAAAGCCGATGATCGGACTCGAACCGATAACCTGCTGATTACAAATCAGCTGCTCTGCCAATTGAGCCACATCGGCTTATAGCTTAAGCCCGAATCGAAGGCTAAATGGATGGTGGTGGATTCGAACCACCGAAGCAATTTGCAGCAGATTTACAGTCTGTCCCCTTTGGCCACTCGGGAATCCATCCATATTTTGTTAAGTGGGACCTACAGGGCTCGAACCTGTGACCCTCTGCTTGTAAGGCAGATGCTCTCCCAGCTGAGCTAAGATCCCACATAACGACCCAGAAGAGACTCGAACTCTCGACCTTCGCCGTGACAGGGCGACGCTCTAACCAACTGAGCCACACCCATTCTTCAATTTTCAAGATATTGATATACCTTGAAAACTACATACAGTTAAAACCAACATCATCATCCATTTACCTATCACTGCTTTGGTTATGCCCTCGACCTATTAGTAACAGTCAGCTCCATGTGTTACCACACTTCCACCTCTGCCCTATCTACCTCGTCGTCTTCAAGGGGTCTTACTAACTTGACGTTATGAGATATCTCATCTTGAGGGGGCTTCACGCTTAGATGCCTTCAGCGTTTATCCCTTCCCGGCTTGGCTACTCTGCTATGCCTTTGGTAAGACAACAGATACACCAGCGGCCAGTCCATCCCGGTCCTCTCGTACTAAGGACAGCTCCTCTCAAATATCTTACGCCCACGCCGGATAGGGACCGAACTGTCTCACGACGTTCTGAACCCAGCTCGCGTACCGCTTTAATGGGCGAACAGCCCAACCCCTTGGGACCTACTTCAGCCCCAGGATGCGATGAGCCGACATCGAGGTGCCAAACCACTCCGTCGATGTGAACTCTTGGGAGTGATAAGCCTGTTATCCCCAGGGTAGCTTTTATCCGTTGAGCGATGGCAATCCCACTTTATACCACCGGATCACTAAGTCCTACTTTCGTACCTGCTCCACCCGTCGGTGTCGCAGTCAAGCTCCCTTATGCCTTTGCACTCTTTGGATGGTTTCCAACCATCCTGAGGAGACCTTTGAGCGCCTCCGATACCCTTTCGGAGGCGACCGCCCCAGTCAAACTCCCACCTGACATTGTCCCCCAGCCGGATCACGGCTGCTGGTTAGAAACCCAATATCGCAAGGGTGGTATCCCAACATTGGCTCCATGGCAACTGGCGTTAACCATGTTTCAAAGCCTCCCACCTATCCTGTACATGCAATACCGAATCCCAGTATCAAACTGGAGTAAAGCTCCATGGGGTCTTTCCGTCCTGGCGCAGGTATCCGGCATCTTCACCGGAATTACAATTTCACCGAGTCTGTTGTTGAGACAGTGCCCAAATCGTTACGCCTTTCGTGCGGGTCGGAACTTACCCGACAAGGAATTTCGCTACCTTAGGACCGTTATAGTTACGGCCGCCGTTTACTGGGGCTTAAGTTCAAACCTTCGCTTGCGCTAAGCTCTCCCCTTAACCTTCCAGCACCGGGCAGGCGTCAGCCCATATACTTCACCTTACGGTTTTGCATAGACCTGTGTTTTTGCTAAACAGTTGCTTGGGCCAATTCTCTGCGGCCATCTTACTGGCACTCCTTCTCCCGAAGTTACGGAGTCATTTTGCCGAGTTCCTTAACAATGCTTCTCCCGTCGGCCTTAGGATTCTCTCCTCATCCACCTGTGTCGGTTTACGGTACGGGTATCCTGCAAACAATAGCGGCTTTTCTTGACAGTCAGCTCACGTGCTTCCCTACTTATTTTCAGTCCACATCACGTCTTCAGATTAAAGAGCGGATTTGCCAACTCTTCTCCTACCTCGCTTGTACCGGTCTTTCCATTCCCGGCTCACGCTCTCTGCCTGTGTCCCCACAGTTCTGTTACAGGATAGTACAGGAATTTCAACCTGTTATCCATCGACTACGTCTTTCGACCTCGCCTTAGGCCCCGACTTACCCAGAGCAGATCAGCTTTACTCTGGAAACCTTAGATATTCGGCCGGAAGGATTCCCACCTTCCTCTCGCTACTCATTCCGGCATTCTCTCTTCTTAAAAATCCACAGCTCCTTCCGGTACTGCTTCGTCTCTTTAAGAATGCTCCTCTACCAATTGAAATTCATCAATTCCAAAGCTTCGGCAGTGTGTTTCAGCCCCGGACATTTTCGGCGCAGGACCTCTCGACTAGTGAGCTATTACGCACTCTTTGAATGTGTGGCTGCTTCTGAGCCAACATCCTAGTTGTCTTTGAAATCCCACATCCTTTTCCACTTAACACACATTTTGGGGCCTTAGCTGTTGGTCTGGGCTCTTTCCCTTTTGACCACCCAACTTATCTCGGATCGTCTGACTCCCATACATCATCTACACGGCATTCGGAGTTTGATATCCCTTAGTAAGCTTTGACGCCCCCTTAGGAATTCAGTGCTCTACCTCCGCAAGATTCGTATGAGGCTAGCCCTAAAGCTATTTCGAGGAGAACCAGCTATCTCCGGGTTCGATTGGAATTTCTCCCCCTATCCACACCTCATCCCCACCCTTTTCAACGGATGTGGGTTCGGACCTCCATTGCCTTTTACGGCAACTTCATCCTGGACATGGATAGGTCACCCGGTTTCGGGTCTACTCCGACTGACTCTTCGCCCTATTCAGACTTGGTTTCCCTTCGGCTCCATCCCTTAAGGACTTAACCTCGCCAGCCAGCGTAACTCGCCGGACCGTTCTACAAAAAAGTACGCGGTTGAGCATATAAAGCTCTTCCACAGCTTGTAAACATATGGTTTCAGGTTCTCTTTCACTCCCCTCCCGGGGTCCTTTTTCACCTTTCCTTCACAGTACTATGCGCTATCGGTCACTAAGTAGTATTTAGCCTTACGGGGTGGTCCCCGCTTATTCAGTCAAGGTTTCTCGTGTCTCGACCTACTCTGGATCCCGCTTTGTCTGCTCGTCTTTCGCTTACGGGGCTTTCACCCTCTCTGGCTGGCCTTCCCAAGGCCATTCTGTTAAGTCTTTTGGATCAATTCCGCGGTCCGAACCCCGGAGTGCACGCACTCCGGTTTGGGCTCTTTCCATTTCGCTCGCCGCTACTTTGGAAATCACATGTTGTTTTCTCTTCCTCCGGCTACTTAGATGTTTCAGTTCACCGGGTTCCCCTCCTGACGTTATGGATTGGCGTCAGGATACCTGAGGTTTGCTCAGGTAGGTTTCCCCATTCAGAAATCTCCGGATCAATGGGTATTTGCCCCTCCCCGAAGCTTTTCGCAGCTTATCACGTCTTTCATCGGCTCTTAGTGCCAAGGCATCCACCATACGCTCTTATTAGCATAACCAACTCGACCTCATCCCACGGGAATGGGATAATGTCCACACATGCATAGCGTTGCATGCGTTGGTGATAGTCAATTTTTTTTGAATCTGTTTTCTTCAGATCTTAAGTTAATGTTGTTAACATTACCTCGGATGTCTTGATTAGATATTTATCTTAATCTATTGATTTTCACTATATGCAGTTTTCAAGGTACATAAAGATGCGAGCTTCGCATCCTGACCGACTTTCATCAGTCATTACATACACAAATCTCTTTGTATATCTAATCACTGGTGAAACCAGTTATCATAACAGCACTGCCCTGCTGACTGGGTTGGCGGTGATAAGTTGTTGCTCATCTGTGCCTGTATCTATGCCTAAAGACTTCGTGCGGTCTTTTCGCACGTTAGTCGATTGGTACTTCAGAATTCTTGGTGAGGTTTTTTCGAACCTTAGTTTTCTGAAGTTTCCGTCAGACCTTGTCTTTTTTTTCTTTTTAAATTTGGCGGCCACCTACTCTCCCACACCGTCTCCAGTGCAGTACCATCGGCCGTTCAGGTCTTTACCATCGTGTTCGGGATGGGTACGGGTGTTTCCCCTGAGCGCATCGCCACCAAAAAGCTATAGGTCTTAGCGAGGTCTTTTCGAGCTTAGTCCTAACTTGGTGAGGTTCTTTTTCGAACCTAGTAAGGAGAACCTCCCTCTACTTGATAACCCAACAATAGACAACAGTAAAACGCTTTACTTCTTTCTTCCGTTTTAGTTGGACTGTTCCAGACGAAAGGAATCATTTCATCCGTTTTAGTTGGATTGTTCCAGACGAAAGAAAGCATTTCTTCCTTAGAAAGGAGGTGATCCAGCCGCACCTTCCGATACGGCTACCTTGTTACGACTTCACCCCAGTTACCGGCTCCACCTTCGACAGCTCCCTCCTAGAGGTTGGGTCACTGGCTTCGGGCATTTCCGACTCCCATGGTGTGACGGGCGGTGTGTACAAGACCCGGGAACGTATTCACCGCGACATTCCGATTCGCGATTACTAGCGATTCCAGCTTCATGTAGTCGAGTTGCAGACTACAATCCGAACTGAGACGTTATTTTTGGGATTTGCCCACCCTCACAGGTTCGCTTCCCTTTGTTTACGCCATTGTAGCACGTGTGTAGCCCTGCTCATAAGGGGCATGATGATTTGACGTCATCCCCACCTTCCTCCAGGTTATCCCTGGCGGTCTCTCCAGAGTGCCCAGCCTTACCGCTGGCTACTGAAGATAGGGGTTGCGCTCGTTGCGGGACTTAACCCAACATCTCACGACACGAGCTGACGACAACCATGCACCACCTGTCACCGGTGTTCCGAAGAAAAGCAGACATTACTCTGCCGTCACCGGGATGTCAAGAGCAGGTAAGGTTCTTCGCGTTGCTTCGAATTAAACCACATGCTCCACCGCTTGTGCGGGCCCCCGTCAATTCCTTTGAGTTTCAATCTTGCGATCGTACTCCCCAGGTGGAGTGCTTATTGCGTTTGCTGCGGCACCGAATGGCTTTGCCACCCGACACCTAGTAGTCATCGTTTACGGCGTGGACTACCAGGGTATCTAATCCTGTTTGCTCCCCCACGCTTTCGAGCCTCAACGTCAGTTACCGTCCAGTAAGCCGCCTTCGCCACTGGTGTTCCTCCTAATATCTACGCATTTCACCGCTACACTAGGAATTCCGCTTACCTCTCCTGCACTCCAGATCAACAGTTTCCAATGCAGTCCCGGGGTTGAGCCCCGGGTTTTCACATCAGACTTGCTGCTCCGTCTACGCTCCCTTTACACCCAGTAATTCCGGATAACGCTTGCCCCCTACGTATTACCGCGGCTGCTGGCACGTAGTTAGCCGGGGCTTCTTAGTCAGGTACCGTCTTTTTCTTCCCTGCTGATAGAGCTTTACATACCGAAATACTTCTTCACTCACGCGGCGTCGCTGCATCAGGGTTTCCCCATTGTGCAATATGCCCCACTGCTGCCTCCCCGTAGGAGTTTGGGCCGTGTCTCAGTCCCAATGTGGCCGGTCACCCTCTCAGGTCGGCTACTGATCGCCGCCTTGGTAGGCCGTTACCCCACCAACTAACTAATCAGATGCGGGCCCATCTCATACCACCGGAGTTTTTACCCCTGCACCATGCGGTGCTGTGGTCTTATGCGGTATTAGCAGTCATTTCTAACTGTTATCCCCCTGTATGAGGCAGGTTACCCACGCGTTACTCACCCGTCCGCCGCTCAGTCAAATAGGAAATCATCCGAAGAATCTTTCCTAAGTGCTTCGCTCGACTTGCATGTGTTAAGCACGCCGCCAGCGTTCATCCTGAGCCAGGATCAAACTCTCGTTAAAAGTGTTTGTATCCAGTTCAGAATCAACATACTAGCTAATTCTTCCCTTTTTACTGTTGTTTGGTTTGTTTAAAACCGTTCTTAAAAATCTTCTCTTAAAGAAATTTTCAAGGGTTATTGTTGTCTATTGTTCAATTATCAAGGTTCTTTTTTTGCTGTTCTTTTCAAGCGACAGCTTTTATATTTTATCAAAAGCTTTTCTCTTTGTCAACAACTTTTTTAACTTTTTTCATCAAACGGAGAAAGAGGGATTTGAACCCTCGCGCCGGTCACCCGACCTATACCCTTAGCAGGGGACACCTCTTCAGCCTCTTGAGTATTTCTCCTGACTGAACTCTACTGTATTTCTACAGTATTTATTCAATTAGCACCAACAGTGCGAGGTTTATTATACAAAAGGTTCTTCTTTTTGTCAATCCCTTTTATATTTTTTGTAAAAAGGATCCTCCCCTTATAAATGTCCACTTTACTTTTAATATAATTCTTCTCATAAGCAACGACTTGCACCACAATCTCACATACACTTTATACCCCCTGCCTTTCTTACAGTCGATATATTTTTTCATCTCTGTAAACTCCCTCCAATACTCCTAATACCTGCTCTTTTTTTTACGCCATATTCTTTTTATATACTGGTTATCACCACAAAGTACATAACTGTCGGCACCGACTTCCAGAATACGGTGAAGAACTAATTTGCCGCCCACTCTCCGGTACAAAATAACATCCCGGCATTTTGCTTCTCCCCGGTACTTTCTCACGACGATAATATCTCTCTGTGGTCTTATGAACGGGAGCATACTTGTCCCAAAAGGTGCTGTCATTAAATAACCTTTTTTCTTCCAAGACTTTTTCTATATTCAGCTTTTCCTGTTCTTTATCCGATTTTTGTATTTCCATATTTTCTGCTCTGCCTGCTCCTTATATCCATTTTTATTACATAAGTACTTTTATTTCATGATGCCAGGGGCAAAGGTCTAAGCTCACATGAGCTTGCTCATAGGTGGGTGAAAGACCTTGGGCCTGCCCCGATATGAGCATAAAAGTGGGATGATAATCCCACGATATGCGAATATTGGGTAGGATTGTGGGAGTGCGTAGCACGGAGCAATCCGTAGGCATCAAAGTCGGGGGCTTTTGACCCCGACATCATTTCATTATAAAGGAAATAAATAAAAAAGCTACAGCAAATTCATCCTGTGACAAATCTGCTGTAGCTCATAATTACCTGCATATCTCTGTTTTTATTCTACCGGATCACTATAATCTAATGAATTGGATTCTGTACCATTATCCGAGAATGGTCTTTAACATCATTATCTCCGGCATTGCTTGCACAGATAATATCCTCGCCATTTAATATTACAATCTCCATAGATGGCTCACTATATACTCTTTTTTTCATAACTCTTCCTTCCCTTAATCGGTCTTTGTTAATTCGTTCACGTATTTCTTTTCAGTTTCTGATCCGCTGTTCTTAATTTTTTCTGCAATACTACTTACGCTGTTCTGATCAACATATGCTCCCATCTTGCTATACGTCTTGCCATCTTTTTGTATATTTCACCAGAACTCTGGCAAAAAAATATCTCTATCAAAATTAGCTTTTGCAATATTCGTAAATACAATGTTGGAACGGATATACCCTTGCTTCGTTGCTGTCGGATTTTCTATCTTCTTTGTATTCGCACCCGGTGTTAAGCTCAACCTCAGATCATTGGCAGTAGTTCCATAATACCATGCACAGCTGTCAAAAGTTGTATCTGCGGGCAACTTGAAGTCATATCCAAAACGCATACTTGTCTTCGTATAATCTGTCTCACCATTTGCCGTGATCATTCTGAGAGAACCACCACGCCGCATATCTTCAAATACATATTTGACTTTTGCCGTTCCGTTTTCTAGAACAGTGTCCTCACTGACCGGAATGACTTTATTATTTCCAGTATTTTCATCGATATTGACTGTTACAGCTTCCGGAGCTGTTACAATACTTGCATTTGTAGCAGGGTTTACTGTAACTGTCTCTGTATATGTATTCTTGTCTAAATGAGTTTCAGGATCCTGCTTAGTTTCTGTATTCCACGTTGTAGCAAGCGTATAGGCAGGTGTCACTGCTGGCGTTGCTGAAAGATCAAAAACTTTTGTTGCATTATTTTCATCTGATAAAGCCGATACTAATGCTGAATAATTACCTTGATTACTTGTCACGCTATTACCTAAATGGGAATATATTTTCAAATCTTTAATATAACCAAATAGTCCTGTGTTACCTATCTGTACATTTGCATCTTTATGTACAATTGCTGCACCTACATTGCTGTTGCCATAAGCAGTATTGGAATTCCATCCATCGCTCTTAGATGTTCCATTAATCCAAAGCTTTGTCGCAGTTGTTCCATCATACATTGCAGTTACTGTAATCCATTTATTCAAGTACGTTGCATCAGTAAAATTGCAACCAACTTCCTTCCAACGAGCATCCCCTAAACTATCCGGACCTGTAACCCAAAATTTAATTCTATATATCGTATGATTGTTCCATGTTTGTCTTTTTATAAGCAATCTTATACTGATCGCCCTTAGCAACAATAACCGAATCAGCATCTGAAGGAAGGTCTTTCAGCTTAATTTGAAATTGAATTAATACTGAATCTTCCTTATTATTTTCTCCCGTAATATCAAGCTTATCTCCGCTTGTACTCGTAACAGTTACAGGGTGAGATAAATCAAGTTCATTTTTATCTGTTACCACAGCATCGCTCATCGTTGCCGGATTCGCTGATATATCCTGTACACTTTTTATTACTGTACCCGGCTCTGAAGTTGTTGCATCTGCATTTGTTCCACCTGCACTTGTTGGAGCAGTAAGGTTAATATCTATATCTTTTAATTCATAAACCTTAATCTCTCTCGCACATACCAACGCATCTTCGCCTGCCGTACTAGTACCCGCTTGGTTATTATATACAGTCTTTCCCACCAGCTTAAAATGAGTAGCCTCTACAGCAGTATCCAACACGATATCTGATGCTGCAGAAGTAGCTGCTAAAATTCCCTCTTTTTGCAATCTGCCAGTCATTTGCTCCTGGTTCTTGATTCGGATTATCCATATTCGCATAATACAGGACATAATCTGCAATATTATTACTTACATTATTGTCCGTATATCTTCCCATATATGTTACTTGTGCCAGCATAATTTTTCGACCAAATCCAGAACCAATCAAGGTCTGTTCGAATCGTCGATGGTTTCTTCATATCCGCGATTGACAGGACTATAATTGATAGATGTACCTGCTATTCTTCCGCCACTAGTATTTGTATAACGCGAATGCCACATACCACCAGTAATTTTGTCCGAACTCGTTCCCAGCCTTTCATCCCCGTCAAATGCATACTCTGCCTGACCATCAATATTCTTTGTGTAATTGCTGGCACTATCCCAACTGATCGCCGGATCCATCTCACTGTTACACATCGCATTTGCTTTCAGCACATTCTGATCCACCTGCACCAGAACTTTTCCTTTTTCCGGTTTAGTACTCGTTGCTCTTCTGTCTGCGTTGACGTTTCCCCTCAGCTTTCGCTACTCTTGGGAAACTTGCTGTCGTGAGTACCATGGCTGCTGCCATGCACACCACACCCAATCTCTGTAACCTCTTTTTGTTCATTCCTTTCTTTTTTCCTCCTTATATGTAAAATTTCTGGAAGTTCACATTATACTGTATTGTATTTATGATGCCAGGGTCAAAAGGTCTAAGCCCACATGAGCTTGCCCATAGGTGGGTGAAAGACCTTAGGACCCGCCCCGATATGAGCATAAAAGTGGGATGATAATCCCACGATATGCGAAGATTGGGTAGGACTGTGGAAGTGCGTAGCACGGAGCAATCCGTAGGCATCAAAGTCGGGGGCTTTTGACCCCGACATCTATTTATTCTTCTAAAAAACCATTTTCCTGCATCTGTCCGATTAAACTCTGAACATCTGCTGTGACCTTTTCCTCACTGACTTCATAATCTTCAACCATGCTGCGGATAATCTCTTCCTGATCCATGCCTTTCTGCAATCTTATCCAAATTTCTTTGCCGGTATCATTCAGCATAATCATGCCACGAAATTTTTGGCGGCTGCCCCTGTAGCAACTACAACGGATCTGCCTGCGACATCCCGCAATACAAATCCCTTTTTATCTTCATCTTCGTCCCTCCCGCAGCAATCAATTATCTTTTTTTATTCTGAACTCTTTTTTAATAATATCCTGTCCAATATTCACCATTTTCATCTTATCTGGTTGGCTCTGTCGGAGTTGTCGGTTCTGATGGCTTTGTCTCCGGCAGATTCACATCATTATCCGGATTACCGGTTCCCGGATTTGTATTTCCACCGGTATTGGAACCATTATTACCATTATTTGAGCCGTTATTACCTGAATTAGAGCCGTTATTTGATCCATTATTTTCCGGCTTTGAACTGCTATTTGATCCATTATTTCCAGTGTTAGAACCGGTATTGGAACTGTTCCCCGGTTTCCATGTACTGTTAGAACCATTGGTTGTAGTATTTCCTGTATTCCCAGAAGATGAAGAACTTGCTGATGAGCTGCTGCTCTTCTTCCGGGTGGATTTCTTTTTGCTCATTCTTTGTCAGATCCAATGTAGGCAGAGTCTTCTTTTTATCCTCTTCTTTAACGGAATCGTCCTTTTTTGCATCACTCTTCTGATCCGTCTTTTCCTTTTTCTCTGTCTTATCCGAATCTTTTGATCCATCCTCTGACTTGTCAGTCGTATCTGTCATAGCAACATCGAAGCCATTTTCCTTATCGGCAGTCTTATTCGATACCCGCACAATTCCATATGCAGCCATTCCGATGACGCAGACGAGTACCACGGATAAAGCTATTAACTGCTTTCTTCTTGCACTCATAATCCCTCCTGCTTTTTCTCTTTTTATTTCCTTTTATATAAGCAACAATCACAACACATTCCGAATGCATTGTGACCAAGTTATTACTATACTATTTTATAGTACTATTTTTCCTGACATTTTTTCAATCCGTTTACCTGTATTTTTTTTGTCAAATTTTTCTTATTTTTATGTGGCTATTTGTGTTATAGTAAGGTGTGGAGGGCTTTCCTTTATGAAACTTACTTGAAGTGATTGCCAGGGAAAATGATTTTTTTTCAAGCTGAACTTTATAAAAACTCTCAGACTGTCATTGAAAGAAAAAAAGAACGTCCTCTACTACGATTGCACCAGTAAAATTTTTTAAAAAATAAGGAGTATCCTATGAGCAGATCGAGAAGACGAAAAAAATGAATCCCAAAAAGAAAAAGCAACTGATCATTATATCGGTGATCGCCGTTTGTGTTCTGGCAATAGCCGCATTTGCAGCCATTCGCATTACTTCAGGAACATCCGATAAGAAGACTGAATCCACTTCTAAAGATAAAAAATCTGATAAGAAAAAAGAGTGATTCAAAAGATTCCGATAATTCCTTGCCGGATCTTGACCTGACCGACGGAAAGAACGATGATTCCAACAAGGATGGACAGTCTTCAGCCTCCGGCAGCAAATCAGGTAGCAAGAGCAAAGGAAATAACAGTTCTTCCAATAATTCAAGCAACAATTCCGGTAATAGCGGAAATGCATCCAACAGTACTTCCGGCAACAAGGCCGACAATGATACTACAATCCCGGGCATTTCCGATGAGTATCGATACGATCCCGGACAATTCTGTTGATGTCGACGATGACGAAGAGAGCTGGACAGGATATTATTAAAATTGGGAGTTAAATGATTCTGATTCTATTTATTCTCCTACATTCGCATCGATCGTTTCCTGGATCTGCTTTTCTACCAGTGCCGCAATCTCGGTTGTCTTCATCTCTTTGTAATCTTCATATTCCAACGGCTTAAGGAAATGTACCTGTACTGTTACAGGGCGGATCGTATTCCGGTCAAATGGCACGAAAGAATTAATCAGTGCCACCGGAACGATCGGGCATTTTGCCTTTGTTGCAGCTTTAAAACTTCCACCTTTAAATGTACCGATTTTATTTCCATTTTTAGAACGTGTACCTTCCGGGAAAATCAGGTAGTTTCTTCCTTTTTTCAACTTCTTTCGATACATCTATGATCACTTTCATCGCCTGACGCACATCTTCTCTGTCCAGCAGGAATGCCTTAAGACACGAAAAAGACCTGCTTTAAAAATGGAATATTTCCCACTTCTTTTTTAGCCACGACTGAAAATGGCCGTGGACACGCTTCTATCATCGCCAACACATCATACAGACCCTGATGGTTTGGGAAAAACATAAAACCATTCTCTGCCGGTATATTTTCACTTCCATGCACATCTATTTTTACATTTCCGCCTTTATGTGCATGCAGATCTACCCACCGGATAAATGAATATTGTTCTTCTTCTGTATATTTATCTGTATGAGACGCCCGATAGCACAGCTTACACCATGCCCATGGAACAAACCAGAGATTTCTGAATACCATCAAAAGGATTCTCTTCATGAATCTTATTCCTCCACTTTTCTGTATTCTTTGATCGCAGTTTCATACAGATTATTTCCCTCACTGTCGATCACAACGATCGCCGGAAAGTTTTCTACTGTGAGCTTTCTGATTGCCTCTGTTCCAAGATCGTCATAAGCGACCACCTCTGCGGAAGTAATACATTTGGAAAGAAGAGCTCCTGCTCCTCCTACCGCCGCAAAATATACTGAACCATTTCTCACGATCGCATCGATAACAGCCCGGCTTTTTTTGCCTTTTTCCAACCATTGCTCCCAGTCCAAGATCCAGCAGCTGCGGTGCGTATTTATCCATTCTGCTTGCTGTTGTTTCGACCTGCTGATCCGATCGGTCTGCCCCTCTTGCCGGGGATGGTCCCATGTAATAGATCACTTGATCCTTCCAGTCAACCGGCAGTTCTCCACCCTTCTGAAGAATCTCATACATTCTTTTATGTGCCGCATCTCTCGCGGTATACATCGTCCCTGTTATATATACATAGTCTCCTGCATGTAATGATCTTGCAGTTTCTTTATTGATCGGTGCTGTAATATGCCTGTCCATAAAATCTTCCTCTTTTCATCACTCTGTCCACGATGAAAGCTCGTGGAATTATATTGTTCTTATTGCATGACGATTGACATGGCAGCATATATTTACCGCAACAGGAAGTCCTGCAATATGAGTCGGATAAGTATTGATATTCACTGCCATTGCTGTCGTTGTGCCGCCAAGACCTCCCGGTCGATTCCAAGACCGTTGATCTTTTCAAGCAGCTCTTCCTCCAGATCTTTCACATAAGGTATCTCCGAATGACTTCCTGCCTCTCTTGTCAGTGCTTCTTTTGCCATCAATGCACATTTTTCAAATGTGCCTCCGATCCCAACACCGACTACCATCGGCGGACAGGCATTCGGTCCTGCAACTTTCACCGCCGTCAGAACTGCATCTTTCACGCCTTCGATTCCCTCTGCCGGTTTAAGCATGAACACACGGCTCATATTTTCACTTCCGAACCCTTTCGGTGCAACCTTGATCTTCACCCGGTCACCTTCCACGATCCTGATATGAAGAACCGCAGGAGTATTATCTTTTGTGTTTTCGCGGATCAATGGATCCCCTACAACGGATTTACGGAGATATCCTTCCACATATCCCTGCCGTACACCTTCATTTACTGCTTCTTCCAGGCTGCCGCCTTCAAAGTGTACCTCCTGTCCGATCTCCAGAAAGACAACTGCCATTCCTGTATCCTGACAGATCGGAATCATATCCTGTGCGGCTATCTCAAGATTTTCCTGAAGCTGTCCAAGGATCTGCTTTCCAAGCGGTGACTTTTCGTTCTGCTGTGCCTGCTTCATTGCTTCTGCCATATCCGGTGACAGAAAATGATTTGCTTCAATGCACATTTCTTTGATATTTTTTGTAATTTCTGATAACTGTACTGTCCGAATCATATTGTCTCCTTTTTACGAAACAGGTACGCCCGGAAGCGTACCTGCATCATTTACAATTCAATCTCAATCTTTCTGTTCGTGCGATGATACTGATGGTATCTGACCCCTGCTGCATCCATCATTCTTTTTTTGATGCCATAACCGCCGGAGTATGTGCGTACTTATCACAGTCATAGATCACCTCTTTGATCCCTGACTGTATGATAGCTTTTGCACATTCGTTGCACGGGAAAAGAGACACGTAAAGTTTCGCTCCCGCAAGACTGCCGCCACTGTAGTTCAAAATTGCATTCAGCTCGCTGTGCGTCGTATAAACATACTTTGTATCCAGCGGATCTTCTCCTTCTCTCGCCCATGGAAATTCATCATCTGAACAGCCGATCGGCAGTCCGTTGTAGCCCATGGACAAAATCTTATTATCCTGACTGACAATACAGCATCCCACCTGCGTATTCGGATCTTTTGAACGCATTCCCGAAAGCATCGCAACACCCATAAAATATTCATCCCATGATAAATAATCTGTTCTCTTATCAGACATCTGCATCAGCTCCTTCGTCTGTCCTCTTATTTTGTACCGAAGATACGGTCTCCGGCATCACCAAGTCCCGGTACGATATAACCATGATCGTTCAGTTTCTCATCCAGAGAACCGATATAGAGATCTACATCAGGATGCTCTTTTTCATACGCTCAACACCTTCCGGTGCTGCGATAATGCATACAAAACGGATATGCTTTACGCCTTTATCTTTCAGCATCTGAATCGCTGCCACACTTAACCGCCGGTTGCAAGCATCGGATCTACTACGAAAACTTCCCTCTCTTCACAGTCTGCCGGTAATTTGCAGTAATACTCCACCGGATCAAAAGTCTCCGGATCACGGTAAAGCCCGATATGACCTACCTTTGCTGCCGGAATCAGTGTCAGGAATCCGTCAACCATTCCAAGTCCTGCACGAAGGATCGGCACGATCGCCAGTTTCTTTCCTGCAAGAGACTTTCCTGTCATCTCACAGATCGGGGTCTTGATCTGAACATCTTCAAGTTTCAGATCTCTGGTTGCCCTCATAACACATCAACTGTGCAATCTCTCCGATCATCTCGCGAAATTCTTTCGTTCCAACTTCCTCGCTGCGGATATAACTGATTTTGTGCGCGATCAACGGGTGATCCATTACATGTACTTTTGCCATTATTCTTCTCCTTTTTTGCAAATGAATTTAATTTTTCTTCTAATTGATCTATGAGTCTCTTCAGGACTTCAAAGCACTCACCGTATGCAGTAAGCGGCTTTCCATAAGGATCTGGAATCTCTTCTCCCTCTCCTGCAAATTCACTTAACGTATATACGTTCTCTGTGTTTTCATACTCTGAAATCATCTTTTTCTTTGTACTCTCATCTACTGTCAGAATCAGTGTATCCGGCTGCAGACTCTCACTGTCAAACTGCTTCGCCACATGACCTTCCAGCGTCATGCCTGCACTCTTCATGATTGCTTCTGCCTTTGGATTCACCGGTTCAGGGAACAAAACCACAAGTCCGCTGCAATCAACCACATACTCCTGTTCCAGCTCTTTGTTCCTCAAAAGCTCCGCTGCCATCGGTCCGATATAAGAATCTGTATTACTTACGAAAATAACTCTCCGGTATCTCTGCTGCTTTACTACTGCAGATGCACTGATTCTTAAATGTCCCGCCGCCTTTTCCAGACGGTTCATGATCGCACTTCCAATCCCCTGCATGGCAAAGGATTCACTGTAGATAATGTCAACCTTTTCGTCATCAAATTCTCTCAAAACCCGGTACAGATTCCTTGCAATGGTCTTCTCATTCTCTCGGGCCCCGATATTCTTTACAATTCCATACTTATAAAATGGAAGTGTCTCCCCCGGTTGCAATAATTCCAACCCGCTCGCCTTGGCGATGTGCGGCATATGCAAGCTGACGGATTGCAAGAACTTCCTCCCGGATGTCCCCCTCGGCAATGATCAGCTTTGCCTTCGGAGCATAATGACGATATTTCATCCCCGGTGCTTTCGGAGCTTTGTTGCTCTCACTTCCCAGCATGGTCTCATCCACGCTGACCGGTAGCCGATCACTTCTTCAAACATATCCGCAGTGATTGCCCCCGGACGCAGGATCATCGGCGGTTCTACAGTCATATCAAGAATCGTTGATTCCAGACCGATATCCACACTCCCGCCGTCCAGGATCATATCGATCTTTCCGTCCAGATCTTCACTGACGTGCTGTGCTGTTGTGGGACTCGGTCTTCCTGATGTATTGGCACTTGGTGCAGATACGAATCCACCTGCTGCCCGGATCACAGCCGCTGCCACCGGATCACTCGGCATCCTGACCGCAACGGTATCCAGTCCGCCTGTCGTTCCGTACGGTACAACCTCACTCTTCTCAAAGATCATCGTCAGCACCAGGCCAGAAATGAGCTGCCAGGGCATCCGTCTTCGCCGGTATATTCACCGCAACTGCCTTCAGATCTTCATAATCCGCAATATGCACGATCAGCGGATTATCCGATGGACGGCCTTTTGCAGCATAAGTCTTCTTCGCTGCTCCTCCTTCAACGCATCCGCTCCCAGTCCGTAGACTGTCTCCGTCGGAAATGCTACAAGCCCGCCATTCTTCAGAATATTTCCTGCCTCTTCGATTACTTCAGGATCAATATTATTTTTATCTATTTTTCTTATTATCGTTTCCATAAATTTTATTATAACATCTTTCTATTGAAAAAAAAAAACTATTTATCCCTTCTTCATTACTTTCATCACTGATCTTTCAGATATTGCAGGATGCCTTTTGTCACCGCTTCTGCCAGCTTCTTCTGATAGTCTTCTGATACCAGTTTTTCCGCCTCTGCATAATTACTTAAAAAGCCACATTCTACGATCACCGTCGGAACTTCGGTCTTCTTTAAAAAGATAGTATGTATCATTTGCTTTAATTTTTTTCGTATTTTCAGGATTCACTTCCTGAAGTGCTTCCTGAATGACCGCAGCCGCCTTTTCTCCTTCGGTTGAAGTCTTATAATAAAAACCTGTGCTCCAAAAACATTTTCTTCATGATAACTGTTCTGATGAATGCTGACTGCCAGTGACGGCTTTTTTTTTTTCATTCATCAGCGAAACTCTGTATTTCAAATCTTCTACTTTACTCTTTCCAAGCTCCTCATCTTTTTCCCGGACCATAATTACTTCAATCTTTTCTTTTTCAAGCAATCTTCTGATCTCTTTTGCAATCAGCAGATTAATCTCCTTTTCTTTCGCCCCATTGATCCCGACTTTCCCGGAATCACTTCCTCCATGCCCGCTGTCAAGGACTACTGTCTGCTTTCCTGTACGAGCTTCTGCTGCAGTTTCAAGACTTCTGAGAATCTTATCTTTCAGATGCTCTCCCGCCTCCCAACACAGTAAAATGATCACGCCAAGGCAAATCATTACAAGTAATGCTCCTGCTTTTTTTCGCATTTTTTTAAGCAAAATAAATATCCTCCTCAGACTTATATTGTAGTATATGTCTGAAAAGGATATTTTTTTCAAAATCATCTTTATTTAATTCAAATATTGGAGAATCAGATCCCATACGCCGCTATTTTCTCTTCCAAGACTCCACTCTGCAACTCCTGCCAGTTCGTTCTGTCGGATTACTGTCATCTTTTCTTCCAATGACTGCATATCTTCCAGCCAGATCCTGTAGGTACTTCCATCTGCTTCCCACTTTGCATAATTCTGCTTCGTCTCATCATCCCATTGTGCTGTCACACCTGCATTCTGAACCGCCTGTGCAGCTTCATCCATACCAAGTGCCTGACTGCTTACACTGTTCGGATAATCTGCTGCCTCTGTTCCTGCTTCTGCAGCCAACTCTTCTTCCGTCTTTGGAGTTTCTTTCCAAAGTCTTGTAAAAAACGGGATTGCAGCAACCAGCTTTTCTTTCGGGACAAGCTTCAGTGCATCTGTCACACCGTTTTCCAGGTAACTGATAGATGCAACAGATCCGGCTTCATTAGAGCCGTCTGTATGCTCATCATATGCCATGATGAACACATAATCCGCTACCGCTGCCTGCTCTTTCAGATCGTACTGCGTATTGTAGGGCTTCGGAACATAGTTGTCTACTGATAATACCAGGTTGTTCTCTCTGCACTTTACTGACAGCTCTCTCACAAACTGAATATAATGCACTCCACACTTCGACGAGATCAGTTCAAAATCCAGGTTGATTCCATCTACCTGACTCTGCAATGCAGCCGCGATCACCTGATCGATCACTTTTGCTCTTTTTGAACTGTAACTTAATACTTCATAAGTCTCATCATATGAATTAATACCTCCATGGAAATCCCGGAGTACCGCCCACACTTCCAGTCCTGCCTGCTTTGCATACTGAACATAGTCTGTGTCTGCAATGGATGTGATATTTCCTTCAGTATCTGCAAGACTGAACCAGGTCGGTGCAATCGTAGTCAGTCCTTTTTGTAGTAGCGAGCATACTCTGAATGCTCTGGTTGGCACTGACATTCGTAACATTATGCCATGCCATATTGATCTTATAATCTTTTGAAATACTTGTATATTCCGGCTCCGCAAAATCTCTGGAAGTTTTTTTCTTTCTTCTGGTCTTTCAGCTTACTGCTTTTCAGATAACCGATAAATCCATCTGCTGTAGCTACTTTCTGCCAGTCATCCTCATCTTCCAGAACTGTAACCTTGTCGTTCTTTTTTTACATCGGTGAGAACAGGACTTTTCACTCCGCCCTGATAACGGATCTGTGTATCACCTTTTACAACTGCAGTCTCTTTTTCACCCCAGTCTGCTGTGATCACGATCCTGTTCGGATCCTGATATACTTTGTACTCCATATTGGTATACGTCTGTATAAATGGAAGTGCAATATAAACTTTGTCGCCCTCCATTTTCAGAATGGTATAATCTACACTTTTCTGTTCATTGACCTCAGTATATTCATTCGTATCTGCCACGACAGAAACATTCCCTGACGGCAGTGTATATAAAAGAATCTGTTCATTTGAATCCCAGTAAAAACGCTCATTAATCTTATCTCTTACAACAGAAGCTTCAATATAATATTCACTGTCATAGACCTTTGCCGGAATTACTTTTTAATCCTTCCGCTTCATCCTGTGCCAGATCTTCGCTTCGTATCACTTCATCATCAATCACTACTGCGATCTCATCTTTGCTGTCCAGGCCATAATATTGTTCCAGATCAGCCCTTTCATTCGATGAACCATATCTCTTCCAGACAACAAAAATTCCTGCTACTGCTATGATAATGACAAGTACGATGGAAATGATCAAGGCGATCCCCGGTGATCTTCTCCGTCTTCTTCTGCCTTTTCTTCTATGCCTTTTTTCTTTCGTTCATGCGGCACCTCCTATCCGCAATCATTATAACATATCAGACTTTTTCTGAATATACTTTCCGCACATTGATGCATCCTTTTCTGACCTTTCTTTTCTCTGACTGCTCATCTATCTGTACTGTCCGGCATCAAGGGGTAAGCACTGACAATCCAAATTTATCTACATTCAATTCATCTACATCGGTAAATGTCAGAGATTCCAGTCTTCCATTCTGATCCATCACATAATCACGCATATAAGCACCTTCTTCTTTTGCCATATATGCGGTCACGATCTGCATCGGACTTACCTGATATCCATCCATCAGGATGTCTATCCCTCTCTTTTTTCATACTGCTTTAACTCAGAGTACAAACTTCTGTAACTCTCTTTATCAGTTATGTCCATCATTGGCGTATACTCTCTCCTTTCTCTGCAGATACTGATAACCTTATGTCCGCATTTTTGAAGACCCGTTGGAAGTACTGTGACATACTGTTGAGTATTTATGCGAACTGCGAAGACAGCACCACCTGCAGCAAATCAATTTCTCCATTTGAATCTTTTCCGAATCTCCTTTCTTCTGAGTCGTTATCCTGACCGCTGTCTTCTGTAAGTGCCATTATATGGGCAGAATAAAGCATTTTTCAATGTGTTTCTTGTTGATAAGCTATGTGAATTTGTTGATAACAGAAAAAGATGATGAAAAGAATTATAAACTTATCTTCTTTTTTTCTTTACATCTTTTTTGATTTTTGCTTATACTAGACAGTGAAATGATATATCTTATTGGATCAAAAGTGATTCAATACTCATATTATTTTATATATGATGTCAGGTAGGATTGTGGGAGTGCGTGAAACCATCCGTTGGCATCATTGTTGAGGTTTTGACCCCAACATCTTTTATATAGAAGAGAGGGATGTGATCATATGAAAATTGAAAAAAATCAATGATAATCAAATTCGTTGTACGTTGACACATGCTGATCTGGCAGCCCGCCATTTAAAGCTCAGCGAGCTGGCTTATGGTACTGAGAAAGCAAAATCTTTATTTCGGGATATGATGCAGCAGGCATCATTTGATTTCGGTTTTGACGCGGAAGATCTTCCGCTCATGATCGGGCGATTCCTTCCTCTGCGGATTCGATCGTCTTGATTATAACGAAAGTCGAAGACCCTGAAGAGCTGGATACCCGGTTTTCAAAATTTACACCGCTTGGCGATTCAGATACAGTGAACAATGATGTGCTTGAAAAGCTGCAGGGAGCAGATGAATTTCTTGACCTGCTCAATAAAGTAAAAAGAAGCAGCGGCAGGTCTTCCTTCCGCGTCCCCCGAAAGGAACAGGAGGAAGCTGTTTCGAACCGCAGCTTACGCTTCGTCTTTTCTCATTTAGCACTTTAGATTCTGTGATTCGTGCTGCACGCCTTGCAGCTCCATTCTATAAGAATGCGAATACACTTTATAAAGATAAAGAGAATCACACTTATATTCTTGCACTTGCACCTGGTTCTTCTTCCGACCATGAATTTAATAAGATATGTAATATGCTTTCGGAATATAGCACTCCTGAAAAAGCGGATTCTACAATCCTTGCTTTTCTTGAAGAGCATTGCGAGATCATCGTATCAGCGGATGCAGTACAGAAACTGGCAGCACTTTAACCGTATAACTGACAACGAAAAAAAAAGCCCCTGACATCAGGACTTCCTGGTGTCAGGGGCTTTCAATTTTCATGAAACGTTTCCGCCTCTTTTATTATTTTCCTGCTGCTGCCATCGCTGCATTAATCTTCTCTACAAGAAGGTCACTGTCGATTCCATGAACCATTGCTGCTTCTTCCAGAGATTCCATCTGAGATGCCGGGCATCCAAGGCAGTGCATTCCAATTTCCATCAGAATCGGAGCTGCTTCTGGAAATGTAACGAGAAGCTCGCCAATTCTTGTCTCTTTAGAAATCTGTGCCATTGCTGATTCCTCCTTCTATTTTTCGTGCTTTACATTATAGTCCTTCGACCTGGTTTTATCAACTATTTTTTGAATTTTCAGATTTTTCTTTTTTAAACTCCACTGATTTTACAACTTCTTAAAAGTCAATTCTTTTCTTTTTTTTTTTCGACAATTTTCTATTTTCATAACTTCTACACAAAACGTTCGTTCTTTTTTTATTTAAAAGTAATCCACCAAAAAGTGTGGATTTCGTGTGGATAATGTGGATAACTTTTTTAAAAACGTTATATTTTTCCACCTTTTTCTAAGATTTTAATGTGGATAAGTTGAAAACTCCATTTTCGATTTATTCGACCACTTTTTACAAAACTCTACATTTTTGTGCATTTTGCTTATTTAAATTTCAGGTCATGCCAGCTCTTGACATTTGAATTATCACTCAACTTCTACAGTACTCTTCGAACTGCCACAATATTCGTATATGTCGCACTGCAAACTCCAATACCCTGTGCTTCATTCATGGCATTTATGATCTTTCCATCTCCCATATAAATACCAACATGACCTTCATAAAGGATCAGATCTCCCGGCTGTCCTCTGCATAGCTGATCTCATCCCCCCGCTGTTCTCTGTTCATAGGATGTCCTTGGGAGGCTGATTCCAAAATGTGCGTAAACTGACTGGACAAACCCGGAACAGTCCGCCCCATTCGTAAGACTTGTACCTCCCCAGACATACGGATTGCCAAGGAACTGATATGCATAGTCCACTACTGACTGTCCTTTTGAAACCAGTGCGGCTGCCGCTGCCTCCTGGATTTTTTGCTCTTCTTCAGCCGCAATACGTGCTTCTTCCTGTTCTTTCGTCTCCCCCATAAGAATAGGAAGTTTCCGTCGTGACATAGGCTCCCCATACACCCAGCCATTGATCTCTCCGACTTTCACCGGATACCAGCCATCTGCCTGTTCACCCCGGATTTCATAAGTCTCTCCCTCACTAACCTGAGTCAGCACCTCTGTATCTGTTCCGGTTCCTGGCTCTTACATTCAGTCTGTCTGCCGTCACAGTTGCCGTATTCTCTTCGTACTCCCTGAATGAATACGGGCATCTTCTCCTGTAAACAGCTTTTCTGTGGGAACATATCCTTCTGTCTCACCTGACCGGATCTTTGTCCAGCCATCCAGATATTCGGGACTTCGACAGTTGAATCTTTATATAATTTTCCTGTCCAGTCACTGTTCTCATCCGGTTCGCTTCTGACATAAGTGAAATCATCCGTGTCAGAAAACGCTATATTCAAATACTCACCCTCGTCTGTTGGCACAAGATAGAGCTGAAGATTTTCTTTTTACTTTTGTCCTGTAACACTCTTCCAGTGCCGATTCGATTCCTGCAGTCGGTACAACAGACTGCTGTTCTTCATTTTCTGCTGCCTGTATCCTGACTACACTCCCCGGAATCAATATCATACCTGCCAGTGCAGATACGATCATCTTTTGTCCCATATACAATTTTTTCATATAAAACCTCCTTACTTTCTCTTTTTATCTTTTGTAGGAAGTTCTAAATGTTACATATTTGTTAATTATGTTACAATCGGATTGTATCAATATCTTGCTGTAATGTCAACATAGTTTATGCTTTTTTCATTATTTTCATCCCTTTTAATCTGTCATTATTCCCTCTTTTTCGTCTATTTTCAACTTTATTTTTTAATATTTTTGTAACATTTAAAAAGAGGATCTGACCCCTTCTATCAGCCTATACTAAGGAAGCTTTTTACGATTTGAAAATATTTTTGAGTTTTTCAGAAATATAGTTGACAATTTTAAAAAAATGAGTTATATTCTAATCACAGTAATCATTACTGTTATTAATTTAAAGTTGATGAAGTTACTGATCCATTTCTTCATCATTAGAAAGGGGATTCTTGTGGCAGCATTAAAATACAGCCGCCAACGTGAAGCGATCAAGCACTATCTTGCATCCACAAAGGAACATCCAACAGCCGATACCGTATATATGCATGTAAAAAGGAATTTCCCAATATCAGTCTTGGCACTGTATATCGAAACCTGAATCTGCTTACAGACATCGGTGAGGCGATCAAGATATCAACACCTGACGGAGGAGACAGATTTGATGGAACCGTACAGCCGCACAATCATTTCTTATGTACGAAATGTGGACGGTTACTGGATCTTGAGCTGGATATGAAAAGTATTGAAGAGATGAACCGTCTTGCGAATGACTGTTTTGACGGAATGATCACTTCCAGTTCTACTTTATTTTATGGAGAATGCAGTGACTGCATTAGAAAGTCTTAACTTATAATATTTTATTTAAAAGAAAAGGAGATTACGATTATGAAAAAGTTTGTATGTTGTGTATGTGGATATGTTCATGAAGGAGATTCTGCACCGGCTGAATGTCCAGTCTGTCATGTAGGTGCTGACAAGTTTAAAGAAGTATCCGGTGAAAAGACATGGGCTGCTGAGCATGTAGTAGGTGTTGCTAAAGGTGTCAGCGAAGATATTCTTGCTGATTTAAGAGCGAACTTTGAAGGAGAATGCTCTGAAGTAGGCATGTATCTGGCGATGGCAAGAGTTGCTCACAGAGAAGGTTATCCAGAGATCGGTTTATACTGGGAGAAAGCTGCTTATGAAGAAGCAGAGCATGCTGCTAAATTTGCTGAACTTCTCGGTGAAGTTGTTACTGACAGCACAAAGAAGAATCTTGAGATGAGAGTAGAAGCTGAGCATGGTGCTACAGAAGGTAAATTCGACCTTGCAAAAGAGAGCAAAAGCTGCAAATCTTGATGCAATCCATGATACAGTTCATGAGATGGCTCGAGATGAGGCTCGACACGGAAAAGCATTCGAAGGATTACTTAAGAGATACTTTGGTTAATTCCAACTTGCAGATCTTATACACCCTTCTTTGGAAATGATAGATAATGCCAGGACGAGAAGCAGAACAGCTTCTCATCCTGGCATCTTTTATCTTCCTGTACCTGACCTTTACTTTATTTTTGATCGTTACTTTATCTTTTACTTATTCGCTCCGATCATCCGCTTTTTTCTTTTCTTCGAACCAGTTCTAATTTATCTTTTCTTGCCATCTGCTTAATCGCATATTCTCTTTTCATCGCCTGTTCTTTGGTTTCAAATTCTTCAAAAATAAACCAACTCAACAGGACGCCTTGCTTTCGTATATTTTGCACCTTTTCCTGTATTGTGGGCAGCCACACGCTGCTCAAGATCATTTGTCCAGCCGGTATATAAACTTCCATCCTTGCATTTTTAAAATGTATGTATAATTCAAAAAATCACCTCGAAGTTATTATAGCATGACATTTGTATTTGTTGGGGTGATACGCTCGTAAATCAGAAAGCTTCTTTGTGGAGAAGCGGACGCGGAAAGCAGAGATATTCCTTCGCGGTGCAGGCCCGCTTTACCTCAGCCCGTTGACCGTTTGTAACTCGAAAGTGGAAATCTTCGTGCAATGGCACTCGATTTACTTTCTCTAACAAACGCTGCAAAGTGTCTTCGGAACGCTCCTGCTAATGCACCTGCTCAGGAACACCCTGCTTTCCGCTGACCATCTCGATAAGAAGTTTTTAGCTCCACAGCGTAGTCACTCAATAATACAAATTTAAAAACGATAAAAAAGCCGGATGGCTATTGACTAAGATATTCGATCGTAAATATTAGATAGTAGATATGATATTTAATATGATGCCAGGGTCAAAAGGTCTAAGCCCACATGAGCTTGCTCATAGGTGAGTGAAAGACCTTAGGACCCGCCCCGATATGAGCATAAAAAGTGGGATGATAATCCCACGATATGCGAATATTGGGTAGGATTGTGGGAGTGCGTAGCACGGAGCAATCCGTAGGCATCAAAGTCGGGGGCTTTTGACCCCGACATCTTTACTATTGGACAGATCATTTATCTTAGTTGATAGCCATCCGGCTTTCTACTTCTTATTTGAAATTTCGTGTTTGTTGAGAGAAAATGTCCCGGTGCGAGAAAAGCATTCTGATTTGAAAAATCCAATATCCGCCCTTGCTGTTGCGTGAGCAGTGCATTGACAGGGAGCGTTCCGAAGACACTTTGCCCAACTTGTTAAGGAACGTAAACAGGAGTGCCTCTGCACGAGTGTTTCCACGTTCCTGTTACAAGTTGTCAACGGGCTGAGGTAAAGCGGGTCCTGCACTGCGATGCAACAACAAGTGTGAATATGGACGCTCTTCTGTCAGAAACACTTCCTGCTGTCGCGATATTTTCACCCCAACAACTACAAATTTCACTCCATAAATTTCATCGGATCTACCGGCTCTCCATCTTTCATTACCTTAAAATAGAGATTCTATCCTTCCACGCTATAGTATTTTGTAGGTTCATTCAACAGACCGATCGGCTCACCTGTTGCAACAGTATCTCCTTCTGATACGGACAGGTCTTTTAACTGGCCGTAAACAGCCGCATATCCATTTCCCATATCCAATGTAACGGTTGTTCCCGTCTGTGCTGTCTCTTCAATACTGCTCACTGTTCCTGTCGCTGATGCCTTGATGCTTTCCCCGACTTCACCACCGATGATCATTGCCGGATTGTACTTATACTCTTCTAAAGTAGGAAAATAAACGGTCTGATCCATACTGTACCCGATCAGCGTTGCCCCGCTTGCCGGCCACTCCAGTATGCTTGCTTCCGTAAACCATGCACCGGAACTTCCCTGTGCCGCAGTCTCATCCGTCTCCTGACCCTGCTGCTGTCCATTTTCTGCCTCTGTTCCGTCTGTGGAGGATGCTCCTTCTTGTTCCTGACGATCCGCATGATCTGTCTGTGACGGTGTTGCATCTTCCTCTCCCTCCATTGGAAGTACATCTTTTGAATTTGCCGCTGCATCATTTTCTTTTGTCAGTTTTTCTGTCTCCTGCTGAACCTTTGCAATCTGCTCATTCATATTCTTTTTTGTAATTTCTGAATGTAACTGTCCCCACCATTGCAATGACTGCCACGAAGCAAAGTACGATTCCAACAGAAGCTCCTTTTCCCTTTAAAAAGGAAAACTTCTCTTTCTTATTCATTCATCATCACCTCTGACTATAGCATTGCCAGAATATGTGACTTCTATTCGGAAAGAATTCTATTTTAATTCCCTGTCGCCTCTTTTTTCGTCAAATTCTTTATTTAATGTTGTTCCTTCAAAAAAAGAACTGCAGGATTTCTTCATAATTTTTCTTTTCCTTTGCCATTTCATTTGCTGTCCACTGACTCATTCCCAGTCCATGTCCTTTTCCGATGGTCGTGATCTTCAAACCTTTTATACTCTCGTAAAATGAAAATGCACTGGAAGACAGGGACAATGCATCCCGAAACTGATCCCCGGTACAGACTGTATCTCCCATCCTCATCTGTCGCACATAACCGGAAGAATCCATTTCCAGTATTTCAAAGTCAGCAAAGTTATAGCCTTTTTCTGCACTCTCCGAATTTTCTTCTGCCACCAGAAAATCTCTGCATAACTGTTGTATTTCCTGATAGTCAAAAACTGTTACCTGAATTTCATCCTCAGCCGCTTTGTCCAACGGGCATTCTCTCTTACAGATATAAGGATAATCTTCTGTTCCAAGAACTTCTGATGCGTTCCGTGTCTCACCGTTACTGGATTGATGATATGGTGTCCATGCACAAGCCTCATTATACCAGACCACTGTTCCTTCTGTATCTTCCACTGCTTTGGTATATTTTTTCAAATATGTATCAAAATTGGCCGCTCCCCATTTCCGTTTCATTTCTGCATGAGTCAGATATTTCTCTGTTGCCGTCTTCTCCTCGTTTTCTGCCAGTTCTCTGCACAGGCTTGTACGCAGCACCACGGCCTGTGCTTTCAACGCTTCCAATTCGTAAGACTCCGGCATTTCATATGCAAGAACCCCTGATCAGATACTCTTCCCAGTCCAGATCAAGATCCAGTTCCGTTCCATCTGGGTCTGTTCTTGCAACTTTTATTGTAAAATGACCGCTCCCATTTTGTAGATTCACATCTTTTCCATTTACAAAAATAGAGACAACATATGGAAGAAATATGAGGATGATCAGAAATGCAGCTATATTTTTTTATTTTCTTTTTGCTGAATAAAAAGCTCATAAAGACAGCCCTCCATACTTTATTATATGAAGGGCTGTCTTATTTTTAGAACCTGTATGAAATTTTACCTTTACGCTTTATTTTTCTGCACTATTTTCTGTCGGTTCTGCTTCTGTACTCTGTGCATCTTTTGCCAGGTTTTCTGTTCCCTGAACCTGCATCGGATTCACATACGGATTCTGTGCCGATGACTCTGTCGGAGTTACCGGGACCTGCTGTACCGGGCTTCTGCTGGCATCGGAGATACAGATTCTGCCGGAGTTTCTGATGCTGCCGGTGATACAGGCATCGTCGGAGGAATCGGATTACCACCGAAATTTGAGTGCTTCTGCGGTGGAAGATTTGGCTCCATTCGGGTTATACGGCTTCTTGCTCATAATAAATAAGCAGATTGCTTCGTACATTGGAATAAATATACCAAGAACACTATGGATAATCGCCATATTATGGGATGTCAGTCTATGGTAAATATGAAAGTTCACCAGTACATCCAGCACCGCTTCAATCGCCTGAAGTGCTACTACTGCAATAATCAGCAGGAAAACTATCACCCAGATCAGTGTCAGACTTCCTGCACCCATTCCGGTGGAATAGCTCAATGCAGTTCCAATTCCTGCCACAACAATGAAAAGGAAATAAAGTCCTGCGATTACAGCCGTTCCGATCAACGGAATAAGGACTTTCCAGAGTCCCGGACTCTGAAGTCTTCTTTTCTTTAAAGGCATACTGCCTGCAAGATCTCCCTGAAGATAAGATCTCGCAAACGCAGTGCACTCCATGCCATCCACGGATTTGCATTTCCTGTTCTCTGTGCCAGACGGTAAAGTGCAATGGATTTAAATACATATTTCACAATACCAATCATCACGGCTGCCACGATCACCAACAGATAAACGGTCATGATCACTGAAAATATATCTGATCCACTGCTGCTCATTGTCGGACCATCCGGAACTCCGTATGAAAAATCAAAATCATTTCCATATTCCATCTGTCATTCCTCCTGTCTTAATCAAAAGATCCTGTCCTGAAGGTACTTCTACTTTTTCAAGATGCCAAATATCCCGTACATACTCTTCAATCGTTCTGTCTGATGTAAATTTACCACTGCATGCAGT
>VOFI01000200.1_pt1 | contig 76788 bp, 77 predicted proteins | sample 5384131 | NCBI WGS metagenome assembly VOFI01 (sample SAMN12384728, study PRJNA508395) | human gut metagenome | isolation source: healthy gut H | host: Homo sapiens
CAGAATGTATGCGTAAACATTGTGGTTGGCCGTACGGTGCTTTGCCCGTATCCCGTTCAAAAAAGCCAGCGCCTTTTCCTCTGTGTCCGCAAAGGCCGCGTGGGCGATAAATTCAGATTTTTTCTCCTCGATGCGCGCCTGCGCCGTGCCCTGTATCGTCTTATATGCTTCCATCATCCGCCCCCTCCAGCCGCCGCAGGAGCACTTGCGCGTCCCGCCGGTTTTTCAGTGTGACGCACCTCACCTCCGGGTGCGCAGCCAGCAGCGCCTTCACATGTGTGCCGTCCCGCTTCGGGAAGTCCCACACCCAGCGCAGAAAGCTCAGGTCGAACCGCTCCGGGCACCCCGCGCCCATATCCGGGCGCACGCGGCCGTGCGTTGTCCATACGCGCCGCAGCACGCCCGCCAGGCACACGGCCCGGGAATAGTCCAAATAAACCGCGGCCTGCGCGCGGGAGAGCCGCAGTTCCAGCGAGCTTCCGAAGTTCCCGTCGATGATCCACGCATCCTTCGCGATCTCGTTTTCCACCGTGCGCCGCCACGCCGCACGCTCCATGGCCACCCAGCCGGGCTGCCAGTACAAGCCGTCCAGATGCACCACCGGAAGGCCCGTGGCCGCCCCCAAACGGCGCGCCAGCGTGCTTTGCCCGCGCCGCCGCAGCCCAGGATCAGGATTCGTTTCGCTTCGCCCAATTCCATTCTTTTTCTCCCAAACAGCAACAAAACAAAGGGCGGTTCGCTTGAAACCGCCCTTTGTAAGGAACCTATTATTCGCCCAGATTGAAACGCTTTTTAAAGCGGTCCACGCGTCCGCCGGTATCAACCAGCTTCTGCTTGCCGGTGTAGAACGGATGGCACTTGTTGCAAACCTCGACGTGGATCTCCTTCTTCGTGGAGCGGGTCGTGAACGTGTTGCCGCAGGCACAGGTGATCACCGCTTCCTCGTACTTCGGATGGATGCCCTCTTTCACTTGTATTCACCTCTTTCTGGTTTATGACATTGGGGGCCATGCTTAATACATGCGCCCATCACAACCTTCAATAGGAGGCTACCAGCGTGCGCCATCCTGTGCGCACGGAGCAGCCATCGGAACGATTGCCCTCATATTTTACCACGTTCCCGAGGGAAATGCAAGCGGTATTTGTCCGCTTATTTCAGAAGCGGCTCCACAGCGGCGGCCAGCGCTTTTTGCTGTGCCTCGGCCTCGGCAAGGTCTTTGCCCAGCGTGGTAAAGTAGGTCTTGATCTTCGGTTCGGTACCCGAGGGGCGCACCACTACACTGGCGCCGCCCGCCAGTGTGTAGATGAGCACGTTGGCCGCCGGCAGCTCGATGGGCTCCGTTTTGCCCGTGGCTACGTCCGTTTTGGTGCGTGCCTTGTAGTCTGCCACCGTTACGACCTTGTATCCCGCAAATTCCGCCGGCGGGTTCTCCCGCAGCTTTGTCATGATGCCCGCCATGGTCTCCATGCCGGACAGGCCCGGGAATTCATAGCTGTTCACTTTGTTCAGGTAACGGCCATACTCGGCGTAAATGCGCTCCAACTCCTCCTTGATGGACGAGCCGATGCTGCGGTAATAGGCCGCCATTTCGCAGATGAGCATGGAGCCTACGACGGCATCCTTGTCACGTACATAGCTGCCCGCCAGGTAGCCATAGCTCTCCTCAAAGCCGAAGATAAAGCGCTCCACCTCGCCTGCGGCCTCCAGCCCGGCGATCTGGTCGCCGATCCATTTGAAGCCCGTAAGCACATTTCGGCATTCCACCCCGTAATGCGCGGCCACAACGTCCGCCAGCGGCGTGGAGACGATGGATTTAACGCACACCGGGGCTTTGGGCATGGTGCCGTTCTCGGTGCGGCCCTTGCAGATATAATCCAGCAACAGCACGCCCACCTCGTTGCCGGAAAGCAGCTGATAGCTGCCGTCCTTACAGCGCACGGCAATGCCCACGCGGTCGGCGTCCGGGTCGGTGGCAAGCATCAGATCCGCGCCGGATTTTTCCGCCAGCGCAAGGCCCAGGGCCAGCGCCTCACGAATCTCGGGGTTGGGATACGGGCAAGTGGGGAAATTACCGTCCGGATACTGCTGCTCGGGCACAATGGTGATATCCGTAATGCCGATATCCCCCAGCACGCGGGTGACAGGCACGAGGCCCGAACCGTTCAGCGGCGAATACACCAGCTTCAGCCCCGCGGTTTTGCACAAACCCGGGCGAACGCTCTGGGCCTTGATGTTCTCATACAGCGCCTCGATGGTGTCCTGGCCGATGTACTCGATGCCGCCCTGCTCCAGCGCCGCGTCGAAATCCGCCAGTCTGATGCCCGCAAAAATATCGGTGGCCTGCATCTCGGCATAGACCGCGTCGGCGGCTTCGCTGGTCATCTGGCAGCCGTCCGGCCCGTAGGCCTTATAGCCGTTGTATTTGGCCGGGTTGTGGCTGGCCGTCACCATGATGCCGGCGTCGCAGTGCAGATGGCGCGTGGCAAAGCTGAGCGCCGGAACGGGCATCAGCTCCTTGTAAAGATACGCCTTGACGCCGTTGCCTGCCAGCACGCGCGCGGCCTCCCGCGCAAACACGTCGCTTTTGATGCGGCTGTCGTAGGAGATGGCGACGCTTTTTTTGCCGCCCTGCTTGTTCAGATAATTTGCCAAACCCTGCGTGGCCTTGCGCACCATATAGATGTTCATGCGGTTCGTGCCCGCACCCAGCACGCCGCGCAGGCCCGCGGTGCCGAACTCCAGCTCCACCGCGAAACGGTCCTGTATCTCTGCGTCAATGCCCTGAATGCTGAGCAGCTCGGGCTTCAGGTCCTTATCCTCCAGTTCGGCGGCAAGCCACCGTTCATATTCCTGCTGATACATCAATATGCCCCCGCTTTCCGGGAAAGCTGCGCTTCCCCTTTTCAGTCTCAGGCGGCCGAAGCGCCGCGCGGCGTGCCGCCTTTTATACTTCTTATCATAAGCCATGGGCCTGGGCCTGTCAATTCGCACTTGTACAAAAATGACGCGCAAGTTATACTAAAAACACACCCATATGGGCGTACCGGCGCGAAGTGCGGCGGAAAACGGCGAAAGGCGGCGGAAGGATGTTTGCAAGGATCAACAGCCTGGGCGTATATGCGCTGAATGGCTTCAGTGTGAGCGTGGAGGCGGATATCAGCGGCGGACTGCCTCAATTCACCATCGTGGGCCTGCCGGACAGCGCTGTGCGCGAGGCCACGGACCGCGTGCGCAGCGCGCTGAAAAACCTGTCCTTCGTCTGGCCCGTCAGCCGGATCACCGTCAATCTCGCTCCCGGCGATATCCGCAAGACCGGCCCTGTGTACGACCTGCCTGTTCTTCTTGCCATTCTGGCTGCCTCCGGGCAGTTGCCCGTCCCCGGCCCGGAGGACGCCTTCATCGGCGAGCTTTCGCTGGACGGCGGCGTGCGCAGTGTGACGGGCGTGCTGCCCATGGCGCTGGCCGCGGTGCAGCAGGGCGTGCGCCACCTGTTCGTTCCCGCCGAAAACGCGGCCGAGGCCGCGGCAGCCGGCGCGCTTTGCGTTTACCCTGTCCATACGGCGCTGGACGCAGTGCACCATTTGACGGGCGAAGCGCCCATAGAACCGGCACAGCCCGCGGCCTTTGCACCCGGCGGGCCCCGGGACGTACCGGACTTTGCAGATGTCCGGGGCCAGCTGGAGGCCCGGCGCGCCATGGAGATCGCCGCCGCCGGCGGCCACAATATTTTATTGATCGGCGCGCCGGGCACGGGAAAATCCATGCTGGCCAAACGTCTGCCGGGCATTCTGCCGCCGCTCTCCCGCACGGAGGCTGTGGAGACGACGAAGGTATATTCTGTGGCGGGCACGCTGCCCCGCGGCAGCGGGCTTGTGAGCCACCGCCCGTTCCGCGCGCCGCATCATTCGGTAAGTGCGGCGGGCCTTGTGGGCGGCGGCAGCACGCCGCGTCCCGGCGAGGTGAGCCTCGCACACAACGGCGTCCTGTTTTTGGATGAGCTGCCCGAATTTCACCGCGACGCTCTGGAGATCCTGCGCCAGCCGCTGGAGGACGGCACGGTCACCGTCAGCCGCGTGGCGGGCAGCGCGTCATTCCCCAGCAGCATCATGCTGGCCGCCGCCATGAATCCCTGCCCATGCGGCTATTTTGGGCACCCCACCCGCGCGTGCAGCTGCACGCCCTATGCCATTGAGCGCTATCTGCAGCGCGTTTCCGGTCCGCTGCTGGATCGAATCGACCTTCATGTAGAGGTCGCGCCCGTGGAATACGCCGACCTTGCCGGAGATTCGAGCGGCGAGAGCAGCGCAGCGATCCTGCGGCGCGTGCTGGCAGCCCGCGCCGTGCAGGACACCCGCTATAAAGGTACGGGCGTCACCTGCAATGCGCGCCTTCCCAGCGCGATGCTGCGCCGCGTATGCCGCCTTGCGCCGGACGCCGACCGTGTGCTGCGCGGCGCCTTTGAGCGCATGGGCCTTTCCGCCCGCGCTTACGACAGGGTGCTGAAGGTGAGCCGCACCATCGCGGACCTTGCGGGCAGCGAACGCATCGAAGCAGAGCATGTGCGCGAGGCCGTGCAGTACCGGAATCTGGACCGCAAATACTGGTATACGGCGTAAAACATCCGCAGGAGGCAATGTATATGATCGGACTCGCATTTTTTCTCATCGGCGCCGCCATTGCGGCAGGCTTCATTGTGCTGGGCTGGAAAATGGCCTGCAAAGCGCAGGAGCAGGATGAAAAGAAAAACCCAAAATGACCTCAGGCCGTTTTCGAAAGCGGCCTGCCCGGGCCGAGCGTTATAGACATATGAAAAAATCAAAGCGGCGGAACGCATCTCCTCGTTCCGCCGCTTTGATTTTGCTTCATTACTTCTGCTGCTCGGCCACGATCATCACATGCGTAGCGCTCTGATATGCCAGCAGGATCACATCATTCGGGTCGTCCTCGCTCTGGAGCGAGAAACACACCCAGCTCTCATCCAGCGTGGGGCGCGCCGTCTCAATGAGCGCCGCGTCGGCCTGTGTGGTAGAAGCATCCGCCAACTGCGCGTCGATCACCGCGTCAAAACGCGCCTGCATATCCGCCGCGGGCGTCTCCCATTTGGCCAGGATATCCGCCACGTCTTTTTCATAGGTCAGCTTCGCAAAGCTGTAACCTCTGCCGTCTGCAATATGCTCCGCAGACTCTTTGGAAAAACCCGCGGGCAGTGCGGCGTTCCAGCGCTCTACCATACCGACGCTCAGCGGGTCGTCGCTGGCCTGTACGCCGGTATTGCGGTTCACCAGATAAAAAATCCCCGCCAGCACCAGCAACAGCGCCAGGCATAGGTATGTCATCGTACGGGAGGATGGTTTTTTCATTGGTCTTTTTCACGGCCGCCCGCGGCCGCCCTTCTCCTTTTTTATTCTTTCCGGCCACCGGCCGGCTCATCCATTGCCGCCCATGCCGCCAAAAGTGAAGCGGAAGGTTTCGCCCTTCTCCAGCGCCACATGGTATTCGGCATGGGGTCCGGCGCCCCAGGTGTTGTCGCCCGCAACGCCCAGCTGCCCTTTTGCACAGCGTACCACGGTTTTGACCTTTGGCGGCAGCTCGTACTGGCGGCGGGCGTTCTCCACTTCGTGCGGAGTATACGGCAGCGCACTGAGCATAAAGCCATTCCCGGCAAGGCACAGCCCGAAGCCCGCGGCGTCGGTAACGGCGGCAGCCTGCACGCCTGTGCGCGCGCCGCTCTCCTGCGGGTTGAAATAAGGCTGCAGCGCCGTGTGTGCGTCAAAGCCGAACAGCCCCATGTGTGCGCCGCTGGTAAAATCCGAATACGTCTCGCCCGGTCCCATACCGTAATAGGCAACGTTGCGGTACTCGGCAGGCAGTGTCAGCATCAGGCCGAATTCCGGCACGCTCTCCACGGCCTTTCCTTTCCATTTCAGCGCAGCCTCCACCTTTCCATCCCCTGTGATGGTATAGGTGACATTTGCCCGCGCGCCGCCGGGAAGCGCATACTTTGCGTGGATGCGCACGGACGTCCCGTCCGTCTCTGCCTTTGCCCTGCGCAATTTTGCATACAGCCCGGCCGTTTTGAAGGGCAGGTGCGCAAGCTCCATACCCGCGGCGGTGTCGTTGTCTGTCGGCGCGCGCCAGAAGTTGAGCGCAATGGGGCGCTGCAGCAGTTCGCGGCCTTTCCAGCGATACGAGATAACGCTGCCCTGAGCGTTCTTCGTAAACAGCAGGCTGAAATCTCTGCCGTGAACGCCGATATTGCAGTCGCCCTCCACCAGCGTGACCGGCAGCGTACAGGGCTTTTCCGGCGCCTTCCGGGAAATATGCCACTGCCCGAAGGCCACACAATGGCCCTTCGCGGCCCAACGGGCATTCTCCCGCAGGCACAGCGACGCATCCACGGTATACTCGCCCGGCGCCTGCGGAACGGCAAAGGGCAGCTCCGCGCGCGCCGTCTCGCCGGGAACAGCCTGCAGGCTGCATTCGCTGCTTTTCACCCGCGCGCCATTCTTCGTCAGCTCCACCAGCAGCACATAGTCCGCCGTATCCGTGAACAGGGATTTGTTTTTCACGGTAACGCCCGTCTCGTCGGGCAGGATATCGAAATCCTGGTAGCAGCCCTTCGCCTGGGCAAGTTTTGGCGTGGGCGTGCGGTCGGCGAACAGCAGGCCGTTTCCCACGAATTCAAAATCCGACGGGCGGTCTCCGAAGTCTCCGCCGCAGGCGAGGCAGCGTTCGCCCAAGCAGTTGTCCGTTTCAATCCCCTGGTCCACCCAGTCCCAGATAAATCCGCCCTGATATTGAGGGATGACGTCTGTCATACGGGTGTAACGGTCCATCGCGCCGCAGGAATTCCCCATGGCATGCATGTATTCGCACATAATAAAGGGCTTTTCCGGATGTTTTTCAAGGAAAGCGGCCACATCAGCGGCCGGGGTATACATCTGGCTCTCCATATCGCTGGTATCAGGGTAACGCCTGTCATGGAACACTCCCTCGTAATGCACCAGCCGGGTGGGGTCCGTTTCGCGGAAAAAGCGGCTCATTTCGTAGATGTCCCTGCCTCCGAAGCTCTCGTTGCCGCAGCTCCAGATGAGCACAGAGGCATGGTTTTTATCCCGTTGGAGCATACTGTTTGCCCGGTCAAGCACAGCGCCCAGCCACTCCGGCCTGTCGCCGGGAAGCGCGCTCTCCGCTCCGTCCGGCCGTTGCCACGTGCCGTGCGTCTCCAGGTTCGTCTCGTCGATCACATAAAGGCCGTACTCGTCGCACAGGTCATACCATTCCGTGCGGTTGGGATAATGGCTGGTGCGCACGGCGTTGATATTGTTCTGCTTCATGGCCCGCACATCGCTCACCATATCCTCCATCGTTACGGCTCGGCCCGTGCGGCAGTTCCACTCATGGCGGTTCACGCCCTTGAACACGATGCGCCTGCCGTTGAGCAGCATCAGGCCGTCCCGCAGCTCAAACCTGCGGAAGCCGGCCTTTCCGCGCACGGTCTCCAGAAGATGGCCGGCCGCGTCGGTAAGCGTTACCTCATAGGTGTAAAGCTCCGGCGCCTCGGCGCTCCACAGACGCGGGCGTTCCACGGGCAGCTCCAACACCGCATGCCCGCCCGTCACAGGGGCCAGCACCGTTTTTCCGTCCAGCGTCAGCGTCGCCTCGCCCACGCACATTCCCTCCAGCTTCAGCTCCGCACGCAGCGTACCCGCAGCAAGATCTTCTGAAAGCTGCGGCTTGACCCACAGGTCCGCCAGATGGGTCTGCGCTTTCGTGAACAGCGCCACACTGCGGAAAATACCGGACATGCGCCAGAAATCCTGGTCCTCCAGCCAGCTTGCGGAGGAAAAGCGGTATACGCGCACTGCCAGGCGGTTTTCGCCGTCCCGGTGCACAGCTGGCGTGAGGTCGAATTCCGCGGGTGTGAAGCTGTCCTCACTGTAACCGATGAACACGCCGTTGCACCATACCGCAAACGCCGTTTCCACGCCGTCGAAGCGCACGCAAACAGGGCCATCCCAGCTTTGGGGCACAGCAAAACCGCGCACATAGCATCCCACAGGATTATACCGCTCCGGCACGGCAGGAGGCTCCAGTCTCTCGTGGCCGTCCCAGGGATATTGGGTATTGACATAATGGGGCGTACCGTACTTCCCGCCGCCCTGAAGCTGGATATAGCCCGGCACCGCGATTTCGTCCCAGCCGGAAACGTCATATCCCTCCCTGTAAAATTCCTGCGGAGAGGCGCCCGGCGTCTGTGCATAAAAAAACTTCCACGCGCCGTCCAGCGTCTGCTCCAGCGGCGCGCCGTCCGCGCCCCGCACCATATAAGATGCATGAGCCGGCAGACGGTTCACTTGAAACACCTGCGGGTCTGTCAGCCATTTCGGGTCGAATTCCATGGGATGCCTCCTTGTGAAATTTCTTATTCCCGGCCGCCGGGGCTCACACGGCGCCAAAAGCGCCGCCCGGCGGTCGCATCGTGTGTTTCACGGCCTGTACTGCTGCGCGGGCCGATATTTTTATTGTACCTTTTTCCCTGTGCTGTGGCAACGCCTGTGCAATGTTTTTTAATGTATTATTGTTGCCCGTCTCTTCTTTGCCTGGCAAAAAGCGCTCCTGTCTCCTGTGCTGTGAAGCTCTCCCGCGCGCCTTTCTTGCATCGGCACTGCGGCTGTGCTATGATAATGAATACCTTATACCCAAACAACTGTCCGAAATGGGAGCGTACTATGACATTACAAAAATTGCGCCGCTGGCTCGGTTTTCCGCTGGAGGACCGATACCGCGTGCACATTGAACAGGATATCGTACAAAGCAGCCTGCGCCCCGGCATTTTCAGCGCACTGCTCATCCTCGCTTTTCAAGCTGTGATGATGGTGCTCTCGCTACTGCGCAAAGGTGGGCCGTTCGCCTCTCTCCGCCGACAAGGATATTGGTGGCTGTACGTAACACTGTTTTCGGTAACGCTGCTGTTTTTGCTGCTGATCGTATTTCTGATGCGCCGCCGCAGGCCGTGCCTGGACACGTTTTTTTTACCGCTGCAGACATTTTACACCGCTTTTTTGTGTCTGTGGGGGACGTGCGTCACGCTTTTGGACCAATTCGGCGGCAACAGCCTGAGCGTGTTTACTTACGTCACGCTTTCTGCCGCAGCCCTCACCGTGCTGCAGCCCTGGCAGTCCGCGCTTATCTTTACCGGGAATTGCCTGTTTTTAAACCTGCTGTTGCCCTATACGCCTGCCGGACCGGATAATTTTTACAGCAATGCGGTCAACAGCTGCTTCGTCACACTGGGCGCTTTTTTCATCTCTCTTTGGTTTTACCGCAGTAAGGTCTCGTCCTGTTACGCCAAGATCATCATCAGTAGGCGCGATACTGCCAGAAGTGATATAATAAGGCCATGGATAAACAGATGACAATGTCTGCGCTTAGTGATGAGTTGGCGCAGGTACGGACAAAGAAGAAAGAATTTCTAGCCCAGAATTTCTAGCCCAGATCGAGCGGATCGTCCCGTGGAAGGAATGGCTTACGCTGATCCAGCCGTGCTATTACAAAGGAGAGCGCGGCAATAAACCCTATCCACTGGAGACCATGCTGCGGTTGTATCTGCTGCAAAATCTGTATGACCTGAGTGATGAAGCAACAGCGGCGGAGGCAATCGACAGCCGGGCATTTTCAGATTTCTGCGGCGTTGATTCCAGCAATCAGGTGCCGAACGGAGATACCATTGGCCGCTTTCGGAACCTGCTGGTGAAGAATGGACTGCAGGAGAAACTGTTTGCACAAGTTGTTACCGCGCTCACTGAACAGGGCCTTATCCTGAAAAAGGGAACGATCGTAGATTCCACCATTATTTCCGCGCCGTCTTCCACCAAGAACAAGGAGAAAAAGCGGGATCCGGATGCACATCAGGTCAAGAAGGGCAACACATGGCACTTTGGCTATAAAGCCCATGTTGGGGTGGATAAGGACAGCGGACTGGTACACACAGTGGAGGCGACACCAGCCAATGTCCATGATGTGACGCAGACTTCATCCCTGCTGACCGGTGAGGAAGATGTCGTTTACGGCGACAGTGGCTATCTTGGAGCCGGGAACCGTGAGGACGCGATCGTTCGGAACAAATCCGGACGCAAGATCAAATACAAAATTAACCGACGTCCATCTCAATTAAAAAAGCTGAGCAAGAGCGGCCAGTATGCCGCAAAGAAAGTAGAACACGCAAAGTCTTCTGTTCGGGCAAAAGTAGAGCACGTATTCGGTGTCGTCAAGAAACAGCTGCAATTTCGAAAAACGCGATACCGAGGGCTCGAAAAGCAGCGAGCCAAATTCAATATCATGTTCGCATTGGCGAATCTGCTTCTGGCTGACAGGCCCTGCCTGGCGGCTTGAAGTTGTGCGCTCTCGCGAAGAAATGCGCCGGGAAGCCTATGGTTTCCTGCCTGATGGGTGATTCGACAGCGCTTGCCTCAGCAATTGCCTTTTTTTCGACAGTCTGAAAGCCGGGCACACGCCCGGCTTTTTCTTTTATGCCCTGTGCAACCTGCGGTTGACAAAGTGCAAAGCTCAGTCCATAGCCTGCAACCGCACACAGGGGTATACTGAAAAAGACATCAACCGAAAGGACGTGCTTTCTTTATGCCATTATCCGAAAAAATCGCGGCTTTACGCAAGCGCGCCGGGCTGTCCCAAGAGCAATTGAGCGAAGCGTTGGGTGTTTCACGCCAAGCTGTCAGCAAATGGGAATCAGGCGGCGCGATGCCGGAGCTGGACAAAATCGTACAGCTAAGCCGCGTGCTCGGTGTCTCCACCGACGCGCTCCTGCTAGACGAACTGGACTGTTTTTCATCCATTCCACCGGAATTGACCGGCTCTGCGAGGCCTTTCCCTGTCTCCCAAGGCTCCGGAACCGGGCGGGCCGCCGCATTTGGGCTGATGCTGGCCGGTTTGTTGTGTGCGGTTCTCGGCTGGCGGGAATACCAGGCGCTGCTGCCCGTCTGCATTGGCCTTGTGCTGCAGATCGCCGGATGCGTAGTATATGAGGCTCTTGCGGCGCCCATTCCCGCTGCACGCTGCCGTTTTTACGCTCTGGCCGTCTGGCTTCTGGCGCCTGTGCCCTGTGCGTTTGCAGTGGACGCCGTTTTCTTTTTTATCGGTCATATGACAAGTTACAGTTCACTCCTGGCTCTGCCTGCCGTCCTGCTGCTGTGGCTGTGCACGGGCTGCGCCGTCACATTGTTATTGCGGCGGGCCGCGCGGCGCTTCGGCCCGGAATAAGTCTCTCTTTCTTCTTATTTCGCGCGCGGAATTCCGCGCGCGTTTTTTGCTGCCCCTCAGCTTTTGGAACTCCTGTGGCAGTCGGGCTGGAGCTTAGAAAATCAGGTACAGCTCCAGCCTGATGTGTGTTATAATAACCTCAAACCCGCCGCTTGCGCGGCCGCGCGCATTTCATGCGCCGATGCGCGGCATATCCCCGCCCGCGTACAAAATTTTTTCGAAAGCAGGTGTCCGAAACGGCTGCAGGAATCAAACAGCAAAGCGATTTTTCGAAAGGCTCGGTGTCGGCCAACATTCTTTCCCTGGCGCTGCCGCTTACAGTGGCGCAGCTCATTAACGTTTTGTATAACGTAGTGGACCGCATCTACATCGGCCACATCCCGGGCGCGTCCTCAGCGGCGCTTACGGGCGTGGGCGTCACCTTCCCCATCCTGTCCATCGTCATTGCGTTTGCCAATCTGTTCGGCACAGGGGGCGCACCGCTTTTCTCCATCGCACGGGGCCGGGGCGACGACGCCCACGCCGCAGATATTATGGGCAACACCTTTACCATGCTGCTGGGCACAGGCCTTGTGCTCACGGCGCTGGTGCTCGCGTTCAAAAAACCGCTGCTGTATCTGTTCGGCGCCAGTGATGCCACTTTCCCCTATGCGGACGGCTACCTCACCATTTATTTGTGCGGCACTGTGTTCGTGATGCTGGGGCTTGGCATGAACAATTTCATCAACGCCCAGGGCTTCGGCAGCATGGGCATGATCACGGTACTGCTGGGCGCTGTGGTGAATATCATTCTGGACCCGGTGTTTATTTTTGCGCTGGGCATGGGCGTACAGGGCGCCGCGCTGGCAACGGTGATCTCACAGTTTCTCTCGGCGCTGTGGGCCGTGGCGTTTCTCTGCGGCAAAAAAGCGCTGCTGCGCCTGCGTCCGTCTTCCATGCGCGTGCGCTGGAAGCTGGTGGGCGAGATCTGCGCCCTGGGCCTTTCGGGCTTCATCATGTCCGCCACCAACAGCGCGGTGCAGGTGGTGTGCAACGCCACGCTGCAGCGCTGGGGCGGCGATGTTTATGTGGGTGTGATGACGGTACTCAACTCGGTGCGGGAGATTACCACAACGCCCGTCATGGGCATTACCAATGCCGCGCAGCCCGTCATCGGCTTCAATTTTGGAGCAGGCGAATACAAACGCGTGCGTTCCGGCATTCAATTCATGAGTGCGGTCTGCGTTGGGTACACAGCCGCCGTATGGCTGTGCCTGTTTTTGTTCCCGCAGGCGTTTATCCGCCTGTTTACTTCAGACCCCGCCTTGCTGGCCGCCGGCGTTCCCTCCATGCACGTTTATTTTTTCGGATTTTTTATGATGGCACTGCAGTTTGCCGGACAGTCCACCAACACGGCGCTTGGACGTGCCAGACAGGCTGTGTTTTTTTCTCGCTGCTTCGCAAGGCTGTCATCGTCATCCCTCTGACGCTGTGGCTGCCGGGAAGGTTTGGTCTGGGTGTCAACGGTGTTTTTCTTGCGGAACCTATCTCTAATTTTCTGGGCGGCGGCGCATGCTTTGTTACGATGCTGCTCACCGTCTGGCCGGACCTCAAGCGCCGGGAACGACTTCACGCCTCCGGCGCCCGCGGCTGACGGATATGCGTATTTCTTCCCGGCATCCGTGGCGCATCCTTCCCGGTATCCGTTCTTTCAATTTTTTCAAAAAACGCTTGACAGTTCATCCGTCATATGTTATTATAGCATCAGTTAGTTAACGCTAACCTCGCGCTGTTGAAAATTTGCGGCTTCGGCCGCTTCTTTTCACGGTTTCGGTTAGCTTTAACTAACCAGAGCTGTGCTCCCGGAGGTGGAATTTTGAGCGACGCATTTCTTTCGTTGTTGTGCACACATTGCGCGCCAACACTTTCGGGCGTAAAACCTGCCTGCATCTTTACGCTGCATAAGGAAAACATCCCGGGCTGGCAAACGGAGCTTTCTTCGTGCCGCAGCCTGTTTTCCGGCAACGGCCTGCGTCTGCGCGTTTTGTGTGGCTGCCGTCGGCATCTTGTTATCATGGTCTACCGCCCTGCATTGTTGCGGGAAAGCCTGCGCCAGCCGGAACGGCGCGCTTTTTTGCAGGCGTGCGGCTATCCCGTTTCAATGGGGACGGGACGTTTGCTGGATGAGCTTTCGCGGCGGATGCGCAGTGCAAAAGCAGGCGGTTTCCCCCACGAGATCGGCTTGTTCCTGGGTTATCCTTTGGAAGATGTCACCGGGTTCATCGCAGCAGGCGGCGCGGAGTATCGCTGTTCCGGCTGCTGGAAGGTATACGGCGACGTAGAACAGGCACAGCATCTGTTTCGTCGATACGCCGCCTGCCGCAAACGGTATCTGGCTATGGCGTCCAGCGGGCTGACACTTGGCGAAATGCTCGCCGCAGGCTGAACGCCCCGCTTTATCAATTCTAATCACAGAGAGGTGTTTTTATGAGCAAATCCGCAGTGATCTATTGGTCCGGGACGGGCAATACCGAAGCAATGGCGCAGGCCGTTCTGGACGGGTTGAACGGCGCCGGCGAGGACGCCGCGCTCTTTTCGGCAGACAGCGTTCGTGCCGCAGATGCGGTGCAATACGATAAACTGGCGCTGGGCTGTCCTGCAATGGGCGCCGAGGTGCTGGAAGAAAGTGTGTTCGAGCCGTTCTTTACCGAGCTTGAACCTCTGCTCTCCGGCAAAAAAGTCGCCCTCTTCGGCTCTTACGGCTGGGGCGACGGACAGTGGATGCGCGATTGGCAGGACCGCTGCGCGGCCGCGGGGGCGGTTTTGTGCGGCGAGGGTCTGACAGTGAACGAGGCGCCCGACGACATCGCTCTGGCGGAATGCACCGCTCTCGGCAAGGCGCTGTCCCTTCTTTAAGGTGGCCCGGCCCGCAAACACCGGGCCATGACATAACGCTGGCACGCGCCCGCTCCCTCTGCCGGGTGTGACGCGCGGCGCGTGCCCCTCCTTTTTGCTTACTCCATTCCATCCTATTCTTCTTTTGTGGTGTTTCTCACAACGCAAAACAGGCCGTCCCGGGGACGGCCTGTTTTGCATGCCTGCTGTTTCCGATAACTTTCTGCTAAATTCCCCGAAAGTGCTGACATGAAGGCATCAAAAATGTTATAATGGCACGAACGGTACCTTATTTATGACTGTGCATGCCTTTTCCCCAGTTGCCGCACTCCCCCGTGCGCCGTCATGGACCGAATTTTATGGCACACTGTGCCAAAAAGGAGGCTGGCTTATGATGGATACGCCCCGCGAGAACTCCACTCACGACTCCGGTGTTTGGCTTCTGGACAGGATCATGAACCAGATGAACGCAGGCGTTTATATCACCGATGTGGACACGGACGAGATCCTGTTCATGAACAGCGGCATGAAAAAGCAGTTCGGCCTTGTGGAGCCGGAGGGAAAAATCTGCTGGCAGGTGCTTCAAAAAGGGATGAGCGGGCGCTGTCCCTTCTGCCCCGTGCCGCGTCTGCTGCGGGACGGCCCTTCCGCAGCACCGCTCCGCTGGGAGGAACATAATACCAGCAACGGCTGCATCTATGAAAACTTCGACAGCCTGATTCAATGGCACGATGGCCGGCTCGTCCACTTTCAACATTCTCTGAACGTAACGGAATACCATAAGCTCTCCATTGCGGCAACCACCGACGAACTGACGGGCGCGCTGAACCGACGCGCGGGAAAGGCCGCGCTGGCGGAGATGGCCGCTGCATGCGCCCGAACAGGCGAACCTTTCTCGCTTTGCATGTTTGATGTGAACGACCTGAAAAAGACCAATGACCATTTCGGGCACGCTGCCGGGGACCAGCTGCTCGTTTCCATTGCAGAGGCAGTGCGCGGCGTGCTGCAGGAAGGCGATGTGCTCTGCCGCCTGAGCGGAGATGAATTTCTGGCGCTGATGCGCGGCGCACCACGGGAGCAGGCGGTACAGCGTATGAATACAGCGCTGGCAGCCCTGCATGGAGTCCAGGCGCTGTCCGAGCAGGCGGACGCGTTTTCCTTCGGCGTTTTAACGCCGGAGCCGAACGGTCCCGCGCGCTCCGTCGCACAGCTATTAAGCGACGTGGATGAAAAGCTCTACGAAAAAAAGCGGCGTCTCCACATCGCCAACGCCCAGTACGCGTTGCTGCATTCCCCACAGCGCAGCCCCGGCGTGGACTTCACCTATGATACGATTTATCTGCTGGACGCTCTGGTGCAGAGTACCGACGACTATGTCTACGTCTGCAACATGAAAACCGGCGTTTTTTGTTATCCCCAGGCCATGGTGGACGAGTTTGACCTGCCCGGCCGCGTCATTGCCAACGCGGCGGCCGTCTGGGGTGCGAAGGTGCATCCCAACGACAAGCAGGCGTTTCTGGAAGCCAACCAGGAAATCACGGACGGCCGTGCCGACAGCCATTGTGTCGAATACCGCGCCTGTAACCGCCACGGCGAATGGGTTTGGATGCGTTGCCGCGGGCACCTGGAACGCGACGCAGGCGGCGAACCCGTATTGTTTGCGGGTATCATCACCAACTTGGGAAAAAAGAACAAAGTGGAGCACCTGACGGGCGTATTTAACAAATTCGAATTTGAGCACGAGGTGCGCCGCCTGCTGGACGCCCAGCCCCGCGAAGGTGTGTGCGTGCTGTTGTTCGGCATCGACGGCCTTAAACGCATCAACGGCCTGTACAATCGGTTGTTTGGGGATGAGGTCATCCGTATTGTCTGCCAAAAACTGCAGACGCTCGCTCCTCCGGGGGGCACGGTTTTTCGGCTGGACGGCGATGAATTCGGGGTCGTCCTGCGCGGCGGCACATTGCGCGCTGTCCAAGGCTATTTCGGTGCTGTGCAGCAGGCCTTCAGCACACAGCAAACCTTTGACGGCAGTAAATTTTTCTGTACGCTGTCTTGCGGATGTGCCTTTGCCCCGCACGACGGCACCACCTATCTGGGCCTGCTGAAGTGCGCCAGCTCTGCGCTGGACCACGCCAAGCGCCACGGGAAGAACCGCATGGAGGTATTTTCGTCCGCCATTCTCGGCCCGGCTGAGCGAGCCATGGAGCTGACGGAGCTTCTGCGGGAAAGCATCGAAAACGGCTGCAATGGTTTTTCTCTGCATTACCAGCCTGTCTTTTCGCCGGACGGGCGCCTTTGCGGCGCAGAGGCACTAAGCCGCTGGCAGTGTGCGCGGTTCGGCAGTGTGCCGCCCGGTGAGTTCATCGCACTGCTGGAAAAGAACGGCATGATCCTTCCCTTCGGCCGCTGGGTCTTTCGGCAGGCGGTGCGCCAGTGCGCGGTTTTTCTGGATGAGTATCCGGCGTTCAGCATGGCTGTCAATCTCTCCTGCCTGCAGCTGGAGGACCCGACCCTAGTGGAATATCTGGCCCAAACGCTGCGCGAAGAGGGCGTGAGCGCGGAGCATATCATCGTGGAGCTGACGGAAAGCTATCTCGCGCCGAATCTGGAACGGCTTTCGGGGCTTCTGGCACAGATGCGCGGCCTGGGGCTGCGTGTGGCCATGGACGATTTCGGAACGGGTTATTCCTCCCTCAGCGTCCTCAAGCACGCCCCTGTCGACATCGTGAAAATTGACCGGAGCTTTGTACAGGGGCTGTGCGGCAGTGCTTTCGACCACTCTTTCGTACACCTGATGGTGGAGCTTTGCCACAGTGTAGGCATCCGTGTGTGTGGAGGGCGTAGAAACTACGGCCGAGCTTGCCGCTTTGCAGCCTTTCGGCGCGGATTATCTTCAGGGGTTTTTGCTGGGACATCCTGAGCCCGCAGCCCGTTTCGCGCCGTTGTTCCTGTAAGTCGTGCAAAAACAGCCGCTGTACTACTGTTTTTGACGCATCTCCGGGCGCTTGGACTCCAAGCGGTGTGCCGTTCTGGCTCATGTGGCCGCATGGATTGCTTTGCTGCGCAAAGCCGCCAGAAAAGCCGCTTTCCCTCGCGAGGGAAAGCGGCTTTTGATTTACCTTACGGAGCTGCATTATTTTTCCGGTATCCGCGCGGCATATTCCTTAATTTTTTCAAAGCTCTCCGCACTGATGACATGCTCCACACGGCAGGCGTCCTCGGCCGCTGTCTCGGGCGAGACACCCAAACGAATCAGGCAGTCCGTCAACAGGCGGTGACGCTCATACACGCTCTCCGCCGCCGCGCGGCCCGTCTCTGTCAGACGGATGAAGCCGTCCCGGTCCACCGTGATGTATTCCGCACCGCGCAAAAGGCCCATGGCCCGGCTCACACTGGGCTTTGTAAACCCCAGCTTTGCGGCGATGTCAATGCTGCGTACCGCCCCTTTTTCATTCTGGAGCACCAGGATCGCCTCCAGATAATCTTCACGCGATTCAAACGAACGCATTTCTCGTCCCTCCTGTCTGTGCTGTTTTGGGGCATGCGGCCCGTTGAACCAGGCCCTTGCAATAAAAACAGGCTGTAAACTATGTTTTAGTTTACCACATCCGCGCCGCTTTCTCAAGCGCGGCAGAATATGGCGTCGCCCGCGCGGCAAAATACCGCGCGGGCGATGTTCCGTCTGTTTGAATTTCCCGTCAAAGATTAATGAGTCATCCACAGTGTGAAAGCTGCCGCCAATGCAGCGCAGCCAACCAGCAAATACAGCCATTGAACCGGACGGCGCGCATGGGTTTTCTGCCCCGGCACAGCGAACGCCCCTTTCTCTTCACCGCATCGGGTGCGGCTTCATTCCATGGTTCTATTAAACCACAGAAAAAGAACGATCCTGCTGCCGAAAGCCTTACAAAAAACTTACGGTTTTTATCCGGCGCGTCACAGCACACATTCCGGGTTGCCCCGCTGCCGGCTCACCTCGGCAAGCATGGCCAGTGTCACCCTGTCCAACACATCGTTCACCGCGTCATCCATTTGTTCCCACAGCCAGCGCGTGGCGCACTGCTCCGCCCGCGGGCATTCCGGCGCGTCCTGTGCAAGGCACGCTACCGTAGCAAGGTCGCCCTCCGTCAGCCGCAGGATCTGCCCCGCTGTGTATTTCTCGGGGGCATAGGCCAATCGGTAACCGCCTTGTGCGCCGCGCACGCTGCGCACAAAGCCCGCTTTTACAAGCTGTGAGATGATCTGCTCCATATACTTTTCGCTGATCTGCTGACGCGCAGCAATGCTTTTGACCGAACAGTACTCCTCAGGGTCCGCCAGTGCCAAATCCAGCATCAGGCGCAGCGCATAGCGCCCCCGGGTAGAAATTTTCATGATACACGCATCCCTCTTGTTCCCCGCAAAAGGTGCAGAGATTTCTTCTTTTTATTATAAACGGGGAATTGCGCGGCCGCAAGTCAAAACCGGCAAAATAGATACGCTTTTTACTGCTTTTCTCCACAAAAAGACAAAGCAGGCCGCCCCGCGGGCTCTCTTTTCCAGAAAAGCCCTGCGGAACGGCCTGAAAACGGCGCAGAGCGTACCGGCGCTTTACAGCTGATGCGCAAAGCCCTCGGCCAGCTTCTGCAGCTCGCCCTTCGTCGTCACACGCGCGTCCCATTGCAGGATCTGCGCGCGCACCGTTCCGGGCAGCGCGATCCACACATCCCGCAATTCCGGGTCCGCGCGGTAATATTCGTCCAAAAGCATGCTCAGCCCTCCGTTCTGCGTCCGCCGTCGTACAGCTTGGCCAGATTTTCAGCAAATACAGCCAGGCTGTCCAGATCCTCCAGCTCCACATCCGCGTGGCGTACGGCATTTTGTACGGGAGCCGGCAGGTTTTGATAAAATACGAGCATTTCCGGCGTGTAATCCTCAAGATTCTGCATTCTTTTCACCTCTTGCGGTTAGGATGCGCGGCGGCCGGGAAAATATTCAAACGGTAAAAAACCCCTGCGGCGGCCGGGAAAACCCATTTGGGGGTTGGCACTGGCGCATGGGGCGTGGTATGATAAGGTCAGGAATCAATGTAAATGCCACTGGCGGCGCAGTGCGCCGCTCAAGCGAAAGGATCCTTGTTATGCAATACACATCACTGCCCGACGGGTTCACCATTCAGGAGCTGGACGCCTCCCATCTGGAGCAATTCAACGCACTGCTGCGCTATGCGTTCCAGGTAACGGAGGAGGAGCTGGTCCAGGTGGGCTGGCAGGAGGATGAAATCAAGCAGTCAAAATTCCCCATTCTGGAATCAGCCCATGTACTGGGCTGCTTCGAGGGCAAAACGCTGGCCGCGCAGATCGCCGTATATCCCATGCAGGTAAATGTGGAAGGCGCGCTGCTGGATACCGGGTTCGTCACCGGCGTGGCCACCTATCCGGAATACGCGGGCATCGGCCTGATGAGCACGCTCATCCGCCAGGCGCTCACCGATATGCGCGGGCGCGGACAGAGCATCTCGTTCCTGTGCCCGTACTCCATCCCCTTTTACCGTCACAAGGGCTGGGAGATCGTGTCGGACAAAATGACGTTCCGCATTCGGGACAATCAGCTGCCCAAGCCCCAGCCTGTGCCGGGAAAAGTGCGGCGCATCGCCTGGGACGATCCCTCCCTTGCCGCGGTGCATGACCGCTTTGCCGCCAAAACACACGGCTGTCTTGTGCGCAACGCGCTGGCCTGGGATGAATACTGGCGGTGGGATGTGGACGACGAGGTCGTGGCCATGTACTACGACGCCGCGGACGAGCCGCAGGGTTATCTTGTCTATCTGCTCAAGCGCGAGATCTTCAAGATCAAGGAAATGGTATATCTGAACGATGAGGCCCGGCGCGGCATGTGGGATTATGTCACGGCCCACTATTCCATGGTCACCGAGGTCTCCGGCTGCAACTATACCAACCATTCGCTGGCTTTCACGCTGGAGGACAGCGATATCCGCGAGACCGTGCAGCCCTATGTGATGGCGCGCATCGTAGATTTTGCGGCGTTCATCATGAGCTATAATTTTGCCGAAGCCTCCTCGGACGATGCCATAACCTTCCGCATCCACGACAAAGTGCTGGACTGGAACGAACAGGAGTTTACCGTGCGGTTCCATGCAGACGGCACACATACGCTTTCGGCGGAACCGTCGCCCTACACCGCGGAAATGAGCATCGGCACGGCCACCTGCATGCTGATGGGTTACAAGCGCCCTGCATACCTGAAAAGCATTGACCGCCTAACGGCGGACGCCAAGACTACGGCGTTGCTGGAACGGCTGATTCCCACGGGCAAGGCATATTTTTCAGATTATATCTGAAGCATTCCACGCAGAGCAATGCAAGACCGGGAGCCTGGAAGGCTCCCGGTCTTGTTTTGTAAATTATTTGCGGTCGTGCAAAGGCACATAGTCCACCCGCGGTTTGACACTCTTGTATGCAGGACGGATGATCTTGCCCGCATTGATGAGCTCCTCGATGCGGTGGGCGCTCCAGCCCGCGATACGGCTGATGGCGAAAATGGGGGTATACAGCTCCAGCGGCAGGTCCAGCATGCTGTAAACGAAACCGCTGTAAAAGTCGATGTTGGCGGAAACGCCCTTATAGATCTTACGCTCTTCTCCGATGACCTTGGGCGCAAGGCGCGCCACTGCTGCATACAGCGCATATTCCTCATGGCGGCCCTTCTCCTCAGACAGCATCTCCACAAAGTGTTTGAACACATTGGCGCGCGGGTCGCTCAGGGAGTATACCGCATGGCCCATGCCGTAGATCAGGCCCGCTCTGTCGAAGGCTTCCCTGTGCAGCAGCGCGCGCAAATAGGCCTCGACGGCCTCTTCGTCCGTCCAATCCCTGACATTCTGTTTCATGTCTTCGAACATCTGAACTACCTTGATGTTCGCACCGCCGTGCTTGGGCCCTTTCAGGCTGGCCAGAGACGCCGCCACGGCAGAATAGGTGTCGGTGCCCGAAGAAGTAACCACATGCATGGTGAAGGTCGAGTTGTTGCCGCCGCCGTGCTCGGCGTGCAGCACCAGCGCCAGATCCAGGATTCGGGCCTCCAGCTCGGTATATTTGCCATCCGCGCGCAGGATGTGCAGCAGGTTTTCAGCGGTGGAAAGCTCGGGCACGGGGTTGTGGATGAACAGGCTTTTGTCCAGCACATAGTGGCTGTACGCCTGATAACCGTATACCGAGAGCATGGGGAACAGCGCAATGAGCTGCAGGCACTGGCGCAGTACATTCTCGGTGCTGTTGTCCGTGGCCCGGGCGTCGTAGCTGTACAGCGTCAGCACACTGCGGGCCAACGTATTCATCATGTCGGCGTTGGGCGCCTTGAGGATGACGTCGCGCACGAAATTCGTGGGCAGCGAGCGGTAGCCCGCCAGCAGCTTCTTAAAATCATCCAGCTGTGCCTCATCCGGCAGCGCGCCAAACAAAAGCAGATAAACGGTTTCCTCAAAGCCGTACCGCTTTTCGCGGATAAATCCCGATACGATCTGCTCCACATCCACGCCGCGGTAAAACAGCTTGCCTTCGCAGGGCACCTTTTCGCCGTCTACCATTTTGCTGGACTGTATTTCACTGATCTCTGTCAGGCCTGTGAGCACGCCGTTGCCGTTCAGGTCGCGCAGGCCGCGGTTGACAGCGTACTTCACATACATTTCCGGCTCGATGACATTGTCCGCAAGGCACAGCTTCGTCAACGCCTTGATCTCGGGCGTAATGGCCGAGTAATCGATGGATTTGTCGATGGGCATAGTGGTTCCTCCTTTTCCCGTTGTTCCCGCCGCGTTGCGGCGAAAAATTCTTCTAAAATAATGTGAACATGTTCATTATACCATAAAATCAGTAAATAATTGTTAACAATCTGTCACTCGCGGTAAAAAATATCCCGATAAAAAACGTCCCGGCGCCGCGAAAATACGGTGCCGGGACGGCGGGCTTCAATATTCTGTGCCGGAAGCCTCGTTGTTGAATATTTTGATGGCACTGGATGTACCCAGCCTGTCGGCGCCAAGCGCGATGAAGCGTTCCATATCCGCCACGCTTCGGATACCGCCTGCCGCTTTGATCCTGCAGCGGCCCTTCACACACCGCGCAAACAGCGCGATATCGTCGAATGTGGCCCCGCCGGTGGAAAAGCCGGTAGAAGTTTTAATGAAATCCGCTCCCGCTTCACACACCACGCCGCACATCGTTTCCTTTTCCGCATCTGTCAGCAGGCATGTCTCGATGATAACCTTCAGCACCTTGTTCCCCACGGCCTGCTTCAGAGCGCGGATCTCATCCCGCACGTAATCGGTATCCCCCATTTTCAGCCGGCCGATGTTGATGACCATATCGAACTCCTCGCATCCCTCGGCCAACGCCTGCTTTGCCTCAGCCACCTTTGCCGCCGTCGTCGTGGCTCCAAGCGGGAACCCGATGACCGTGCACACAGGCACGCGGCCGCCCAGATATTCCACGGCACGTTCCACCCAGCACGGGTTGATGCAGATGGATGCGGTGCTGTTTTCCAACGCCTCATCGCAGATACGGCGGATGTCCTCCCAGCCTGCGTCCGCTTTCAGCAGCGTGTGGTCTACCTTTGCCAATATCTCCTGTTTTGTCATACAGCTCCTCTTTTCCCGGGCGCGCAGCCCGTCTGTGTCTATTTGTTCCGCCCGCACCGGGCGCTTTTCTTTATTGTACCCGTTTTCCCTGCGGCGCGCAAGAAAACCAAAGGCGGGACAGCCGCAGCCGCCCCGCCCTTTTGCGCTTGAAAGCAATTATTTCACTTCGGTGACGACAACAGCCTTCACGGGGATATCCGTAAGGGCGATCTCGTTGTTGTCCGCATCCACATTCTTGAGGATGTCGGAAGCGATGTTGTTTGTGTTGTTCTGCAGCGCGGCAAACAGCGTGTCATAATCCGCTTTCGCAAAGCTGTCGAACTTGGCGGTGTCCATGGCCAACGCAACACCGTTGTTGGCCGCGTCGTAGACCTTGTTTTCGCCGCCGGGGAAAGAACCGTTGTAATATGCGGCAATCATATCATAAACGGAGGTGCCCAGGCCCTTCATCGCGGAGGTGATAACCGTCTCGGATTCGCCGGACTGGTCCACGTCCACACCGATGACCTTGGTACCGGCCGCTTCCGCAGCCGCCATCACGGAGTTTCCGACAGCGCCGCCCGCTGCAAAAATGACCTCGGTGCCGTTGTTGTACCAGGACGCGGCCTGGTTCTGGGCTTCCGGCGTGGCGTCAAAGCCGCCGGTGTAGTTGTACATCAGCTCAATGCTGCCGTCAGCCATGCCGAGCTCCTGCGCGGCATACTCGGCGCCCTGCACAAAGCCGTAGCCGTATTTTACAACGGCAGGCACGGCCATACCGCCCATATAGCCCAGCTTCGTCATGCCGTCCTTGACGGCCGCATAGCCGGCCAGGAAGCCCACCTGCTCCTCGGCGTAGGTGATACCCACGCAGTTGTCGGCGGTCTTATAGTTGTAGTCCGCATCATGCGGGTTGCCGTCAATGAGGATGAACGTCACGTCCGGATACTGGTCCTGCGCGATGTAAACAGGCTCCTCAAACAGGAAGCCCGGCGTCACGATGACCTTCGCACCGTTCTTCACAGCCTGGTCGATGGATTCCAGGTACGCGGTGGTGCTCTTTTCCGTGGGCTGATAATACTGGTGGGAGATGCCTTTTTCCTCGGCATACTTCACCAGGCCCTCCCAGGCGCCCTGATTGAAAGATTTGTCGTCGATGGTACCAATGTCGGTGATGAGGGCAAGTTCCGCTTTTTTGCCGCCGGCGGCACAGCCGGCGAACACGGAAAGCGCCAACACGACAGCCAATGCAAGTGCAAGCAGTTTTTTCATGTCAACTCTCCTTTTCGGTCGTCCGTCCCGGACGGGGCGGACAGATGATTCCATTGCCGTGCATAGAACGGCAACAGCTCCTTTTTTACAGCCGCCTCCGGCGGCCGCGGCCCAAAAGCCGCTCTTATGAATTCCCTTGTCCAGTATACAGAATCCCCGTGTGTTTTTCAAGCCCGCCCGGCATGGCGCAGATTACAAATTTTTTACAGCGCCGCTGTGCAAATGCTTCAAAAGGGCCGCAGCATGCTCCTGAAAGCGCGCGGCCGGGCACGGGCCGTCCGGCTGCACCGGGGCGCTGCAGAACGGCCGCTTTTTATCAAAAAACGTCACAGCACCTTTTCCGGGCCAAAGCCCAAAGGCAGCAATTCGCCCAGCGTCATTTCCCGCCAGTCGTTTTCGCTTTTCGCCATGATGACCCGTAAATCCGGCCCGCCAAACTCGTACAGCATCTGCCGGCATACGCCGCAGGGCGATGTGACAAGCGCGTCGTCCGGCGCGCTGTCTTTTGCTCCCACCACGGCAACGGCTGCAAATTCATGCACCCCCTCGCTCACAGCCTTAAACAGGGCTGTACGCTCGGCACAGTTGGTTGGGGTGAACGAGGCGCATTCGATGTTGCAGCCTGTATAGACGCTGCCGTTTTTGGCCAGCAGCGCGGCGCCCACCTTGAAATTGGAATAGGGCGTGTAAGCATACTCCCGCGCGGCGAACGCGGCTCGGATGAGCGCTTTCCGGTCGATGTTCTGTTCCATCGTCGTCACTCCAATACACTTCCCAGCGCGATCTCCATCATATTCGTGAAGCTCGTCTGGCGCTGCTCGGCCGTCGTCTCCTCATGGGATACAAAGCTGTCGGAAATTGTGAGCAGGCACGCGGCGTTTTTTTTCGTGGCGGCCGCATTGTGGAACAGCGCAAAGCTCTCCATCTCTACGGCAAGACAGCCCTTTTCGTCCCGCAGCTTTTCCCAATAATCCGGCTCGGCGTCGCGGTAAAACACGTCGCTGGAATGCACCGCGCCCTCAATGAGCGGCATGCCCAGCCGCGCCGCGCTTTTGCGCAGTGCGCCGCACAGCGCCTCGGAGGGATAGGTCACGTCCTTGTCATAGCCGTTCTGCGTTTTGGCATAACTGCTTTCGCTGTATGCGCTGGTGGCCAGCACCACGTCGAACACCTTGGCCTGCGGGCTGTACGAGCCCGCCGAACCGATGCGGATGATGTTTTCCACGCCATATTGGGTGAACAGCTCCCAGGAATAAATGCCGATAGACGGCATGCCCATACCGCTTCCCATCACGGATACCGGCACACCCTTATACGTGCCGGTGTAGCCCAGCATGCCGCGCACCGAGGTAACAAGCCCCGGGCTTTCCAAAAAGGTCTCGGCAATGAATTTTGCGCGCAGCGGGTCTCCGGGCATGAGCACGGTTTTTGCAAAATCGCCCGCGGCGGCCGCATTGTGTGGGGTAGACATAGTTTTTTCTCCTTTACTGTCGGGTGATGCGCGGCCTCATACAAGGTAACGCGCGCGGATGTCCTCAAGCTCTGCCGCGCCGATTTCAAACTCGGCCCGCAGATATTCTTCAAAAGACGGATATTTTTCTTCAATGGCGTCCAGCGCACTTTCAATGCTCTCCCGCCGTACGCCTGTGGCGATTTCCGTCACCTGCTGCGCCTGCGCTGCGGGCAGTCCCGCCCGCTCCAGCATTCCGCGGAACTGGTCCCGCCCCGTGGTGCGGCAGGCATTGGTCAATAGATAATCCTCCACGATATCCTCCCGGGAAACGCCCAGCGCCTTGAGGATGAGCGCCGCCGCCACGCCCGTGCGGTCCTTGCCGGCGGTGCAGTGGAACAAAATGGGCGTTTGCCCGGCGCGGATGGCGCCGAACAGCGCCCGGTACGCCGGGTTGCCAAAGGGCATCCGTGCGTAGCTCTCATGCACGCCTTCTGTCAGCATCCGGATGCCGTCTTCACTGCGAAGCAGCTTTTCCAGGTCGAAATCCATCTCGCTGCCGTCCTCAGCCAGCATGGCGCTGGCCGGAATGTTCACCACGCCGGGGAAAGCCGGGTCCGGCGCGAGCGTCCGCTCTTTTTCCGAACGGAAATCGAACACGGTACGCACGCCCAGCTCCTCGAAACGGGCGCGGTCCGCCGGAGTTTTAATATTGGCAAGCGCGGGGCTGCGGTAGAACGCGCCGTATTTGACATGCCTGCCGCCGCAGCCTGTATATCCGCCCAGCTCCCGAAAATTTTCGCACGCTTCAAACGGCAGCGGCGCGCCGGGTCTCTCTTGCTGCATGGGGTGAAGCCTCCTGTGTTTTTATGGCAGACGCATGCCTTGCATCACGCCTGCTCTTTCACGCTGCCGTCCGCGTACGCGGCCAACAGCTTTTTAAGGTCCGCGATCTGGTCCTTCAGCCGCGCGCCCTCGTCTGTATCTTCTACATAGACGCGTTTGCCGCTGGGCTCGAACACGTCCTTGGTAGACAGGATGTCCAAATTGTCCAGAATCGCCTTCTGGGTGCTTTCAAACGGGCCGTGGCTGCGCAGGGAAAGCCCGCGGGATGAAGAAACCAGCGTGTATCCCGCGATGCCCGTGCGCTGATGGTACGCTTTACAGAAGCCGCCGTCTATGACAATGAGCTTTCCGCCCGCCTTCACAGGCTGCTCGCCGCTGGCCGCGCGCACCGGAATGTGTCCGTTCACGATATGGCCCGTTTCAAAATCCAGCCCAAACTCCGCAAAAATGCGCCGCGCGGTGCCGCGCGCCACAGCCTCATCCTCGTTTTCGATGTATGCATAATAAGGGTTTTTCCGTTCGGGAAATTCGCCGTCCACGAACAGATGTTCAAAAGACGCCATGCGGTCCCGCCCGAAAATGGGCGACAGCGGGCCGCACCACAGATAGTACAGAAAATCCCGTCCGCGGCGGCGCGCATCGCTGCCCACGGGCGCGAAATAGCCCTGGCGCGCCATGCGTTCGCATTTGTCCATCCACGCACGTCCCGAAAACGTCTCCCCGCCGTATTCCACCCGGGCGAACTCCCCGTTTTCATCCAGCGGCACGGCTCCGTGAAACAGCAGGTTGTTGTTTTCAATGCGGTACAAGCTTCCCTTGGCATACAGAAAGCGAACATGCCGCTCCAGTTTTTCGCTCTGCATGAAGCTCTGGCACAGCTTATCCAGCACGTCGCGCTCGCCGGGCGTCAGCGCGGCGGGACGTGCGGGGTCCACCGTGGGAAAATCGCAGTCTTTCATGTGGTATTCCACGCCGTCGATCACGATGGTCTGAGACACGTAATCCACCTGTTCCAGCAGGGCGCGGCCCTGCATGCCGAAATCCGGGTTGCGGCCGATCAGCGCACATTCCAGCTTGAACAGCATTACGGCGATGGCCTTGTGCATCCGTGCGGTGCGTGCAAGGTCAGCCGGGGTATACTCGCCCTCCTCTACCAGCTTGGGCCAAAAGCCGGAAACGTCCGTGTCCCGGTACACCTCCTCGGCATATTGGGAAAGCGGCCTCAGGCTGATGCCGTAGCCGTCCTCCAGCGTCTCCAGATTGTTGTAGCTGAGCGTCACATGGATGACGCTGGCAACGCACACCGTGCTGCCGGCCGCCGCGCCCATCCACTGCACGTCGTGGTTACCCCACTGTACATCCACGGAATGGTGGCGCATCAGCTCATCCAAAATGATGTCCGGCCTGGGGCCGCGGTCGAAGATATCACCCACGATGTGCAGGCGGTACACAGCCAGCCGCTGGATGAGCTGCGCCAGAGCGGTGATAAAGTCATCCGCACGGCCAATGTCAATGATGGAATCCAGAATACGCCCGTAGTAAAATTCCTTATCGTGGTCCTCAAAGTGGGCGTGCAGCAGCTCGTCTAGGATATATGCAAAATCCCCGGGCAGGCGCTTGCGCACAAAACTGCGGGTGTATTTGGAGGACATCATGCGGCACACGTCGATCAGCCGGTACAGCGTCTTTCGGTACCATGCGCCCAGGTCGCTCTGCCGCGGCTTCAGCTGGGCCAGCTTCTGTGCGGGATAATAGATCAGCGTTGCAAACTCCGCGCGCTCGGCGTCGGACATCTCGCCGGCCAGCACACGGTCCACCTTTTCCTTGATCACGCCGGAGGCATTTCCAAGTATATGCGTAAAGGCGTCGGATTCACCGTGCAGGTCGCTCATAAAGTGCTCCGTGGGCTTCGGCAGCCGCAGGATGGCCTGAAGGTTGATGATCTCACTGGAGGCCGCAGCCACGGTGGGATACTCCTTTGCAAGCTGCACCAGAAACTTTTCTTCTGCCGTATGAAGCATTTTTTGCATGAACAGCCCCCTTTCCGGGATTTCTTCTTAAGGAATATTGTACCACAAATGCAGAAAATATGGTACACTATCCCTTGAGAAAATCGGGACGGGGGAGGATAAGGCATGGAGACGCCCACCCACTGTACGTTGTGTCCTCGCCGCTGCGGGGCGGACCGCACGCGGACGCATGGCCTTTGCGGCGGCGGCGGTATGGTGAAAATCGCGCGCGCGGCGCTGCATTTCTGGGAGGAGCCCTGCATCTCCGGCACACAGGGCAGCGGCACGGTGTTCTTTTCGGGCTGCCCGCTGCAATGCTGCTACTGCCAGAATCACGGCATCAGCGCCGGAAATTTCGGGCGGGAGATATCCACCCGGCGCCTGGCGGATATTTTTCTGGAGCTTCAGGAGCAAGGCGCACACAACATCAACCTTGTCACGGCGGGGCATTACCTGCCCTGGGTATGCGAGGCACTCGATATGGCCCGGCCCGGGCTGCATATCCCGGTGGTATACAATACCGGCGGCTATGAAACGCCCGAGGCCGTGGCCGCCCTGCGCGGCTATGTGGACATCTGGCTGGCGGACGTCAAATACCGCTCGCCGGAGCTTTCCGCTGAATATTCAAACGCGCCGGACTATTTCGAGGCTGCCCGCACCGCCGTAAAGGCGATGATCGCGCAGGCCGGGCCGCCTGTTCTGGACGGTCAGGGACTGATGCGCAGCGGCGTTATCCTGCGGCATCTGGCACTGCCGGGCGCCGCGGCGGATACCCGCGCCGTGCTTCGCTTTATGGCCAAAGAACTTCCGCCGGGAAGCTTTTTGACGAGCCTGATGAGCCAGTACACGCCGTTCTACAAGGCGAAGGAGCACAAGGCCCTGGGGCGGCGCATTTCGACGTATGAATACCGAAAGGCTGTGGACTATGCGGTAGAGCTTGGCCTGACGGAAGGCTTCATGCAGGAAAAAAGCAGTGCAAAGGAGGAATACACTCCCGCTTTCAATTTGGAAGGCGTGTGAGGGAGCTGGTATGGAGGAAAAGGATTCTCTTGCGGTTTATTACGGAAAAAATTTCTGGACGGCGCCCCAGGGCGCACCGGCGCAGGCCGTGCCCGTGGACTGGCAGTTCACCTGGGCCGGGCATTTGTGCCGCATCCCGGCGCTGTATGTTTCAGACGCCGGGCTTACGCTTGATGTGCTTCTGTTTCTGGACAGCGGCGCGGTGCGCACTTTCTGCAAAAATATGCGGGGGTGGACGGCGAGCGCCTCACGCCCTTGGAAGAGCGGATGTTGGAGGGAGAACGGCCCATCCCGGAGGCTTCCTTTTCCCCGCGCCTGATCAACGGCCTGCCTGTGGAGCCGTGCGCATCCAGCAGCTTCACCTGGGTTCCCTTTGTGCGGCGCGAACGGCCCGACGCCGCCGTAGACGCCGTGCGCGCCGCTTACGCTTCCCTGTGCCTGCCGGGCGACTGCTATGTGTGCCACCGTGTGCACGCCCCCTGGCCCCGCGGGATGCAGACCGCTGTAAAAAGCCTGTCACTGGAGGTCGCCGCCGGGCCGCGGTGGATGCCCGTCGGCCGCGAATTCGCCGTCAACGAAGTGAGCGCTGCCGCCTGTGCGGTTCCTTTCGCACACCCGGTTACAGGCGCAAAGCACACGCTTTATGTAAATGAACTTGCTTTCCTTCACCGCGGCCCCACACCGCGCCTGCCGCAGTTGGAGGAGGGCTGGCTGCCGGTGATCGCCTACGAGATCGTGCCGCCCCTGCCCGCCGGCGAGGAACCGGAGCTGATGGAAACGGGCCTGCCGCCCATCGAATGCACCGGACCGGTTGGCGTAGCGCTGAGCGACAGCGGCCCCGGCCCGCACGGCACAAAGCCACGCGCAGCCTGCGGCTGGCTGCGCGGCGCGCAGGGCGGCGCGGTACATATGGCGCTGGCAGGCATCCATGCTCAGCGTGGAAGTTCTCTGCGCTATTCCTTCGAGGTGTAAGCATCTTCAGGAAACAGCCCGGCTTTCCCGCCGGGCACGCTGAGCTTTCTCTCCTTCTTTTCGGAAACAAAAAGCGTCCCGTCTGCATCTTGCCGCAGGCGGGACGCTTTTTATTGTACACATCCGGGTATTTCGCGCCGGACCGCGCTCATTTCAAAAGCAGCGGCAGAAGCGGAAGAACAACGCCGAAAACGAGGAACAGTGCGCCCCCGAAACGGACGCCGAACCTGTATAACTCCGACGGCTCATCGGCGCGGTACGATTTCCACTGCTCGGTCCATTTCCAAACCAGCGCCGGACGAAGCAGGCACAGCAGCCCCAGCGCAATACAAACCGCCGAAAGGATCATACAATATACCATTCTCCGACTCTCTCTCCATTCCGTGGCGTTTCTTTCCCTGCCTCAGTAGTAAAAAGCCGGGGACGCCACCGCCATTATCAAAAACAGCACGAACGTCAATACAAAAAACACAGCCCATGCGATGACACGCGCAGCCAGAAAGCCCCGCGCAAAGTTGCGGCGGTTGGGGCGGCCCGGGCTGTCCAGCGCCCAGACGAGCAGGAACACCAGCCCGATCACCGGCACCATTCCCAAAAGGGACATTCCGAGATAGGAGCCCATGGATATCGGTTCGGGCAGTTCCGGCTGTCCGTAGCTTTGCATGCCGGGCGTATAATAGGCAGGCCGCTGCGCATAAGCGGGCGGCGGAACACCCGGACCGGGTGTTCCCTCAGGCCGCGACGGCATATAGATGGGCCGCGGCGCAGCCCCCACAGGGCTGCCGCCCTGCGGCGGATACGGATACGCCTCCTCCTGCCCGTGGATGGGAGGCACGGGCGCACCCGGTCCGGGCTGCGTCGGGATTTCCCCCGCGGGGACCGTCACAGGCGGCTCATCCAGCCGTCCGGCCTGCCGTGGTTCACCCGCTCCCGCCTCCCGCACGGGGGACTCCGGCAAGTCGGCTGCGGGCGCGCCTCCGCTTTCCTGCCCGGACTGCCCTGCATCGCGGGTGCCGTCCTGCGCTTGAGCCTGCGGCGGCTCCGCCATCCGGTCCGGCTCATCGGGTTCGATCCTACGCCCGCAGTTCGGGCATGCGTCCAGGCCCGGCACAAGCGCCGTGCCGCAGATAGGACAAAAGTTTTTTGCCATTGCAAAACGCTCCTTTCCGCGCACCCCATGGGGCCTGCGGTCAAAAATACATATATACCTGGCAGGGGATCATACCATTGTACAGCTTGCGGCGGCGTTTGGCCTTTTTGCCGAAATGCTGCTCAAAATCCGCGTCCGCCGTAATAATGTATGCGCTGCGCACGGGGTTTTCCTCCAGCCGACGGCCCAGCATGCGCTCCAGCTCCGCGGCGGCGGCAAGGTCGCCCAGGCGCTCGCCATAAGGCGGATTGGTGAACACCATTGCGCCGGGGGCAGGGGAAAAATCCTTCACATCCGCCGTAAAGAACCTGCAGTGCTTTTCCACTCCCGCCAGCTTTGCATTGGCCGCAGCCAACGCCACCGCCGCAGGGTCAATGTCAAAGCCTACGCCTTGGAATTCCACGCCCCGCCGGATCTCCGAAAGGGCTTTCTCCCGCTGCTCTTTCCAGACGGCGGCAGGCAGAAACGCATAGTGCTCCGCCGTAAAGCGGCGCCGCAGGCCGGGGGCCATGTTCATGGCCTTCATCGCGGCCTCGATCATCAGCGTACCGCTGCCGCAGAACGGGTCCTGCGCCAGTGTGTCGGGATAGATGCGGCCCAGGTCAATGATGGCCGCGGCCAGCGTCTCCTTGATGGGCGCCTCCATACTGTTTTTGCGGTAACCGCGCTTGTGCAGGCCGTCGCCGGAGGTATCCAGCATTACCTCCACCATATTTTTGCGGATGGAAAAACGTATTGTACAGCGCGCCGTCCTCTGGCAGAACCTGCACCCGGTGCCCGCGCTTGAGCCGCTCCACCACAGCCTTTTTCACGATGCTTTGACAGGCCGGAACGCTGGAAAGCGTACTGGACAGACTGCTGCCCTTCACCGGGAACTCCGCGTCCGCGGGCAGCAGCTCTTCCCAGGGAATGGCCGATACGCCGTCAAACAGCTCGTCAAAGGTAACGGCCTTGTAGGTCTTAAGCAGGATGAGCACGCGCTCGGCACAGCGGCTCCACAGATTGGCGGCTGCGATGATGTCCGGCCCGCCGCGGAACGCCACGCGTCCATCTGTGACAGCGACATCCTCTGCGCCGATGCGCTTAAAGTCGAACGCCGCGGCGCTCTCTGTGCCAAAATAGCAGGGTGCGATCAAATCATATTTCAAAATTGTTTTCCTCGTCTTTTTAAAATCGTGTCAGGGCAGCGCCCCGGCATTCCACAGGCCGGGACCGCCGTGACGGCTTGGGGGCGATAAAGCCCGTACCAGCCGTACAACGTGTGTTATCGGTTTAAGTATAGCACAAGCCCGGCCGCATCACAAGCGGCGGCTGTTTTCTGAATGAAATGATCCGGCGGTGCGGCGCCCGGCACCTGTCCCCCTTCCCTTACCGAGCCGACGGCCGGACGGAACATGAACTGCAACACCTCCCGGTTCGGGAGCAAAGTAATTCACAGAACAGCTTTTGGTACCGATGTCTCCATCCGGTCGCGCCGTACCTTAAAGGCACCCTGCAAATACGCCGCATTGTTCTTTCATATATGGTATAATAACCTCAAACCCGCCGCTTGCGCGGCTGCGCGCACTTCATGCGCTGATGCGCTTATCGCGCATTGCTTTGAGAACATTGAACCATGCAAAACCGCAATGGATGCGGTTTTGTTGTGGCCGCTTCGCGGCGCCATGGTATAATATGTCCGGTTGGCGAATGTAAGCCGCAGGCGAAGCATGCGCTTAGCGGCATAGATACCATGTTTCTTAGTGAACACGAGCGGTACCCGAAGTGCGAGCTTAGAAAATGGTATATTGTCCGTGAAACAACAGGAAGCCGCCGTTTGGGGCGAAAAGGCAAATGGCAGATAGCTGCAGCGACTGTGAAAGAATCGAGTTGATCAAAAAGCAGAAGGCCCCATATTTTGTCAGAGAATCAAAAACCGGTTACGTCGTTATCGGTGACAATCAGCGCATAAAAAGACATTCTCTTTTTCTATGCAAGCAATGCGTCTCTGAGCTGCATCTTTTAGCACCTGAATTCAGATATGGCTTTCTGACAGAAATGTCTATCGCAGCTGAAGCCGTTTATAAAAGCGTTTAAGCCGGAAAAGCTGAATTATGAACTGCTGCGCGTAGGCGGCGTCCATATGCACGGCATATATTTTCCAGAAGAAACGGCGATACGCCCCGGCCCTGTTTGGCAGTTGGGGAAGGGATTGTCGTCGGAGAAATATCGTCCCTCCTCAGAAGAATTGGCAGCTTTAAAGACACAGTTGAACATAGAATTGGACAAGCTCTTGTTATAGACCGCCTGCTTGACCATCATACATCACCTGCGGAAGGCCCTGTTCCCGGCGCCGGCCGCACAAAAACATCCTGCCCGGAATTTATACGGGCAGGATGTTTGCAGCTTGTCGAAAAAGCTACGCTTTTGCGCCAAGCTGCCTACGAACAGAGCCTTTGGCCCCGTTCGCCGCGCACGGCGCGGGATTATTTTAAATGAAAAAGGGGTTCGCCACCCCTTTTTCAAGCTTTTTCCCCGGACTCTTCTTTTACTTCTTTGCCTTTTTCGATGGTCTAAAAACATCCTGCCCGGAATTTATACGGGCAGGATGTTTTGCTCCTTCACGCTGTCGGCCACGCTGTCGGCGCTTCAATGAAAAGAACCGCTTTATCCCAGAACATTTTATCCGTTCGGTTCCGCCTTACTCTCTCTCCAAGCGCTTGAGCAGCAGCATGCAGAGAACGGACGACATTGCCATCACCAGAGCCAGCGGCCACAGGTTCCCAGCGGAAAATCCGCCGTCCTTCATCAGGCAAAAGCCCCATGACGCAGGAAATATCCGTCCCGCCGCACCAAGAACGCCGGGCAGCAGCTCCGACGGGAACATAATACCCGACAGAAGAATGGAGGGAAGAAAAACGAGCTGGGAAAACATGGTCAGCTTCGCCTGATCCCTTACTGCCACCCCAAGCACGCCGCCCACGCTCAGCGACGCGGCAGTAAAAACCGCCAGGGCACCGAAATACGCTGCCGGGTCGGCAGGCGCCGCCGCGCCGAATGCAGGCGGCGCAGTCAAATAGATCACCGCGCTCATCAGCATCAGATGCAGAAATGTGGACAAGAGCGCCGGGATGAGACCGAAGTACAGCGGCACACCGTTGGCTTTGTACATTTTTTTGATATCGCTGCCGTAAATCTCCACCAGCGAGGGCGGCAGGCCGATCAGCGCCCCCATGGAGACACCCATCACCGTCATGGACGGAACCAGCGTTTCCCGCGCGGACGGGTTGACCGATGTAAAAATCCCTCCCATCATTGCAAAAAACAAAAGCGGCACCACATAGCAGGTAATGAGCAGCGTCCTGCTGCGGATGTCCAGCCGCCATTGCAGCGCCGTGCCATACAAAAACGCCCCCATCATACATCCTCCTTCGCAATATCCATAAAATGCTGCTCCAGTGTTCCCCGTCCTACTGTAACATCCAGAACCGCAACGCCGCACCGTTTGTAAGCTTCCAGCAACGGCAGCAGGGCCTCCCCTACGTCGTCAGCCTCAAAACGCTCCTCACCCTGCGCTGTCCGGACGCACACAAGGTATCGGCTACCGATATGCGCGGTCAGTTCCGTCACAGTGCCCAGAAAAACCAACTCTCCGCGGTTCAGGATGCCGATGCGGCTGCACAGGCTTTCCACCTCCGCCATATCATGGCTGGCCAGGACGATGGTTTTCCCCTGCGCCTGCAGTGCGCGGATCTGCGCGTGGAGCGCCACCCGCCCCTCCACGTCCAGCCCGGCTGTGGGTTCATCCAGAAATACCACGTCCGGCCTTCCGGTGAGCGCAAGTGCAAGATGCAGCCGCCGCTTTTGTCCGGTGGACAGCGCGCCGTACTGCGTTTTTTTCATCCCACCGATGCCCAGTGCGTCCAGCATGGCCGCATCCGGCTTCGTTCCGTTCCATTTTGCAAACAGCGCCACGGCCTCCATGGGCCGGATGTGCGCCGGCAGAGAGGCGGACTGAAGCTGTATCCCGGCCTTGCCCCACACCACAGCACTGCCGCCATCCTGCCGCCGCAGGCCCTCGATGCATTCCAGCGCCGTGGTCTTTCCCGCGCCGTTCACCCCCAGCAGCGCAAAGATCTCGCCCTGCTCCACCGTGAAGGTCAGTCCCTTCAGCACCGCACGGCCTGCGTAACTTTTTTGCAGGCCCTCCACCCGTATCGCACAGCTCATTGCATATCCTCCCCTGTCGGCCCTGTCCCGATCCGGGTAAAATAGGCGTCCAGCGCCGGCTCGATGTACGCACTTGCCGCGGCCTGCCTTTGCCGCCACGCGGCGTCCGCTCCGTCAAAGCTTCCCATCTCCATCAGCTTTGCCAAAATTTCCATGTCCCCGCCGGTGAACTCCGTCACCATCTGCCAAAATGCGGCCGCCAGCGCCTGCCCCCGCGCCCCTTCGGGCGGCTCGCCTGCGGCCTGCAGACGCAGCGCCTCGTCCTGCAGGCGGTTGAAGGTCTCCAGCATCGCCCGGCCGCTCTCTTTGTCGAAGCGGCTGCGGATATGGTCCAGCGTTCTTTCGTCAAAATGCTTGATGAGCCAGTAAAACTCATTTTTCATCTGCAGGTTCACAATAATATCCGCGTACTTTTTAAAGTCCACCGTCTGCATCTGCAGCACCTCGGCACGCAAAGTCTCAATGGCCGTGAGTGATTCCGTCAGCACCGCGATCTTCTCCCGCACGGCGGCAGCCTGCGCTGCCAGCGCGTCCGCAACATCGGCGGGCGTATCCAACGGCGCAAGCCTGTTTTTGATGTCGTCCAGGGAAAAACCCAGAGACTTCAGCGACAGGATTTGATGGAGCTGTATCATATCCTTATCCGTGTACAGTCTTCGCCCGCCTCCGCTTTCCGCCGTGGGAGAAAGCAGTCCCTCCCTGTCGTAGTATTGAAGCGTGCGGACCGTGACGCCCATTCTTTCCGCCAGCTTTCCCACGGTCATGAAGCCATCCGGCAGCGCCCGTTCATTTTTTGGCATCTCTATCACCTCCCTGCCATTATATTTCATGACGCCGCGTCACAAGCAACCCTTTTTTGACGCCCATGCAAAATATTTTCCGGCGCTTGGCGCAAAAAAGCGCCGCGCGAAACTTCGCGCGGCGCTCTGCCTGCAATCTTCATTGAAAAGTACGCATCAGCGTTCCGGAATCAGTACGCCGTAGCTGCCGTCCTTGCGGCGGTACACCGCGTGGATCTCATCGGTGTCCGCGTCGCGGAATAAAAAGAACGTGTGGCCCAGCATATTCATCTCCAAAATCGCCTCGTCCACGGTGCTTGGCTTGCAGGAAAAGCGTTTTTCGCGGATGATGCTGTATGCTTCTTCCGGCTCCGCCTCGTGGGCGGCAAGCGCGAATTCCTCCACCGCGGGCTGATAGACACGGTTTTCCAAACGCTTGCGGTTTTTAACGATGCGCCGCGTCAGCAGGTCTACCGCCGCGTCGAACGCATCTTCCATACGGTCGGCCGATTTCTCGGCACGGCTCGTAAAGCCCTTGTCTTTAACGGTCACCTCCACCGTCTGCCAGTCCTTTTCCACGGTCACGGTAACGTTCGCCTCCGCGCTGTCGGAAAAGAATTTGTCCAACTTTGCAAGCTTTGTTTCCACGCGCTGTATAAACGCGTCCTTCAGGTTGACTTTTCGTCCTGTGCATGTGATCTTCATAAACCAAAGCCTCCTTTAACAGTTGAAAAAGCGGCGTGGACAACCCCGCTTCTTCTGTTTTGATTATACCACGTCAGCACGTGATTTTACAAGGATTTTATAGGCAATATTTACAAAATGTTATTTTAGCATACACAAAAAATATACAATTCGCACGCAATGTAAATTAAAAAGCGGCGCAACTGAACAAGCCGCGCCGCTTTGAGCGGAGATTTCTTTCATTATACGCCGGAAAAGCCCGCGCGCCGCAGGCTCTGCCCGCTCAATGCCCCCGGCGGGAGTAACCGCCGCCGCGGCGCGCCTCGGTGACGCGGCGCAAGTCGGAGATTTTTTCCTCGCTGCGGGATTTGAACTGGCTCATCATGTCCTCAAACGACATTTCACCCTGCGGCTGCGACTGAGTGCGGGGCTGCCAGGTGCGGCCGGTATCCGCGCGCTGGGGGCGCGGGGGGCGCGGCTCAGTGCGCTTGATGGAAAGCGCGATTTTGCCCTCGGGCGAGATGCTCATCACCTTCACCTTCACGGTCTGTCCTTCGCTCAAAACGTCGGAAAGCTCCTGGATATACTCGTTGGACACCTCGGAAATGTGTACCATGCCGGTTTGGCCGCCGGGCAAAGCCACGAACGCGCCGAATTTTTTTACGCCGGTGATCTTGCCCTCTACGATGCTTCCTACCTCTACTGCCATGGATTGCGATAACTCCTTACGTTAAATAAAGTTATAAAAATTGCGAAGCCGCAATGCTTACCAAAACCGGTGCAGTCAGTCCCCCGACATATCCACATAGATATGCTCGCCGGGCAGCACATATCCCAGCTTGTCGCGCGCGATGCGCTCCATATACGCCGCTTCGTCGCCGGAATCCAGTGTGCGCTGCAGCTCGGTGTTGGCCGCCTCCTGGGCGGCTACCTGCTGCGTCAGGTTCTCCAGCTGCTGGCGCTTGGAAACGATGTCGATCTGCGCAAATACAAGCGACACGCACAGATAGATGCAAACGCAAACAAGCCCTATGCGTACCGCAAGGGCCGAAAAGCCTTTTTTCTGTTTGCGCTTTCTCTCTGCCATAAACCTTTCTCTTCCCCGGCCGGCGCGTTTTGCAGCACGGCCGCACGGGGATGCTCCATCCACAAAAGGGTACACTTCCCCCCAGTGTCACTTTGAATTATACAACACGCGGCCGCTGTTTTGCAACCTTTTCTTTCTGGCCGCCCGGCTTTTTTTCACACGGCCGGCGCTGTGCGCCGTACGCACACGCTGAAAACGCGCCGAAACCGCACCCGCAAACGGGCGCAGCACCGCGCGCCACAGCATTACGAACGGCCAGGCCAGGCACCAGCGAACGAACGCTTCGACGCCGGAAAGCAGAGGCTCCAATGCGGCGCGGCTGGCCAAAAAACACAGCACACATCCCGCCAGCGTATACCAGCGCGGCTGGCCTGCATAAAAACGGCTCATGGCCGCGCTGCGGTACAAAAGCGCCCCCACGGCCAGCACAGCGGCGTCGCAGATAAAGCATACCGCTTTGCCTGAACCCAGCAGCATGCGTGCGGCGCTGTAGCCCACACACAGAAGAAACCCCAGCCCGGCGGCGTAGAACAGATCCCGCAGCGCGAGCCCCACCGGGACTCCGCCAACCATTTACCGCACCAGCCTTTTAAACAGGGATTCCTGTTTTTCCCGTTTGGCGGTGTACTGGACATATTCGATGGAACCGTTGATCTTCACCTCGCCCGTCTGGACGGAAAGCTCGCTGACCGTCAGCCCTTCACCGCCGATGGCAAGCGTGCCGCCGGGCGTTTCCAGCGTGGCCGTGAAAGAGTCGTAGGAGACGATGGACAAAATGCCCGTCGCTGTAAGACGCTTGCGGTCCTCTATTACAACACTGTGCGGCGTCTGCCGAGCCTGGTTCGCCGCCGGGGCGGCCGGATTGATCGTCATTTGTTTTGCACCTCTCTTTATCACCATGTGTATGCAAAGAGCGGCGCGCATATGACGGCGCGCAGGAAGCCGAAGGGTCTGCGTGCAATCCAAAACGGCTTACTCCGAAAGCACCACGTACATCTCGCGGGCAAGGTCCTTGCCTGTGGGCGCCTCGGTGGATACCACCTTCACGCGCACGGGCCTCTGGCCGAACGCCACCTCGATGACGTCGCCTTCCTTGACGGCATAGCTTGCCTTAACGGGCTTGCCGTTCACTGTGATGCGCCCGGCGTCCGCCACCTCGTTGGCCACAGTGCGGCGTTTGATGAGACGGCTCACCTTCATAAATTTGTCAATGCGCATGGCTGCGCTCCTTTCTGTTGTCTTGTAAGAAAAATGCAGCCGGAGGGCTTGTCCTCCGGCTGCATGGAAAAGGGCCGATATCGCTTATTTCGCCACGGCATCCTTCAGAGCCTTGCCGGCCTTGAAAGCGGGAGCGGTGGTAGCGGGGATCGTGATCTCCTCTTTCGTGCGGGGGTTGCGGCCTTTGCGGGCGGGGCGCTCGCGGGTCTCAAACGTGCCGAAGCCGACAAGAGCAACCTTGTCGCCGGCCTTCAAGGCCTCGGTGATGCCGTCCAGAACAGCAGCGACAGCCTTCTCGGCGTCCTTCTTGGTCAATTCAGCCTCAGCGGCAACTTTCGCGATCAGATCAACTTTGGTCATTGTAATAAACCTCCGAAATAATGATTGAGTGTATGTTTTCAAAGCACGGTTAGCGCTTTGTAAAAACCTCTTTTGCTCTTTTCCATAGTTTGTCCAACTCTGCGGCGCTTAAATCATCCACCGCGCAGCCCTGCTGGGCGGCCAGGCGTTCCATTTCCCTGAAGCGCCGCACAAATTTCACCGTTGCGGCGTCCAGCGCCTCTTCCGCGTCGCAGTCCAGAAAGCGCGATACGTTCGCCGCAGAAAACAGCACGTCGCCCAATTCCTCCTGCTGCGCATCCGCACTGCCCTGCGCCACAGCCTGCTTCAGCTCCGTCAGCTCCTGTTCCAGGTCCGCGATGGCAGCCTGCGCGTCGGGATAGGTGAAGCCGTGGTCAGCCGCGCGTTTGGCCACCTTTCGGCTGCGCATCAGCGCCGGCAGGGCCGCGGGCACGCTGTCCAGGTCATCCCCCGCGCCTTCGCGGTGCTTTTCCCAGCGCTTGAGCGCCTCCCAATTCTGCAGCGCCTCGTCCGGCGTCTGTACGCCGGCGTCCCCAAAAATATGCGGATGCCGGTAGATGAGCTTTTTGCAGATACCCGTACAGACGTCCCCGAACGTGAACGCCCCCTGTTCTTCCTCCATACGCGTGTGCAGAGCCACCTAGAGCAACACATCGCCCAGCTCCTCGCACAGAAGGCTGGCATCGGCAAGGTCGATGGCGTCCGCCACTTCGTAGGTCTCTTCGATAAAATTCTTGCGGATGGACGTATGCGTCTGCACCTTATCCCACGGGCAGCCATTTTCCGGATCCCGCAGCAATGCGACAATCTCCAGCAGGTCTTCCATGTTATAGCGTTCTTTCTGCGTCAGCCCGTTCATGGAATACCCCTTTCCGTCTACTCCATAGATTTTACATGATAGGCCCTCACTTTGCAAGTAGTTTGGCCCTTTTTTTCCCGGATTTGCCCCCATCCGCGGGCTTTTTTTACATCTGCGGCCCCAAACTGCGCGGAACCGTTTTTCTTGCGCGGACACCATGCGCCATGGGCGCACGCCAAAGGGCAGAAAAGCGCGCCGCGCTCCCCTTTTCCGGGAGCGCGGCGCGCCGGCCCCGCTATATTTTTTTGCGCCTGCGGATCACCGCAAAGCGCATTTTCGGCCCGTTACAGTTTGCCCCCGCACCCAGGACAAAATATGGCATGTGGGTCTACCTCCGCGCCGCACTGGGGGCAGTAGACAGCCGTCTGTGCATCGTCTGCCATGGCGGCTGCTGGCGCAGGCTCCAGCGCCGCAATATCCTTTTCGACAGCCGCGATGGTCTCTATGTAGCGCTCTACCAGCGCCGTGTTTTCCTCGCCGTTTTTGTGCAGCGCATACACCAGAGCGCCAAGCTGGCGCTGGGCGCGGCTCAGCTTGTTTTCCAGCGCCAGCAGGTCCATCTGCTTTTTGCCCTTCTGGGCCAGGTCTCCTGTTGTCTTTACGGCCGCGTCCGCCAGCGTGGCGGCCGCGCCCTTAAGTTTATCGAACGTGGTCATTTCCAGCACCTCTCTTATTTTACCTGTTTTACTTGAGCTTTGATTATAGTATAGTATGAAGCCGCGCGCTTTGCAATGCATTCATCCGATGAATTCCCGCAGCATGGACGTCCTGGGGATGCTCTGTTCGGGCAGCGGCATGCACAGTGCAAAACGGCTGCACAAGCTTTCCAGCTGCGCCGCATAAGGCGTTCCCGGCGCAAGCTCACCCCGCAGCGCGGTGACAAAAGGCGCAAGACAGCACACCTCGTAGGAAAAGCTGGTATCCAGCAGCAGGTCTGCTTCGGGTTTGAAAACCTTGATGTTCTTATCCTCTCCCTCGCAGACGGCGGGCCACATGGAAAAAGTCTTTTCCAAGCTGTGGCCGCGGAACTTGTGGTCCCGCACCATGCGGCGTGCCAGGCGCACGTCCCGCGTGGGCAGAATGCGCTGGCCGTCCCGGGAGTATTCCTCCCGCATGCCCGCATAGATCTTGAACGCGCTGCCCTCGGGCAGCAGCGCCGTCAGGCGGGGGTTCAGCGCATGGATGCCCTCGATGACCACCACACCGTCCCCCACCTCCACGGGGATAACGCCGTGGCGGCGGCGCTCTCCGCAGAAATCGAAATCCGGAATCTGTGTTCGGCCCGTGCGGATGAGCTCCAGCAGACAACGGTTGATAGCCGAGATATCCAGTGCGTCCACGCTCTCATAATCCACACTGCCGTCGGGCAGACGGGGATAATCCTTCAGGTCCTTGTAAAAATTGTCCAGCGACACCACCGCGCTGCGCCGCCCATGGGCGGCAATGCAGTCCGCCAGCTTGTGAGCGGTGGTCGTTTTGCCGGAGGCAGACGGCCCGGTGAGCATCACCACATGCGCGCCGCTCTCCCGCACGCACGCAGCCGCGTGCTCGACGCGTGCGGCATAGTCCTGCTCGCAGTAGTCAATGAACGCCTCGGGCGAGCGGGCCGCCACGTTCACAAGGCCCAGTTCAACGAGCCGTTTCGGGATCCAGATCAGCGTATTTGGCATAAAAGTCGTCAACTCCCTGCTTGCGCGCTTGCACCACATCAAAGCGCTCGATGTATTCCAACGGATATTTATGGTTGAAGATGCGCCGGATGTGCCCGTCCGGCCCCACCAGCTTGGTGGAACCGCCCGCTCCCGCCGAAAGGATGGTGTGCACCTCCTCCATAATAAACACGTTGTACAGCCCCACATAGCCGGGCCTGGTGTAGCCCGTGTTCTCCAGATTCTGCAGCGTGCCCTTCTGGCGGTACAGGTAATACGGCTCATAACCGTTTTCCCCCAGCAGCGCGCAGGAATCCAGCATGCGTGCCACATCCCCATAGGCATTCGGCGCGTGCTCGATAACGAGGTTTGAGGCACGCTTGAGCGTGAGCGTATGCACCGTGATGTTCTCCGGCGCAAGCGCCAGCACCCCCTGCAGCGTCTGCGCAAACCGTGCAGGCGTATCCAGCGGCAGCCCCGCGATGAGGTCCATATTGATGTTCCCGTGGCCCAGCCGCCGCGCCTGTGCAAAGCAGTCCAGAACATCCTGCGCAGTATGCCTGCGGCCAATGGCCGCCAGCACCTCGTCCGATAATGTCTGCGGATTGATGGAGATGCGCGTGGCGCCGTATTCTTTGATGACGGCCAGCTTCTCCGGCGTGGTGCAGTCCGGCCGGCCGGCTTCCACGGTATACTCACGTACAGCGGGCACGTCGAAATTGTCGCGCACGGCCTGCATCAGCGTGCGCAGCTGCGCGGCCGAAACCGCCGTCGGCGTACCGCCGCCGATGTAGATGGTCTCCAGCCGCAGCCGGTTGCGCCGCGCCAGCGCGCTGATCTCCGCAAGTTCGCGGCACAGCGCCTGGACATAAGGCTCAATGAGGCTGCCCGATTCCGCAGTGGTGCGGGAAACAAAGCTGCAATAGCTGCATCGGGACGGACAGAACGGAATGGAGATGTACAGGCTGTAGCTGCGCGGCGTGTTCAGCGCCAGTACGGGCGCCTGATTGTCCGCCGTCCGCACCGCCAGCTTATATTTTTCGCCGTCTGCAAAGTATTTATCCCGAAAGAACGACTCTATCTCTTCCGGCGCCTTACCGGCGCGGCGCATGTCGTGAACCAGCCGCACCGGCCGCACACCCGTCAGCATGCCCCAGGCCGGGCGGCGGCCCGTGGCCTCGCACAGCAGCAGAAACAGCAGGCGGCATATCTCATATTCCGCCTGCTCCGGCGGCGTGTCCTGCGCCAGCGGCGCAGTGCGCACGACGCACAGGCCGTTCATGCGCACGCCGCATACAAAACGTTTTTTGCCCCGCAGCACCGCAACGGCGTCCGCCCCGCGTGCGGGCCACCGTTTCGCCAGCAGCGCGGGCTGAAAAAACAGCCGCGCCACATGCTCGGGCTCGTAGCCGGAGGCAAGGCCCCGGATATAGATCTCCATATGATTAATTCCTATCTTTTTGTTAAAATTGCAGATACCGATTGTTCGCCCGTTCCCGGTCCATGGTGGAAAACTCCTCGTGGCCGGGCAGGACCTGCACGTTTTCCGTCACTGCGGCGCACAGCTTTTTCAGGCTTTTCCGCAGTGTGTCCCAACTGCCGCCGGGCAGGTCCGTACGGCCCACGTCCCCCGCGAACAGCGTGTCGCCGCTGAACAGCAGACCGCCGCACAGCAGGCAGACGGACCCGGCGCTGTGGCCGGGCGTGGCGATGACGCGGAACGCGAGATCCGTGTCCACGCGGATCTCCTCTCCGTCCGCATAGGCGTTGTCCGGCGTGGTGAACGGAAAAAGCTCACCGCCGCACGCGTCCTGCGGGGCCAGCCAGACCTTCGCACCCGTTTTCCGCTGCAGTTCCTCCACTGCGCCCACATGGTCGTAATGGCCGTGCGTCAGCAGGATATGCGTCAGCCGCGCGCCCTCCTGCTCCAGCAGCCGCAGATATTCCTGCGCCCCGGCAGCCGGATCGACGGCAGCGGCCAGGCCGTTTTCCCCCACCAGCAGAAACGTGTTGGTGTACAGCGGCGGCGCCGCGGGAATATGGTATATTTTCATATCCTTCTCCTTCGTTTTTCAGGCGGCACGCCGCACTCAGCGCTTCCATTCGTCGGTGTCGATCACGATGGTCACAGGGCCGTCGTTGGTCAGTGTCACTTTCATATCGGCACCGAATTCACCCGTCTCCACACGGGCCAGGCCTGTTTTTCGCAGCTCGGCCACGAATGCTTCATACGCCTCCACCGAAAGCGGCGGCTTTGCCGCGGCGATGAAACTGGGTCTCTTGCCCTTTTTCGTATCGCCGTACAGCGTGAAATTGGACACTACCAGCGCCTCGCAGCCCAGCTCCTCGGCCGAAACGTTCAGCTTGCCGCCGGCGTCTTCAAAGATACGCAGGCCCGCGCATTTCTGCGCCAGCTTTTCGCAGACGTCCAGCGTGTCGGTGTCCCGCACGCCCAGAAGGATCATCAGCCCACGGCCAATGGCGCGCGGCGCGCCGCCGTTCACAACAACGTCCGCCGCGCTCACGCGCTGGATGACAGCTCTCATCGTTCATTCCTCCGTGCCTTTTTTCCGCTCACACGCGGGTAATGGTGGTGATGCTCTTGATTTTCCTCAGCCGCGCGATGACGGTGTTCAGATGCTCGGTGTTGTTCACGCCGATGGTCAGCGCCATCGTGGCACGGCCGTCGGCCAGCTGCCGTGCCGAGATGGCGTAGCAGGGCAGATGCATCTCCGCGATGAGGCCCGCCACGTCGGCCATCAGGCCGTCGCGGTCCATGGCCGAGATCTCAAGCGAGGATTTGAAGCTCTCCTTCACGCTTTCCGCCCAATGGGCGTTCACCCAGCGGGGCGCGTCGTCGCCCAGAAGGCCGGCCCGCGCGTTGGAACACGAGCGCTTGTGGATGGAAACGCCAAAGCCGCGCGTGATGAAGCCGATGATATCGTCCCCCGGCAGCGGGTTGCAGCATTTTGCAAATTTGACCAGGCAGTTGTCCAGCCCTTCCACAATAACGCCCTCGCTGGATTTCTGCTTTTTGATGGGGACCTGAAGCACCTCGGCAGGGCTTTGTTCCTTGAGCAGCTTCGTGTATTCGTCCTTGATCTTTATCATCAGACGGGAGAGCTGGATGCCGCCGTAGCCGATGGCCGCGTACAGCTCTTCCGGCGTGTTCAGGCGCTGGCGGCGCGCAAGGTCAGCCATAAATTCGTCGTACTTTTCCTCAGGGATGGTGATGAGGTTGCGGCGCATCTCCTTGTCCAGAGCTGCCTTTCCCTCGGTGATGTTTTCTTCCTTGCGTTCCTTTTTGAACCAGTTGCGGATCTTGTTCTTGGCCTCGCTGGTGGCAACCAGGTTCAGCCAGTCGCGGCTGGGCCCTTTATCCTTGGGGCCGGTTATGATCTCGATGATCTCGCCCGTCACCACCTTGTGGTCTATGGGCACAATTCGGCTGTTCACCTTCGCGCCCACCATGCGGTTGCCCACGGCTGAGTGGATGGCGTAGGCAAAGTCGATGACGGTCGCTCCCGCGGGCAGATTGATGACGTCGCCTTTCGGCGTAAAAGCGAACACCTCCTCGGGCAGCAGCTCGCTTTTGATGTCCCGCGCAGCAGGTCACCGGCGTCCTCGCTCTCCCGCTGGCTTTCCAGAAGCTGGCGCACCCAGGCGATGCGGTCGTCCAGCTTATCTTTCGTGCTCACGCCCGCCTTGTATTTCCAGTGGGCCGCCACGCCGTATTCGGCGGTCTGGTCCATCTCCCAGGTACGGATCTGCACCTCAAAGGGAATTCCCTCATGTCCGATGACCGTCGTGTGCAGCGACTGGTACATGTTGGGCTTGGGTGTGGAGATATAGTCCTTAAAGCGGCTGGGGATGGGATGGTACATGTCGTGGATGACGCCCAGCGCATTGTAGCATTCGCCCACTGTGTCCAGAATGATGCGCACCGCGTACACATCGTAAATTTCCTCAAACGTGCGGTTCTGCATATACATCTTGCGGTAGATGCCGTATACGCTCTTGATGCGCTTTTTGATGGTGCATTTGTCCATTCCGTTCTCGGCCAGGCGCTCCTTGATGCGGTCCGCAATGCCGCTGATGAACGAATCCGCGCCGCCGTTTTGAGCCAGGAAAGAGGTGATCTCCTCATAGCCCACAGGGTCCAGATACTGCAGGCTGCGGTCCTCCAGCTCCTCCTTTACATTGCTCATACCCAGACGGTGGGCAATGGGAGCATACACCTCCATGGTTTCCAGCGCCTTGTCACGGCGTTTCTGTTCGGGCCAGCCGTCGCCGGTGCGCATGTTGTGCAGCCGGTCGCACAGCTTGATGAGCATCACGCGCACATCCTTGCTCATGGCAAGCAGCATTTTGCGCAGGTTTTCAGCCTGCTGCTCCTCCACTGAGGAAAACTTGATGCGTCCCAGCTTGGTGACGCCGTCCACGAGCAGCGCTACGTCCGGCCCAAAAGCAGCCTTCACGTCCTCCGCCGTGGTCTCGGTGTCCTCCACGGAGTCATGCAGCAGCGCGGCCACCACGGAGTCCGTATCCAAGCCCAGGTCCACCACAAGGCACGCCACGGCAACGGGGTGGCTGACATAGCTTTCGCCGGAAAGGCGCGTCTGCCCCGCATGGGCCGCCGCAGCCATCTCGTAAGCCTTTTCGATGCGCCCGGCGTCGTATGGGCGGCCGGAATCCGCCACGGCCTGCGCCAGGTCTTCAAAAGTCTTTACGGCATTTTTCGCTTTTTCTTCCATCACTGCGCTGCCTCCAGTCTGCGTAAAATCGGCGCGGATGCCAGGTCCTTTTTGCCCGCCGCGGGCACCAGGCACCACCGTGCGCCCTGAGGCGTTTCGCGCTGCTCCAACAGACTCAGCTCGCGCAGCGCCTCCAGCGAGACAAGCGCCTTACCTGCGCCCCGCGCGCCCAGCTTGGCAAACAGCGGGCGCAGGTCGCCCGCCGGCACGCCGTCGCGGGCAGCGCCCACGGCGCGGTACAGCGCCACGGTGTCCGCACGGGCGGGCAGCAGCGCCCGCCGCTGGCTCTCTGTCAGCGGCGCGCCGCACATCAGCGCCTCATACAGCTCCGTGCCCTCCAGGTATGCCTCGTCCAGCCCGGCCGGGCGCAGCTCCTTGATGCGCGCGGAGATCATCGGCCCGTTCTTGCCCTCGAACACCGAAAGGCACACCGCCGCGTCCACCGCGTCACCCACATTGTAACCCAGCGCGCCCGGCCCCTGGCCGAACACCGCCGCATACAGCACTCCGCCGCCCTGCTTCAGGCGCAGGCGCGTGTGCTTGCCCTCGCTGAGGGGATATACTGCGTCGATCACAGCGTTTTCCACAAAATACCGGCGTGGGGTTGCCGTGGCCAAACGGCGCGAGCACCGACAGCGCGGCCACGTCCTCTTCTTTCAGGCCGGACAGCGCCAGCGGCGCGTCCAGCCGCAGCGCCGGGCGCTTGAGCACCGGGTGCTCCTGCGCGGCCCACGCGTTGACCGCCTTGCGGAACGCGGGCAGGTTTTCCTCCCGCACAGACAGCCCGGCGGCCAGCGCGTGTCCGCCGAACCGGATGAGCAGGTCTCCGCAGGCGGCGATGGCATTGTACAGCGAAACGCCCGCGATGCTGCGGCCGGACCCCTTGCCCTCGCCGTTCTCGTCAACGGATACGATGATGGCCGGCTTGCCGAAGCGCTCCACCACGCGGGAGGCCACGATGCCGATAACGCCCTGGTGATAGCCTCGGCCCCACACGACAAGGATACGGTCCGCGCCATAGGTCTCATCCGCGGCAACGCTGTCCAGCACGCCCTGCAAAATATCCTGCTCGGCCTTCTGCCGGGCCGCATTCTGTGCTTCCAGCCCGGCCACAATCGCTTCGGCCTCCTCCGGGTCCTCACACAGCAGCAGTTCCAGCGCGGCGGCGGCGCTGTCCATACGGCCCGCCGCGTTCAGGCGCGGCGCCAGCCCAAAAGAGACATTTTCCGCCGTCAGCTCCTTGCCCCCAAGGCCGCAGGTCTCGATGAGCGCCGCGATGCCCGGACGCTCCGTCTGCTGCAAAAGCGCCAGCCCCGCCTTGACGATGCGCCGGTTCTCACCCTCAAGCAGCATAATGTCCGCAATCGTCCCAATGGCAGCGAGGTCCCCGTAAAAAGGCAGCATCTCGTCCGGCGTGCAGCCGTCCAGGGCCGCAGCCAGCTTGAAGGCCACGCCCGCGCCCGAGAGCGTCTTGCACGGGCTTTCGTCGCCGGGGAGCTGGGGATTCACGATGGCCGCAGCCTCCGGCAGCGTCTGCGGCGGCAGATGATGGTCCGTCACCACCACGTCCACGCCCTGCTCTTTGGCGTGGGCAATGGCCGCATTTGCCGAAACGCCGTTGTCTACGGTGACGATCAGGCTCACGCCCTTGGCGGCCATCAGGTCCACCGCCGTCTCGGAAAGGCCATAGCCGTCGTCATCCCGGCTGGGCAGCTTGTAATAAACGTCCGCACCGGCGGAATCCAGATAGGTATACAGCAGCGCGGTGGCTGTCACGCCGTCCACATCGTAATCCCCGAATACGGCGATGCGTTCGCCGTCGTCGATGGCGCGGTGGATGCGTGCCACGGCCGCCTCCATGCCGGAAAGGAGCATCGGGTCAGACAAAGCGTCCCCACCGCCGCACATGGCGCGCGCCGCTTCGGGTGTGTCCAGCCCACGGGCGCACATCACGTCGCACACAAGGCGCGGCATGCCCAGCGCCGCGCTGAGCGCGGCGGAGCGGGCTGGGTCGGGGCGGACGGTCTGCCAAGGACGGTAAAACATGGAATGGGTCTCCTTCTCACAAAAAAATCACGGTCTTTTTCCGGGGCCTTCCCCGGACAGGCGGTTCTGAAAATTACACAGCCGCGGCCGCCGGACAAACGGCGCGTCTCATTTCTGCATCGTAAAGCCGTTTTGCGCCAGCCCCTCCTGGGCCAGCACCGTCTCCAGCGCCGAGATCTCGGCCTGCATATCCACGGCGGTGTTCTGCAAAAGATTGTCCATCAGGCCCCGGAAGGCGGTGGACATAGTGTCCAGCACCTGGGACACCTCGCTCTGGATGCCCGCCGCCACGCTGCTTTCATCGGCATGCGGCGCCACCTCATTGTAGGTATTCAGCAGCTTGACGGCTGTGGGCAGATAATAGCTGCAAAAGCGCCGCGCGTCGTCGGCGCACTCTGGGTGCAGCTTCACCCAGGCAAAGATATCCTCGGTGTGCTCGCGCATCCGCGCCGCCTTGGCGCGGATGTCGGCGTTTTCAATGCGTGCAAGCTGGCGCTCCAGCTCCCGCAAATATCCGCCGCCGGGCTCATCCTCCGGGACAGGCTCCTGCGCGGCGGGCGCGGGCCGGGGCTGCTCTTTGCCCAGCGGAGCGTCCTGCTGGCGGGCACGCTCGGGGTTCTGTGCGCGCCAGGCGGCATTGTCGGCATAAAAGCAGGCGGTCTCGGCGTCCACAAAGCCCAGCGGAAAATAGCCGCGCCGCACCATGTCGAGCAGGTCGCGTTCCACTTCCTCGGGCTTGCGGCCGCTGGCACGCGCAATATCGGATACCGGGCACACGCGGCGCTCGCCGATGATCGCATCATACAGCCGGAACCGCTTGATCCGGTTCATCAGGGCAAAGCCGGCCTGTGCGGCCTTCCAGCCTCCCGCGGCCAAAAGCGCGGGTATCACAACCAGCATCAGCTCATCTCCAAAGGAAAAACCGTTGCTGATGCACCAGATCACCTCGCTGACACCGCCCAGCGCCGCCACGCCCATCAGCGCGGCCCAAGCGCCGCCCGCAATGCCCGCGCACATGCCCAACAGCTGCTTGCCCCGCAGCGTATCGTTGCTTTGGCGGCCCGGAGCGTCCGGATTCGGCGCACCGCCCGTGCCTGCGGCGCCCTGCGCCTGTGCCCCGGCGGGATAGCTGTACTGCGCGGGCTGCACCTGTGCGCCGCCCTTTCCGGCGGCCCTGTATCCATACTGTGTGCCGCGATGCTCTTTTCCATACGGCGTGCGGCGCACACTTTCCTGGCGCATGCGCGGCACGATGACCAACAACAGAATGATGATAAAAACGAACGCGCCCAAACTCCAGCGCTCCCTTCTTCCCCGCCCGCCCTACCGGCCGAGCAGCTCGTCTTTGGTCAGGCCCTCCTGGGCCAGCACTGTTTCCAGCGCCGAGATCTCGGCGGAAACGTCCATCGCAGTATCCTTCAGCAGGTTGTCCTGCAGGCTCTGGAACGCGGTGTTGATGGTGTACAGGATACCGCAGATATCCGTCTGTATTTCCGCGGCAACAGCACTGCTGTCGGCCTGCGGGTCCACCTCGTTGTAAGTGCGCAGCAGTTTGAGCGTGGTGGGCATGTAGTAGCTGACAAACCTGCGGATCTGGCTCTCGCCGCCGGGGTGCTTTTCCAGCCAGGCGATGATCTGTACTGTCTGCTCCTCGATGCGCTGCACCTGCTCCAGTACGGGCGCGTCGCTGATAAGGCGCTGCTGTTCACGCAGATCGCTCAAAAATGCGCGGCACTCAGCCAGAACGCCCGCCGGCTCCGGCCGTGCGGGCTGCGCCTGCCGCCGGGCCCCGGCTTCCTGCTGCGCCTGCCGCTGGGCCAGATACAGCCGGTACGCCGTCTCGCCCGAAAACAGGCGCGTGCCGTCCGGCGCAAGGTAAACATCCTCATATTTTCCCGAGCTGATCAGTCGGAACAGATCTTTGCGGACGGCTCCCTGGCTTTTGCCTGTAAGCTCCGAAAGCTCCTGCAGTGTGCAGTAGGAACGCTCGCCCAGCACGCTTTGGTATGTGGCGATACGCCGCAGCGTGCGCGATTTGAGAAATGCGCCAAATGCGCCTGCGAAAAACCACAGCGAAATGAACCCCAGGATCAACGCCCCGGCCGGGTCCCCCGGTTCAAAAGCAGAAAACGCGCACGCCGCCAAAATGCCCGCAGGCAGCATCAGGCCGCCCGCCTCGCTGAGCGCGCCGTTTGCCTTTTTTGCATAATCCCGCCGTTTGCGGCGCCGCTTTTCCTTCTCAGCATTTTTCTGTGCCTGGGCGATGGCGCTCTGGATGCCCTGCACGCCGTCCCTGGCCGCAGCGCCCAGGTCTTTCACGGTACGCTGCACGCTTTCGTTGTCCCGCAGCGAGGTACTCACTTCTCGCGCGGCGTCCTGCAGCGCGGCCGCCACGGTTCCGATGGTTTCCTTCACTTCTTTTTCAATGCTTCTGCCCAGGTCGTCCTCCGGGCTTTTGCGTCCATTTCCGTTGTACGGGTCGTTCATAGGTTCCTCCGATATGGTGGATATTCGATTTTTCCGTCGGGTTCCAGCCTCCCGCTCAAGGTGCGGGAGAAAAATTCTGCGCCACGCGTGCGGCGGCCCGCAGGCCATCCACTGCCGCGGACATGATACCGCCCGCGTAGCCTGGCCCCTCGCCGCAGGGCCAAACGCCCCGCACATCGGTGCTCTCGCCGTTTTCATCCCGCGGCAGGCGCACGGGGCTGGACGTGCGCGTCTCCAGCCCGGTGAGCACCGCCTCCGGCGCGGTATAGCCGCGCAGCTTCCGCTCAAAGGCCGAAAGCCCTGCGCGCAGAGCGCCCGTAAGCTCACCGGGAAGCAGGCTGCCCAGATCACAGGCTGTCACGCCGCGCGGGTAGGTGGGCTTCACCACGCCGGCGTGCAGCGTGCCTGCGCCTTCCAAAAAGCTGCGCACATTTTCGGCGGGCGCCGCGTAGCCGCCGCCGCCCGCTGCGTATGCCTTTGTCTCCAGCTCCCGCTGAAACGCAATGGCACGCCGGGCATCGCCGCCGAAATCCGCTTCGTTCACACTCACCACCACGGCGGCGTTGGCGTTTTCTCCATCCCGCGCGTGCAGGCTCATGCCGTTGGTCACTGCGCGGCCCGTTTCGCTGGCGGCCGCCACCACGCTGCCGCCCGGACACATACAGAAGGTGTAAACGCACCGTCCGCCCACATGCTGGGAAAGCTGGTACTCACCCCTCGGCAAAGCCGGATGGCCCACCGCATCGTGGTAAAGGCTTTCTTCAATGCGGCGCTGCAGGTGCTCGGCCCGAAAGCCCACCGAAAAAGGCTTTGCCTGCAGAGTAAAACCCGCGCCGTCCAGCATTTCAAATGTATCCCGGGCTGAGTGCCCCGGCGCGAGCAGCAGCGCGCCGCAGGGCAGCTCGCCCTGCGGCGTGCACACCGCCGCAAGCCGCCCGTCCCGCACGCGCAGGCCGGTGAGCGGCGTGTTGAAAAGCACCTTCCCGCCCAGCGCCTCGACCTCCCGCCGGATAGACACAATAACATCCCGCAGCGCATCGGTGCCGATGTGCGGCTTCTGCTTGTAGGCAATATCCCGGGGCGCGCCATGCGCCAGCAGCGTCCGGGTGACAAAAGCACACAGCGGGTCGTTGATGCGTGTGGTGAGCTTGCCGTCTGAAAACGTACCCGCGCCGCCTTCTCCGAACTGGATATTGGCGTTTTCGTCCAGCAGGCCCGCCGCGTTGAAGCGCTCCACCGCCTGTGCGCGCTGCTCCATGGCCGGCCCCCGCTCCAGCACGATGGGCCGGAACCCCTGCCGCGCCAACAGAAGCGCCGCAAACAGTCCCGCCGGGCCAAAGCCGCACACCACCGGCGGATGCGCCAGCGGCCGTGTGCCGTTATGCACAGTAAATGCGGCGGGCGCCGCTATTGAAACATAGGGCGCAAAGCGTTCGAACGAACGCTCCGCACCCTCGTCGGCAAGTTCCAGGGCAACGGTGTAAACAAGGATGGGCCTTCCATGCCGTGCGTCCACCGAAAGCTTCGCAATGCCCGTATTTTTTATGCCGTGACGCGGCAGCCCTGTTTTTTTCAGGGCCGCCGCCACAGCCTCCTGTTCGCCCGCCGCAAGCGGCAGGCGGATATCTCTCACCAGCAGCATCGTCACTTCACCGTGATGTCGCACAGCACGGAGTACGCCCCCGTGGCGAACACCGTCTTTGTGCCCGTAACGATGATCTGCGCGCTGAATTGCTGCTGTCCGCTTCCCTTTACCGTAATATTCTGCGCCGAGGCGTCCACCTGTGCGATGACGTCCGATGGCGAGATGGCCGCCAGCTCCTCGGCCTCGCCCACCAGCGTTACATTGTTGATGCTTTCGGTGATGACCTTCACATCCACACCGGAGGGCGCGTTCACCACGCGGATATCGCTCACCGTGATGGCGCGCGGCTCGCCGTAGCCGCTGGTATCAAAAGTAACTGTGGCCTCCTGCACGTCATCCACATTCACAAGTCCTTCGCTCAGCTGGATCTTCAGTGTCTCGGCCTTGCCCAACTGGACCCGCGCCAGGTTGATGAAGCCCGCGTTCACGCTTTCGATGCCGTCCACCGTATCCGCCGCACCGGCGATGCGGATGGTCGCCGGGGAGATGCTGGCGTTCAGCTCGGCGGGGTCGTATCCTGCCGGCACATTGCTGAACTCAAACTTCAGCGGCACCTCCTTCAGCTTCAGTACAGGGATCGTCACCTCCACCTGTTCACCCTCCAGCACCGTGATGCTGCTGTCTGTGATGGCATGGCCGTCCGCGTCCAGAAATTCCAGCGCCGCACTGTCCAGCATCGTGCGGTCGCGCTTTTCATCGCTCTCCACGCGGGCCACCACCCGCGCCACGCGCGCCAGTTCGTCCACAGGCCCGCGCAGCGTCACCTCGGCGGGGGAGGCCTGCTTTTCGCCCAGATAATACCCCTCGGCCGGGTCCACGCTGGCTTCCACTTCCACGGTGAATTTCTGCGTGCCGATCTGCGCAAACGTCACGTCCACATATGCGGGCGAGATGGAGTCGATATCAAATTTTGTCAAAGACGTATCCGCGCGGCGAGCCTGCAGCCGCAGCGTGTATTCGCCGGGCATGCCCGAACGGGAAACCTCGGTATAATCGGGATACACGACGATGTCGGCGGGGTCTACCTCATTGATCGCGCTGCTGTCACCCGAAATCACCACGCTGACCTTAGTATCCTCGCGTTTCACAATGTCCAAAGACGCACCGGTATACAAAGCTGAATTGTAATCATAGGAAACACCGGACACAGTAATGGTGTGTGTCTGCGTCGGCTCCTGCGCTATAACAACAAGCCAAAGCAGCACGGCCAGCATTGCGGAAACCGCCATTGCAAACCACCGGTTGGAAAACAGTTTTTCAAACCGGCCCATGGGTTTGGCCTGGGAGGACGCGTTCGAGGGAGCGTTATTCGTGTTGTTTTTCATGCTTTCTCCTCCAGAACGGGCGTTTTTTCTCTTCGACGGCCGGCGGGACCATGTCACCCTCCAGCAGGTTGAACAGATTCTGCCTGTCCAGCCGGCGGATGAGCACGCCGTTTTTGGCCAGCGAGATGATGCCGGTCTCCTCGCTCACAACCACGACAACCGCGTCGGAATTCTCGCTCATGCCAAGGGCCGCGCGGTGGCGCGTACCCATGTCCTTGCCGATCTCCAGGTTGTTTGAAAGCGGCAAAAAGCAGCCCGCGGCCTCGATACGGCCGTCGCGCACAACAACGGCGCCGTCGTGCAGCGGCGTGCCTTCATAGAATATCGTGCCCAGCATCTCCGGCGTAATATCGGCGTTGAGCACGGTGCCTGTTTTGATGATCTCGGAAAGATTGGTGCGGCGCTCCAGCACCACCAGCGCGCCCGTGCGGGAATCGGCCAGCTGCTCGGCGGAATCGCACACCGCCACGATGGCGCTCTGCCATTTGGCGCGCAGATCCCCCGGGTCCGCCTTGCCTTTGAACAGCTGCATGCCGAACAGGCTTGTGCGTCCCACCTGTTCCAGCGCGCGGCGCAACTCCGGCTGGAACACCACCACCAACGCAATGATGCCGAAGCTCATGATACTGTTGATGAGCCACGCCAGTGTGCGCATGCCCAACAGATTTGCCACGGCATACGCCAGCAGCACGGCAATGATGCCCTTTGCAAGCTGCGCGGTGCGCGTCTGGCGCACCAGCGAGATGGCCTCGTAAATTAAAAACGTCACCACGAGGATGTCCAAAAGATCCACGATGGGGTTAAAATTCCCCTTGACGTTCAATATGAAATTATACCAGATGGACTGTAACTGCTCCGTCACCTTCCGGCCTCCGTTCCGCCGCCCCGGCATGCCGGGGAAATTAAAAATTCGCCGCGCTCCTCTGCCGCGCGCGGCTGCGCGGCCCGCCATCTGCACGCTGCGGAGAAACCCAAACAAGCCATTGATTCGTACCCTGTTTCCAGGCTTCCGCTCCGCTTTCGGTCTGCATCTGCCAAACGGATATATTATACCATATTTCTAAGCTCGCACTTCGCGTACCGCTCGTGTTCACTAAGAAACATGGTATCTATGCCGCTAGGCTCATGCTTCGCCTGCGGCTCGCATTCACCAACCGGACATATTATACCATGACGCCGCGAAGCGGCCTCAACAAAACCGCACCTGCTGCGGTTTTGCATGGTTCAATGTTCTCAAAGCCCTGCGCACCGGCACAGGGGCGCGTGCAACGCACACGCGCAGCCGCGCAAACGGCGGCTTTGAGGTTATGGCTATACCATATTTCCAAGCTCACACTTCGCGCACCGCTCGTGTTCACTAAGAAACATGGTATCTACACCGCTAAGTTCATACTTCGCCTGCGGCTCGCATTCGCTAAACGGACATATTATACCATAAATATGGCCGCCGCAAAAGAGTTTTACCGCAAAAGAGTTTTACCGCAGAAAAGCACGGCGCGCGCATATTTTTACGCTTCGTCCCGCATGCGCCCTCATATCCGGCGCAGCAGGCACACGCTGTGTGCGGCAATGCCCTCGCCGCTGCCTGTGAAGCCCAGCTTTTCCTCCGTGGTAGCCTTGACGGAAACATCCTCTGCGGAAATGCCCAGCGCCGCCGCCAGATTTTCCCGCATTGCGGGGATATACGGCGCCAGCTTTGGCGCCTGGCACAAAAGCGTAGCGTCGATGTTGCCTGCCGCCCAGCCCGCGCGCGCCAGCACACGGCCAACCTCCTGCAGCAGCGCAATGCTGTCCGCGCCCTTGTAAGCGGGGTCGGTGTCGGGGAACAGCTTTCCGATATCACCCAGCGCGGCCGCGCCCAGCAGCGCGTCCATCACCGCATGCGTCAGCACATCCGCGTCCGAATGGCCAAGCAGCCCCTTTTCATACGGCACCGTCACACCGCCTAAAACCAGCGCGCGGCCTTCCACCAGCCTGTGTACGTCATATCCATGCCCGATGCGCATGCCGTTCCCTCCGTTTTTTTCCGGCGCGGGCAGATCCTCCCGCGTAGTGATCTTGTAGTTTGCGTAATCGCCCTGTGTCAGCCGCACAGGCAGGCCCGCCAGCTCAAAGGCCGAACAGTCGTCCGTCACTGCGTCACAGCACACCTGCGCCAGCACTTGCCGGTACAGCGCGGTGCGAAAACACTGCGGCGTCTGCACGGCGTACAGCTTTTCCCGCGCGGGCGTTTCCACCACGAAGCCGTCCGCCGCCACCTTTACGGTGTCCTTCACCGGGACGGCCGGCGCAGCTGCCCCTGTTTCATACGCGGCCTCCAGGGCATCCCATATCACCTGAGGCGTGACGAACGGGCGCGCCGCGTCGTGGATGGCCACATATTCCGCATTCACCGCATCCAGGCCCGCACGCACGCTCTGCACGCGCGTGGCACCTCCAGCTACGGTCTTTGCGGGCTTGGCACAGGCCGCGGCCAGCAGCGCTGCCTGCGGAGCGTTTTCTCCCGCCACCAATAGGATCTCGTCTATGGCCGGGTGCGTATCGAACGCGCGGACGCTCTTTTCCAAAACTGTGCCGCCGTCCAGCTGATAGGCCAGCTTGTCGAATCCCATCCGGCGGGACGCCCCCGCCGCCACGATAACCGCCGCCACTGTATGCCCATGCACCATCGCGCTCATCTCCTTTTTTAATAATGGGAAGGCTGCTGTTTTGACGGCCGCCCTGAATCTCTGTGCCGCCTATACCCAACGCCCATTCCGGACGCCGCAAAGGCCGGTGCCTGGGCGGCGGTCTCGACTCTCTGCGCCGCCTGAACCTCACGCATGTTTTGCCGCTTCAAAAGCCGCCTTCTCAAGCAGCTTCATCCGGCCTTGCTTCGCGGCGGTCAATGCGGTCTTTCATCTTTTTTGTGCTCGCGCCGTTCCTCCCACAGCATCGCCGCCGCAAGGAGCGGCCCCTGTGCAAGCTGCGGCAGAATGGCCCCCAGCGCGCCCTCCATGGAAAATGCCGCTGTCCCCGCAACAGCGGCCAACATCGCCGCCACCCGCAGAAGATACCAGCCCGTTACCGCTGTGCCGTCTGGCGCGGCGGCCCATGCTTTGCAAAAGCAGGCCAGCGCCGCGGCCGAAGCCGCCACACCAATACACCAGCCGGCCGCAAGCCAGCCCCGCGCGCCGGAGCGCGCGTATAATGCCGCCCCTGCCATCAGCGCCGATACAAGCGCGTTCCACAAAAACGCATTTCGGAACACCCGTCTGCGGTCCATCGCGCCGCCGCCTTTCCCTGTTTCTTCTGTTCTTCATTCCACATGGATATAACGCCGAACATGCCAAAACGTCTTCGCTGCATTTTTCAAAAGCAAAGGCTCGCGTCAGAACAGAGACTCCTGCTCACAGCTGTCCGCGCCCGTGCCGCCCATGGATGCAAGCTGCTCCAACAGCACGCCGCGGCTGTTTGGCAGCGTCCCCTCGATGACCTTTTCCAAAAGCTCCTCCAGCGCGGCGCCCACAGCCACGCCCTCGCGAATGCCCGCCGCCAGCGCGTCTGCGCCGTTCACGGCCAGCATCGATCGGTCGTAGCACGCGCCCGTAGCCAGCGTCCGGCCGAGCGCCGCGGCAAAATCCCGCAGGTCATCCTGCCGCACGCCGTCGCCGTGGGCTACGGCCCGGGCCGCCTGCAGCAGCGTCAGGCCCCGCAGCACTTCCGGACCCAGCGTGTGCAGCCACCGCCGAATGACGGGAGGCAACGCCTGCAGCGGCGCGTCGGCGTACAGCGCAATCTGCGCCGCAATTTCCGCTGTTTTTGCGTCCGGGCACAATATTGCGGCCTGCTCCGGTTCCACGGCACAGAACAGCAGGCCCATACGCACCGTCAGATCGTCCGGCGCGGCCTGAATAGCGCTTACCGCATTTTCCCACGCCGCGTCCGACACATGAGACAGACAGGGCAGCAGCGGCTCGAACAGCGCGCGGTAATTGCGCAGCACACGCGCCACATGACGGCCGCAGAGCATTTTGCAAAATTCCGCCCTGCTGCGTTCTATGGCGACCTCCGTCAGTGCGCCGCATTTCGCCAGTGCGGCAGCGGCCGTCTGCGGCTCCACAGAAAAGCCCATGGTGGCCGCAAAGCGCGCCATGCGCAGCACGCGCAGCACGTCCTCGGAGAAGCGGCGCGCCGGTTCTCCCACGCAGCGCAGGCGTTTTACCGCAAGGTCTGCCGCGCCGCCGAAGGGATCGATCAGCCCGGCTGCGGGCGAATAGGCCATGGCGTTGACGGTAAAATCACGCCGGGCCAGGTCGTCGGTGACGCTGCGCACGAACCGCACGCTGTCCGGACGGCGGTGGTCGGAGTACGCGCCGTCGGTGCGGAAAGTCGTTACCTCATAGGGCGTGTGCTCCAGCAGCACCGTTACGGTGCCGTGGCGTATGCCCGGCGCCGAAAGACATTTCCCGGGAAACGCCGCTTTGATCTCCCCGGGGCGGGCGGAGGTGCACACGTCCCAGTCGTGGGGCGCGCGCCCCATCAGGCTGTCCCGCACGCAGCCGCCCACCGCAAAGGCGGAATGCCCCTGCTGCTGCAGCGTGCTTAAAATGCTGCGCACCGGTGCGGGCAGCAAAATATCCACTTCCACGCGCGCGCCTCCTTTCCGTGCCGATTTCTGCGGTAATAGTATAGCATATAATACGCATAGAAAAAAGGACGCATAAAAGAATATCCATGTAAAAAAGCTTCACCTCTCCCCGCTTTGGGTTAAAGTGAAGCCTTATATTTTAAAGCTATTTTCCCTTTGCTAAAAATTTTTCACAAGTGCGGCCAAAAGTCAAAGGGTCGATTTGTGTCAAGTTTTTGACTTTTACCGCTATCCCTCAATGTTATCTCCATCCGGGTCGCAAGAACTACAATAAAAATCATATGCACTATAAGTCTTGTTCTGGCAAGTGTCCCCTTTCCCCATGCACCAATATTCCCCGCCTGATAATCCATCATCCGGAACATCGTATTCATAGTCTGGAATGTTGTATTCATATGTTGGCGTATAGCTTTTTGGTTTTGTAGAGGCAGAAGATGAATCAATCTCTCCCATAATTCCTATCGCAAAGAAAAGCAGTATTATCGCCGCAAAGCCTATCCAGATACATCCCGCCTTAGTTTTTTCCTCTTCAGCCTCCGATTTAGGCGTTTCTTTTTCTTTGTTTTCAATATTAGATTTCACTTTCTTTTGCACATCTGGATTCTTGCTTATCGGATAGCCACAATGAATACACGCCGTACTTGCATCTGATATTTCTTTTCCGCATTCCGGACATTTAATAAGTGCCATTTCTTTTCCTCCTTGAAATCAATCGTTTGAATTTTCCCACCTATTTTGTTAGAAAACTCTCAAGACACCCTAAACTATGAAAACATCAATATTCTTCAATCATTATAAGCATATCCTCGAGTATATTTCTTATGTTTTCCGTCATGTCTTTTGCGTCCTCCAGCAATAATATTTGTCCTTGCAGATACTCTTTCACAGCACTTTTCCCCTGTTCCAACAATGCCGAATCACTGTCTTTGAACCCTTGAGCAAAAATCATATAGCTCTCAGCTGACTGCTTGTAAAAATCATATGGAGTGGTCGACTTAACTTCTGATATCAAATCGCTTTGAGCAACAAACCAATTAAAGCCCTCCCGCATTAAGCTTTGTTCCACTTCACTTTGAACAAATTGCCGCGTTTTTTCGTTTAATGAGCAATATATCTCTTCTGCTTCGGCAAACTCTCCTTGTAAGATTTTCGACAAAAGAGTGGTCAACATCTCCTGGCGATGTTGCTCTTGCTGTCGAGTGAATACCACTCCTGCGACCACCCCCAAAATAACTAGAGCAGTTATAATAACCACGCACCCTATTCTCCATTTCCTCTTTGTACCTGCATGTTGTGGAACAATTGTTTTTTCGTTTGTCTCCATGATTATTCCTCCCACAATATTATTAATCATGAATCCTTTTAGGATTCTTATTCGATTATAACATTTCAAAATCGGATTTACAATTAAATAAAGGAAAATGGAGGTGTGAAATGGTCGATTATAAACGTCTTGGAGAGCGGATTGCCCAAACGCGAAAATCGCAAAAGCTATCGCAGGAAAAATTGGCAGAGCTTGCCGACATTACTGCTACCAACCTTTCCCATATTGAACGAGGTAAAATAAAAACCAGTATCGAAACGCTTGTTGCAATAGCAAACGCTCTTAACGTGACCTCTAATGACCTTTTGTGCGACAGCTTGAACCATTCCACCCAAGCGCTAAAAAACCAAATTGCAGCCTGTCTGGACGGTTGCACAATGCAGGAATTGCATCTTATAGCCGATGTTGCCGCCGCTGTAAAAAAGAGAATGAGAGAATAAAAAAGACGTGTCGCATCTGCGGCACGTCCTTTTTTCGCCTCAAATTCTCACCCTTTTGCAACGCAACAAAAAACTCCTCTCATTACAGGGCGGTCCACACCCAATAAATCAAGGAGTTTATAGGTTCTGTCAAAAACAGTTTATCGTTTTGAATGTTGGCTCACGACCGTAAATCTTGTATAACCGCATTTGCCGCCGTTTCTCGCTGTGCTTCAAAAACGGCTGTGTCAAACCGTTTTCACGCCGTGCGGTGGCTCTTTTTGTCCAGCCGCATCTTGTCCGCTATCATGGCGATGAATTCCGAATTCGTCGGCTTGCCCCGCAGGTTGTGGATCGTATAGCCGAAATAGCTGTTCAGCGTGTCCACATCGCCGCGGTCCCACGCCACCTCAATGGCGTGGCGGATGGCCCGCTCCACACGGCTGGCCGTGGTGCCGTTGCGCTTTGCGATCTCCGGATACAGGCGCTTTGTAACGCTGTTGATATAATCCTGGTTTTCCATTGTCATCAGGATGGCGTCCCGCAGGAACTGGTAGCCCTTGATGTGCGCAGGCACGCCGATCTGGTGCAGGATCTCCGTCACGGTGCACTCGTCGTCCACCACAGGCTGTGCAGCCGCATGGCGGCCCGCCGCCGTGCGGGCACGCGCCGCCAGCACCTCGGGGTCAAAGGGTTTTTGGAAGTAGAACGAAAAGCCTTTTTTCATCATTTCGCTTTCCAGCGCATCGTCCGTGAAACTGCCGGTGACGAAAAACACGGTCTTTCCGCCGCCTGCTTCGTCGTACCGCTGTTTTACCGTCAGCGCGTCCAGGCCAGGCATGAACGCATCCAGCAGCACGGCATCCGGCTTTTCCGCCGAAAGGGCCGCCAGCGCCTTCGCACCGTCCTTTTCACACACTGTCACCGCGATGTCCTGCGCCGCCAGCGTCTCGGCGCACAGCCTGGTAAGCTCCGGGGATAATTCCGTCATCAGCAGTTTAACTTGTTCCATTTTTTCGTTCCTCCATATGGTTATTTCTCTCAGGTTCGAGGGTTTCCCGCTCATTTCCTCAACGACCTAAATTATACCATATATTCCCATATAATGCAACAGTTTCCATGAAAAAAATTCCATATTTGGTAAGAAAAATCTGTTTCGACACAAAATACAGTGGTTTGGCAAAAGCCGCTGTTTCCGGCCCAAAAACGCGCAGCACCGCACATCCCGGGCTTTTTCGCGCTTTTTTACGCCGCCTCGCGCTGGGCCGCCGCATCTGCAGACTGCACCATATTTTCCGCAAAAATGCCGTAGCCCCGGGTGGGGTCGTTTACCAGCACATGCGTCACCGCGCCCACCAACCGGCCGTCCTGCAGGATGGGGCTGCCGCTCATGCCCTGCACGATGCCGCCTGTGGCGGTGAGCAGGCGGGGGTCTGTCACGCGCACCACCATGTTGCGGTTGGGATTGTCAGACGAAAGAGCGATTTTTTCAATGACGGCGGTATAACGCTTCGGCTCCTGGCCTTCAATGGTCGTAATGATTTCCGCATCTCCGGTATTGACCTCCTGCGCCAGAGCGACCTCTGCTTCGATGCCTTTCATATAGCTTTTCACACTGCCGTAAACGCCAGTCTCGCCGTTCACGGTGATGGTCCCCGTCGGCACGCTGGTAAGGAAACGGCCTTTCAGCTCGCCGGGGCTGCCGGCGCTGCCCGCCACCGCGCCCGTGATCTCCACCGGCACGATTTCGCCCTTGAGCAGCGAGATCGTGGTGCCCGTATCCACATCGTGGATGGAATGACCCAGGCCCGCGAAAGTGCCCGTGGTGTTGTCCACAAAAGTGAGCGTGCCGATGCCTGCGGAGGAATCCCGCACCCACATGCCTGTGCGCCAACTGTCGGTGGTGGAATCCTTCACAGCGGTAAGCAGCACGGATTTCTCCACGCCGTCCCGCACATAGACCACCTCGGCGGGCGCGCCCGCCAGTCCCTGCAGCGCCGCCGCCACATCCTCATTTGTTTTGGTGTCCCTCCCCGCGATGGAGGTAATAACGTCGCCCATGCGCAGGCCGGCCGTTTTGGCCGGATTCTGATACCCCGTGGACGTGTAAATATCGCTGAAGCCCACTACCATCGCGCCGTTGGCGAACATTTTGATGCCGAAGGGCGTACCGCACACCTGTACCACACGCCGCTCCACCACCTGCGCGCGCACGGTCTTTACCGGCACGATTCCCGCGATGGTAAGGTCCGCGTTATAGGACGAGCCCCCCGAAAGGCCCGCCACCTCGCCTGTGGATGCGGCCGCGGCCGCGCGCACGAACGGCATGCCCGCAATGGCAATGTCCCCGCCCGCCGTCACAAGAAAGGTGTCGGGCAGAAGCGTGCCGATGTACAATGCGAAGATAAATACGATCACCACGCATCCGGACGTGATAAAGCAGCTCCATTTGATGAATTTTTCCAAAGTGGTTCCCTCCCTTGCGCCCGCGGCCCGGCAAACGCCCTCCCGCCACTGTATGCGCAATGTTCCGTTTTTGTTAGTATTCGCACGGAAACAGGGAAATAAACACGGGAAAAACACTCTGTACACGAAAAAGCGCGCCGGACGAAGAATTCGTCCGGCGCGCTCCGATGCTTTTTTACAGGAACAGCTTTTTGACGCGCCGCAGCACGGCCATGATGACCGGCCCCGCCAGCACCGCAATGGCAACAGGCACAAGGTCCGCGCCCAGCACGGCCGCCGTGCCGAAAAAGCCCTGAACCATGGGCAGATACACGCTGACTACCGTTGCGGCCACGGAGGTAAATGCCGCCGCCAGCAGCGCCGGGTTGCCACGGAAATCCAGCCCCTCTCCCCTGCATTCAAAAATATGCAGCATCTGGGAAAACACAATGGTCAAAAAGCACGCGCTGCGGGCAACGATCAGGTCTCCGCTGGTGGCCAGAACGGCCCAGTATGCCCCGCAGGAGGCCATGCCCAGCATCATGCCGCGTATGACGATGGTGCGCGCCAGCCCGTGGGCGAACAATCCCTCCGTTTTTGGGCGCGGCTTGCGCTTCATAATGTCGCGGGCCGGCGGCTCCATGCCCAGCGCGATGGCGGGCAGGCCGTCGGTGAACAGGTTCACCAACAGGATCTGGATGGGCAGCAGCGTCACGGGCAGATGCAGCAGCATGCCGAACAGCATGCCCAGCACCTCGCCCAAATTGGAAGTGAGCAGGAACCGGATGAACCGGCGGATGTTCTGGTAGATGACGCGGCCCTCCTCCACGGCGGCCACAATGGTTGCGAAATTATCGTCCAGGATGACGACGCCCGAAGCCTCCTTCGTCACGTCCGTCCCCGTGATCCCCATGGCGACGCCGATATCCGCCTCTTTTACGGCCGGAGCGTCATTGACGCCGTCTGCCGTCATTGGGGAATGCCACCTGGCGGGACGGCATATGTACTCTCCCCCGCTGCGTCCGCGCTGCGCGGGTCAAAACCTCCAGCGTATCTCCAGCGGAACGGGCCTGCGCTGGCGCTCCGGCCTGCCCACCAGCACGGCCTCCACCATACATTCGGCCATCTCGTCCGTCAGCACATCGGCCCGGGCATATTTTTTCACCAGCTGCTCCGCCGTCACGCACTGCGCCGCCTGCTCCGCCGCCGCACCGCGTTCCCGCTCCGCCGCCGCCAGCTCTTTTCCCAATCGGGCGATCTCCGCCTCAAACGCAGCGCTCAGCTCCGCGAACTGTGCAGCCGTGACAGCGCCGTCCACGCGGTCCTCATACAGCGTTTTGCGGCAGGCGCGCTGGCGTGCCAGCGCCTGCTCCAGCCGGGCGGCGCGCAGCGCCAGCTGTTCCTGCCTGTGCGCCGCAGCCTCCGGCGGACGCAGATGCCGCGCCAGATATTCCCGGTCCAGATACCGCGCCATGCAGTCCTGCAGCGCCTCCAGCACACACTGCGCGGCCTCGTCCCGCCGGATGCTCACACCCGGGCAGCGCTCCGGGGCCACAGCGTGGGTGCGGCACCGCAGGTATTTTCCCGCACGGCCGTATTTGCTTTGCAGCTTTCCGCCGCACAGCGCGCAGCGGCATTTTCCCGCCAGCGCGTCCCGCCTGCCTTCCCTGCGCTGCTCCGCTCCCCCCTCCGCCAGCTTCCGCTGAACGGCCTCCCATGTTTCCGTGTCGATGACCGCCGCATGGGTTCCCTGCACCACGGCCCGGCGCTCGGGCGGCAAGCGGCGCAGTCGCTTGCTTTTGTAGCTGATTTTCTCGTTGACATGCTGCACAGTGGTTCCTGTGTACACCTGCTTTTTCAGGATGCCCAGCACCGTGGAATCGCTCCAAAGCTCTGCCAGCGCGGTGGAGCGGCCCCGGTTGAAAGCCGGGTTGTTCTGCTTTTTGTATGCGCTGGGATTCGGCACCTGTTCCCGGTTGAGCTGTGCCGCAATGCGTGAAGCGCCCCAGCCGGAAAGGTACAGCGCATAGATGCGCCGCACCACCGCCGCCGCCGGCTCGTCCACAAGCAGGCGGTGTTTGTCCTGCGGGTCCTTCCGGTATCCGTAAGAGGCAAAGCTGCCCACGAACTCCCCCTGCCGCCGCTTTGCGTCCAGCACGGTGCGGATATTCTGGGACATATCCTCCAGATACCATTCGTTCACCAGCCCGTTGATCTGCCTGGCCTTTTTGTTGCCACGATTTGCGGTGTCGGCGTTGTCGGCATAGCCCACAAAGCGTACGCTCCATTCCACGAACAGGCCGTGGATGTATTTTTCCACCAGCTCCATCTCGCGGGTGAAGCGGCTCTGGCTTTTGCACAGCACGATGTCGAAGCAGCCCCTGCGCGCATCCTCCAGCAAACGGTTGAACTGGGGGCGTTCCCTGTCGCTGCCCGTATAATCGTCGTCGCTGTAAATATTGTATATCTGCCAGCCTTGCTCTACCGCGTACCGTACCAGCATGGACTTCTGGTTCTGGATGCTGCGGCTGTCCTGCCCAGGGTCTGCCTTGTCCGCGTCCTCCTCCGACAGGCGGCAGTAAATGGCGGCGCGCGGCGCATCGCCCGCGGCCCTGCTCTGCATATCCATTCCCCTCCCTCTGCCGGTGCGGGGCCGTCGCGTCAGGGAGCCTGCGCGGCGCGCTGTTCGGAACGCTCAATGACCTGCAGCCAAAGCTCATTGAAGCGCAGCCTGCGCGCTTCCTCCTCAGGCTCAGTCTCCCGCTTCGCTGTCTCCTGCGGTTCCATGCGACACGTCCCCTTTTCCGGTGTTTTGTTAAACGGTATGCACCGACGCTGTGGGATATGCCCGGCGGCCATGTGTGCAAAAAACGCCCCGCGCCGGTATACAAACGGCGCGGGGCGTTACAGCTTGGCGAAAAAGCTGCGTTTTCCGCCAAGCTGCCTACGAACAACAGGGCCTACGGCCCCGCTCGCCGCGCACGGCGCGGGGTTATTTCAAATGAAAAAGGGGTTCACCACCCCTTTTTCAAGCTTTTTCCCCGGGCGCTTCTTTTCCTTCTTTGCCTTTTTTTGACAGCCTGAAACGCCCCGCGCCGGTATACAAACGGCGCGGGGCGTTTCATTCTTCTTATTCTTTTTCCCGGGGCTTGCGGTGCGCGGCGCGCCAGGCTTCGATCTGTGCCAGCCGCTCGGCCACACGGGCTTCGCTGCCCTGCTCCGTGGGCATATAGTAGTGCCGGCCCTGCAAAGAATCCGGCAGACACTGCATATCTGTCAGCTTGTCCTGTGCGTCGTGGGCATACTGGTACCCCTCACCGTAGTGCAGCTCTTTCATCAAACGTGTGGGCGCGTTGCGGATGACCAGCGGCACCGGCTCGTCCAGCATTTCCAGAGCGTCCTTTTTTGCGGTCTCGTAAGCTTTGTACAGCGCATTGGATTTGGGTGCGGCGGAAAGGTACACCGCCGCATGCGTCAGATGTACCGTACACTCCGGCATACCCAAAAAGTGGCACGCCTGATATGCCGCCACGCAGATCTCCAGCGCACGGCTGTCGGCCAGGCCCACATCTTCGCTGGCAAAGCGCACCAGGCGGCGCGCCACATACAGCGGGTCCTCCCCCGCCTCCAGCATCCGGGCCAACCAGTATACCGCAGCGTCCGGGTCGCTGTTGCGCATGGATTTGTGCAGCGCTGAGATAAGATTGTAGTGCTCCTCGCCGTGCTTATCATACAAAAGAGATTTTTTTGATATACACTGCTCCAGCGTTTCCATGGGCACAACGGTGCTTCCGTCGGGCAGGATGTCACCGTTGAGCACCACCATCTCCAACGTATTCAGCGCCGTGCGCGCGTCCCCGTTGGCAAAATTGGCGATCATCTCCAGCATGCCCTCTGCCAGCTCCACCCGCCTGCCGCCGAAGCCGCGCGGGTCTGCCAGCGCCCGGCGCAGCAGCTCCGTAAGCTCCCCGGCCGAAAGACCGTGCAGCACAAACACCTTGCACCGGGACAAAAGCGCCGAGTTGATCTCGAACGAAGGGTTTTCCGTGGTGGCGCCGATGAGGATGATGCTTCCCTTTTCCACAAAGGGCAGAAACGCATCCTGCTGCGCTTTGTTGAAGCGGTGGATCTCGTCCACGAACAGGATGGTCTGTTCGCCGAAGCGGCGGTTCGCCTCGGCCGTCTGCATCACTTCCTTGATCTCTTTGATACCGCTTGTCACGGCGCTGAAATCAATGAAATTCGCCTTCGTCCTGTTGGCGATGATGCGCGCAAGCGTCGTTTTGCCCACGCCAGGCGGCCCCCAGAACACCATGGAGGGCACACGGTCGCCGTCTATGAGCTGGCGCAGCACCTTGCCCTCGCCCAGAAGATGCCTCTGGCCCGCAAATTCCTCCAGGGTGCGCGGGCGCATCCTGCTGGCCAGCGGCCGCCCCGTGTCTGTTTCCCCAAACAATGTCTGTTGTATCATACGCCGTGCCTCCCCGCTCTTTCCCGTGTTTTGCCGGCCGCGCAGGCGGCCGGTGTGCGTTCATTTTATCATATCCGTCACGGAAGCTCTATGCCCGTATCCGCCTGGAGCACGCCGGTGACAACGCCGATACACCGCAGTACGTCTCCCGCGCGCACCGTAACGTTGGATACGCTGCGGTTGATCGTGTCCAGGCGGCACAGGCCCCGCGCCTGATACAGGCGGCGGACATAGCTCGCTTCTCCCAGCGCAAAAACACCGATCTCACCATGGAGCGCCCGCCCCCGCCGCACCCCCAGCACAGCGCCCTGGGGATACAGGGGTTCCAGCGCCGCGCTCCACATCGCCACGGCAAAATCGGCCTCACGGGCGGCCGGACAATCGCGCACCCGGATGCGCTGCGCCGTCATCGTCCCAATGGACACAGCGCTGTCCATCGGAAAAGACGGCAGATAGCAGAACAGCTCCCGCGTCGGGCCGCCTTCCCTATGCTCCGCGCGCATCTCATACATTGTCTCCAGTGTTTTTGTGAAAAAATCGCGTTCATAGGCGCTAAGCTCCCGCAGCATCTCCAGCATGTCCCGCTCCCGGGCGCTGATGGCAAACATCCCCTGTTCCTCCACATATGCGCCCACCTCGAATTCAGTGCCCAAAACAGCCGCATCGGTAAAATAGCGCACAGGCACGCCGAACGCCCGCGCCACACGCTCCATCGTCTCCAGGGCGGGACGCCGGGTCGCCCCATTCAGCAGCTTATTCAACGTTCCCGCCGCTACGCCGGAACGCTGGGACAGCATTTCTGTCGTCAGGCCGTCTCGTTTTTTCAGGTAAGCCATGCGTTTGGCCAGGTTCATCTGCTGCACCTCCCCGTTCCACTTTAACCGCAAACGGTTAATTATGCAAGCGGATTCGTCAAATTTCGCCTTAATAATTGACAAAAAAAGGAAACTCCGTATGATGATACCTATATCAGAAGATATCAACACGGAGGAGGAACTCGGAACAATGAACCTGGAAGCCCCTGTATACGAGTGTTATTCTCATGGAGCGGCCTTTGGCGTTCGCCTGCCGTCCGGCGAACAGACGGCGGCGCTGTTTGCGGACATCCGCGCCGCCCAGGCCGTTGCGGACTATTTTACCGCGGTGGAACTTGCGCCGGAGCATTTGTCCTGCGTGATGGAAGACCTGTGCTATGCCGTCCGCACGCTGCCGCGCCCGTTCACCTACGCGGAGCTGTCCGGCCTTCATGCGCCGGACTGAACGCGCTCTGTTCAAAACAAAAAAACGCGGGACACAGCCAAAGGCCGTGTCCCGCGTTTCAGCTTGGTGAAAAAGCAGCGCTTTTCCGCCAAGCTGCCTACGAACAGGGCCTGCGGCCCCGTTCGCCGCGCACGGCGCGGGGTTATTTTAAATGAAAAAGGGGTTCTCCACCCCTTTTTCAAACTTTTTCCCCGGACGCTTCTTTTCCTTCTTTGCATTTTTTGACGGTCTGAAACGCGGGACACAGCCAAAGGCCGTGTCCCGCGTTTTTCCATTGCTCCTGCTCCGCAATAAAAGCCCATCCCGATGGCCTGAGACGGCCGCCGCCCGTCTCAGGCGGTGCGCATGTCCTCCAGCCGCTTTGCGCTGGTATGCGCGATGGGTTCCCATTTTTCCTGCTTTTTCACAAAGCTCAGCAGCGTGAGCACCATCTGGCTCATCAGAAACACCCAATAGGCCAGAATGCCCTTGGCCATGCCGGAAAGCGATTCATTCTTCAGCGCCACGGTGAACGCGGCGAATACCGCCGAGCCCACCACGCTTGCCACAAAGCCTCCGGCCGTCATCAGCGCCGCCAGCATCATGCCGTGCAGCATAATGCCGCCGAAGGTGATGCCGCTGCCCAACAGCGTGAGCACCAGCCCCGCGATCCCCAGCACTACGCTGGCAAGCTGCACCATCGGCACGAGAAACGTGAGGTACATGTCCAGGCAGATCAAGCTGCCGTGCAGTACAAAGCTGCTGAACAGGCCGTGGCCGTAGTTCTGCAGCCCCTGCAGGCTGCCGGTCGTCCAGCGGCGGCGCTGCTTCCAGCTCTGGCGGAATGTAAGGGGCTGCTCGTCGTAGATGAGGGCCTCGGGCACAAAGTGCACACGTTCGCCCAGCATGGCGCACTGGGCGCTGAATTCATAATCCTCTGTCATGGTAACCGTGTGCCAGCCGCCCAAACGGCGCAGCAGCGCAGTGGTAACGGCAAAGCCGCTTCCGTTCACCAGCGCGGAGAGGTGCAGCGCGCTGCGCGCACCATTGTAGAAACGGTTCAGCATCCAGTAGCAGATAGAATAACAGCCGGAGATCGCGCTCTGTTCGGGATTCTTGCTGTCGCGGAAACCCTGCGCCACCTGTGCGCCGCTCACCAGCGCATCGTTCATACGCGCCAGGAACTGGCCGTCCACCAGATTGTCCGCATCAAAAACGCACATGGCATCGAACTCCTCCGCCAGCACGATTTTATCCACCACCTGGGTGAGCACCTCGCCCTTGCTGCGGATGACGCCCTCCGGACGGAAAATGCGCGCGCCGCGCCCGGCAGCCACTGCCTCGGTGTCGTCGGTGCAGTTGTTGGGCGCGACGATCACCTCATACAGCTCGCGGGGATAATCCTGCCCATACAGGCTGTCCACCAGATGGCCGATCACCGCCGCCTCGTTGCGTGCCGCCACCACAAGTGCAAAGCGTTTTTCAGGCTTCGCCTGGGGCGCCGCAGGCAGTTTTTTGCGCAGGCCGAACAGTGCGACCACACCGAAATAAACGGCGTACAGGCAAAGCGGGATGCTCAGCACAAAAACGATCCGTGTCAGAATCAAAGTCACCATTTGGGGTTCATCTCCTTTAAAGGGCCGAAGCCCGGTAAATTCCGTGTTTTTTTCATTCCATGCCTATAATACGAGACAGCGGCCGATTTGTCTGCAAAATCGGGAGAAATTTTCAGAAAAATTTTCGTCCGGCATAGCGCGGCGCATTTTTTCATAAGTTTTAGCAATCATGGGCCTCTTTGCCCAAATCAAAAAAGGGGAGAAACGCATGCTGCAAAACACATCTGCGGGCTTGTCCGAAGCCGAGGCAAAAGCCCGCCTTGCGAAAGTGGGCGAAAACCGCCTGCGCGGGAAAAAGGGAGCCAGCGTGGCCGCCATGTTCTTCTCGCAGTTCAAGGACCTGATGATCCTGATCCTGGCGGCGGCCACGCTCATCTCTGTGCTGATGGGCGAGGGCACGGAAGCCATTACCATTATAATCATCGTGCTGATGAACGCCACCATGGGCTTTCTGCAGGAATACCGCACGGAAAAAACGCTGGAAGCACTGAAAGAGCTTTCGGCGCCCACGGCGCGCGTGCGCCGCAGCGGCAGGGAACTGGAGGTCGGCGCGCGTACCGTGGTGCCCGGCGACGTGCTGCTGTTCGAGGCCGGCGATAAGGTAGCGGCGGACTGCACGCTGCAAACCGGTGTGCAGGTATCGTGCAACGAGGCCATGCTCACGGGCGAGAGCCTTCCCGCCGCAAAGCAGCCCGGAGACAGACTGTACATGGGCTGCATCGTGATGACGGGCCGGGGCGAAGGCGTGGTGACGGCCACCGGCATGGAGACCGAGATGGGAAAGATCGCCGGGATGATGGAAACCGCCGGCGAGGAGCCCACCCCCCTGCAGCTCAAGCTCAAACAGCTGGGACGGTTCGTGGCCGTGGCCTGCGTCACCATCTGTCTGGCCGTCGGCTTCCTGGGCTTTTTGCAGGGCAACGATTTTCTGGAGATGCTTCTCACAGGCATCTCCCTCGCCGTAGCCGCCATCCCCGAGGGCCTGCCCGCCATCGTAACCATCACGCTGGCGCTCAGCGTCAACCGCATCCTGCGGCGCGGCGCCGTCATCCGCAAGCTGCACGCTGTGGAAACACTGGGCTGCGCAGGCGTTATCTGCACAGACAAAACCGGCACCATCACGCAGAACAAAATGACGGTACAGCGCATCTGGGTGCCCGGGCGCACACTGAACGTCTCGGGCAGCGGTTACAGGGCGCAGGGCGCCGTGGAGGAAAACGGCCGTCTCGTACAGGCCGCGCGGGACGCGGCACTGGGGAGGCTGTGCGAGGCCGCCTCCCTGTGCACCACCGCGCACATCACCCGCGCCAAAGACGTCTACGACGTGATGGGCGACCCGACCGAGGTTGCCGTGCTGGTGGCCGCGCAGTTATATCAAGGCATTTCTCCACATTCACTGTAAACCTCGTACAAGCAAAATCAAGCAAAAACAAAGGATTTTAGCCCCCTATTGTTTGCACTCTGTTTGCAAAGGCGCGAATTTTAGCGTTAGCCAAAAGTTCAATTCCCGTCGGGACTTAATTATATTTATGGTCTCGTGGACATAGTCTACCATACATAGAGGCTCATTACAAGAGGTATTGAGCCAGTAAAAGTGCCTGTTTTATCTTTCTCAGGAAAGGTAGAGCAGGCACTTTTTTTCATATCTAAACTTAGAAAGAAATGAGGTGAAATTATGAATACACAGATTATTGCCATAGCCAACCAAAAAGGTGGTGTCGGCAAAACAACCACTTGTGCCAATCTTGGAATTGGTCTGGCTCAGTCCGGGAAGAAAGTCCTTCTGATTGACGGAGACCCACAGGGAAGCCTGACCATCAGCTTGGGCAATCCCCAACCTGACAAGCTGCCCTTTACACTGTCAGACGCTATGGGCCGTATTTTGATGGATGAACCAATTCGTCCCGGCGAGGGTATCCTGCACCACCCTGAGGGCGTAGACCTGATGCCTGCGGACATCCAGCTATCTGGTATGGAGGTATCTCTGGTAAACGCTATGAGCCGAGAAACCATTCTGCGACAATATCTGGACACGCTGAAGGGGCAATACTCCCATATCCTTATTGATTGCCAGCCCTCCCTGGGTATGCTTACAGTCAATGCACTGGCTGCCGCTAATAGGGTTATAATCCCCGTCCAGGCAGAGTATCTTCCCGCTAAAGGTTTAGAGCAGCTTTTGCAAACTATCAATAAGGTTCGCAGACAAATCAATCCCAAGCTGCAAATTGATGGGATTCTGCTGACGATGGTAGACAGCCGAACCAATTTTGCCAAAGAAATCTCCGCTCTCCTGCGCGAAACCTATGGCAGTAAGATCAAGGTGTTTACATCAGAAATTCCTCATTCTGTCAGGGCTAAAGAAATCAGTGCTGAAGGAAAAAGCATTTATGCCCATGATCCTAATGGCAAAGTGGCTGAGGGCTACAAAAATCTGACGAAGGAGGTATTGAAACTTGAAAAGCAGCGCGAAAAAAATAGAGCTGGCCTCAGTAGATGACCTGTTTTCTACTGAAGAAAGTCGGCAAGACGAGCAACTGGAAAAAATTCAGGAAATTCCCCTATCTGAACTGCATCCGTTCAAGGATCACCCCTTCAAGGTCAAGGATGATGATGCAATGTTAGAAACCGCAGACAGCATCAAAAAGTATGGAGTTTTGGTTCCTGCGATTGCCAGACCACTGCCTGATGGCGGTTATGAGCTGGTAGCCGGTCACAGACGCCGCAGAGCCAGCGAATTGGCCGGAAAAGAAACCATGCCTGTCATTGTGCGCGACTTGGATGACGATGCTGCCACAATTATTATGGTTGACAGCAATTTGCAGCGAGAAAATCTGCTCCCCAGTGAAAGGGCTTTTGCCTACAAAATGAAGCTGGAAGCCATTAAACATCAAGGAGCAAGAACAGACCTGACTTCTGTTCAAGTTGAACAGAACATAGGCCGGCGCATTTCTTCGCGAGAGCGCACAACTTCAAGCCGCCAGGCAGGGCCTGTCAGCCAGAAGCAGATTCGCCAATGCGAACATGATATTGAATTTGGCTCGCTGCTTTTCGAGCCCTCGGTATCGCGTTTTTCGAAATTGCAGCTGTTTCTTGACGACACCGAATACGTGCTCTACTTTTGCCCGAACAGAAGACTTTGCGTGTTCTACTTTCTTTGCGGCATACTGGCCGCTCTTGCTCAGCTTTTTTAATTGAGATGGACGTCGGTTAATTTTGTATTTGATCTTGCGTCCGGATTTGTTCCGAACGATCGCGTCCTCACGGTTCCCGGCTCCAAGATAGCCACTGTCGCCGTAAACGACATCTTCCTCACCGGTCAGCAGGGATGAAGTCTGCGTCACATCATGGACATTGGCTGGTGTCGCCTCCACTGTGTGTACCAGTCCGCTGTCCTTATCCACCCCAACATGGGCTTTATAGCCAAAGTGCCATGTGTTGCCCTTCTTGACCTGATGTGCATCCGGATCCCGCTTTTTCTCCTTGTTCTTGGTGGAAGACGGCGCGGAAATAATGGTGGAATCTACGATCGTTCCCTTTTTCAGGATAAGGCCCTGTTCAGTGAGCGCGGTAACAACTTGTGCAAACAGTTTCTCCTGCAGTCCATTCTTCACCAGCAGGTTCCGAAAGCGGCCAATGGTATCTCCGTTCGGCACCTGATTGCTGGAATCAACGCCGCAGAAATCTGAAAATGCCCGGCTGTCGATTGCCTCCGCCGCTGTTGCTTCATCACTCAGGTCATACAGATTTTGCAGCAGATACAACCGCAGCATGGTCTCCAGTGGATAGGGTTTATTGCCGCGCTCTCCTTTGTAATAGCACGGCTGGATCAGCGTAAGCCATTCCTTCCACGGGACGATCCGCTCGATCTGGGCTAGAAATTCTTTCTTCTTTGTCCGTACCTGCGCCAACTCATCTGCGCCATCTGTTTATCCATCATCACTAAGCGCAGACATTGTCATCTGTTTATCCATGGCAACATTCTTGCAGTGGATTATTTTGGGACATCACTTCTGGATGCAGTACTGTCTTGCGCCTTCAAACCTTACCATTTTCTCAGGAAAGGGATCTGTTTGATAAACCACCAATGCCAAAACGCCCCTACCGACGCAAGAAAAAAGATACAGACAGACCCTAACCGCTGCCACAATTCTCTTATGAATTGCGGCTTTTTTCATACCTGAGAAATGAAAGGAGTGAAGTAAATGGCTGTTTTTCGTGTAGAACGCACTGGCGATTACACGGTTATGAGCAATTTCCATCTAAAGGATAAACGGCTTTCTTTGAAGGCAAAGGGGCTCTTGTCACAGATGTTATCTCTGCCTGATGACTGGGATTATACGCTGTCAGGACTCAGCTATATCAATCGAGAAAGCAAAGATGCAATCCGCTCTGCTGTCAATGAGCTTGAAACAGCCGGATACATTCGGCGCAGACAGACAACTGATGCTTCTGGTAAATTCGCAGCCAATGAGTATACCATTTTTGAGCGTCCCATCGAGGGAGAACCGATGTTGGATAAGCCGTCGTCGGAAAACCCGATAACGGTAAACCCGTCAGCGGTAAATCCGTTACCGGAAAATCCAACACAATTAAATACTAAGAAATCAAATACCCAAAAACAAAATACTCATGGATCAAATACCGATTCCATTCCCTTCCGGGAAACAGCGGCGGCAATACCGCCGGAACGGAAAGGAAGGGATGCGATGTCTGTCACAGAGATAGAAAATTATCGGGAATTGATTTTGGAGAATATCGAGTATGACTGTCTGAAGCAGCGTTATCCTCTCTACCTGGATGACCTGAATGAGATTGTAGAGCTATTGGTAGAAACGGTCTGTGCCAAACGAAAGACCACCCGGATCTCTGGTGCGGACTTTCCTCACGAGATTGTACGCTCCCGCTTTTTGAAGCTCCATCGAGTTTGTTTCTGCAAAAGAACACCAAGCAACATGGACAGCTCTCAGTGCTGTTCAACGTTTACCACCATGAATGGACTGTCTTCACTGGTAAATCACGAATGCACGCAGGCCTGGTAATCAGCCGCAACACCAAAGGCAGTACAGCATGAATCAGATTGAAATTTTCAATAGTCCAGAGTTTGGAAGCATTCGAATAGTCGAGGAAAATGGGAAATACCTGTTACCACCTGATGCAAAATACAAAGATACAGTAAACGCCCTAAGCCATCAGCAGAACGATTTGAGCAATGGGTCTTTGACGAGGTTCTTCCTACCATTCGCAAGCATGGGGCCTATCTCACAAAAGAAAAGCTATGGGAAGTAGCTACTTCACCGGAGGCGCTGCTCAAGCTCTGCTCGGATCTTCTGGCTGAGCGAGAGGAGAATGTATCTCTGCGCATAGCAAACGCACAGCTGGAGGGTAAAGCCGCTTTCTATGACCTGTTCATTGATTTGGAGCATAGCACCAATCTCAGAACTACTGCCAAAGAGCTTGATGTACCGGAACGCCGCTTTGTCCGATTTCTTCTGGAAAAGCGTTTTGTGTACCGCACTGCGTCCGGCAATGTACTGCCCTATGCAAAGCCAGCCAATGAAGGGCTGTTTTGTGTAAAGGACTACTGCAATCACGGACATACCGGTTCTTATACGCTGATAACTCCGCAAGGCAAGCTGTATTTTGCCGAACTGCGAGACAGTATCCTGATGGTGATATGATAAATCACTATTTTCTCCGGCGGCTGGTGGTCCCGCCTTAGAAATAAATGCACCACCCCTGCACATTTTGTGGAAAGGAGGCGATGAAAATGCAGGAAGAAGTGGAAAACAGGACTTTAACGCTGGTTGTCAGCGGAACAAAGTTCACCGGCAGGCTGCTCAAAGCCGCCATTAGCAAGTACATGGCCCACTGCAAGGAAAAGAAGCTGCAAAAGCAGAGAAGCCGTGACGCCCCTGTGACACCCCACGGCAAACAGACCGTCAAGCAGCTCATTGGTCAGAATCAGGGGATCTCCAATATCGAGATCACAGACCCTTCCATCAAGGAATTTGAGAAGATCGCCCGGAAATATGGTGTGGATTATGCGGTGAAGAA